>Ga0265306_10001273_pt1 | contig 12298 bp, 14 predicted proteins | sample Helome_3_FD_192493 | JGI IMG/M metagenome (GOLD analysis project Ga0265306, IMG submission 192493) | Marine sediment microbial communities from subtidal zone of North Sea - Hel_20160420 (Illumina Assembly) | ecosystem: Environmental > Aquatic > Marine > Subtidal zone > Sediment ...
TGTCGAGTTGCTCGAGAATATTGCGCGCAACCCCGACCTGGGTTTCATTGCCCTCTGCCAGGACCTCGTAGAGCAGCCTTCTGGCCTCATCATAGGCCTCGGTGGCGCGCAGGGCGGCAATCTGCTTCAGTCTAGCATCGACCAGTGCTTCGGTCGCCGTGCGGGCGGGGAATTCATCTTCCTCGTCGAGCATGTCGGCCGAGTCGTCCTCTGTCCACGCTGCAGAGCCATCTTCAGGACCATTGACGTCATCGGAATTTTCGGATTCGTCGTAGTCATCCGCCTCGCTGCCGTTGTCGGCCGGGGAAGCCCCGCTATTGTCCTCCTGCTGCTGCGGGTTCGAGTCCTTCTCAACTTCCGAAGGCGATTCCTCGAGGGCATCGAACTCGGCCTCGATACGGTCGAATTCGTCCTCCATCTGATGCTCGTCGAGCGGGTTGAATTCGCCCTCCTCGGCGGAGTCACCGGTCGCGGCAGCGGCGCCGCCGGCCGACGTGGCGGCAACGGCAGCACCCAGCGGCGCCTCTTCGTCATCTTCAGGCAGGCGCGTCCCACGTCGGCGTTGCAGGATGCGTGAAAACAGCAGTCCAAGTTCGAAAAGCAGCCAGATCGGAAACGCAAGCAGCGTCTGCGAGATAATGTCAGGCGGGGTCAGCAGCATCCCCACGACGAAGGCACCGACAATGACATAGGGACGTTTTTCGGCCAGTTTCTCCGGTGTGCTGATTCCCGCCAGCACGAGCAGGATGGTTGCAATCGGCACCTCGAACGCCAGGCCGAAGGCGAAGAACAGCCGGATCGCGATATCGAGGAAATCGGCAATGTCCGGCATCACCTTCACACCTTCCGGCGTAACCCCGACCAGGAACGGGAATAACAGCGGCAGCACCACAAAGTAGGCAAATGCCGCCCCCAGGTAAAACAGCACGATGCTGGACAGCAGCAGCGGGACGGCCAGTTGCTTCTCGTGCTGATACAGACCCGGCGCGATAAAGCTCCACATCTGGTAGAGCAGATACGGCATGGCGATGAACACTGCCGCAACAAAGGCCAGTTTCAGCGGCGTGAGAAAGGGCGACAGGACCTTGGTCGCCACCATCGAGGTGTCTTCAGGCAAGGCGTTCATCACCGGCTGCGCCAGCAGATGGAAGATATCATTGCCGAAGGGGAACATGATGAGCAACAGCACGAGCACGGCGAAAACCATGCGCATCAGACGATCCCGCAACTCGACCAGGTGACTCAGGAAAGGCAGCTCCTGCAACTTCGGGTCGTCACTCATTGCTTGTCTTTCGATTCCGCCTGTTGCGGATTCAGGTCGACAGCGGCCTGAGTTTCAGCCTTGATCTGTTCGAAATCCTTTTTGGTGTCCTCGACGATTTCGTGCAGCGGGTTGTTCTGCTTCTGCTTCTCGAGGACGCTGCGCAGTTCGTCCGCCTTGAGCTCGCGATCGATATCGTCCTTGACCGAACCGATGAAGCGGCGCCCACGGCCCAGCCACATCCCCGCGGTGCGGGCAAGCTTGGGCAGACGCTCCGGTCCGACGACCAGAAGTGCCACAATACCAACGAGCAAGAGCTCGAGTAATCCGACGTCGAACATTTGGCTGCCCCGCGCGCGAAGGCTTTACTGCTTTTCTTTTTCGCGCGTGGCTTCGCCGTCGATGACCTTTTCGTCGGCCTTCTCGAGCTTTTCGGGCTCATTCTCGCCCTTCTTCTCCTCGTCGCCCATGGCCTTCTTGAATCCCTTGACCGCATTCCCCAGATCACCGCCAAGGTTGCGCAACCGCTTGGTTCCGAACAACAGCAGCACGATCACAAGAACGATCAGGAGTTGCCAAATACTGATTCCACCAAAACCCATCTCTCTCTCCGGTGATGCCCCTCTCGCTCAATGACGGGGCCAAATTCAGGACCGGCATGATACCCCATGCCCGGCGTGACGCGCTTGCGGCCAGGAAGTCTATTCTGTCCGGCCCGCCTTTTCCTCCAGCCCGGACAGGCCGAAACGCCGCTCCAATTCCTTCGAGACATCCCGGGGATGCAACCCCTGGTGCGCCAGAAGGACCATGCAATGAAACCACAAGTCGGCGGTTTCACGTACGATCTTCTCACGATCGCCGTCTTTTGCCGCCATTACCGTCTCAGTCGCCTCTTCACCGATCTTTTTCAGGATTGCGTCCAGGCCCTTGTCATACAGCTTGGCGACGTAGGAACTGTCAGGGTCTGCCTGCTTGCGCTGTTCCAGCACCTCGGCCAGTTTGTTCAATGTGTCGCTCATCTATTCCCTCAATTTAGCCCGTCTGCCGTATACGCCACCCCGGGCTAGAATCGGACCTCGACGCCTTGTTTGGCCATGAATCGCTTCGCCTCACCAATGCTGTACTCGGCAAAGTGGAAGATCGATGCGGCCAGGACCGCGTCGGCACCACCTTCCTTTACGCCATCAACCAGATGCTGCAGTTCGCCAACTCCACCGGAGGCGATCACCGGAATAGGCACGGCCTCGGCTATGGCCCGGGTCAGCTCGTTGTCGAAGCCGATCTTAGTCCCGTCCCGGTCCATGCTGGTAAGCAGGATCTCTCCGGCACCGTAAGCGGCCATCTTGCGCGCCCAAGCGACCGCATCGATACCGGTCGGCTTGCGGCCGCCATGGGTGAAGATCTCCCAATGGTCATCGACCCGCTTGGCATCGATCGCAACCACGATGCACTGCGAGCCAAAGCGGTCGGTCACCTCTTTGACGAATGCGGGATTGAACACCGCGGCCGAATTGATCGCAACCTTGTCGGCGCCCGCATTGAGCATGCGCAGTACATCCTCAGCCCTGCGGATACCGCCGCCGACGGTCAGCGGTATGAATACCTCGGACGCGACCTGTTCGACCACATGCACGATGGTTTCGCGCTCGTGCGCGGTTGCCGTGATATCGAGAAAGGTAATTTCATCCGCCCCTTCCTCGTTGTAGCGACGCGCGACCTCGACCGGGTCGCCCGCGTCACGGATATCGACGAACTTGACGCCCTTGACCACGCGGCCGGCATCGACGTCGAGACAGGGAATAATTCGTTTGGCCAGGCCCATATAGCGATTCCTGTAGGGCAGGCTGTGCCTGCCGAGGGACGTCGGGCGCAGCCCGACCTACACTCTGCGTTCCTTATTTAATTTCCGCTCAATTCATCCGCCAGTTTCTGGCCCTCGGCCAGATCCAGCGTGCCTTCGTATATCGCACGACCCGTGATCGCACCGATGATATTGTCCGTATCAGCTGCACACAGCGCACGCAAATCTTCGATACTCGTAATCCCGCCGGAGGCAATAACCGGAATCCGCACCTCGTTGGCGAGTTTCGCGGTCGCCTCCACGTTGACGCCATTCATCATTCCGTCACGGCTGATATCGGTGTATACGATCGCATCCACACCGTCGTTCTCGAAATGCTGCGCCATATCGATCACGTCATGCCGCGACAACTTGGACCAGCCCTCCACCGCCACCTTGCCGTCTTTTGCATCCAGGCCGACGATAATGTGGCTGGGAAACTGCAAGCAAACCTCTGATACGAAATGCGGCTCGCGAACGGCCTTGGTTCCGAGGATGCACCATGTCACCCCAGCATCCAGATAGGCCTCGATGGACTCGGCATCACGAATGCCGCCACCCACCTGGATCGGCAGTTCTGGAAAGGCATCGGCGATGCGGCGAATGGGCTCGACGTTCACAGGGCGGCCCGCGAATGCACCGTTGAGGTCCACCATGTGCAGGCGACGAGCTCCCGCGTCCACCCAACGCTGCGCCACCTCCAGGGGATCATCGGAAAACACGGTGTCGTCTTCCATAATGCCCTGGCGCAGACGCACGCACTTACCATCTTTAAGGTCAATCGCAGGTATCAGGATCATAGTGACTCTCTAACAGTGAAACAGTCGCCGCCGCCGGGGATATCCGACCCACTGTCGGCATCGGCGGATGCGTTCAGATGTTCCAGTTCACAAAGTTCCGGAGAAGCTGCAGACCCGTGCCGGCGCTTTTTTCAGGATGGAACTGGGTCGCAAACAGGTTATCGCTTGCTATCGCCGAGGTAAATCGCACGCCGTAATCGGTCGTGGCCGCAATCACCGATACGTCCTCAGGCACCACGCGATAGCTGTGCACGAAATAGAAACGGCTTTCGTCTGTTATCCCCTCCCAAAGAGGGTGCGCGACCTGCTGGTGCACCGGACTCCAGCCCATGTGCGGAACCTTCAGCGGCAGACCATTGTCGCCCATCGCCAGTCCGTCAAAACGTTTCACCTCGCCATCGAAAAGGCCAAGCAAGCCGGTGCCGCCATTTTCCTCCGAATGACGCATCAGTACCTGCAGGCCCATGCATATCCCGAGAAACGGCTTCGACGCGGCAGCTGCCAGGACAGCCTGATTGAGGTGATGCTCACCGATTGCGGCCATACAATCGCGCGCCGCCCCCTGCCCCGGGAAGACTACCCGGTCAGCGGCTGCAATATATTTCGGATCATCCGTGGTGCGAACTTCGGCGCCGTCGGCGACGTGCTCAATCGCCTTCGATACCGAGCGTAGATTACCCATGCCGTAGTCGATGACGGCAATCTTCTGTGCCACGCGTTTCCCCTACAGACTGCCCTTGGTCGACGGGACCACATCACCCAGACGTATATCCGGCTCGATTGCCATGCGTAATGCCCGCCCAAAAGCCTTGAACACCGTCTCCGCCTGGTGGTGCGCATTGCTGCCACGCAGATTGTCGATGTGCAGAGTGACTCCGGCGTGATTCACGAAGCCCTGAAAAAACTCATGGAACAGGTCAACGTCAAAGCCCCCGATCATGCCGCGCGAGAACTCCACCGCGTAGACCAGACCGGGGCGGCCGGAAAGATCCAGCACTACCCGCGACAGCGCCTCATCGAGCGGGACATACGCATGACCGTAGCGACGAATGCCTTTTTTGTCGCCGACCGCGCGGGCAAAGGCCTGCCCCAGCGTAATCCCCACATCCTCGACCGTATGGTGCGCGTCGATGTGCAGATCTCCTTTGGCAGCGATGTCGAAATCGATGAGTCCGTGACGTGCGATTTGGTCGAGCATGTGTTCGAGAAACGGCACCCCCGTATCCATCCGCGCCACACCACTGCCATCGAGTTCGATCGACACGCTGATCTGCGTCTCTAAGGTATTGCGTTCTATGCTGGCACTGCGGGCCACCGCTAGCTCCCTGTTTTGACGGCTGATTTCGCTTGGATTCTACGCGATTTCAATTGTTCTGGGGTAGATACGGCGGTTGCACCCGATTCACGTCTCCAGCCAGAAGGTCACCGGTCCGTCATTCACGAGGCTGACCTGCATTTGGGCACCGAACTCCCCACTCTGCAGATCGCCAAGCCGCCCCGCTGCCCGTCCAAGCAGGTAAGCGAACAGACGCGCACCCTCTTCCGGTGTCGCCGCATGCGAGAAACCGGGGCGGCGGCCCCTGCGCGTGTCCGCGGCCAGCGTGAACTGTGGGACCAGCAGCAGACCACCACCGGTTTCGAGCAGGCTCAGATTCATCTTTCCCGCCTCGTCCTCGAAAACCCGATATCCGAGCAGCCGTTCGAGCAAACGCTCGGCCCGGGCCTCGTCATCACCTTTCTGAACCCCGGTGAGAACCAGCAGGCCAGGGCCGATACTCGCGATTAGGCGACCGGCCACAACCACCTCCGCCCGAGTCACGCGCTGAAGCAAACCGATCATTTCATTCAATCCCCCTTTGATGCACCGGTATGGCAAAAAGGATTTCCGCATATTCGATTCAAGTAATCACCCTAATATACCGATGAAGGGGTAATATCCTGTGTCTTTACATTACGGCTCTTCCCCCGGGGGAACGGAATGCGGAGCAATGCAAGCTAATACCAAGAAAATACTGGCCGAGTGGGAAGATGAAGTAAGCAAGAGTCTTGTAGAAGGATTTCGGCAGTTGTTCGAATCCTCCAGCCAGGTCCTGCTCGAATTTGCCGATGCGGCGGAGAACAACCGCTTGCAGCGTCTTTTCTATGACGCTCAGCGCGAGTTCTACCTCAAAGAAGAGTCGGTCATCAGCGAATTTGAAAATGGGCTGCATGAGAGCCTCTCGACGTTTGCGGGCAGTCAGGCGAGCAACAAGACCCCCGGCGCAGACACGCTCAGCTTGGTGGACGTGGAAGACTACGAGCGCTCACTGGCACTGGAAACCATTGCCAAACGCACGATTAACAAGGAGTCGAACGAGCTACACGGTCTCGGCCAACGCCTTTCCGCCCTCCTCGATGGCCGCCCCCTTACACTCGAGCAGATCCCCGCCAACCCGTTGCAGGTCATCCGGGTATTCGAACCGGCCAGCCGAAAACTGGAGGTCGAAAAAGAAGTGCGCCTGGTCTTCTACACCCTGTTCGACCGCTATGCGATGAGCCGTTTGGGCAACTTGTATAGCGGCCTGAATCGGCGCCTGGTCGAAATGGGCATACTTCCCAACATCAAGTTCGACTACCAACGATACGGGACCGGTGGCAGTGCAGCCCAGGATGATTCGGCCGGGGCAGCAGCGGACGACCCGGCTGCCTCAGACGGCTGGGAAGACGCAACCTGGACCCAGCCCGGCGAGCATTCTTCAGGTCAGGCTGGCGCACCTGTGCAGCGCTTGCGCCCGAGGACCCCGACCTCGGCCGAAACGCTATCTGCAATCAGCTCACTGTTGATGGAAAAACGTCATCAGCGGGCTGCAATCGAGCAACCCTTGCAGACGTCGATCCCGATATTGCCAACAGCGGCAGATGTTGGTGAGGCGATCGCGGATGTTCGTGTACTGCAGGAAGCACCACTCCCGATCCCGATACCCAGCGGTCCAGTAGGTTCCAAGGTGGCCGTGGATCCGGCCCTTCTGCTCAAAGTCAAACAAGCGCTGCAAAAGCAGCGTCAGATCATCAAAAACCTGGTGGGCAAGGACAAGCTCGACCGCAATGAAGAAGACGTCATCGACATCGTGGGCATGCTGTTCGAGGCGATGCTGAACGAAAAACTGCTGCCCAACGCAGTAAAAACGCTGCTGAGTCACTTGCACACGCGCTACCTGAAGATCGCCGTGCAGAGCTCGGACTTCCTCGACAACACGTCCCACCCGGCCAGGAGACTGTTCGAACGCATGCTGGACGCCGGCATACGCTGGGTGCGCGAGGACAACCTGCGGGCAGGCATCTATCCGCAGCTGCAGAAGATCGTCACCGAGATATTGAAACGTGAAAACCTCGACGATGCATTCTTCGTTGAGCAGATTGCGGAACTGGATCGGGCCGAGAAGAAGCTCGAGCAGCAGTCGACTGCGGCCGAGGACAGGACCCTCGAAGCTGAGCGTGGTCGCGCCCGACTGGACCAGGCCAAGGCGATCGTAAAGAAAACGATCGACGATATCAGTGGGGATATCGAAGTCGCACCGACGGTCACGAATTTTCTTTCCACCACATATGCCGACTTTCTCACCCTGTTGCTGTTACGCAACAACCTCGATACCGAGTCTAACGCCTGGCGCAATGCGTACAACGTCGGCGAGGCGTTGATCGCCGCAGCTGTCTACTCGGCGAAAGGACAGCCACTTGGCCAAGAGGTCCGAGACGATCTACTCAAACGCCTGGAAAGCACGGTCGGCAATCTGATTCCGCACCACGACCAGAACATACGTCGGGTCATTGACGCGCTCGGCAAGACTGTCGAAAAACCCGTTCCGGCGATAGGCAGGTCGAAGAAGACTGCGGAAAAACCCGTGCAGGATGGAAAGAAACCGAAGGCTGCAAGTCAGCCGGCAGTCCAGGCCAAACCCAGCGACGAACCGACTGCGCGTGCGCCGGATACTGAGCCGACTGGAGAACCTGAAGCGCCTGTCAGCGCCGAGGATCAGAAGGTCGCTGACAAGCTCATGCGCGAAGCCGGCAACTGGTTTGTTATACAACACGCAGATGGTGAAGGTGAGCAGGCCGTAAAACTGCTCTGGGTGAACCCGCATACACGTAATATGCTGTTCGTGGACCAACACGGGGCCAAGGTTGCACTCATGCCAGCCGGCACCGTGGCGAGAAGAATCCGCGAGGGTACCGTTCGTCCCATGCAGCAGGAAACATCAAGCTTTGTTGCACGCTCACTGCGTCGAATAAGGCGCGCCCTTGAAGATTCCATCAGTGCCTGAGCAGGAGATTCATTGAACGTGGACGAGCGTCGCAAAAACGACCGGATCGATGCCTACGATGTAGGTTTGACGGCTATCAACGAGATTGACGGCCAACGCCTCGGCATCATCAGCAACCTGTCGCCGGGCGGCATGATGCTTATAACCACGCGGGAACTGTATGCCGACGGCATTCTGCAACTGAAAATCGATGTGCCGGCCGAACTCGGCTCCGGGCTCGTTTCGATGGGCGTCAAGATCCTCTGGTGTACCCCGGCAAACAGCCCGCATGAGTTTTGGGCCGGGCTGGAGACCATCGACCTCAGTCCTGGTGATCGCGATTCCTTGCAAGAACTGCTCGATCGTCTTTCCGGAAACATCTGATAAACGTTCGTTTTAAAGAACTTCAGCGCCTCATCGATCCGGGTCAGATACTCTCGTCTGCAAAGTAGTCCGCAGCCTCCACCAGTCGGCTGCGCGTTCCGGGTTCGGTCGCTGAGTGGCCGGCGTCTGCAACAATCGAAAGTTCACTGCCGGACCAGGCATGATGCAGTTCCCAGGCATTTTCGAGCGGGCAGATCGCATCGTAGCGACCATGAACGATCAGCCCCGGTATGCCATTCAGCCTCGGCGCGTCCTCCAGCAGCTGATTGGAACGCAGAAAGGCGTCATTCATGAAGTAATGGCATTCGATCCGGGCCATGCTCAGCGCAACGTGTGGCTGCGCGAAATGCGCGGCCACGCGCTCATCCGGCAACAGGGTCGCGGTGCGCCCCTCCCAGACAGACCAGGCCTTGGCGGCCGCCAGCCGGCGAAGCTCATCCTGCCCCGTCAGCAGGCGATGGTACGCAGTCAGCATACTGCCGCGTTCGCCCGGATCTATCGGACTCACGAAATCCTGCCAGTAATCAGGAAAAAGACGGCTCGCGCCCTGCTGGTAAAACCAGGTGATCTCGTGCGGCCGGCATAGAAATATTCCACGCAATATCATTGCCTTGACCCGCTCGGGGTGAGCCTGGGCATAGGCCAGTGCCAGCGTTGAGCCCCAGGAACCGCCGAACAGCAACCAACGTTCTATACCAAGATGCTCGCGGATTTTTTCGATGTCGGCGACGAGGTCCTGCGTGGTGTTGTTACGCAGCTCCGCATGCGGCGTGGAGCGACCGGCACCGCGCTGATCAAACAACACAACTCGATAGCGTTCTGGATCAAAAAAACGCCGATGATAGGATTCGCAGCCTGCACCCGGGCCGCCATGCAGAAACAACGCCGGCAGGCCGTCGGGATCACCGACCTCTTCGACGTAAAGCGTATGAATATCGTCCACTTTCAGCTGCTCGCTGCGGTAGGGACGAATCTCTGGATACAGGTCTTTCATAGGACCGAAGTCTAACCGCAATCGAAGGGGCGCGCCGCCCACTAGGCACGTCCCGCACGCTTGCGCTCGTGTTCCTTGAGGAATTTCTTGCGCAGCCTGATTTCACTCGGCGTGACCTCGACCAGCTCATCGTTCTCGATGAACTCCAGCGCCTGCTCCAGCGTCATCTTGATCGGTGGCACCAGGGCAATGGCGTCATCCTTGCCCGATGCGCGCACATTGGTCAGCTGCTTGCCCTTGAGCGGGTTGACCACCAGGTCGTTGTCGCGCGAATGAATGCCGACCAACTGGCCTTCGTAGACCTCGTCGCTCGGCGAGGCGAACATCTTGCCGCGCTCCTGCAGATTGAACAGCGCGAAACCGAGCACCTTGCCCTGACCGTTCGAGATCATGACACCGTTCTTGCGCGGCGCGATGCCACCGTGCTGCGCCCGGCCGTAGTGGTCGAACACGTGGTACATCAGGCCGGTGCCCGAGGTGGTGGTCATGAACTCGGTCTGAAAGCCGATCAGACCACGTGAAGGCACGATGTAGTCGAGACGCACCCGTCCCTTGCCGTCGGGCACCATGTCTTTCAGGTCACCTTTGCGCTCCCCCATTGCCTCCATCAGAGAGCCCTGGTGTTGTTCTTCGATATCGATCGTAACCGCTTCATACGGCTCGCTGACCTCACCGTCGACTTCGCGGAAGATAACCTCGGGACGCGATACCGCCAGCTCAAAGCCCTCGCGACGCATATTCTCGATCAGTACCGACAGGTGAAGTTCGCCACGACCGGAGACCTTGAACTTCTCCGGGTCGGTGCCCTCTTCCACGCGCAGCGCCACATTGTGGATCAGCTCGCGCTCGAGACGGTCCTTGAGCTGACGCGAGGTCAGATACTTGCCCGATCTACCGGCAAAGGGTGACGCATTGACCTGGAACGTCATGGATACCGTAGGTTCATCGACCGACAGGGCTGGCATCGGCTCAACATGGTCCGGATCACACAGGGTGTCTGAGACGTTCGGTGCCTCAATTCCAGTGATCGCGATGATGTCGCCTGCACCCGCTTCGGCAACCTCGTGGCGCTCCAGACCGTGATAGCCATATACCAACCCGATCTTGGCCTTGTAGCTCTTGCCGTCGTATTTGGTCACCACGACCTGTTGGTTGGGACGGATGCTGCCGCGGGTAACGCGGCCGACCGCAATGGCACCAACGTAACTGCTGTAGTCCAGATTCGATATCTGCATCTTCAGCGGGCCATCCGGATCAACATCCGGTGCCGGGCAATGATTGACGATGGCCTCAAATACCGGCGTCATATCACCCTCGCGCACGCTGTCATCTTCAGAGGCATAGCCATTGATCGACGACGCGTAGATGATCGGGAAATCGAGTTGCTCATCGCTCGCACCCAGATTGTCGAACAGCTCGAACACCTGGTTGATCACCCAATCCGGGCGGGCGCCCGGCTTGTCGATCTTGTTGATCACCACGATCGGGCGCAGGCCATGCTTGAACGCCTTCTGAGTGACGAACCGGGTCTGCGGCATGGGACCTTCCTGGGCATCGACCAGCAACAGAACCGAATCCACCATGGACAGTACCCGCTCCACCTCGCCACCGAAGTCGGCGTGCCCGGGAGTGTCGACTATGTTGATGCCGTAATCCTTCCAGCGCAGCGCCGTGTTCTTGGAAAGGATCGTGATACCACGTTCCTTCTCCTGATCGTTCGAGTCCATCACGCGCTCTACCACGCCGAAACGGTCGCCCAGCGTGCCGGATTGCTTGAGCAGCTCATCGACCAAAGTCGTCTTGCCATGGTCAACGTGGGCAATTATCGCCACGTTACGTAGATTCTGGATCAAGGGGATACACCAAGAGGTATGCAAAAAAAGGGGGCAGATTGTACCTGTGTCTGGCGCCCCGCGATATGCCGGCGACACACCGCTTCAATCGCCCACCGGCAGGGTTTTCATCCGACCCAGTGCCGAAGCCGCATCGCGATTGCCTCCATCGGCCGCGCGCTGAAGCCAGATCTGCGGCCGCAGCACGCCGGCAAGCACGACAGCCCCGACCCGGGCAGGCAGAAAAAGTCGCGGCGTTTCGTGAGTGAAAAAACCTGTGGATAACCCTGTGAACAACCTCCAGGCCTCGATGCGCCTCACAGCCAGTCTCCAAATAAATTGGCAGCTTGAAAGTAATTCATTTATTTTTCAGTTAATTAGAGCCAAAATTTGCAGTCTCTGGAGATGTGAACACGATAGCGGGGCCAGATTGCCCCCTGCATGGGGTGTGAATAAACCGCCGGGCGTATGTTTCAATCCGCGCTGTTTTTCCCGCATGGTGATGTTTCATGAGCGAACCGGTTGTTGATTCCTGGCTCGAGCAGTTCGTCGCGACGGCCCTGGCACGTGACCTCGAAGGTCACATGGCGATGATATCGCAGAAGGTGATGGTATTCGGGGTGCCCGGCTTCGACACCCTCGGCTATGAAGACTGGTACAGGCAGTGCGAACACGAGTTCCCGCAGGGCCTCATCAGCGGACTGGAATACAGCAGGATCAAGCCTCGTACCAAAAGCGGCGACAGCATTTTGTTCAAATCGCTGGAGACAACCCGGACCTCGGACGGTGGCACCCTGGCTCAGGCGGTGGAGATGCTGCTCCAGCGTGATGGCGACGACTGGAAGCTGGCACAGCTGCGCATGTTGCCGGAGGATGAAGCACGTCACGACGGCCTGCTGTAAAGCCG
>Ga0265306_10001274_pt1 | contig 12288 bp, 11 predicted proteins | sample Helome_3_FD_192493 | JGI IMG/M metagenome (GOLD analysis project Ga0265306, IMG submission 192493) | Marine sediment microbial communities from subtidal zone of North Sea - Hel_20160420 (Illumina Assembly) | ecosystem: Environmental > Aquatic > Marine > Subtidal zone > Sediment ...
CGCCCCTCGAGCAAGGCATCAACGACGCGCCGAACCTCTTCGGACTCGGGGGCGCCGTCCCGCACCGCAAGCCACGCCGACGCGGGCTCGTACCCAGACGCTTTCAGATCCAAGCGCACCGCCCCGGCGCCCTCGTCGCTCAGGACCAAGACGTTTGCGCCTCCGAGGATGCGCCCGATTTCGCCGGCCTGGTCCATGCGCCCGAGCCAGGCCTCGTGTGAGGCGTACTGGAGGTGCAGCACGGGGCGCGTCCGCACTGCGCGCTCGAGCGCCGCGTCGAACTCGAGCAAATTGGGGCCGCTCGCAATGCCGACGCGGTGAATTCGGCCGCGCTTGTCGTCTTCGCATTCGACCTGCATGCGGTAGGTGCCCACCGGCAGCTCGATCCCGGACACCGGCGTGCGCCCGAACTCCACCCCGTTGATTCGCAGCAGGCAATCGGACGGCGTGCTCTTCACCTCCAGGGTGCCGGGCGCCTCGGAGGCCATTTCCTGGTCGACCTGCGCCAGCAGCTCGCGGACCTCCGGCGTGTGCCGGAACGCGCTCGGCTCGACGCGCGGCACCAGACGCCGGCACTCGCGCGCTTGCTTGCGGGCCTCCGCGTCGTTTTTCGTCTCGACGTAGGCGCGCACCATGAAGAGGCAGGTGTCGAGGACCTGCTGCGCCCGCGCCGCCTCCCGGTTGAGCTCGGCCGCCGCCCTGTCTGCCAGGCGCTGCGCGGCCTTGAGCTCGCGCCGCGCCGCTTTGTAGTCAGCGCGCGCCAGGTACCGCACCGCTGCACGCGAGCGCTCGACCCAAAGATCGATGTCGCTCTGGCTGATCCTCGGGGCGGGCGCAGAGCCGACGACTTCAAAGCGCTCCGATGCACGGTCGGCAGGCCAAACGGAGTGCCCTCGGATGACGAGCTCTTGACGCAAGGCCTCCGCGGCGGAGTGCAGTTGTTCGACGTCCGCGCTTTGTCCCCCTTGGGGCGCATCCCCACCGAGCGCCGGCACGACGAGCCAACGAAGCCCGTCCGCCGATTCGCCAAGCTCGCCACCCTGGGCGTGCGCCAAAGGAGCCGTGAACGCAGCGAGCACTGCAGCAACAACGCAAAGAGCCCAGCGCATCCCGCTCCCTAGAAGCACCCCAGGAAGGTAAGGGCGGATTGGCCGCGCGGCTCGGCGTGCACGACCGCCGCGGCCCCGTCGCTCACCGCGACGTCGACGCGATTCGGCGCGTCACGGAGCGCCCGGAGCTGCTGCACTTGCTCTACGACGGCGCTCTCTTCGCCCCTTCCGACCACGGCGAGCTGCGAACCCGCGACGACGAACCAGGCGTCGCGCGCTTCGTCATACGCGAGCCCCGTCGGACCCGCCGGCGTTTGCAGCTCGGCGGACCCGACCACGGCATTGCAGAACCCACCTTGCGCGCATTGGAAGCTTGCGCCGCTGAGCTCGCTCAGACGAAGGCCCTGATCCTGGAGGTAGAGCAACGCGGGCCCGTCCGGCCCAAACGCCATGCCCGGCGTCTTTCCGCGTGCCACATCGATGTCCAGCTCGACGTCGCCGTTGTCGATGAGCCAGCCGGCGTGCAGGTTGGCGCCTTGCTCCCACACGAGGAACGGACCGGCCGCGTCGAACGTGGTCAAGATCGGAATGCCCATCGCCTCCGTCGGGGGCTGCGACAGCCCGGCGAGGTCGCTGTCGCCAAACGGGCTCAGAGCGAACGTGATCAAGTCGCGATACCCAACGAAGCGGGGCGGGGAGGCCACGACGCGGGGGTGGACGGGCGGATTGTAGATGCCGAGATCGATGCCTTGGCGCCAACTTTCTTGTAGCGCTTGCACATCGACCACTGTCGGCGCCAGGCCCGAGCTGACGCGAATGTCGAGGACGTGAAACGAGTATTGCCCGAGCGCCACGAGCACGCGCGCGCCATCGCTGTCGGAGTCCAAAAACGCGATGTCCGCCGCGGGGCTGTCGACGACGTCGAGCTCGCCAGTGGGCGCGCCGTTCGTATCGTACGTGTCGACGCGGATGCCGTCGCCGACGAGCCGCGTGACCACGAACCCACCTTCGACCGCCGCGACGGTCGCATGATCGGCGAAGAGCTCGGTCTTGACGGACAGCGCCCCTTCGTCGATCAGCCCGTCGCAATCGTTGTCCTCCCCGTCGCAGACTTCATCGGGCCCATTGTCCGGCGTGCCGTCGCAGTCGTTGTCTTTGCCGTCGCAGACCTCGGCCACCGGACCAATCGCGCCTTCACAGACGACGCCTGCGCCATCGTTCGCGCAGCGCCAGCTGCCCAGCTCGCACTCGCCCAGGCCCGCCCCTTCTCCGCAGGGCGCGCCGAGCTCGGGCCAATCTTCATCGACCTCGGTGTCGCCATCGTTGTCGACGCCGTCGCAGAGCTCGGCCGCGGCGACTTCGTCGAGCTTCAGGCACACCCCGTCGACGTTGCTCAGCGGCTCGGGGCAGGTGACCCCGCCGCAGCCCAACAGGGCGAGCGGAGCGGCCAACGCGAGCGCGCCGATGAAGGCAAAAGGGAACGCGCCCAGGGCGCAGCTCGGATGTGATTGCAGGGGTGGTGACATGTCGATGACCTGGTTATCGACGTGAGGGGAGGGAGGTTGCGTGCGTTTTTTCGACGCCGAGCGTACCGCTTTTCGCGGCGGCCAGGGTGTGATCCGTCTCACAGCGCCCAGCGATACCCATGCCCCCGCCTCCATGGTGATCCGCGGCTGACCGAAAACGAGCTCTGTTGACAAAAAATATATACAAGTTATAAATATTGTATGTACAATTTACGCCAGCTTTTTCTGGTGCTCGACCAATGGGTTGCGCGTGAGAACGTCCGGGCTCGGGCCGAGGGGGCGCGTAGTTACCCGAAGTGCACGGTTCGGGTGCTCGGTCAGGCCGCGCTCTGGGTTGCTCAGCTCGACCTCGCGCTGACCGTCACGCAGGACCTGGACGCGTACGCGAACTACGAGTGGCCCGTTCAGCAAGAGCTCGAGCGCTTGCTCGCTGAGAATGGCAAGGTTCTCGACCCTCACGGGCGCGAGGTTTGGATGCCGCGTGAGACCCGATACGACCCACTCTACGAGGGCACCTACGTGGAGGCTCTCGTAGCCGACCCCGATGCCGTATTGATTTCCAAGGCGCTGAAAGCCGCACAGAAGAACGAAGCACTGATCACGGAATATCTCGCGAAGGGTGCGAGTGAGCGGTTCTTTGAACTGGCGCGAAAGTACCGCGTCGACCTGGAGCAGTTCGCATGACCTCTACTCCAGGCGACCTACAAGCACGCGCACGGGTTCGGCTTCGAGCGCTGCGCCGCAAGCATCGGGATCCGCGTTTCCGAAGGGTGATGGGCCGGTTCGTCGACGATGGCCTGCTCGAAACCAACATTGAAGGAATCGTTCGGCGTCGACAGCCCGTGTCGCTGGCCGATGCATTGTGGGCGGGCACGGTGGAGCCCCGAATCATGGAGCTGCTCCCGGCCGTGCTGGTGAAAAGGCAAGCCCTCTTGCGCTTGCCGAAAGAGCTTCCCGCGGACGTGGCTGAAGTGATCCACGCCATCCGACACGCCAAGCCGGGACCGAGCTTTCGTGGCATTCCGCCGGAGCAATACCTGCCATGGGTGACCAAAGTTGGTCGAAAAGGCCGATCTCCATCGGTGCTGAAGAGCTTTCGATTTCAGCACGACGATGTACTGCGGCTCGCGAGGCTCCGTACGAGTCTTCCCGCACGCTCGGATACGGAGGTGATTCGCATGGCACTCGAGTTGATCGAAGCCGTGACGCAGCAGCCATCGTCGAAAGATGCGAAGGCCTGACGCGCGATAGCGCGCTCTTCACTGCTCAGCGCCGATGCGCACCGGGCGCGGTGCCGCTCCATTGCTTGAAGCGTTTGGCGAAGTGGTATTCGTCGTCGAAACCTACGCGCGCCGCAACAGCTGCAAGGGGGTCGCTGGTGCTGCGGAGCAGGTCCGAGGCCGCGCTCATCTTCAGGTTCATCGCGTACTTCATGGGCGGGACGCCTACGTTCTTTTTGAAGAGCCGAATGAAATACGACTTATCGAGCCCGACGTCGGCCAAGAGATCCTCGAGATTGTACGGGACGGCCACGTGTGAGCGCATGAACTCGAGAGCCTGCTGGACCGCGGGATGGCTTCCGCTCGCGCTCGTGGTGTCGCCCATCAGGTCGTACAGGAAGCCCGCCATTCTGGCTGAGGCAGCACGTCGTTGGCGCGCATCGATCGACAGGGCCTGGCGGCTCATTTGCGCGAATAGCGCGTGGTAGCGATCGCCCAGACGCCGGATCCGACCCTCGCCGAGGATCGCCTTCAAGTCCTCGGCAAGCTCTGCATCGTGATCGGGGTCGAGCTCGAGAATGGCGATGTACTGCAGGAGATACTCCCCATCAGGGACCACCATTCGGTGCATCGTGCCCGGGCGCGTGTAGAAGAAGTCACCTCGCTTCACACCGATCGTCTGCGCGCCGAGATCGAAGACGCCGCGCCCCGAAAGCACGTAGTGAACCTCGTAGCCGCCGTGGACGTGCGGTTCGAAAATCCGGAGCGTCCGAGGCACCAGGATGCACGAGCTCACACGCATGATGTCAATATTGTACATTGAAGGGTCAGCCTTCGCCATTGCCCGCTCTGGGGCTTCATTCGTATGTTCAGCGTACACTCACAGACCGTGCGTCGAAAGGAGTCGGGGCCATGCTTGAAGCGATCGAATCCACGCCACGCGCTGCTGGGTCGACGGTGCTGACGCCACACGAGGCGCGCATCGAACGGGGCGAGCCTATCGGCCTGGTCGGAGATGCCGCGCAATCGAAGCGTGGACGGATTCAGCGCATGCTCGAGGGCTTTCGGGACACACCGATTCAGCTCAACCTCGACCGCGCGCGCCTCTTGACCGAGTCGATGAAGGCGACGGAAGGGCAGCCGATGGTGCTCCGCTGGGGCAAGGCCTTGGCACACATCCTCGACAACCATCCGATTCACATCGAAGACGAAGAGCTTCTCGTGGGCAGCGCGGGGCCACCGGGACGCTATTCGGTCGTCTACTGCGAGCTCGTAGGACCAGGGCGATTCTATACCCACCCGCACGAGCTCGCGCCGAGCAAGCCCGGTGAGCCGATTACGATCACCGAGGACGACGTGAGGGCGCTCAAGGAAGAAATTCTTCCCTACTGGGAGCGCAACGCCTACCACCAAGCGACCATGAATGCGCTCCCCGAAGAGACGCGGCGCCTGATGGAGAGAATCTTCGTCGTCACGCCGACCGCCGGAGGACGATCGATGCTCGCCTGGGCGCACGACTACGGCAAGGTACTCGAGCGCGGCATTGGCTCGATTCAGCGAGAAGCCGCACAGCGGCTCGAAGCTTTGGATCCGATCGACACTGCGGCCTACGTAGAGCAGCGGCCGTTTCTGGAAGCGGTCTGTTTGGTTTGCGACGCGATGGTGGCGTTCGCACATCGCTACGCTGCGCTGGCGCGATCGATGGCCGCCGAAGCGGCTAGTGGCGAGCGTCGCCTAGAGCTTCTCGAGATCGCCGACATTTGCGAACGCGTTCCCGAGTACCCGGCGCGGAGTTTCCGCGAGGCGCTGCAGTCCCAGTGGTTCATTCAAACGGTGTCGCGCCTCGAGCAGGCGATCGGCGGCGTGGTCGGCAACGGCCGAATCGACCAGTACCTCTACCCCTACTACCGCAAGGACGTCGACGAGGGGCGGCTCACCGACGACGAGGCGCTGGTGTTGCTCGAATCGATTTGGATTGGCATGGCCCGGAGCACCGACGTGTATGCAAAGCCGGGCATGCCGTCGCTCACCGATGGCTTTGCGCACTGGGAAGCGACCACGATCGGCGGTCTCACGCCGGACGGCCGCGATGCGAGCAATGAGCTTTCGTATCTGATCTTGCGATCGAAGCGGGAGTTCCCTCTGCACTATCCGGACCTCGCGGCTCGGATTCATGCCCGCACGCCCAACGCCTTTCTCCATGCAATCGCCGAAACGATCAAGGATGGCTCCGGCTTTCCGAAGCTCTTCTGCGACGACGAGATTGTCCCTCTGCTCGTCGCGAAGGGCGGCACTATCGAAGAAGCCAACGACTACTGTGTCACCGGCTGCTCCGAAACCAAGATGCTCAACCGAGAAGGCGTCGCGACCGGGTGCGCTTGGATCAACCTCGGTGCGATTCTCGAAATGACACTTCGCGACGGGCGCCTCGCTTGCTATGGCGATGGGCTGGTCGGGATCGGCACCGGTGACCCGAGGACGTTCACGGGCTTCGACGAGCTCTGGGATGCATTCGTTTTGCAGGTCGAGAACGTCGTTCAGCACACGTTCATTCAGCAGTACGTGTCGGACACCCTCAAGTCGCAGCACATCGCGTCACCGATGTTTTCGATGTTGCACGACCTCTGCATGGCGAGCGGCAAGGACATTCACTCGGGGCCGATCGAAGGCGCGCTTTATCTCGGGTTCTTCGATGTGATGGGCTTTGGCACCGTCATCGATTCCTTGGCTGCGATGCGATCGCTCGTGTTCGAAGACGGCAAGCTCACGATGAGCGAGCTGCTCGACGCGCTGGACAAGGATTTTGTAGGGCAGGAGACGGTTCGACAGCTCTGCCTGAATGCGCCCAAGTACGGGAACAACGACCCGGCGGTGGATCGAATTGGCCGTGACATCGAGGGGTGCTTCGCCAATTTGGCTCGGAATCATCGGAGTGCTTTCGGTGGAGAGCTCGATCTCCGCTACGTGTCGGTCACTTCGCACGTTCCGCTGGGCGCGGTGGTTGGGGCAACGCCGGACGGGCGCAAGGCGAGGCAGCCGCTTTCAGAGAGCATCAGCCCGTCGCAGGGCGTCGACGTGAAAGGGCCGACCGCGACGCTCATGTCGATCAACAGCACCAAGTGCGCACAGTACAAGGAGCGTGCCGCGAGGCTTCTCAACATGAAGCTTTCGCCGGCGTCCCTGGTGGGAGAGGCGGGAACCCGGAAGCTGATGGCCCTGATCCGCACCGCTTGCGACATGAAGATGTGGCACATCCAGTTCAACATCATCAATCGGGACACGCTGCTTGCGGCGCAAGCCGATCCCGAAAGGTACCGGAACCTGCTGGTCCGGGTCGCGGGTTACAGCGCCTACTTCGTCGACCTGACGCCGGCTCTTCAAAACGAGATCATTCGAAGAACGGAGCATCAATTTTAGCGGTAATACGATGACGCCGAATGAACACCGCGATCGCGAACCGAAGGGGCTGGTCTTCAACATCCAGAAGTTCTCGTTGCACGACGGCCCCGGCATTCGAACGATTGTTTTTCTCAAGGGCTGTCCGCTCGCCTGCATCTGGTGCTCCAACCCCGAGGGGCAGTCTGCCTCCCCCGAGCTCACCCTCGGTGCGGATCGCTGCAGAGGCTTGGAGGACTGCGATCGGTGCATCGCTGTTTGTTTGGAGAGGGCGATCGGCCGAGACGAGAACGGCGAGCTATACATCGACCGGGATAGCTGTGATGGCTGCGGTGACTGCGCTTATGTCTGCCCTCCAAAGGCCCTGGAGGTCACCGGCGACTGGGTTGGCGTGGATGAGGTGATACGAATCGTCGAAGAAGACGACGCATTCTACACCCGGTCGGGGGGCGGGCTCACGCTCAGCGGCGGCGAGCCGCTGGCACAGGGCGCGTTTGTACGGGCTCTTCTGACCGCGGCGCGAAGCCGTGGCATCGACACCGCCATCGAAACGTCGGGGCTCTGCAATTGGAAGACCTTGCGGGACGTGGCGCCACTGGCCAATCGCATCTTCTTCGACCTCAAGTGCATCGATCCGCACAAGCACCAACGTGTGACAGGGGTCTCGAACCGGAAAATCCTCGAGAACTTTCGGAGGCTGCGCGCCGAATTTCCTCAAGGCGATGTCGTCGTCCGCACGCCGGTCATTCCAGGGGTTAACGACACGGAGGCAGAGATTCTGGCGATCGCGGAATTCGTCGAGGAGGCCGGGGGTGCTTCTGCCTACGAGCTCCTGCCCTACCACGGCTTGGGTGAGCCCAAGTACGCCAAGCTCGGAAAGCACTACGGTTTTGGCCAGATCGAGCCGCCTTCCGAAACGCGCTTGAACGCGCTACAACGACTGGTGACTAGAGTTTCGCTCGTGCGCTCGGCTTCATCGGTGCACGAGCGAGTAGATGCGTAACTTATCTTAGCCATGGAGGCGTCATGCCTAAACGACCTTTGATTCTGCGCCGAGCGTATGCGCCGGCATTCGTGCTGTTTTTAGTCCTTGGGAGTTGCTGTCCGCCCACGATTCTGACCGAGAGCCTTCCGCCGGGACGGGTCGGGGAGCCATACCGCGTCGCGTTGGAGGCCGAGTGCTTCGGTGGGCTCTGGTGGGTGAGCGGGGAGCTGCCGCCAGGGCTGTCGTTCAACAGCGATGGCATCTTCAGCGGAACGCCCCGCTATGCGGGCCTCTACTTCCTCAACGTGACCTGGGAGGATGTCTTCGAGGGCGACCTGATTTCGAGCGTGACCAGGGCGTTTGACCTCTTGATCTCGGAGGAAGGGGAAACCCTTGCCGGCGAAGCAGAGCTCGAAATCCCCGGCGGGTCGGCTGATTTTGTGTTCTAGGGCGGGCGCCCCATAATGGGGAAGATGAATGCTTTCTTCTCTTGCGCTGGGGTGAGGCGCGGGCATCTTCTCGTCACGCTGGCTTTGCTCACTGGGACGATCGGCTGCGGCGACGATGCAGCGGCTCCCCCTCGGACCGACCTTCCGTACGAGCTCTATTGCGACATCGCGGACGGGAACTGTCAGGTAGCGATTTACAACTCGGTTGCGGCCAAGCTCGAGGCGACGGAGTTTGCACCTCCGACGCTTCGGACGATTTCGGTGGAGCAGCACGCGGACGAGATTCGAAGTAGCCTCGACTTGCAGGACCTCACCGGGGAGGACGCGGCGACGCGCGGGCTTCGCTTGCTGGGCTTTCTGCCGGAAGCGTCCGAGAGCGTCACCGCCACGCAGACCGAGTTTCGGATCAGCCAGATCGCCGCGTACTACAACCCCAGCGGCGACATGATCACCGTGGTCGATCGAGACTACGAAGAAGTGAGCGCCCAGGCGCTCTTGGCGCACGAGTTTACGCATGCCATTCAAGAGCGTCAGTTTGGTTTTTCTGGGGTCTGGGCCGGGGTGAACAGCGAGGACACGGCGCTTGGGGCACGCAGCGTGGTCGAGGGCGATGCGAGCCACACCGAGTACGCCTGGACCTACGAGAAGCTCGGGTACCTTCCCGAGGAGATCGATTGGGATGCCGTCTACGCCGATGCCGAGGAGTGGTTTCTAGAGGATCGCGTGGTCGACCCGGAAGTCGCTTTGCTCGATACGGCCTCGTTCTTTCCGTACGTCTATGGCTTCGCTTTCATGAGCCGGGCAACGCTCGACATCGGGCTCAGCGCGCGGGGGCTTGCGTTTGGCGCGCCGCCGAGCTCGGCGTTCGAGGTGATGTCCGACCTGTTCAACGCCCCCCCCACCTTCGATTTTCCTGGCATTGCGCATCCTGCGCCCGTCGAGGGACACCAACAGGAGGTCGAGGATCGAATGGGCGCCTGGTACGTCTATGCCTTTCTCCGACGCAACGGCGTCGCCAAAGAAGAGGCCTGGACGACCGCGCTGAGCTGGCGCGGCGACGAGCTGGCCGTCTACGACACCGGCTCGGAGGTTGCGGCGGTGTGGCGCGTTCGCTTCGAGGAATCGGCGAGCATGGTCCGCGACGCGATCAACGCCGAGACGGAGGGTCGCACGCAGACGGCGGTTCTCTTCGAGCAGGACGTATTCGTGCTTGCAGCCGAAAGCCAGCAAGCGCTGCTCGCCTGGGCGGATCAGCCGCTCGATACGATGACGGCGGCTCTGGTTCTGAAAAACGGGCGGCGCCAGGGAGGCTTGTCGGTCGGTACCTGCATGAAATCACTCGACTTTACGCTCCCGAACCCTCCGCCGCTCTTGCAATAGCAATAAATCATGGTTATTCTTGCTCTTGAAAGGAGCTGGAATGTCTGTTGCCGTATCGACCGCCCCCGATGAAGCCAGCGTGGTGAGCAAGGCCTTGCTGCGTGCCGCCGAGGGCCTTGGGCTTTCGTCTGCAGAGCTGGCCGAGATCATCGGGGCGAGCGAGTCGACCTTGTCGCGGATTCGCAACCACAAGCGCGGCCCGATTCCGCTCGGCAGTAAGGAAGGAGAGCTGGCCCTCTTGTTTCTCCGCGTGTTTCGAAGTCTCGATGCCTTGGTGGGGGGCAACGAAGCGCATGCGAGGGCCTGGCTCCGCGCCGAGAATCGCCACGTGGGAGGCGTTCCGCTCGGGCGCATGAAGAAGATCGAGGGGTTGGTCGATGTCGCTGAATATCTGGACGCGATGCGCGGAACGATTTGAGCCGCAGCGGCTGGCCGGGCCTGCCTGGCGCGCGGTCGAATCGCAGCACGTGACTTCGACGCGCAAGCTGGTCGACTCCGACGACGAGCAGCAGGTCCTCGAGGCATTGATCGACACAGCGAAACCCCCTTGGCCTTTGGGGCGCCGCTTCGTCGGGCTTCACTATCTGCTGGCCACGCCGTTTCGCCATCCGCCGCTTCGTTACGGCTCGCGCTTTGGCACGCGTCGCGAGCGCGGGATTTTCTACTGTGCCGAAGCGCAGTCGACGGTGTTTGCCGAGAAAGCGTATTACGTCTTGTTGTTTTTGGAAGGCACCGACGCGGACATCGAACCTTTGACTCGGCCTTTGACGGTTTTCCAGGTTCGCATCTCGACGAGGAAAGGGGCGGACCTGACGCGTGCGCCGTTTGACGCGTTCACCGAACGGATTTCCTCGCCGAGCAGTTACCGCGATTCGCAGCCGCTTGGCACGGCGATGCGCGAGGCGGGGACCGCCGCGTTTCGGTTTGCCTCGGCGCGCGATCCGGTCGGCGGGGCGAATCTCGGTCTCATCGAACCGGTGTTCAGCACCAAGCATCCGCTCCACGCCGAGCAGTGGATCTGCACGGCGACCCGAGCGCGCGTCGAGCTTCATCCGGGGCCGGCGGTGATGCGGTCGAGGACGAGCTTCGCGCGCGAAGCGTTCGAGGTGGGCGGGCGACTCCCAAGCCCGGGTGTTGAAGCCTGAGCCGCTACAAATCGCGTTCGTGAAGGATGGGGCTGGTGTGAATGATGGCGCCCACCGTGAGGACCCAGCTGTCGGCCACCGGAAATGTGTTCGTGCCGCTCGGTGGATTCACGTAGACGAATGGATTCCAGCCGAATCGCGCGAACACGTCGATCATGACGACGTTCTTCATGACGTGCGTGTAGCCGCCGCCGATGCCGAGCGGCACGAAGACCTGGTTGCGGGCGACGGGGAAGGCAAGGCTCGAGTCGCGGTAGCTTCCGCCGGTCAGATTGCGCGCAAGGTTTTGAAACGAGAAGCCGCTGTCCCCGAAGATGAACCCCGCTGGGGTGATGTTGTAGGTGGCCTTGAGGGGGACTTCGGCGTTGAGGCCGGCGCCGTTCGTCAAAAGCACGAGCTCGGCGCCGGTGTCCACGGTGAAGACATCGCGGACACGCAGCCGCATCGGAAGCCCGACCGTGACGGCGAGGTTTGTCCAGGTCGGCAGCAACAGAACGAAGTCGAAGGCCATTTCAAAATAGCGTTTCTGCAAGAAGCTATAACGGACGTAGAGCGGCATGTCGCCGAAGGTACCCCGCGGTGCGACGACGATCGGAAACATGCCTTGACCCGTGGTGGGCGGCGTCGAGCCGAGTCGGTAGTTGTTCACGCCGACTTCCAGCTTGTCGGAGATGGCGAACGCGGCGCCGAAATCAATTGAAACGAGTGGAGCGCCGGTCGCCTTGCCGGAGGTGTTGTTGGGTACGGCCCGCTTGACGTCGACGAGCATGGTGCCGCGAATCATGAACTTGTTCATCGTAAGCGGCCGCGACGCGTAGGCCTTGGGGTAGTTCCAGCCGGGCGCCGCCGTTTCGGTGACCGCCTCGCCGACGCTGGTTGCTTCGATGAGCGGTCCGGGCTCGCCGGGCGCCGGGTCGTTTTCGGCCTTGTCCTCGGCGTGTGCGCCGACCGCGGCCAATCCGAAGAGGAGCGTGACCCCAAACCGTCGAGCGCTGTGCATAGGGGCCGGAGGCTAGCATCGTTGACGCCGCGAACGCAGCGGGCTACCACTAGCCGCCGCTGGGTTCGCTGATGCGGTTATTATGGAGGTTTTGATGCGATTGAATGTCTTGGTTCTGGCTTTAGGTGCGCTGGCCGC
>Ga0265306_10001275_pt1 | contig 12288 bp, 10 predicted proteins | sample Helome_3_FD_192493 | JGI IMG/M metagenome (GOLD analysis project Ga0265306, IMG submission 192493) | Marine sediment microbial communities from subtidal zone of North Sea - Hel_20160420 (Illumina Assembly) | ecosystem: Environmental > Aquatic > Marine > Subtidal zone > Sediment ...
GCAAGGATTTGCGGACACCCAACTTGTCCGATACAGGGCCGAATATCAACATGAAACCGGTGATCAGCGCCATGTAAGCAGAGACCACTTTATGACCAGAATCATCCGACATCCCGAGGATGTCGTGAAAGTACATTGCCAACAGGGTCAGCATGCCAAAATAGGCGACGCCATCGAGCCAGTAGATGTAATTGGTATACCAGAAACCGCGGGGTGCGCCTTTCAGTGCGCGGAACGAATTGACCAATTCGGTAAAAGGATTGGGAATACCGCTTGCTTCAGTGGAACCGGGGCTGTCGACGTGTTGGGACTCGCTCTTTTCTGCCATCATTATTCCTTATTGATTACGACATAAAGGGGCCGGGATTGATTATATTCAATAAAGGGGCCGGGTACGACAACGGTGATGGTGTGCCGGAAGATGATGCCGAGGCAGCGAAATGGTATCTCCAGGCCGCAGACCAGGGTCATATAAACGCTCAATTTAATTTAGGGGTTATGTACGAAAATCGTGAAGGTGTGGCTGAAAATCCCGTCGAAGCCGCCACCTGGTATCGAAAAGCCGCAGACCAGGGTGACTACCGGTCCCAATACAACCTGGGAGCCCTTTATGCCAATGGTGAAGGCGTACTCCAAAGCTACAGTGAGAGTTATGTTTGGTTGAACATCGCGGCAAAGTCCGGTAACAAGAACCTGGCAATAAAGCGAGATCGTGCCGCCGAAAAACTGACAACCGGGGAACTAAACCTGGCGCAACAACGTGCCACCAAATTGTTTGAGGAAATTCAACAGAAAAAATTGAATTAAAGGTTCCGGGTACATTTTTGGACTTAAATGTATTGGACCCCTTTATTGGTGATAGACCCTCTTTGTGATGATTGTGCCATACAACATTATCACGCAATCGCTAAGGCATCATTCTCACTTCGGCAACTTCTCTGAAAAGCGCTTGAAAAACTCACCGTTCTTACGTTTTTTACTCGACAATACTGTTAGTTTTTACAGCATATAGCCGCATCCGCGTGTGCAACAATAAGCCCGCAGCAGAGATTTACAAAAGCTAACTTTGGTATTGATGCAGCAAAGAACACCCGGAACCAATTAGGTTTGACGTCAACTACCCCCCCCCAGTTGTTGGTTGGACTTTGGTTCTGGGTATTTTTTTATCCAGTCACCCATTCCAGAATCAATGCACCGACCCGGGGTGTGTTGTTAAAGACTCCCCAACTCTGCGATCGACATGCCATCAATCCCAAGTGTCTCCGGTGTGCGTAAGGCTTCGCCATCATAGTCGCGATTCATCAGCACCGAAGTCAAATGGATCATGGCGTCGATGGATGGCGTTTTAACACCGATTTGACGTGCAAGCCGGGACATAAATACCAAGCCATAGCCAACATCCTCATTCAAATAACGATGATTGAGCTGAGGCTGCGCACCAATACCGAGAAACCCCGGTGCTTTGCGGTACCCGTTGCCATAGTTACCTTCCAGCATATAGCCCTGTCGCATACCCATCTGTGGATCGGGCAATACGTTGAGCCCCAGCTTTGCACCGATGGCAATCCGTTCCTGATCCAGTGCTTCGATGAGACGTCCGGTCGAATCACTGACGCCTTCCTCGTAAAACAAAAAATCCCCATTGGTTTCTTCAATACGGGCAGAATTGGCCAATGTAACTGCCGGGTGAATAACCGGATTTCCATTTTGCAAGCTGGTTTGCAGAATGCTGGTTGCCGGTTCCATGCTTGGATAGACATCAGAGATGAGTCTCAGGATGTCATCCGTGTGTGAATTGGGTAAAGCCGCTAACAGGTTACCTGCCTTGAGTTTCAAAAAGACGTGAACATGACCAGGTCTTGTCAGACGAACGGCATAGTGTAAAGTCGATGTTTCTGCAATCCGTATTGAATGGTCATCCAGTGCAAGACCTGCAGCGTTTTTAAACGCCAGGGCACCACCACAAGAACTCGGACTGACGATGACAGTCTGTCCGGCTTGTAGTTTTCCAGCCAGGGCTTTGCCGAATGGTTCCGTACTATAGGCAGGACCAACCACGTAGATCAGTTCGACGCCTTTCAATGCTTCGTCAATATCATGGCCGGCATACGTCACGTTTGCAGAACCTGAGATATCACCTTCCGCGGTAATGCGTTTATTTTCGGCGATGGTTTTTATATTGTCGGGAAATTGCTGGAAGTCAAAAAGCCTGACTTCATGGCCGTGAAATGCACAGTCAAAGGCGATCGCTGTGCCACCTGCGCCTGCTCCCAATACCGCGATTTTCATGATCGACTCCATTACGATTAATGCTTCTGTTACGACAATAAGTTACTTACTAACCGTCTGCCCTTCAAACTCAAACCCAGCCTGCGGATTATTAAATGCATCAAGGTCAAGTTCGCCTTCGCTTTTCGCCACGAGGGTGGTCACCATGGAATCACCCGTGATATTAACCACTGTCCGCGTCATGTCGAGCAATCTATCCACGCCAAGAATCAGGGCTATACCCTCTGCAGGTAAGCCGACCTGGCTCAAAACCCCCGCCAGTACCACGAGTCCGACGCTGGGAACCCCAGCCGTTCCAATAGATGCGAGAATGACCATAACAACTACCATCAGGTACTGACTCATTGTCAAGTCGATGCCATAATATTGGGCGATAAACCCGGTGGCGATACCTTGCATGATGGCAGTGCCATCCATGTTGATCGTAGCACCCAGCGGCACGGTAAATGAAGCAATCTTATTGCTGACCCCGATTCTCTTTTCAACTGTTTCAAGCGTTACCGGAATGGTTGCGTTGCTGGAGGCGGTTGTGAAGGCAAACAAAGACACCGCTTTTAACTTCAAAAGGAACTTCAACGGACTCAGACGACCCAGCACTGACAGTATTGTTGGATAAACCAGCAGGGCATGTACGAACAGTACAGCAAACACCAGGCCTACGTATTTCCCAAGGGCGGCGAAACTATCAGCACTGCTGGTGGCTGCCAGAATGGCTATCAGGGCAAAAACACCGTAAGGCGCGAAACGCATGACCAGCGTGACCAACTTCATGATGATGGCATTCATATCATGGAACCAATTGGCAACCCTAACGCCAATTTCCTTGCTAAGCGTGATGGATATGCCCAGCAAGACGGCGAAAAATATAATTGGCAGCATCTGTCCGTCTGCCATGGCCGCCACCGGATTGGTCGGCACCATGTTAATCAGGACCTGTGTAAATGGCGTGGCTTCAGCTATTTGAGTTTCGACTGCAGCGAGTTGCTGATCGATAATTCCGGGTTTAAAAATGATCGCAGCACCCAGTGCCAGGCAAACAGCAATCGCCGTAGTAAGCATATACAAGGCAATGGTTTTGCCACCAACCCTGCCCAGCATCTTCGGGTCGGATAGAGAACTGGAACCGCAAACAAGTGAGACGAATACAAGAGGAACAACCAACATCTTGAGGAGACTGATAAAAATCTGGCCGACGACCTTAAAAACCCCGTCGATCAGCCATATCCGGGACCACTCAGGATTGCCAGAAACATTGAGTATCAATCCGACAATAGCACCCAGGATCATTGCAACAAAAATTTTTGCGCTGAGACTGAGATTATTGAATGATGCCATCGGTATACCCCGGGTTTGTTGTATAAAAAAAGTGCGAACTGCAGTGACAGTTTAGCTTTATAAGACATAACTCACTGTCTTCATCAGAAGTAACCACAAAACAGTAAAACGGCTTATCGATTGAATGCCGAATTTGGCGGCACCCACGATTTTCGCTTTGATGATACCAATCCTCTGAAGGAAAGCGAGGATTTTGCGCAGGCGACAATGGATGATGTCCGCTGACTGGAATTAGAATAGACCGAACTACGGTAAACTCCAGCATGTCTCGCAACGCGGGGATAATCGCCAGGCCCGCTTCGTTATGGATTCGGCAAACCGAGTCTCTGCATCAGAATTTCAAATCTCGGATCGCTGCGCAGCACGTCAAAATCCGGCCTCAAACCGAGATAAATCAGTTCCAGGGAGCCTCTATCCCCGGCTGTCTCCAGCCACTCAAATGCCCGGTTGACGTTACCTGCCTGTGCATAAGCGGAGCTGACCCTGAACGGGTCCACATAGTCCAGCTTCGATCGTGCGGCCATCTCATCGGCCACGGCCAGCATAGCGCCACGGGGTCCTGACTCTGCGTTGCCTCTCGCCAGAGCGTCCAGCAGCCCGGTGTCGTTCATTCGGGTCAGGGTCTTGCGATACTCTGCCAGTGACTCTTGCAACATTCCCTTTTGCCAATAGACCAATGCCAGTAACCAGCTCACCGGATAATCGGGATCCGTTTTCAGAAGTTCCTGTGCTTCCGAGATCGATTCGTCATAGCGGCGCATCATGTACAGGTGGTTAGGAACCGGCAGATTGGACGAAGGTGTGAGCGGATCGATGGCCTGGGCGCGCCGGACTTGAACCAGACTTTCCTCCAACCGCCCGGACAGCATCAGATAATCCGCATAGCCGTGGATTGTCATAGCTTGGTTTGGGTTGAGTCTCAGCGCCTCCTCAAAAGACTGGCCGGCCCCTGGCCAGTCCCTGCTGAATAGCCTAACCCAGCCGAGGGCTGCGTGTCCCTCAGCCAGCCGATTATCCAACTGCAGCGTTTTCAAAGCGGCGACTCTTGCCAGCATTACTGCCTCGCCGGATGGTTCATTTCCGAAATAGGCAATAAGCAGGTGAGCGGCTGCCAATCCCGACCAGCCGAGGGCAAAATCGGGGTCAATGTCAATTGACTGCTCGAAGTAGCCGAGGGATTTTTGAAAATCCTCGACGTTAAAACGGTTGAAAAAATACAGGCCCCGCAGGTACGCCTCGTTGACTGCCGGATCGACTGGGCCGGTGCTCGCCAGGCGTTTTTCATCCTCGGGTCGAAGGGAGATTTCGATTTCACCACTGATTGTCCGGGCGATTTCACCGAGCAGGGCCAACACGTCTCTCAGATCGCGATCATAAGTCTCAGCCCATATGTGTTCATCCGTTTGGCCGTGTATCAACTGAGCGGTGACTTTGACCTGCTCACCCAGCAACAAAGCCCCGCCTTCCACGATTGCATCTACGTTCAACTCGCTGGCAATTTCCGCGACCGGTTTCGTGCTGGCCTTGTAGCGCATGGTGGATTGTCGCGAAATGACTTTTAAACCATTGATTTTTGACAGATCAGTGATCAGCACATCGTGGAGTCCCTCAACAAAGTAATCCTGCTGCGGATCACCCGCCAGGTTGTCCAGGGGAAGCACGGCCAGTGACCTGATACGAGGCGCTTTCTCCGTGCCCGGTATCCCGGTCTGAATGTCGAACAGGTCCAGGCTGAACGAGATAACGGCCATGATCAGAAGCCCGGCAGCAACCAGTACGCCATACACTGCCCTGCGGGATCTAATCGGGAGCGCTCTGTTCTTGTCGGGCGGTTCGATTACCTGGACCCTGGTGATGAAACGGTATCCCAGTGAGTGAACGGTTTCGATGTATTTAGGCCGGGAAGCGTCGTCGCCAAGCGCCTTGCGAAGCCGCGCGATTGCTTTACTCAGAGCAGATTCGGATACGACCGTCTCGCCCCATACCGAATCCAGCAATTCATCCCTGGCGACCAGGCGATCGTGATTCTCAATCAGATAGACCAGGAGCTTCAGCACAGTAGGCTCGAGATGTACGATGTGCCCGGAATGGAGGAGTTGCCATGCTTCCAGGTCGACGACAAATTCGTCAAAACGGTATCCGCTGTGTCGGTTCACGAATTCACCTCCGTCAGGGAACCTGTCCCGGTACCTGCTACATTAACGCAACTTCTACAGTATTTCATGTCCTCACAGCCACCACAAGAACCACGATTTTGTGGCTGATCGAGCGCGCTTCCAACTGGTCACAAGATCGTCAGGATATTGTCACCAAAGGGTCAAGACCCGAACCACGGGCTTTTCTACACTGACACTGAACCATTGAAGGTTCAAGAAACAGTGAAAAGAGGAGAACGATATGTTCGCAAGAAAATTGAATGTTTTAACTGCGCTGTTGGTGACAGCAGTGATTGGTCTGCTTCTGACGCAGGTCGCGACCGGGTTCGACGATGGTCATGGATGGAGAAGGGACACCGGTTTGATAGAGGTCAATGCCACGGATGACCTGTTGCCTGGCCCACCCACAGGTGAAGTTTATTGCTCGGAAGGTATTATCGACATGACGAATCCGTTAATGCCAATTTGTCCCGAGGGCGCTTCGCTGGAAGTCCGCAATGTTACAGGAATGTCCCGAATGTACTCCGACGATCCGCGGATGTCCGGACTGTTGACGTATGTGTCCAATGCCAGTTTCGATTCCGACTACTTTACCGGCCCTGTTTGGGGCACCTGGGCACTGGAAGTTGACGCCTGTGATGGGGTCTGGGAAGGCACCTGGAGAGGTAACCGTACTTTTGTGCCAGGCCAATTGAACCCCGTGGACGAATTCTTTCCTCAGGGCTTTGGTGGAGTCTGGATCAGCAAGTTTGAGCTTCGCGGCCACGCCGAAGGGGACTGCATCGACCGGCTTCGAATGAAAGGGATTGAAATCATCACCACGCTCACGCCAATGCCCGTACCCTATGAAATGTTAGGACCCCTGTGCGGACCTGCAGGGTGTTTGCCTGAAGGTGTCAGCACGGCGAAAGTATTCGGACCCAGGCGACGTTGAACGGACGCGGCTACCCGTTCGGACACCGTTTGGAAAACGTCACGACCCCTTCGCGGAGGGGTCAAAAACCGGGAAGCACTCTCTATCAAACCCAGTGACGGGAAAATGGCCGGACCACCTTCCGTCAAGTACTCAGGATACGCCGGTACCGCCTGGGTATCAGCAACAGCTCCAATCGTGCTTGTGAGTGTTCCATACGCGGGCGTATTGAACTAAACTTAACGGATGATTTTTATTTCCCAATGGAGTGCCTGAAATGAGAGACGTTGTCATCGCAAGTTACGTTCGATCTGCCCAATCCCGTTGCCGCCCCAATGATCCCGGGCGCGACTGGCTCTTCAAAATACGCGGCGATGATCTTCTGGCGAAGCTGTTGCCCGAAGCCATCGACCGCGCCGGACTCGAAGCGGGAGATGTCGATGACTTTATTGTCGGCTGCGCCCAGGGGGTTGGAGAGAATTTCTCAATCGGTGGACGTGTCCCCACCCTGCTGGCCAACCTCGATAAACGCACCTCGTGCAAACAGGTAGACGAGCAATGCGGCTCAACAATGGCGGCACTGCAGATTGGCTTTATGGAAATCGCCCAGGGTTTTGCCGATGTTGTCATGTGCGGAGGCATGGAACACATGGGCCGCATCCCGATGGGGGGTGACGGCAAAATTGATCTGAACCTCAGGCTTTTTAGCGACCCATCCCTGCTTCATTGGGACTTTATGACAGCGATGAATATGGGGATGACTGCTGAGAACCTGGCGGCAATGGGTTATCAGCGTGAGGATATGGATGCCTGGGGTGCCCGTTCGCATCAATTGGCCTACAAGGCCCAGCAGGATGGCTTCTTCGATGGCGAAATATTGCCCGTTGATGTCGCCCAGGCGGATGGCTCGGTTATGACGGTCGACACGGACCAGGCTGTGCGGCCTGATGCGACTGCCGAGGATATGGCCAAACTGCGGCCAGCCTTCAAGAAGAACGGCACGATTCACGCCGGCAATGCCTCGCCATTGAATGCGGGAGCCAGCGCGCTGGTTCTGATGGACAGGGAAACTGCCGAAACCAAGGGTATTACACCACTCGCAAAAATTGTCTCCATCGGCTTTGCGGGTGTCGAACCCAATATCATGGGCACGGGCCCGGTGCCTTCGACCTTGCGGGCACTCAAGGCTGCCGGACTGGAAGCTTCAGATATTGATTATTGGGAGATCAACGAGGCATTTGCCGTGGTTGCCCTGTACGCAATCAAGGAGCTTGGCATCGACCCCGAAAAGGTCAATGTCAAGGGCGGTGGTATCGCCATCGGCCATCCACTGGGTGCCACCGGCGGAAGGTTGGTGGGAACACTGGCACGTATTCTCAAGCAGGAAGGTGGCCGCTATGGTTGTGCCACCATGTGCGTCGGTGGTGGTCAGGGTGTGGCCATGATCATTGAAAACGAAACGAACTGAGGAGCCAGCAATGAACATTAATGACATCAAAACAGTTGCAATGATCGGCGCCGGTGACATGGGACATGGCATTGCCGAAGTAGCGTTACTAGCCGGCTACAAAGTGAACCTGTACGACATCAAGGATGAGTATGTTGATTTGGGCAAGAAGCGGATTTTTGACAGTCTTGACCTGCTCACCGGCAAAGGCAAGATTCCACCTGAGCTGGATTCGGCAATACGGGAACAACTTCTGACCACCACGACCGATCTCGCTGAGGCAGTCGGCAATGCGGATCTGGTCATCGAGGCGATTCCGGAGATTATGGATCTGAAACAAAAGGTGTTTGCAGATATCGACAAACTGGCACCAGCGCATACATTACTGGCGTCAAATACCTCGACCATGAGCATCACGGAGATAGCAACCGCCACCAACCGGCCCGATAAGGTGCTTGGCCTGCACTATTTCAACCCGGCAGTCCTGATGCGCCTGGTAGAAGTGATCAAGGCGGAGAAGACCTCCGATGAAACCATGCAAATCGGTATGGATTTTGTCGCAAGGGAAAAAAAGGTCGGGGTTTATGTCAAGCGCGACACCCCCGGATTTATTGCCAACCGGGTCAACCAGGCACCGGCGGTGTTGATTGGTGAAATCATTGAGCGTGGTGAAGTCGAACCGGAGGCACTTGACGCGTTCGTGCGTCTGATGGGCTCTGCCATGGGGCCCTGTGAACTCACCGATTACGTTGGTATAGACGTGGCGGTCAATGTCAGCCGTTATTTTGCGCAGACCCTGGGTCCGGACTACGGCCCGCCGGCCCACATGCTGAAAATGCTTGAAGCGGGTAACCTGGGTAAGAAAACAGGTCAGGGTTACTTCGAGTGGCCCAATGGCGAACGTCCGAAGATTGATTTTTCCAGGGCAACCAGAAAATTCAATTTCCTGTGGACCATCTTTGTACAAATCAACGAAGCAACCAAGCTGATCCAGGAGGGCGTGGTCGATACACTGGATGAAGTGGACCTGGCGATGGTCAACTCGTCCGGGATGCCCTTTGGCCCCATCTATTTTGGGCGACAGATATCAAAGCTTGATTTGATTGACGGTCTGGAAATGCTCGCTGAAAGATACGATAAGCCAATGTTCAAACCAACAAAACGCGTGCTCGGCGGTGGGCACAAGTTTTAAGAAAAAAGGCCCGGTTTCGGGCCTTTTTTTATAACATCTTCATTCGCAAAGAAAATGTGAGGAAAGTCATATCTCATCACCCATATCTTTGAACGCAAGAGGTGATGGGGTTCCTGACCTGTGTTGGCCAAAGCCCGGACAACTCCCACTATCTGAATTGGTGGTTGAAGATTCGTTTTAGCTTGGATGGGTTAAGATAAGGTCAACATGTCTGCAGTCACACTATTTCGTATTCTCCATATTATTTGGGCTATTCTTGGCGTAATTGCATGTGTGATTCTCGTTACCTCAAAGGGTGGGCATCCGCCTGCAATTATATTATTACCCATTGCACTTATATTTTGGGTTATTGGGCATGTTCTGCTTTGGATTATTTCTAAACTATTCGCGCGGGGTAAGAAGTTAGAAGTACGTTCAGAGAGTGATGTAAAGAAATGGCCATTGTCTTTAATTATTCTTGCTGTGTTCTCAGGGGGGGTATTTATCTTTGGATCCATGGCTATCATTTTGCTCATAGTGTTAGAAAATGATTGGCTAAGTGTGATGCCAGCAATGCTTGCTTTCTGGTTGCTGCCTTCGTTGTGCTTTATAGGGATTTTGTTACACAAATCCTGGTCACGAGTATTAGCGGGTTGGGGATTTATTGGTGTGGCTATGATTATTTTATATCAACTTGTAGAAAGTGCTTTGCGAAATTATGCGGCCTCGGTTACTGAATGGGTCATCGCAATTGCAATTCTTTTATTTACACTACTCATTGGGCAACATATTTTACGTTCGCCTAAAATAAAAGCATTTTATGCAGAATAGGAATGCTTAATGTAATAGAGCAATTGACAGTCATTCGCTCCTGAACCCAGCAGCTTTATGGCTCCCATCACAAAAAGGCTTATTCTGCGACTCTCCACAGCGACAAAGTGCTACCTTCTCGCCTTTCCACGCTTCACGACCTGTACTGGCAAACATTGTCAGGTTCCCCTTTAACAACAGCGGCCCATCTGTCAGCGGTTTGATGGACAACTCCCCATCTTCAGCAGAATGCCCGGGGCCTGTTTCTCCTACCGCACCTGAATCAGTAAACCCCGCTTTGATGTGTGAGTTATCACAAAATGGTTTGTTTTTCGATGCACCGCAGCGGCACAGCGCCGCCCGAAAACGTGTCCCGGGCATGTCCTCAGAGAGACCATCGATATTCAACGCTCCGCTTACATATAGCGGGCCATTCTGGGTGACGGTGGTACGGTTTTCCTTGAAATCTTCTTCAATGCCTGAACCATCGGCAAAGGTAGCGGACAGCGCGCCGGTCGGGCAGCGTAACAGCACTTCGCGAATCCCCTCATCCGAGGACTGGTCAGGTTCGCACCAGGGCTGACGACCGCCAATAAACAGTTCTCCAGAGGCCCGCCCGCATTCACCATAATGAATACATAAGCGACCATCCCAATGGACATCGCACTGCTTGCCAGTGTAGGTGAATTTCGTCTTCTCGCTCATTTGCTTCTCTCTTAATGCAGGCCAGGTTCTGGGGGCGTTTCTATCCTACATGTAAATAGCGACTCCAGACAAACGACTGAAAGATAAAATGAAGTCAAATATGTTAGATTTCTTAGCCAGAGTCGTGGCTGTCTCAATTTTGTCCAAGTTTAAGTTTCTGGCTCTGAGACTTACAATCAGTTGTTCGCAATCCATAAACTGCAATGTCCAAATGAAGGAAACTGTGAAAATGTCAAAAATACTAGGTGCGAATTCCGAAGTCGGTACGCTTAAAACTGTCATGGTTTGCAAACCCGGGCTTGCACATGAACGTCTGACCCCCAGCAATTGTTCGGACCTGCTCTATGACGATGTCATCTGGGTCCAGCAGGCCAGGCGGGATCATTTTGACTTTGTTTCCAAGATGTCCGATCGCGGTGTCAACGTTTTGGAAATGCATGACATGCTTGAAACCGTGCTGGATATGCCGGACGGGCGCAAATATATCCTCGACAGAAGGATTACACCGGGATTTGTGGGATTGATGGCGTCAAGGGTGATTCGCCCCTGGCTGGATGAGATGCCTGCACCACAGTTAGCAATGCATTTGATTGGCGGTTTGGCACCCAGTGAAATGCCATTTGCCGATGACCGTATTTTCACCTCTTTTACCGATGACGACGGTTTTGTTTTACCGCCTTTGCCCAATACCACGTTTACCCGTGATACCACCTGCTGGATTTACGGCGGTGTAACACTGAACCCGATGTTCTGGCCCGCGCGTAAGCAGGAGACCCTGCTGACCGCAGCAATTTACAAGTTTCACCCGTTCTTCACAGAAAAAGAATTCGAAATCTGGTGGGGTGACACGGATGTGGACCAAAAACTGGCCTTCGTGGAGGGCGGTGATGTAATGCCGATTGGCAACGGCTGCGTATTGATCGGAATGGGTGAGCGCACTAGCCACCAGGCGGTTGGACAGATGGCAGAAGCTCTGTTGACCAAGGGCGCGGCAACACGGGTAGTTGCCTGCCAGATGCCACATTCGCGCGCGGCCATGCATCTGGATACCGTTTTCTCCCTGTGTGATGTAGACAAGGCCACTGCCTATTTTGATGTATGTAACAAGATAGAGTGCTTCAGCCTCCGGCTTAGTGATAAAGACGGTGAATTGGATATCCACCACGACAATGGCCATCTCTTTGATGTGGTTGAGGACTGTCTTGGCATTAAAAAGTTGACCATTGTGCAAACCGGCGGAAACCGGTTCCAGCAGGAAAGAGAACAATGGGACGATGGCAATAACGTGGTTGCCCTGTCACCGGGTGTGGTACTCGGTTATGACCGCAACACCTACACCAATACGCTGCTGCGTAAAGCGGGTATTGAGGTACTCACTATTTCAGCTTCCGAGCTGGGTCGCGGACGCGGTGGTGGTCATTGCATGACCTGCCCGATTGAGCGTGAAGCGATTTAAGGCAGG
>Ga0265306_10001277_pt1 | contig 12276 bp, 8 predicted proteins | sample Helome_3_FD_192493 | JGI IMG/M metagenome (GOLD analysis project Ga0265306, IMG submission 192493) | Marine sediment microbial communities from subtidal zone of North Sea - Hel_20160420 (Illumina Assembly) | ecosystem: Environmental > Aquatic > Marine > Subtidal zone > Sediment ...
TGGAAACTTTATCGGCGTGGAGCATTCCGCTAGGCAGTTGTTCTCAAACCTTAAGTTCAGCGAACCTCTCAATGATCGTATTAATTTGTTCAGCCGTGTGGGCTGCACTAATACTGCATCGCAGAAAACTCGCACCGCCAGGTGTAGCTGGTGGCAGCATCATATTAACGTACACACCCGCTTCCAGCAGCTGGTTCCAGTGAGCAAGCGCCGACTGCCTGTCCTTACAACGAACAGCTATTACCGGGCTGACTTCTGGACCGAGCTCAAACCCCAGATCCTGTAAACCGCTGTAAAGTTTTCTTGCGTTTAACCACAAGGTTGCTTTCAGCTCTGGCCGCTTGCGCAACTGATTAAGTGCTTCACGTGTGGTGGCCATTACGGCCGGACTGGGTGATGCTGTGAACATAAATGGTCGGGATACGTAGCGGAATAGACCCAGCACGTCGTTCTCACTTACACAGAAACCACCCATTGACCCCAGGCTTTTGCTAAAAGTTCCAACGGTAAAATCAACTTTATCAAGTACACCCTCTGCCTCTGCCACACCGCAACCACGTTCACCATAGACACCCAGGGAATGCGCTTCATCGACCAAAAGCCTGGCACCAAAGCGCTCCTTGATGTCTGCAATTTCCTTAAGCGGTGCACAATCACCCAGCACACTGTACATACCCTCTACAACAATCAGACAACGACGGGCGCGGTCACCCAGACGAGCCATACGTTTTTCAAGACTTTGCACATCGTTGTGCTTAAAGCGATATATATCTGCATCGCTCATACGGCAGCCGTCGTAAAGGCTCGCATGGGCATCGGAATCAAGCAGTACAGCATCGCCTTTACCCAATAAAGCGGTCAGAACGCCAAGATTAGCGGCATAACCGGTTGAAAATACCATGGCGTTTGAGCATTGGAACAAATCCGCCAATTCCGCTTCAAGCTCGCCGTGTGCCGCATAACTACCATTGGCCATACGAGAACCGGTCGTTCCAGTGCCAAACGTCTGCATGGCCGCTACACCGGCAGCGATGCAATCCGGGTCGAATGTCAGTCCGAGATAATTATTGGTGCCTGCAAGAATGGTAGTCCGGCCCTCCACGACTCCTTCCGTGGCCGAATTTAGTTTATCGAATACCACACTGGTCGGATCCTTGCCCACATGACCCAGACCCGACTTTAACTGGCCAGCAACAGAGAATTTTTCCAGAAGAGGCATAAAGGCTAATCCTTATGGGCAGCGATGACAACGCCCGCAAGATCAGTAATGGTGTGGATATTTGAAAGGCTGTCAAGATCAACTGCGATGTCGTAATGGTCTTCCACTTCCAGCATAAACTCCATTACCTGAAAGGAATCCAGCTGCAACTCAGTCACCATATCGGTAGCCGGGGTAATCGTTTTATTACTCGAGGGTGAATCCGCCCAGTTGTTCTTGAGATATTTTGTCAGGATTTCAGCAAGCATTTGGCCTACTGCTTCAGTCGAATTGGTCATTTAGGTTCCGCCAAGTTCATACCGTAGAAAATGAGAATTGTAGCTCAGGACAGAGAATTATGCGCGAATTTAGAGTCAATCAAGCGGACGAAACATGACCTTTTGCCTTAAACAGTTGTTCTACTCCCTGCGCTAAATCGAGCTTAGGCTGCCAACCGGTTGCTTCTGTAAAGCGCCTGTTATCGCATAACCATTCAGGTTGTACCAGTTCACGAACCTTACCCGGGGAGAGCATGGGTGCGTATCCCAACAGCTGTGAAAACAGCAGGTTCACTTTTGCAGCGCCTTCCAAAATAAAACGCGGTACCGTCAATGTAAGTAATTTTTTATCATTGACCGCTTCACCGATGGTCCTCCAGTCGTATCCATCCGGGGTACCATCATCGATTGCATAGGTTTTATGCAGGCATTTTTGGGATACAGGTAGCCAGGCGATTATCGCGCTCACCAGGTCATCAACATGCAACAGGGAAAGACGCTGATCGGGCGGACCAGCATGAGCAAGCAAACCCCTTCGTATCATTTTAAATATCGGCAACATTTCCGCATCGCCGGGTCCATAGACAGCTGGAGGACGTAGAATTGTCCAGGGCATCATTGAATTGCCCTTCAATAATTGTTCACCTGCAAACTTGCTGTAAGCGTAATCGGATAGCTCCGGTCTGCTCGCCGCCAGTGAGGACAGGAGTAACAGGGGTGTAGTATTATTTGAGCGTTCCAGCGCTTCCAGCATGGCTTTGACACCCGTGGTATTCGCCATCGAAAAGTCTGTAATGGTGCGCCCCCTGACAGTACCGGCGCAATAAATCACTGCGCTGCATTCAGCAACAATACCGGTGAGCTTATCAATATCTGTCAGGCCAACTGGAACCTGCTCACAAGCCCCGGGTAATCTTTTATCAGGTTTTTTATCGGGGCGTACCATGGCCCGAACGACAAAGCCTTGCTCGAGCAACGCTGAGACCAGACGTTGCCCTATAAATCCTGTCGCACCAGTAATAAATACAGCTGAGGAAGACGCCTGCAAATCAGGCGGGCAACGTATCGCCAACCCTGATCGCTGAATTTTCTACATCCAGCAGAGTTTTACGCGCAAGATAGTCCTGCTTGGACTGGGACCTCGAAAGCTTACCGGAAGAGGTTCTTGGCAATGTTCCCCGAGGTGTTAGATCAATCACTACGTTGATTCCAAAATGGGCATGAATGGATCGATTGATGTCTTCAATAATGTGAAGACGACTATCAGCATCCTTTTCCTTGGTTTCGACAACCAACACAGCTTGCTCTTCCTTGCTATCCAAACTAACCGAAAATGCTGCAGCACCACCCAGTTTTACACCGCAAGTCTGTTGTGCGAGGACTTCCAGATCATAGGGCCAGATATTACGACCCTTGATGATAATCACGTCTTTGCTACGCGAGGTGATCACCAGGTGATCGTCAATACGGTACCCGATATCACCGGTGTTCAGCCAACCGTCTTCAGACAGCACTTGAGATGTGGACTCTTCATCATGGAAATAGCCGCGCATCACGCTGGGACCTTTTAAATGTATATGTCCGCAGTGACGGTTTGCCATTTCAACGCCATTATCGTCCAGGATTGAGAATTCAAATCCGGGCAGCAGTTTACCGCAATCCACATATTCTGATGTGGACATGGCATCACCTTTTGAAGGTCTTGCTTCACCGGTATCAGCCATTAATTTTCTATCGACGACATCAACATTCAAGCCTTCGCCAAGAGGCGCGAAACTGGTCGCCAACACACATTCAGCCATACCGTAGCATGCAACAAATGCTTTCTTCTCAAAGCCGCAGGGTTCAAGAATATTTGCGAAATCCAGCAACGGTTCTGGACTGATGCGTTCGGCACCCACGCAGGCTGCCCGCCAATGGCTGAGATCATAACTCTCAATATCCGAGGGCCGTAAACGTTTTGCACACAGGGCATAACCGAAAGTGGGCGCGGAAGAAATCGTGCCGCCATTATCTGACAGTACTTTGAGCCAAAGTCTTGGGCGCATGGCAAATGTGCGTGAACCCAGGTAGTCGACCGATATCTGGCCAATTAATGGAACCAGGACGAAGCCAACCAAACCCATGTCATGATAGAAAGGTAGCCAGGAAACCATTCGGTCTTCCTTACCCAGTTTTAACCCATAACGGGCAATTTCCATCAGGTTGTTCAGTACTGTTTTTTGTGTAACTTCCACACCACGCGGAAAACTTGTGCTACCTGATGTGTATTGAAGATAGGCTGGATCGTCTGCACCCAAAGGCTCAAATTCAACATCTGCCTCTGGCAAAGCTTCGAAATCCGACTGCTTGCCGGCCATGAGCAAATCGAGACCTTCTACGGCTTCAGCCATGAAAACAGCGTGTGTATCGGGCGCAACTACAATGGTTGCACCACAACTTTTCAACATACGCCTGACCTGGCTTACATAGGCACCGTGCGCGCCCAACTGTATTCCCGCTGGTAAAGCAACAGGAATCAAACCCGCATATTGACAGGCGAAAAAGAAACGATGAAACATAGGTTCTGTTTCGGCAATGATGCCAACCCGTGCACCACGCTCACAACCAAGGCTCAGCAATCGCCGGGCAATCACTTTAGCCTCATCGCGTAAATCTGCGTAGGTCAAAACAGACGAAAGGTGACCACGACCATCGTAAAAGTTAAATCCCGTGACGCCCTGAGCAGCATACTCAAGCGCATCTACCAAATTGGTATACGAGGCAATCTTGACTGGCAAACCAGTGTTGGCGGGCGTTGCTTTCAGCTGCTTCATTATCAACACACCACCGTGCAATTTGCACTCAATAAAGAGTATTTAAATACCACCACGTAGGCCTCTGTTTTTTAGGTTATTAGCTTCCGCTCAAATATATTCAAATAAGCCAACAATTCCCCAACCCCGCTTATATGCGCTTATTTTCGCAGATTTAACTAACAAATTCGTTAATTAAATGTAATTTGCTCCGCTTTATTTCCACACCTATTACATAAAATTGGTACTTTGCTAAAAGCGAGTTCGATTACAAGCCTGTCCAACCAGTTATCTTGTCCAATGGCGGATTATACCCAACATCAACGTTATATGCGCTATTTTACCACTAAAATATTTTTATCAATTCCTGATTTTACATCCCGATACTCGCAAGAAGGTATGCTCCAACGCCATTTATTATCGATCCTTCTCTTTTTTAGCCACGTTGTCACGCAGGTAAACCGGTTGTGCCTGTTCTGCGGGAAGTGGTTCATTATTGACCAACCATTCCCGCGCCAGTTGAAGCATGGATGACGCTTTTGGCCATATGTCGGTACGAATTCCGGTCAATCGTTTAGAAAGCGCGTCCAGGGCGCTGTAGCGCTCAAAGCCAATTCCAATACCATGAGCATCCTTATGCTCTGGAAGTTGAACATCTTCCGGACTGCAAACCCTCTCTGCTGTGACCGGAACCATGATCCCGTTGCTATTGACCTCAAAAGTGCCGGTAAAAACTTCGTTCATACGTGCATCAAGTGCGACCAGTGCAGAATTTACCCCCTCCCCGACTGCGGTTTGTGCTGTTGCAGCAAGACTGGAAACAGGTATGACAGGTCGATCAGATGCCCATGCCAGGCCCTGCACGACACCGATACCAATACGCAAACTTGTAAAACTTCCGGGACCACGACTGAACGCGATAGCATCAACAGAGGCAAAACCGATACCTGCTTCTGCCAGTAGTTGCTCAACCCATGGCAGCAGTAACTCCGCATGCAGTCTTGGCGCATGCTGGTAGCGCTCCAGAACTTCACCATTTATGCTCAGGGCGACAGAACAGGTTTCTGTAGCGGTTTCAATCGCCAGTAGGTTCATTCTTTAAAAAACTCCACGACACGGTCACGATCCGGTGTTTGCTGCATGGGTGGAAGACTTTCCAGAAATACGCTCCCATAACCCTTGCTAATCAATCTGCGATCACAAATCACCAACACACCCCTGTCATTGACATCACGTATCAAGCGGCCCGCACCCTGTTTGAGTGCAATGACGGCTTGTGGCAAAAACAACTCCATGAAAGGATTACCCCCATGCTGTCGCAATTGACTACTGCGTGCAACCATGACCGGATCATTGGGTGGTGCAAAAGGTAATTTGTCAATAATCACCAACGACAAAGCATCGCCCATCACATCCACACCACCCCAAAAGCTCGCTGAACCCAATAAAATGCCATCGCCCGACTCTCGGAATGCTTCCAGCAGCATGCTGCGTGGCATTTCACCTTGCACAAACAAAGGATGATCAATCGTGCCGGACAACAACTCCGCAGCCTGCTTTAAAGCCCTGTGTGATGTAAAAAGCATAAAGGCCCGCCCCTTACTTGCCTTGAGGACCGGCCGAACCTGCTCAAGCAGCAGAGGGACAAATGACGGGTCTCTTGGCTCAGGTAATCCTTCCGGCAACCACATCAGCGCATGGTTTTTATAATCAAAAGGGGAATCAAGATTCAGCGTTTCAGCATCCTGCAAACCCAACTGGCGTATGAAATGATCAAAACCGCCATTGACAGATAAGGTCGCCGATGTGAACACCCAGGCTGCATCCAACTGTTCGCAAAAACTGGAAAACAAATTCGAGATATCCAGTGGCGTTGTATGAATTGAAACACCCTGCCCCCGGCGCTCGAACCATCGCACTTCCGTATCGGGAACAGGTTTATCGAGGTGGTCAAAGTGCGCCTGAATTTCAGCAAGACGTTGCAGACAGGCATCCATTCCGCGACTGGCTCCCTGCAACGGATCAGCTACCGGTTTTAATCCACCCACCGCTGCATCCAAAGATTGCAGCGCATTCCTGACTTCCGACCGGTTCAACATTTCGTCCCATGTTCCCCGGTCTTCAAGGTTGTCATGGCAGGCGAGCTGAAATTCTTTAATTATCTGGCGGCAATGGGCCACTTCATCACGCACCACGGCAATACCGGCGCTGGTTTCGGCCGCTTCAGCCAAGAGGTCTCTGCATAAATCGGAAATTTGCCGGGTAGAAATCGAAGAACTGAAAAACTGGGACGCTGTTTCAGGTGCCTGATGCGCCTCATCGACAATAAACACACCGGCACCGGGAAGAACCTCCCCAAACCCGCCATGTTTGATTGCCATGTCCGCAAATAACAGGTGATGGTTGACCACCACCACGTCAGCGTCCTGTGCTTCACGACGTGCCCGTGCCACAAAACAAGCTTCGAAATCAGGGCAATCAGAACCGAGGCAGTTATCGGTGGTGGATGTCACCATTGGCCACAACTCACTGTCTTCGGCGATAGCAGAGGAAATTGAAAGGTCGCCGTCTACGCCTGTGGGTACCCATTTCCGAATGGCTTCAAGCTCGGTGATCGATTCACGCGATGGCAATCTGCCGTCCTTGCGGGCCTGCTCGGTCCGATACAGGCACAGGTAGTTTGCGCGTCCTTTAAGAAGTGCAGTTTTGAGTGTGCTGCCAAGTGCCTTTTTAACGATGGGCAGGTCACGGAAATACAACTGGTCCTGCAGTGTCTTGGTACCTGTTGAAATGATTGTGCGTTCACGGCCGTTGAGGACCGGTACAAGATAGGAAAGCGTCTTACCGATTCCTGTTCCAGCTTCGGCTACCAGTGTTCCGCCGGCAGCAATGGTTTTTTCAATCGCCGTGGCCAGTTGTAACTGTTCCTGGCGTGGCGCAAAGCCTGGCAAAACCGATTCAAACGGCCCGCCTGAATCCAGTAGCTGCGCACTACACTCTTTTGAACTTGACACTTGTTTTACTCAGTATCCCTTCGGCCGTGTATTCATACACCGTGTTGCGCGCGCTTCAGCATCGCTGGCACCAGCAGCATCATTTAGGTGCTCCCTGGCCACACTGATGGTTCGCCAGTTTCTGCTACAAATCTCACCGACCCGGGGGCCGATATCATAGGATCTCACGGCAAAATTCAATGCCTGCTGATAGTCTGCTTTTTGCAGCTTGATTTCCGCCATGTGTTGCAACAATTGCGGATCCCTGGGTTCGATGCGCAATGCGCGCTCCAGATAACCACTGGCCTGATCCAGCTTACCGGCATTTTCTGCAAGTTGTGCCTGAGCCGTCAACTCTTTCACTGCCGGATTTTGCAATGAGTAGACTTGTACACCGGCACTGTCCTCACTGGCCGGTGCCCTGACTCGGGTGTCGACCTCCTGGTGAGTCGTATCGACAGGTACCGGTGGCTGAGAGCTACATGCAGCTAACAGTAAGATGATCAATGCTCCTAAAAGCTTAATCTTTGCGTCCAAACCATTTTCTCCATAAAGATTCCTTGTTTTTACCAGCCTGTTTTTCCAGGCATTTTGTACTTCTCTGCGGCTCTGACCCTTCGATAAAGGGTATTTGCACCGCCTCCGGGCAGGACGGCTCAGTCAAAGCCTGTTGCCGGATATCAACCCATACAAAATTTGCACCATCCGGCATTCGCAAATCTACCGCCTCAATAGGCACTTTACGGAATAGCCTTGCCCAAACCCGCATGGCCGCATTGCCCCCGGTGACACTGGCCGGGCGATTATCATCAAGCCCCACCCAGGAAACCGCCACCCGGTCACGAGTATATCCGACAAACCAGCTATCGCGCCTTTCATTGGTTGTGCCTGTTTTTCCTGCGATCAATGTGTCATTTCCCAACAATCCATGCAATGCCTTTGCCGTACCTTCCTCTACCACCCGGGTCAGTGCAAAACTCAGCAAAGCAACGGCTTCGCGATTCTCAAGAGGCATAAACCTTAACGGATAACGGCTAAGCAATGCGCCTTGAGGCGTCAGCACAGCCGTCACTGAACGTAAAGGTACACTGTAACCACCCGCAGCCAATGACTGGTACATTTGTGTAACCTCGATAGGTGTCAATTCGACAGCACCTAACAAGCTCGCAGGAACCGGCGGAATTTCGACCACCACACCCAGTTGCTTAATTTTGCGGATCAGGTTTGCAACACCAACACTAAGACCCACCTGAACCGTCGCCTGATTATACGAATGAATGAGGGCATCCATAAGTGGAATTTCACCATGCGACTTGTGGTCATAGTTCTCTGGTGACCATATTTTTCCATCCGCTTGTCTTAATGATATGGGTTCGTCTTTTACCGGTGTGATCAGGTTGTAATCGTCTACGTGCTCCAGGGCCAGCAGATAGACCAATGGTTTGATAACCGAGCCAATCTGGCGGCGTGCATCGAGCGCACGATTAAAACCATTACGACCGGCCACGCGATCGCCGACCAGCGCACGGACCTCGCCACTGGCAACATCAGCAAGCACCAAAGCCGCCTGCAAGTCTGCCGGCAAACCACGTTGCTTTAAATCATACAGCCCTTCCGAGACTGCCTTTTGAGCGTATTCCTGCTCAGATGGGGCCAGTGTAGTAAAAATCTTAAGTCCTTCCGAGCTCAGGTCAGACGCCTGGTAGTCACGTCTTAGTTGACGCCGAACCAGGTCTACGAACGCGGGATAACGGCTGCCACCGGAGCGCGGCTTAGTGGTAACCCCCAGCGGGTGGCTTTTTGCATTATTTATCTCGGTTTGTGTCAATAGACCGGTAATACCAAAAATATCCAGCACCTGGTCCCGCCGTTGCAACGCGCGCTCAGGGTTTCGCCGCGGGTTGTATAGCGATGCACCTCGAACCATGCCCACCAATAAAGCGATCTGCTGTGGGTCCAGATCCTGCAATGGCCGATCGAAATAAAACTCACTGGCGCGGCCAAAACCATGAATAGCGTGCTTTCCCTGCTGACCCATGAAAATCTCATTGACGTAGGCCTCGAGAATTTGCGCCTTGTCGTAATGCCATTCCAGCAATACGGCCATGATGGCTTCGTTTACTTTACGTATCAGCGTACGTTCGTTACTCAAAAAGTAATTTTTAACCAATTGCTGGGTTAATGTGCTGCCGCCCTGCACTGCCCTGGCAGCTTTCATATTGGCGACAAAGGCACGTGCAATACTGCGAAATGACACCCCATGATGGTGTTTGAACTGCCGGTCTTCCACGGCCTGCAAGCCGGTGATCAGCAGCTCCGGCACATCCTTTAACGCCACCAGTGTGCGGTCCTCATCGTGCAGAGGGTATATCGATGCAATTTCAGCGGGATCCAGCCGGACCAGGCCTGGCGTTCCAGAACCGGACACGACACCCAGGGTTCTGATGGTATTTCCGCTCAGTTGTAGCCGAAAACGGCTGGCCGGTTCTGAGCCATCCTCAAAAATAAATGCGCGGCGATTAATATCAAAATTATTCCCATTAACTGAATAACTACCAGGAACGGATGCAGTTGGTTTTTCGCGGTATCCCGAAGCTTTCAACTCAAGCAGTAAGGACTCTTTTGAAATGGGCTTTCCGCTATAGAGACTGAGTGGTCGTGCGTATACGCGGCTGGGAATATCCCAAATGCGGCCCTCAAACTCATCACGTACCTGTATATCCAGCCAGATAACCCAGGGAACACAGAGGCCAATTCCAAGACCTATTAAAAGCGCCAGCAACCTGAACGATCGCCGCAATAAACCCGGTTTTTTCCGGACAGCCTTTCTTGACCCCGGCTTACGAGGTCTTGACTTGGGTTTTCCTGCTTTTCTGGCCATTTAATTCCGAGGATGACATCAACCTGACCATTATCCATAATGCCCGCGTCTTGTCTTGGTATAATCCACTCCTCCTGACATTTCTTACATGATGTCTCAAATACAGGTCATGACAAAAATTGCAAACAACAAGCTCATGGCGAACAAGATGACTAAAATAAATTGCTAACCCGCATATTTCACCAGTCGGTAGCTAGCCTCTCTATAAGTTAATGATTTACCTAAATTAAATGACATTATTTCAAATAAAACCCATGGTACACTTTGTACCCGGCCCGATACCTATCCCGGCTCTGGCTTGTTCATATACCACTGGGCTTGGTCTTCCCTCAGGCCATAGCTACGGCTATGGCCTTCAGTCCAGCCCGGCGCCCAGTGCCATCTGTCCGGCGCCATATTCCGGGATACTGGTGAAATATGCGGGCTAAACCGGCGACCGCCAAACTCGTGATTTATGTTCATGCCAAAGGCCATGGACAAATCAGTCAGCATTCGGTTCAAAAGCTATTGGCACTGAACTTGACGGTGTGCAGCCGACTTAAGTACGAGGGGCTGATACAAACCGAAAACGGTTACGATCAGCCCGGCCTGCTTATCGCTGAACTTGCAGGTTTATTTCCAGGTAGCCCCATTATCTTTCTGCGTGCCGGATTGTATCCATCAACTCAGCAACTCGACACATTGACCCGGTTGCTGGAATTGACGGATCAGCCACTGGCCCTGACCCTGCTTTCAAATGCAGATATCAGTGTGAATCCATTTGCCGGATTACAAGCCCCGCCTGGAGGCCTGACATGTAACCCCGAAGAGCTTGTTAAACTGCTGGCACCGGGGCAATTACATACCCTGAGCACCTGGACCGACCATTTTATCCTGTTGTCCAATGATCTTGTTACCCGGTTTTCCTCCGACACTCTCGGCCGTGATTTGATGCACCGGTTACAGACCATGGGCGCTGCACTCAAAGTACCTGACCAATTATTTCTACATGATACCGAGAGTAAGATTTTTACACCGATCAAACTGCAACCGCATGAATCCGGTTACCCGCCATCGTTTGGTGAATTAAGCTCCAGATTGCAGCAGTGGTTCAACGCGGGTATTTCCAAGCTGCCACACGATCCTGGAAACGAAATGCCAGCGACTTTGCATATCACCCACAGCTGGGGTGGCGGTGTTGCGCAATGGTTGAAAGCATTTATTGAAACTGACCTTAACCAGCGTAGTTTTCAACTTCGCTCGGAGGACCCTCAATCCGGTCTCGGTTTCGGGCAAAAAATCAGTCTTTATGCAGGCAATGAACTTCGCTGCCCGATTGCAAGCTGGTGGTTAACCCCACCCATTGAATCCATTGCTGATAAAAATAGAGAATATGAAGAAATCCTTGCTGAAGTGTGTGGACGATATGGCATTGGCCGGATATTTGTATCTTCACTGGTCGGTCACAGCCTTGATGCATTACGAAGTGGACTGCCCACTTTGCAAGTACTGCACGATCATTTCCCGATCTGGCCATTACTCAGCGTTAATCCGCAACCTTACCTGCAAATTGACAGTGCTCCGGACCTGAAACTGGCTTTGCATGAACATACAAAAACACAGGAATTTCCGGACAAAGATGCTCACGCCTGGTCACTGATTCGGGATGCATATGTACAGGCACTGAAGGAGTATAAGGTAGCAATTGCAGCACCCGGTCAATCGGTTCTGGAACTGCAAAACCAGCTTGAACCGGCATTTGGAACACTGGCTGCGGAGGTCATTCCCCATGGTTTTCCAAGTATCGAAAGCCTACATTCGATCACAGCAAAACCACGCAGGGATGGTCGCCTGCGATTACTGATACTTGGACGTATGCAACCAGGGAAGGGTCAGCAACTGCTGTCGAGTGCACTACCTGAACTGGCTAAACACGCGCAAATCTACCTGGTTGGAGCCGGTAAATCAGGCGAGAAGTTCTTTGGTATGAACGGCGTGGACGTCATCCTGGAATACAAGCGGCAGGAACTGGCCTCAATACTGACCGAAATCGGCCCGGATTTTGCAGCACTTTTATCGGTCGTACCCGAGACCTTCAGTTATACACTCTCTGAGCTACAGCAAATGCAAATCCCCGTGATAGCGACCCGGG
>Ga0265306_10001279_pt1 | contig 12268 bp, 12 predicted proteins | sample Helome_3_FD_192493 | JGI IMG/M metagenome (GOLD analysis project Ga0265306, IMG submission 192493) | Marine sediment microbial communities from subtidal zone of North Sea - Hel_20160420 (Illumina Assembly) | ecosystem: Environmental > Aquatic > Marine > Subtidal zone > Sediment ...
GAAGGTTCGCAAATTCAAATTGACCGAATCGACCACGCACGACCCGGCGACGGTCGACAGGTTCTACGATCAAATGTACGAACCTCACGTGAAACGGCGATATGGCGGAGCAGCGCACATCGAATCAAGACAGCATGTACAGGCTTGCGTGTCAGCCGGGACCTTGCTGAGTATCCTGCGTGATGGCGAGGTTATCAGTGCGTGTGTCCTCGTCCATGAGGGCGACACTGTGCAGATGTTGTTTATCGGTTTTTCCGCTAACGATCTTCGCGAAATCGATGGCGCATCGGCCGGGCTCTATTACTACACCCTGGCGTACGCGTTTCAGAATGGCTACAAGGCCGTAGACTTCTGCGGTAGCAGGCCATTTCTGAATGACGGGGTGCTTGCGGTCAAACGGCGCTGGGGCGCCGGGATTTTTGACGACTGGAGCATGGAGAATCTGCTGATTCAGATCAACCAATGGAGTCCTGGTGTCGAGTCGTTTCTAAGCAATCACCCGATGATCACGTGTCAGGGTGACCTGCTGGTGGGCAAGGTGCTGTTGGCGGAGGGTGAAATAACGGCTGAATTCGTGACGCGGATGACGCGCCAGTATGCGAGTCCGGGAATCGACCGTTTGAAGATTTACGGTTTACAGGGTATACGGGACGATGCATTTGATGCGGCGAATTCGACCGACGTTCCGGTGCAGTTATTTGATCTTCGCGACGCCGACGACCCGGCCGGGATTTTTTGCGCTCCATTGGCTGGGCAATCCGGCGCATGAGGTGGGTGAAGGGTTGTCCGTGGACAGAAATAACATGAAGTAAGGTATTTAAGTGACGGAAATTAAAGAAAAAATATCGGTATTATTCGTTTGTATGGGCAATATTTGCCGCTCGCCCACAGCCGAGGGCGTCTTTCGCCATCATGTCTCCAGAGCCGGACTGTTCGAGCGATTTGTCATCGATTCGGCGGGCACGCACGCGTATCACGTTGGCAATCCTCCGGATCGTCGCGCCGCCGTTGCCGCCGAGAGAAGAGGCGTGTCGCTGATTGACCTGCGGGCCCGACGAGTGAGCGACGAAGACTTCGAGCGCTTCGACTACATTATCGCTATGGACGAGGACAATGTCGCACACCTGAAAGAACAGGCACCGCCTGAATACCATTCAAAGGTGAGCTTGTTCCTGGAGTATTCCGCGGGTAAGGAGCGAGAGGTACCGGATCCCTACTACGGCGGGACTTCTGGATTTGAGCGTGTACTGGACCTGGTCGAAGAAGCGTCCCGAGGTTTGCTCGAGACGCTCTCCAAGCGCTAAGCGCTAGTCCTGCGTCGGCTCCGCCGGTTTTGGCGCCGGCGCCGGATCGGGTGTTGGTTCCGGCCTGGGTGCCGCTTCAGGTTTCGATGCAGGCTTGGGCGCAACCGCTTTCGGCGCCGGTTTTATGTCGGCGGCCGGTTGCGGTTCCCAGGGCAGCAGTCGGCTGGTCGGTTTTGCCGATGCGCCATTACCATCATCTGCGGGCTTTGGCGTCGGTTTTGGCGCCGGCGCCTGCGCGGCCGCTTTTTCCGGAACGAAACTTCTCTGCGACGCGGTGTCGTCGAGTTTCGAGGATTGCCGCGTGCGTTCATCGTCAGTACGTACTCGCGGCGGCCCTGCATCCTGTTTCGTTGCCTCCGGAGCCGGTGCCTTTTCAACCCGTTTCGAATCCGCCCGGGTAGGCGCCGGTTTCTCGACTGGCTTGGCGGCTGGCTTTTCGCTCTGCGATTTCTGCGTGGGCGCGCTTTTGCTGCCGCGGTCTACCTGCTTCTTCTCGCTAGCCGGTACCCGGTCTTCTGCGGCATTTGCCTGGGGTGGCTGACTCGACTTCTGTTCGGCTGTCTGCTCTGGCTTGTCGGCTGTGCGACGGCGACGACGTCCACCGCGGCTTCGTCGGTTACGCGAGCTTCGTTTCGTATCGTCGCCCGCCGCATCCGATGAATCCTGCGGTTGTTGAGATTGCGCGGCCTTTTGTTGACTGTCTTTGTCGGCCTGCTGTTTCGTTGGTGCTTTCTTCGCAGTCTTCTTCTTTGATGCTGTCTTCTTGCTCGCCTTTTTCTTAGTCGCTGCCTTCTTTGTAGCCTTCTTGCGTTGCGGACCGCGTGTGTCCGCCGATTTCTTACGTGAATCACTGCCGCCGCGGCGACGCGACTGTGGTGAGCGCCGACCGCGATTGCTCTGTGCGCCTTTCTTTCGGCGCTGAGGCGCTTTCTGACTCTCGTCGTCACCGCCCGAGAAGAACGCCATGATCGTTGCCCAGAGTCCCTTGCTCGCGGGCGGCGACTTCTGGGGTTTCGGTGCTTGCTTCGTTGGCTTCATGACGCCAACGACGGGCTGTTCTATTGCTTTTCGCTCGAGGATCGCTTGCGGAGATTCGGGCTCAACTGCGGCGTGTACGAGTTCGTAGCTCACGCCTGCATTCTCAGCCAATTCGGTCTGGTCGTCGCGGACACGCCTGACTTCGTAGTGCGGTGTCTCGAGGGTGGAATTCGCCACCAGTACCACTTGCATGTCGTTGTTCGATTCCAGGCTTTGCACCCAATCACGCTTTTCGTTCAGCAAGTAGGTTGCTACTTCAACGGGCAACTGCGCGATGACCTTGGCTGTGCGCTCTTTGCGAGCTTCTTCACCGATAATGCGCAGTATCGCGAGCGCCAGGGATTCGATGCTGCGAATGGTGCCGAATCCGGAGCAGCGCGGGCAGGTGTGGTAAGCCGATTCTCCAATCGAGGGGCGTAATCGCTGGCGCGACATCTCAAGCAGGCCAAATCGACTGATCTTGCCGATCTGGACGCGAGCGCGGTCCTGGCGGACGGCTTCTCGCAGTCGATTCTCGACCGCGCGTTGGTGTTTCTGTGGGCCCATGTCGATGAAGTCGATAACGACCAGGCCACCGAGGTCCCGAATGCGTAGCTGTCGCGCAACCTCGTCAGCTGCCTCGAGGTTGGTGTTCAATGCCGTGGTTTCGATATCGGCGCCCTTCGTCGCCCGCGCCGAGTTGATGTCGATAGACACCATCGCCTCAGTATGATCGATGACGATGCTGCCGCCAGAGGGTAGGTTGACGGCATGCTCGAATGCCGATTCGATTTGCGACTCAATCTGGAAGCGCGTGAATAGTGGCACAGGGTCCACGTAGTGCTTCAGTTTCTTGAGATTGTGCGGCATGACCTGCTCGACAAACTCGTGGGCGTCCTTGTAGGTTGCTTCGTCATCGATCAGGATTTCACCGATCTCGTTCGTCAGGTAATCGCGCAACGCACGCACGACCGAGTCACTTTCGCGGTAAATGAGGAATGGGGAAGGGCGTTCGAGCACAACATTGAGAATCGCGGTCCAGACTGTCAGCAGGTTTTCGAGGTCCCAGGAAAGTTCTTCAGCGTTGCGATCAATGCCGGCTGTGCGCAGGATGACACTCATGCCGTCCGGCACAGTAATCTCGTTAAGCGATTCGCGGGCGAGATCGCGGTCATCGCCGGTTATGCGACGCGATACGCCGCCTGAGCGGCCCTTGTTGGGCTTGAGTACGATAAAGCGGCCGGCGAGGCTGACGAACGTGGTTAGCGCCGCGCCTTTGTTACCGCGCTCTTCCTTGTCGACCTGCACCACGATGTCCTGTCCTTCATTGAGGACATCCTTGATACTGGGTTTGCCGCCGGACTTGTTTTCCTTGACGAAATACTCGCTCGAGATTTCCTTCAGCGGCAGGAAACCGTGGCGGTCGGCGCCGTAATCGACAAACGCCGCTTCGAGACTGGGCTCGATGCGCGTAATCTTGCCTTTGTAAATGTTGGCTTTTTTGCGTTCGCTAGCCGGTGCTTCGATATTGAGGTCGTAGAGACGTTGGCCATCGACCATCGCCATGCGCAACTCTTCTTCCTGAGTTGCGTTGATTAGCATTCTCTTCATAGTGCCCTACTTGAATGGTGAGGGAGGGCAGCCAATCGGGACGTAGCGCCGTGAGGCGGGCGCAGGGGAGGTCACGCACAGAAAACCGGTGCGGGATTGCACCGTCGATGTCACTCGCAAATTCGAATCGGGTTGGGGCGAGAAAAGCCAGTACCCATGAAAATATCAGCATGATTTCCCTGCGGCTTTGCCGCTCAGGCGCCAGCCGGAATCCGAACTCGCTGCCATCTGAAATCAGGTCCCGCAACCAGCGGGTCCAAATATAGTCGCAGTGGCTAAAGTGCTTGTGGATAGGTCACTGCGGGTGAAAATTGTAGACGGTCAGTCCACGATCGGGTGCCGCCTGAGTCTTGTGGTTGGCCCGGACTGGTATGCCGGGAGGCCACAGGGCGGTAATATAGCACACCACAACCGCACTTCAAGTTATTGATCATGCAAGAAAAGTCTAGCGAGATACCGGGAACTCGCGTTACCGGCGTTCGCAAAGTTCGAGTCGACGCCGAACAGGCGGGCCAGCGTATCGACAATTTCCTTCGCGGCCAGCTGCCAGGCGTCCCGAAAGGGCGCGTGTACCGCTTGTTGCGCCGCGGTGAGGTGCGTGTCAACGGTGGTCGCGTGCGCGCGGAGTACAAGCTCAAGGCAGGCGACGAGGTGCGAGTGCCCCCGGCAAGGGTGCGCAGCGGCGCGTCACCGCCACCTGACAAGTTGGCGGCCAGTATGCTCGAGCGGGTCCTGTACGAGGACAAACGCCTGCTCGTCATCGACAAACCGGCGGGCGTTGCCGTTCATGGTGGCAGCGGCATCAGCCACGGCGTCATTGAATTGTTGCGCCATGCCCGACCGGAACTCAAAGACCTGTCGCTCGTTCACCGTATCGATCGGGAAACCTCCGGCTGCCTCGTCATGGCCAAGAAACGCAGCGCGCTGCGCGAGCTGCATGCGCGATTTCGGGAGGGGCAGGTCGAGAAAAACTACCTGGCACTGGTAGTCGGCGACTGGCAGTTCGGCGAGCAACTGATTGACGCAGCGTTGCTCGTTCAAAACAGAAAAGGCGGCGAGCGTCACGTGATCGTCAGCGAAAAAGGCAAGCTGGCGCGAACAAAGGTGAATCTGTCGCGTACGTTCGGGATTTACAGCCTGTTGCAGTGTTCACCCCTGACGGGCCGAACGCATCAGATTCGTGTTCACCTGCAGCATGCCGGTCATCCCATCATGGGGGATGAGCGCTATGGCGACGAAGAGGCCAATCGTGAGGCGAAGAAGGCAGGGCTGCGGAGATTATTTCTGCACGCTCAATCGATCGCCTTCGCAGATGACAGCGGCAATGAACTGCACTTTACGGCGCCGCTGGCGGACGACCTGGAGCGCTTCCTGACGGCCGGCATCGCCGAAGTGCGCCGCAACAAATAAAATAAACTAGGGTCGAACCGAGGTTTTTTGAAATCTCGGTTCGACCCCAATTACATTTTTTGTGGCGACAGGTAGCCGAGCTGCAATAACCTGTCGGCGACCCAGATCATCGGCAAGCCGATCAGGGCAGTCGGGTCATCGGTGTTCACGGATTCAAACAACACGAACCCGGCGCCCTCAAGCTTGAAGCTGCCCGCGCAGTCATACGGTTCGTCGTGACGAAGATAGGCCTCGGCAAGTCGGCGATCAAACTCCCTGAACCGGACCGTCGTCTTGTCCGTGTGTTCGTAGCGAGTTCGCCCGATCGGGTCCAGAATGCACACCGCTGTCAGGAAGGTAACGACATGACCCGATGCGGCAAGCAGTTGCTCCACGGCCTTCTGGTGGTCGCCCGGTTTTCCCAATACGTCATTATTCAGCACCGCCAGCTGGTCGGCGCCGATGATAAGCGCGTCGCGCGCGTTGACGGCGACAGCCTCGGCCTTTTTTCGCGCCAGGTGACGGGCGAGATCGGGAGGATCGATTCCCAGATCGTTGCGCTCGTCGACGTCCGGAGACACCGCCTCATAGTCGTGCAGGAAGCGTTCCAGAAGGCCTCGCCGGTAGGGTGATGACGAGGCGAGAACGATCGGCGGGGCGGATGGATTTTGCATAGACAAATCAAAACGTTAAAAGAATTTGTGCAAATATTACCCAGATTGCCGGTAACTGCTAGCATTTATCATCAAGTGCAGGATCGGGACGCTTTGACAGTGGCCCATGAGGTCCTTATCATGCGCGCGCCATGGCAAATCCGCTGCGAGATCGCCGTACGGCGGCCGAATGGGCGGCGGACCGGCAAGTTATTGAAATAGAAGAGAAACTTAGCAGTTTCGAGCGACTGGCTTCCATTGTCGAAGAGGATCTCGCTGCGCTCGATGCTGATAAGATGCCGCTCGATTGGCGCGATTCGATAGTTACGGGCGAATTGGTCTTTGGATTCGCGGACGCGCAGCAGAAGGTACCGGCGGTGCGATGCCGGTTGACAGCGCCCGTGGGTGCGGTCTGTCAGCGGTGCCTGGAGCTGTTTCAGCTGCCGCTCGAATCGGAGTCGAGCCTGTTACTGCTGGCGCTCAATGAGACGGCGGAAGGATACGAGGACTACGAGGTCTGGGAATTGGAGGAGAATTCGCTCCGGCCCCAGGATATCGTCGAAGAATTGCTGATCATGGCGTTGCCGCTGTCGGCAAGGCACGTTGATTCGGCCTCTTGCAGAGCGCTGTCGGCAGCCGCTGATGAGCAAGAGAAAATGACGAAACCGTTTGCGGCATTACGGTCGCAAATGCTGAAGGACTAACAGAGCCCGGCAAAGCGGTGCGGGCAGGAGACGATTATGGCTGTTCAAAAAAGTCGCAGGACCCCCTCAACGCGCGGCATGCGGCGCTCGCACGACAAGGCGAAGAAACCGACCTTGTCGGTCGATCCCACGTCCGGTGAGACGCATTTGCGGCATCGTGTTACGCCGGACGGTTTCTACCGTGGCAACCAGGTTGTTTCGCAACCTGAACTTGACGAAGAAGAGTAAGCCCATCCCTTGATCGGTCGGCGCTTGTCCGGCCTGTCTCACAGTGGGATCACACTCAATCATTTCCCTCGATGCGATGAGCGGCGATCTTGGTGCCGAGGTCGTAGTGCGCGCGGCTGCCGCGACATTCAAAAAGTACGTCAATCTCGAACTCATACTGGTCGGCGATAAAGTGGAGCTCACTGAGCTTGCGGCTCGCATCATCGGCAATGAGCCGCGATTGCGCATCGAACACGCGAGTGAAGTCGTCCAGATGTCCGAGGCGCCGGCCGACGCGTTACGCAAGAAAAAAGACTCGTCGATGCGGGTCGCAATCAACCAGGTCAAGTCAGGCGATGCGAACGCCTGTGTCAGCGCTGGCAATACTGGTGCATTGATGGCGACGGCCAAGTTCGTATTGAAGATGCTGCCGGGTATCGATCGTCCGGCGATCATTGCGGAACTGCCGGCAAAGGGCGGTTCCCTGCACATGCTGGATCTCGGCGCCAATACCGTCGGTAGTGCAGATCACCTGTTTCAGTATGCCGTGATGGGATCGATCGTGACCTCGGACATTCTCGGGATAGAAAGACCGAAAGTCGCGCTGTTGAATATTGGTGCCGAAGACACGAAAGGTCACGATACGGTCAAGGAAGCTGCCGCCATGCTCAATGAGAGCACGCTGAACTATATTGGGTTCATCGAGGGCAGCGATCTGTTTTCCGGCAAAGCCGACGTCGTCGTTACCGACGGGTTTACCGGCAATGTGGCGCTGAAAACCATGGAAGGCACCGTAGGCCTGTGTGCGCATTACCTGAGGCGCGCCTTCACCCAGGGCTGGTGGGCCAGGCTGCAGGCGCTGCTGGCAGGTCAGGTACTGCGAAACCTGGCCGTTGAAATGGACTCGCGCAACTATAACGGTGCGACTCTGGTCGGCCTAAATGGTATTGTCATCAAGAGCCACGGCAGCGCGGATGCGTACTCATTTCAGCACGCCATCGATACCGCCGTCGTTGAGGTCCGCAACCAGTTGCCGCAACAGATCGGCACGCTGCTGCAAAAGGAATCGTCATGACGTACTCGCGCATCGCTGGAACAGGGCGTTATCTGCCTGAACGCATCATGACCAATTTTGAGCTCGAGAAGATCGTCGACACAAGCGATGAATGGATTCGTACGCGTACGGGGGTCGAACGCCGACACGTTGTCGCCGAAGATCAGACGACGTCCGACATGTGTGTCGAGGCCGCCAAGATTGCAATGGAAGACGCCGGTGTCGATGTTTCCGAAATCGACCTGGTCATCACGGGGACGACGTCGCCCGACCTGATATTCCCGAATATCTCGACATTGATTCAGCATCGTCTGGGCATCCCGGCCTGCACCGCATTCAGTCTCGAGGCGGCTTGCACGGGTTTTATTTACGCGCTAACGATGGCGGATAAGTTCATCCGGCTGGGTGAATCAAAATGCGCCCTGATCATGGGAGCCGAGTGCATTACCAAGCTCATGGACTGGACGGATCGCAATACCTGTGTGCTGTTCGGTGACGGGGCTGGCGCAGTGATTGTGAAACCGTCGGCCGAGCCAGGCCTCATATCCTGTCAGCTGGGCGCCGATGGGCAGTACAAAGACCTGCTGTACTATCCCGTAGGCGCTTCAAATCAACTGGCAAAGGCTGGTACAGATGAGGCCGCGATCCAGATGACGGGCAGTGAAGTTTTCAAGGTAGCTGTCAAAACGCTGGGTGGCATCGCGAGCGAAACGCTCGAAAAAGCCGGTGTGGATCAAAGCGAACTGGACTGGCTGATTCCTCACCAGGCCAACATTCGCATCATTCAGGCAACGGCCAAGCGCCTGGGTTTGCCGATGGAGAAGGTGATTCTCACGGTTCAGGACCATGGCAACACGTCGGCAGCATCGGTGCCGATGGCGCTCGACGTCGGTATTCGTGACGGTCGCGTGAAAAAAGGGCAGCTGATTCTGATGGAGGCCTTTGGTGGCGGCTTCACCTGGGGCTCAATCCTGATGCGACTCTAATAAATTATGGGGACAGTTTACTCAATTGCCCAAGCAATTAAGTAAACTGTCCCCATAATTACCACAATTTGTTCTTGGTCTGTCGCGCGGAGCGCCGTCGCATGCGCTGATGCAGTTGCTGCCTTCGACGATCCAGTCGGTCGCGACGAATCACCGGATCGACGTTCTGGTCCTGCGTCTTGTCGAAATCCCTGCGGAACGCGCCAAAATCGTCATAGGCTTCACGAACGTGATGCAGCTCGCGGGCAACCAGCTCGATCATGATGACGTCATCGAGATAACCAATGACCGGGATTTCATCGGGCAAGATATCTTCCGGATCCGCAAAATAGACGAAAGTCGCCAACAGTCTCTCGCGATCGGCTTTGGGAAGCTTCCATTCCTTGTCCGTCAGCATGTCGATCAGCGATTCGAGCTCGGGAATCCGCTTGGCGACGAAATCGGGTAATGGCTCGTTTTTTCGGATTTCGTCCAGCACGTCACGAATAGCCTCGATAATTTCTGACTCTTCGGCGTCACGCACAGCCTCGCGAGAGTGTTTCAGCGCCTTACGGAAGTAGCCGAGGTCGCGGTCCGTCAGTTCGAACGAAATTTTCATACCCATGGCAACAGGCTACCGGCAAGTTGCTATGGTGGTCAATGCAAGATGGTTTACCATAGAGCCAGGCAAACCGGTCAAAGACAATGAAACCCAAACTCATCATTGGTAACAAAAACTACTCATCCTGGTCGCTTCGTGCCTGGCTGTTGCTCAAGGAGTCCGGCATCGAGTTCGACGAGCACAGAATTGTCCTCGATACCGATACGTCGGCGAAGGAGATTGCGGCTTTCTCGAAAGCGGGTCGGGTGCCCATTCTGCAGCTTGGCGATCTCGCTGTGTGGGATTCCCTGGCGATCGCGGAGACGGTGGCCGAACGCTGGCCGGAAAAACAGCTATGGCCGGCGGATCCGGACGAGCGCGCGTTGGCGCGGTCCATTAGCGCCGAAATGCACTCCGGTTTTTTTCAATTGAGAGAGTGCATGCCGATGAACTGCCGCGCCATGGGACGCAAAGTACCTCTGCCCGACGAACTCGGTGATGACATCGACCGCGTGATTGAAATCTGGGCCGACTGTCATCGCCACTTTGGCGACAGGGGCGGCTGGTTGTTTGGCGACTTTTCAATCGCCGATGCAATGTACGCACCGGTTGTATTGCGGTTGCGTACCTATGGTATCAATCTGCCGGAGTCTGCCGGATTCTATCCGCACCGCCTGCTTGAAAGTACAGCGATGCAGGAATGGCTCGCCGCGGCCGAATGCGAAGTCGAAGTCATCGAGGCGGACGAGAAAGGGCAGTGAACCACTGCCAATGGTTTCTTGCGGCTGTTGTCCTGCTGGCAAGCCCGGCATTACGCGCCGAAGTCTACGAACTACCGCCGCAAGGCTTTGATGTTATCGGGGCCGTCTCGACAATGTCGGCGCGTTACGAAGACACGCTCGTCGATATTGCGAGGCGCCACGGTCTCGGTTACCAGGATATCGTGCGTGCCAATCCGAACGTCAACACCTGGGTACCTGGTGAAGGAACCGAGGTCATTCTGCCGACACGCTTCGTATTGCCGCCCGGGCCACGCGAAGGCCTGGTATTGAACCTCGCCGAATACCGCATGTACTACTATCCGAAGCCCAAACGCGGCGAACCGGCCTACGTTTACGTCTATCCGATGAGTATCGGGCGCATGGATTGGGAAACGCCGCTCGGTCGCACCAAGATCGTTGCCATGGCGAAGAATCCCGCCTGGTATCCGCCGCAATCGGTGCGGGACGAACACGCGGCCGACGGCAACCCCTTACCGCGCATCGTTCCACCCGGACCGGCGAACCCATTGGGCTCAAGGGCGATGCGCCTGGAAATTCCGGGTTACCTGATTCACGGCACGAACCGGCCGGCCGGCGTGGGTATGCGCGTGTCGCACGGCTGTATACGGATGTTTCCTGAAGACATTGAATTTCTGTTCCAGCACATCCGTGTGAATACGGTCGTACGCATTATCAATGCCCCCGTGAAACTCGGTTGGGATGGCGAGGCGCTTGTGGCCGAAGTTCACCCGTTGCTTGAATCGCCGCAGAACCTCGTCGAGGAGTCTCTGCAACAGATTGAGAAACTCGATGCGGACATCGAATTGCTTGAGGTGAGTTCGCCGAGCAGGAATCCGCTGACGCAGATGACTGAGCAGTTCATCGCGGCGACGGCTGAGCGCGCCGGTCAACTGGACTGGGATCTTGTGGAAACGCTGGTGAAGCGCTCCGATGGTATCCCGGAAACCGTTGGAACGAGCATAAAAAACGCCGCGACAAGCGCGGCGTTCGAATAACAATGTGTTAGTAGTCTGTCTGGTGCTACTAATCTAATTATTGATTGTCCGATCTTACTTGGACATCGATTTCTGGAACATGCGTTCCATACTTTCGCGGTTAGCTTCGCAGCAGCCTTGTGATTCTGTTGCGGCTGACATTGCGCGATCAGCAGTACTCTGTGCGGCCGAGGCAGCCTGAGAGGCCCGATCGGCAGCTGCGCGAGCAGCTTCAGCGGCAGAGGCTGCAGCAGAAGCGTCAGCGGCGGCACGGTCAGCGGTTGCTTTAACGTCGTCGAACTCTGAAGTGGTGGCACAACCAGCTGCCATTGCGACGAAGAGCACAAGTGCGCTTGCTCTGAGTGCGGTCTTTTTCATGTTGGAAGATTCCTTTGTGGGTAAAAACTGCAGGCGCATTATTTAACAAACTGTTCGAAGCTGCAATGAAAACGACTGTTTTTATTGTCTTTTGTCGTTAGTTCGCGACAGCAGAGGAATGGTGTCCTGTGTATGAGCAATCCACCCACAGGGCAGTGCCTGGAAATGCTTGCACTGATCGGGGTACTGTATATAATCCCAGATACTGTGAATCCATACAGGAACTGTTCAAATGCGCGAACTGACCCCCAGACAAAGGCAAATTCTCGAGATGATTCAAGAGTTTATCAGCGAAACGGGCATGCCGCCGACGCGCGCTGAAATTGCCGGCGAGCTCGGCTTCAAGTCGGCAAACGCCGCCGAAGAGCACTTGCGGGCGCTGCAAAGGAAGGGCGTGCTCGAATTATTGCCGGGTGCGTCGCGTGGTATTCAGCTCAAGGATTCCCTGCGTGACCAGATGGGATTGCCACTTGTTGGTCGGGTAGCGGCCGGCAGTCCCATGCTCGCAGAGGAACATATCGAGACGCATTACAAGATCGATCCGCAGATATTTAACCCCAAACCGCACTATTTGCTGCGCGTACAAGGCATGAGCATGAAAAACGCCGGTATCCTCGATGGTGATCTCG
>Ga0265306_10001280_pt1 | contig 12265 bp, 9 predicted proteins | sample Helome_3_FD_192493 | JGI IMG/M metagenome (GOLD analysis project Ga0265306, IMG submission 192493) | Marine sediment microbial communities from subtidal zone of North Sea - Hel_20160420 (Illumina Assembly) | ecosystem: Environmental > Aquatic > Marine > Subtidal zone > Sediment ...
CTGACCCTGTTTCTCTGGTCCTGGATACACCAGGACCGGTAGATTTGGACACAATAGATGATTATCCGATTCAAACACGAGTTCGATCTCCCCCCCGGCGAGGTGTACGACTATTTCCGGACGCCCGCCGACTGGACGCGTTTGTTTGGATTGGCCAGTGACGTCAAGGACTATGGCGATGGCTGGTTTGCGGTCCCAATAAAGGGTTTTCCTTTCCCGCTCGTGGCGAGGAATACCGAGAACGACGCGAATGAACTGGTCCGCTGGGTATTCCGGGGCTTTTGGCGTGGACGAGGCGAGGTTCGCTTTTCTACAGCAGCCGGCGGAGTGATTGTGGAAGGCTATGAGGAGATCGCGGTCCGGTGGCTGTTCTTTCTATCACCCCTGGTCGAGCGCTTGTTCCTTGAACGCAGGTTCCACGCAATCTGGGACATCGGGTGGCACCGTCTGCGCAAGCGGGTAGCCTCAAGGCAGGACGCTGCCTAGGAAGCGGTAATGATACGTACATCTCCTGATGGCTAAGCTAAGCGATTGGGACTACCTGATTATTGAGAGATCAGAAAACCTCGGGGCGCCACCCAAACGGGCGTATTGACCTGTTGCTCCGCGTCCCGCGCCAACTTCGGGGGACTCGGTCATGCCAACTTCCACCACCAAATCCAGGCAGCCGCGGCTGACGACCACCATTTGGCCGCATGCCAACAATCTCAAGGACCTCCTGGGCATCGCCGCCGACGCCGCCAATATACGGCCACCGCTCTATGTGCGGTCTCTGTTCGGCCCGATGGACAGCTGGATTCGGTCGCCCCGAAAATACTCCGAGTTCGAAATACTCGATCCATGGCAGCCAATTCGCACCCTCAAGTACCTGCGGGACGCGACCATCCCGGCCCGCCCCTGGTCGGCGCCGGATTGGGCCGAGACGCTGATGCCGGATCTTGTCACGCATCTGTTCTGGCGCCCGAGCCGGTTCTTTCGGCAGAGTGACGAGTACGGCAGCACGCGTTCCTTTCCCGACGAGCTTTGGTTCTTCATCAACGGCGTTGCCACGAACGAGGACGTCGCCGAACTCAATGCCGCCTTTCTTGCGCAGCTCTTCCATCGCCCGATCACGGTCATGCAGAACGCGACCGATTCACTCCTCGTCGACCTGATCGAATGCGGGCTGGGCAAGGGATTCAAGAAGGACCCCAACAGCGAGGATCGCAAGACGATGACGGAACCCGCATGGAAAGCGACCTCGGCGATTCTCGAAGCTCTGAATGCGCCGGCCATCAAGAAGGTCGTTGTCATCGCCCACTCACAGGGCACGATTATCATGGCCAATGTGCTCCGCGCCATTGCCAAGGCGCTCAAGGATCAGCGTCTGCTGACGACGCGACGCCGGAAAGTTCCCTGGCATAAATACACGCAGTTACTGATGGGCGGCGTCAAGACCGATGCCGACAAGGCGATACGTGACGATCTGGCACACTCCCTGTCTGTGTTTGGCGCGGGGACGCCCTCGGGCGTGTTGAAGCGGTTGCAGAAGCTCGAGATCTACACCTTCGCGAACTGCGCCGACAAGATGAAGTACGTTGCACATCGCGGTGGCAGGGCGTTCCCCTATCTCGAACATTTCGCCAACGAGTTCGACATCGTTGCGCGTCTCGGCATCCTGTCGCCGAACAGCAAGATCGAGATCGATGGCCCTGCTTACCGACAGGAGGGGGCTTGGGGACATCTGCTGAACGAGCACTACCTGTTTGCGATCGACGACTACCTGTATCCGGGGCTGGAGACGGCGCGCGAGGAGAATCCATACGCGCCGATGGACTTTGGCCACGATACCGAGCCGCGACTGTACCGCTATTGCCACGGCAAACGACCGAGATGAAGTGAGCGCCATTTAGGTCAACGGTGCCGGTGTTCGGGTTCTTCCTGGATGCCGAAGGCAGAATCCGAAAGAAGGACTTCGGGGTGAGCACGGTGCGGGATTGTGGTGGCGGACGCAGGGGTTGTCGTTGTAAAGGGGGAAGCGTGCCGGATAGTCGGTCATGGAGATCTGGACGCGAGGGCTGAAGGATCAACAGCAATCAAGCTACCGTACCGTCCATGCCCTCGCCTTCCCTGGTTCCGACATCGCAATGGCGCCTCAGGCATGATATTCATGTGGTCCCATGGGCGCAGACAAGGAAGGCGGGAACCTGGTATGGCCACCACTGTGCTAACCCCCAGTTTTATCCCAATAACAAAGCCCCATTTCGGGCGCCCACTAAAAAGTTAGGCGTCTCTGAGGACAAGCAAATGGACAAGGAAACTGCATTGTTGGCAATGTACAAGTCGCAAGTCTCGCGATCCGAGCATTTCGAAAGAATACGCGCAACGTTGTCGACTCTACTGTTGGCTATTGCAGCTGCCCTTGTCGGCTTTTGGACATCCATAGATGAGTGGCGGTGGCTTCCGTCAGTAACCATTATTCTCATCGGTGCGTTTGGTGTGATAGCCACAATTAAACATTCGTCAAGAGCAAAAAGACACGGTCAATGTGCAGCCGCATTTCGACGCCAGCTTTACGACGTATTTCCTGCAATCCAACAGGCATATGAAGACGGTTCCATCGATAGAACGCCCACCGGTCTCAACAGAGTATGGAGGAACTTACATGTTATGGTCATTAGCTTGGGAGTTTTACTCTTGGCGATTTCTGGTGTCGACGCCTAACAAACGCATGCAGTCGGACAAAGTGCTCGCTACGCGCGCACTTTGCCGCTAATGCGAAGCGTTATACGACTAAACGGCTTTCCCATGATTCGAGATCTTCCAGACCAATGAAGTACAACCATCTCGGCATACCCACAGACTCAACATTTGAGGGAGAAATCGAACTCCCGCGCTTGAAAATGACCGTCTCGGATCATGCCAACAACCCTTATGGAATACAGTGGCAAAGATACTGGGACGACGCGCCATATCCTGATCTTGTGAAGTCCGTCCCCCATGTAGCTTTCGAGGTAGAAGACCTTGAATCCGAATTAGTCGGAAAGAAGGTTCTCATCGAGCCAAATAGCCCAAGTGACGGATTGCTTGTCGCGTTCATAGAGGTCAATGGTGCCCCTGTGGAGTTGATGCAATATGCAAAGCCGAAGTAGCTTGCCCACTACCCTTGTCCGGGCGAAACCAAACATGTCGCTGCAGCAGACATCTGCCACCGGTTATGCCTCTTGCCTGCGCAAGAGACGCGCCCGCAGGTCAGCTGCCACTGAGCTGCGACGTTAGGCCGGAGAGCACCGAGCCCGTTTAGGCTGTTACCAATGCTTACATTAGGTCATAGATCGCAATTGCCTTAAAGAAAAGGAAACAACGTGAGTAAATTGTCATTTGGAGTCATTAGGACTTCAAAAAAAGAAGATGAGCGACGTGCTCCAATCCACCCGGAGCATTTGCCGCGCATTCCTGAAGACGTTCGTCGCCAGTTGATATTTGAAGAAGGTTACGGAGCACCATTCGGAATTGCAGACTCGGAGATTGCTGCTCAGACCGGTGGCATCGCTACACGCCACCAATTATTGGCCGATGTTGGGAACGTAATTATTCCCAAGCCAGTGCTATCTGATTTAGAAGAACTTCGCGAGGGCGGAATCCTTTGGGGCTGGCCACATTGCGTACAGCAATCGTCAATTACCCAAGCCGCGATCGATCGCAAGCTGACACTCATTGCCTTTGAGGAAATGTTTGTTTGGGCACCCGACGGGCGAATTGGCCGCCATACCTTCTATAAGAACAACGAAATGGCCGGCTACTGCGCGATATTACATGCCTTACAGCTAAGAGGTATCGACGGGAACTATGGGAACCGACGCAAAACTATCATTTTCAGTTTTGGCGCGGTCAGCCGTGGCGCCATATACGCCCTCAAGGGACGTGGCTTTAGAGATATTACAATCTGTATTCAGCGTCCCGACCACGAGGTTCGTGAGGAGATTCTTGATTGTCACTATGTCCGTATTCGTGAAGGCATTGAGGGCGAAGCGCGCCTGTTGGTGGTGGAGCACGATGGTACTGAGCGACCGTTGACTGATCTGATCAGCGAATCGGACATCATCATAAACGGAACATTTCAAGAACCTGACAACCCCATGCATTTCGTGACCGAAGGGGAAGAAACATCTCTCAAGCCAGGCAGTCTGATCATTGATATCAGTTGCGACGAGGGGATGGGCTTCTTTTTTGCCAAACCAACCACATTCAAAGATCCAATGATTAAGATTGGAACCATAGATTACTATGCCGTGGATCATACGCCGAGCTATCTCTGGGAAAGTGCGTCGCGATCGGTCTCTGGAGCTCTTATTGTCCATTTACCAACTGTTGTGGGAGGTCGAGATGATTGGCAGCACAATGAAACCATTCGACGGGCAGTGGATATCGATGCGGGAGTGATTCAGAAACCTAATATTCTGTCGTTTCAGAATCGCCAGCCGGACTATCCCCACGCGGCCATCAAAGTCTAGCGGGCTCACGCGAAGTGCCCAGCATGTGCGAAAGGCCGACAGCCCGGGTTTCCGGTGGTTTGACTGCGTACCTGCCACCGTCCTGGGGCCGGCCTTTGCCTGACAATCGCTTGCACCTGACAATCGCGTCTGTCACTCACCGTGCTGACGCCCGTCTCGCGCCAGCCAGCGCTTGCAGGTGAAGCCAACGTCGTGTGTTCGTACAAGACTGAAGTATTGGAGGAGAAATGACTGAAGGAAAAGGGCAATGCCTTTGTGGCGCTGTACGATTTACTGCAAAGGACACAAGTAATAATGTCGGCGCTTGCCATTGCGGCATGTGTAGGAGATGGGGTGGCGGGCCCCTGATGGTCGTTAGTTGTGGAACAGACGTCGCATTTGAAGGAGAAGAGAATATTACTGTCTACAATTCTTCTGACTGGGCAGAGCGAGGATTTTGCAAGAAATGCGGTAGTCACTTATTTTACCGACTCAAAGCAATCAATGGACATCAAATGCCAGCAGGTCTCTTTGATAATCAAGAAAGCTTCAATTTTGGCTTACAAGTTTTTGTTGATAGAAAACCTTCATTTTACGGCTTTGCCAATAAGACAAACGAAATGACCGAAGCAGAGGTAATAGAAAAGTATGCGCCCGGGCAGAACACATAACAAACGCATGCAGTCGGACCGGCAAACCGCTGCGCGCTTTGCTGGCGGCTGATACGGGGCGCTGGACAGCGACTTGAGCACTACGTTTCCTATCCAAATTGGGCGAGCCCTTCCGACACTAAAGATCTTCGCTCTCCTGGGCGTGTTAGCTGCCGCGGCCGCGCTGATTCATGTTGCTGTCACCGAAGCGGAAGCGAAACAACCGTGGGCGTTGCTTGGCCTCGTCCTGGGTCTCCCCGGAATCTGGGTCATCATCCTCTTTTGCCTTGCCGCGTTTTCCCTCCGCATTACTGATGAGAAGATTGAGAAATTGCTTGCCAACCGGTGGATCGTTGCATCCAAGCCCCTTAGTGATCTGCGATCTGCCTCGATCGTGCAAAACACGTTGCAGCTAGCGTTCATGGATGGCTCTACTCTACGCCTTGCTGCCATGCCGCTTCGAGACAAGGCTCTCCTCGCAAAAGTTCTGGCTGCACGCTGCCCTCATGCAAAGTTCTCCTAGCGCGAACCGCGTCGCCGCCCAACACGGGAGTCCGTGCCGGTGTTCGGTTCATCTGGCTATGGGAACCCGCACGCTAACCCCCGCTTTGTTCTTTCAGGGACGCGCCATTCGGGGCGTCCATTGGACATTTAGGTGAATGGAGATGGTCCGATGTTTATCAAAAGTTGTGTAGTCGTTCTCACGCTCTTGCTGCCGGCGTTCGCATTCGCGGACGAGATGGACTCAGAGCAAATGTTTATCGTGCATTTCGAGACGGGAGCGAATTGGGACGAGTCCGCTCCACCTGCGGAACAACCGCAATTCCACGAGCATTCCGCTAATCTGAAGCGCCTGAGACAAGAGCGCACCATCGTCTTTGGCGCCAGATACGCCGATCTCGGCGTGATCATTATCAGGGCAGACTCCCTGGACTCAGCCAATGCTTTGATAAGCGCGGACCCAGGGGTGCTGGCTGGCATTTTCGAATACCGGGTTGAGTCGCTCAGCGTATTCTATCCATGGCAACAACCTTAGAATTCCGGACTCAGGCGTTAGCTGGCTTATTGGGAACGCGTCGAATGATGGGAGCTCCGGCGGAGAGAGCATTGGGATCCTCGCAGGCACCACCTAACAAGGGGATGGGGCTGACAGTTAAGAGTGTCACTCCCCTTGCAAGAGTAAGAGCAAGGGTCGCGCGACCTTTCCCTGGAGCTCATCCCGGGCGTTAGCTGGCTCGATAAGAATCACCCCGTGCACATAAGCCGAGCAAATGATTCTGATCGTGCTGCCATCAGCGCTGTCCACATGAGCGCTTTCGGCGAAGAGGAAGGCCAGGCAGTCGTTGGCTTGGTCTGTGGATTGCTCGATGATGAGACGGCGAGGCCCTTGCTTTCATTGGTGGCAGAAATGGAGGGGCGGATTGTTGGCCATGTCCTGTTTTCTTCGGTAAGGGTCCAGTCCAAGGGTCAATCCGTTCCCGCCCAGATTTTGGCACCGCTTGCAGTTTCAAAGGATCATCAGAGAAAAGGGGTTGGGGGCGCATTGATCAATGAGGGATTGAGACAGCTTGCGGCATCAGAAGTCGAGTTGATCTTCGTGCTGGGTCACCCCGGCTACTATCCCAGGTTTGGATTCAGACCAGCGGGAACGCTTGGTTTTGAGGCTCCTTACCCAATACCCGCCGAGCACGAGGCTGCCTGGATGGTGCGAGAACTAAAGGCAGGCGTAATCGGTAGTGTGCGGGGAAAGATTCGGTGCGCAACAACATTGGAGCAACCTCAACATTGGCAGGAGTGAGGTCTGCTAAGCAGCGCGAGCAGTCCGCGCAGCAAGCTGCGCCGGACCAGGCTTTGGCTGGCCGCTGTCGGGGCGCTATGTAGCCCCTGCTCCCGGGCCCATGCACCGCTGGGGATGGTTCGAGTGAAAGCGGCCTATCCCTGGTCCCCTGGCGCCAGGTGGGCCGTGGCTTGGTGACACACAGCGCCGAGTGCGAGCCAACGATGACCGACGGATCGCAACGGATCGGGTGCCGGTGTTCAGTTTCTCAGAGAGAAGCCGCGTATTGATACGTAGGCTTACTTTGTTTGTTGGCTTTTTAGTACGCGCCCTGTGAATAGGTCAATTCGTAGCTATGTGAATAAACCTCGAAGATGAGGCCAAATGGATCTTCGACGTAGCACATCCTGTAGGGCTTCTCGCCAGGGTAATATTCGCGGATAGGCATGCGCTGTTTGCCGCCGTGTTCCACGATCTTTTTTACCAAGCCCTCAATGTCCGGATCCTGAACACAAAAGTGAAAGGTGCTCGTCTTCCAGTATTCGAATTCTTTAGGGCTTTCATTGTTTTTGAACTCGAACATTTCAACACCGATCTTATCGCCGGTGGACATGTGAGCTATTTTGAAAGAGCCCCAGCCCTGACCAAAGACATCAATACACATTTGTCCTATGGGCGTATCTGATTCTTCGTGAATGACGGTGGGTTCCATGATGTGATACCAGCCCATCACGTCGCTGTAAAATTTGACCGCTTTCTCGACATCAGGAACGGAAATTCCAATATGCGAGAATGTTCTTGGATATGTACTCATGGATATTCCTTGGTTTTCGAAGTTAACGAAGACTGACGGTACCGGTGTTCACATACTGACTCTTTGCCAGTCATCGGTGCCGGCGACAATAAGCAGGGAATGATTGGTGCGGGGCACGCCGCCGGGTCAGTTTTCGGCGGCGCCGGCGTACAACTGCGTCCCGGTATGAAAGCTGTACCAGGCGAACCAGAACATGCGGTGAGCGACGATACTCTCGCCCGTGTCATTTCGGCTGGCGAGGACCTCGCCGCTCTCTTTCAGCTGCCAGCGAACCCCCGGCTCGCCGGGCTGCTTGATGATGCCCGCGGTCCGGATAGCCTCTTCGGTGACGGCAAATGCAGCGCCATCGAGCTCTACCCCGTAAACGACCGCTTTGGGATGAAGCTTGCGGTCGAAGGACATTGGAAACAACAGACGCTCGCTCGTGTCGTAGTCGCCGTAGGGCGCCTTGTCGGTATACGGCTTGTCAAAGCCGGTATCGGTAGACAATACGCGGGTATCCGGGTGGGCTTGCCGCCACTCTGACCAACGGCTCATCGATACAGGCAAAGCGGTAAGCGTCTGGCCGCGGAGCGGGCCGGCGAATGCCTGGGCTGTGATCTGCTGCCACAGCGATTCAGTGGCACGGTCGTAAAGGATCAGGTCATTGTTCCGTAACAGACCCGACACACCGAGTTCCACCGCCTGACCGTCGAAGGTCCGGTCGAACGCAATACCCGAGCCGCACAGCGGGCAGTAGGTGATGGCCACGGCCCGGCCGCCGATCTCGTCGTTGACGATCTCGTGGTAGTTCAAAATGGCGATCGGGTAGGCTCTGGACTCTCCGTTGAGCTCGATGCCCAACACCACATCGTCGTCCGCAATAAAACCGGCCTCCCCGGCCGCGACAAAGCGCGGCTCATCGATAGAGGGGATGCAGTCTCGCCCGCCGCAGCCTTGCTGAACTTCCTCCCACGGCGCATCCGTCGGGGTCTCCGGCCCATAGCCGAAGGTGTCCCGGAGGATGTCGGTGTCCCAGCGCCGCTCGCCGGCGCCGTTTCCTTCAGCCGACATCAGCAGGGCCGCTGACAGCACGACGACACGCAATAATGTCCAACTCATGCCACTCCTCAGTAGGATCGAAAATGTCGGCGCGGGTCGCGCCGCTTCCAAACGACAGTCATGTGGCGTCATGTTGGTCTTCCCATGCCTGTTCTGCGAACGCTGACGGTGCCGGTGCCGGTGATAACTCCATAACCTATCGGGCAGAGGTATCAGGTCTGATCTCTACCCGAAACGGACTTCAGGGGCAGCCACTGCCCGGTGATGCGGCGGCACCCGGTTCGGCTTTATGCGCAGCTATGCAATAAGCCGCCTCAGATCCTCGGCGGCCCTGCGAGCCAACTCGCGGGCTGCCTGCTGAAGGTTTTCCTGAACATTGATTGACGTGTACTGGACCGTCGAGTTGACCGGCCCCACTACCATCGCGCCGTTGCTCAGATCCGTCACGCGCAGCGTCAGTGACACCGTGTAATGGGTCTGCACCCGGCCAAAGTACTGGAGTTCACGAGTATCAACCACACGCGCCGTCGTGACCACGCGGAAACGAGCGGCCTCTCGGATACTGCCGTTGGGGGCCGAGGCCAGGTCTATCACGGCAAAGTCCTGATCGACCAACTCGCCCTCCACCTCGGCATGGACCAGATAGGCGTACTCATAATCGCCCGGGGTCTCCGCCACCACCGCGTTCGCCGGCGGAGCGGCGAAAGTCTTAACCGGGTCGGCCGCTTCCGGCTGGACGGCGCGAGCAATCGGCGCCTGAACCGGCGCCTGGACCGGCACTGGCATCGGGGCGGCCACAGGATCCGAAACCGGCATCGACGACTCGGGGGCTTGCTCAAGATCCGCACTCAAGGGCTCGGCCAGGACATCTTCGTCAGCGCTCGGCGAGGTGCCGGTTGGCACACCCACTGGCTGCTCGTCCCCCACGCTTTGCCGCTCTGTCTCTGGCCGGCCGAGGTCCGCGGGTTCAGGGGCCTCGAGCGCCGGGCGCGCGTCGCCATCCTGGCTGACGTCATCGCCGCCCTGGAAACCGAACAGCCCAAAATAAAGCAGCACAGCAACCGCGGCGATCGCTGCTGCGATGGGGAAAAGCTTGTTGCGACTGGAGGGGGAAGACGCAGCGGCGGCGTGTGCCGGTGTGGGTTGTGGCCGCGGCGGCGACTCGACACCCTCTGGCCTGCTCGCGGGGGACTCGCCGTCGACGTCCAGGGATGCCCGAATACTCGCCGCCAGACTGTGGATGTGCTCCTCCATATTGTCGGTCAGCGCATCCAGCCAGTGCATTGAGCTAAGGAAGTACTCCATCGAACCCGACGGAATCACGTCCTCGATACGAAACGGCAGCACCGCTATCCCTGCGTGCACCGCCCGCTCCACTTCGCGCATGACCTGTTGTGATTCGTTTGAATGATGGGAGAACACCACCACCATGATCCGGGCCCCGCTGATACCCTGGATGATCGCCTGGCCCCACTCCTGACCGGGAGTGATGTCCCGGGGTGCGATCCAGCAGCGGATCCCCTGGCCTTCGAGGGTGGCGCAGACGGCGTCCGCCGTCAGCTTGTCCTCGTGGGAATAGGAAACAAAGACGTCGTACGCCATCAGACCCCCCCGCAGCACATCGGACTTCAGATCCTGTCACACATCGGCCTGACGAAGGCTACCACGCTCGCCTGAACGCGTGGAGTTCCCGTGAAGGCGGCTCTGCAGACCTGCGATGCCGCGGACAGATCCAGGGGCTGACTCGTCAGAAGGCGGATGGTGCCGGTGTTCGGTTTCATATCGGAATGGACAACATACTGGGCCCAACTGCCGCGCGGCCGGAGAGTGCTGGGTCAATTCTTCCAGGGCGAATAGTCCCTGTGTCCGTTCTCCGGAGAATAGGGGTCTAAGCCCTATTCCTCATTTACCGGCGTTGCAGCATTTTGTCTGCTTTCGAACGGAAGCATCCTTGGCCGACCCGCGACCCGAACCTCGCCAGCATGTCTGCGGGGCTCGCATCCCTGGTCTATATATATGTGTGTGGAAGGCAGAAAGAACGAAGGGATGTTTGCCAACCTGCTATCGCGTTGGCAAACGCCCGCCAAGCAATGTGGCGTGTCGGCGGCTCCACAGAGACCGTGTGGTATCGAAGCTGGTCGGAGTCCCCCGGGCGCAAGATCTCGGCACAACCTGGGAGGGCTGGCCATGAAACATTCCCGTCTATTCCCCACATCTTCAAGGTCTGTGTTGCTGGGGCTGGCAGTCCTGATTGGCGGACTGCTGACCGGCGGCGCAGCGCAGGCACAGCTCTTGCCGATCGAGCAGCTCGGCAAGTCGATCTTTTTCGACCAAGACCTGTCCATCAATCGCAATCAGTCTTGCGCCAGCTGCCACGATCCGGCCTGGGGCTTTACGGGACCCATCGAGAGCATCAACGCAGCCGGGTCCGTCTATGAGGGTTCCATCCCGGGCCGCTTCGGCAACCGTAAGCCGCCGAGCTCGGCCTATGCGAGCCGGAGCCCGATCTTGTTCTTCATAGACGAGAAAGACAACAACAAGAACAAGACCGAGATTCTGTTCATCGGCGGCAACTTCTGGGACGGGCGCGCCACCGGCGAGAAGCTCGGCAACCCCGCTGCCGACCAGGCGCAGGGGCCGTTCCTGAACCCCGTCGAGCAGGCGCTGCCCGACAACGCCTGCGTCGTCTACCGGGTCTGCACGGCGAGCTATCCGACGAGCTACAAGGATGTGTTCGGACCCGATGACTGCGACATCGTCTGGCCCCAGGACATTGACAACGTGTGCGCCACGCCCGGCACTACGGTGGCGCTGTCCGAGGAGGACCGGGGCAGCGTCGATACGGCCTACGATTCGATCGCGCTCGCCATCGGGCGCTACGAGGACTCGACCGAGGTCACTGCGTTCAGCTCCAAGTACGACGCCTACCTGCGCGGCGAGGTCAAACTCACGAAGCAGGAGAGACAGGGGTTGGCGCTGTTCAGGGGCAAAGGCCGTTGCGACAACTGTCACATCCTGGACGAAGGCCCGGGCGGCGAGCCGCCACTGCTCACCGACAATACCTACGACAACCTGGGCGTTCCCAGAAATCCCGACAATCCCTGGTACACGTCGTCATTCAATCCGGACGGCGCGGATTGGGTCGATGCGGGCCTCGGCGGCTTCCTGGACACGCGATCGGAGTACGCAGAATTCGCGGCCGAAAATTACGGTAAGCAGCGTGTGCCTACCTTGCGCAACGTCGCTGCGAGTCCGTTCCCCGGCGCCGATAAGGCATTTACGCACAACGGCTACTTCAAGAGCCTGGAAACGATCGTGCACTTTTACAATACGCGTGACCTGAAGCCGGCCTGCCCGGATCCGTTGACGCCCGAGGCCGCGGCCCTGCAGGCGGATTGCTGGCCAGCGCCCGAGGTCGAAGACAACGTAAACACCGACGAGCTCGGTAACCTCCACATGACGGACGCGCAGGAGAAGGCCATCGTCGCCTTCCTTGCGACGCTGAGCGACG
>Ga0265306_10001282_pt1 | contig 12253 bp, 8 predicted proteins | sample Helome_3_FD_192493 | JGI IMG/M metagenome (GOLD analysis project Ga0265306, IMG submission 192493) | Marine sediment microbial communities from subtidal zone of North Sea - Hel_20160420 (Illumina Assembly) | ecosystem: Environmental > Aquatic > Marine > Subtidal zone > Sediment ...
GAAATGCTGCAAGCAAAAGTTCGCTGAATTGCGCGATCCCCTAAACTAGTTGGGACGCCAGCAGTTCCTGGTCTTCATCGGCTTTCAGCGGACGGTGATCAGCGGCAAAGAAAGTGTAGATCACCGGTAGCACGAACAGGGTGAACAGGGTGCCGATCGCAAATCCACACACGATGGTGATGCCGATCGACTGTCGGCTCGCAGCACCCGCACCGCTGGCAATAACCAGTGGCATGATGCCGATAATGGTAGAAAAGGAAGTCATCAGGATCGGTCGCAACCGGATCGAGGCGGCCTTGATTACGGCATCGACCGGTGACAGGTTATCGTTTTTCTGCATTTCGTTGGCAAATTCGACAATCAGGATGCCGTGTTTGCTGACCAGCCCGATTAGTGTAATCAATCCTACCTGGCTGTATATATTCATCGACACCTGCGACAGGAACATCGGTATCAGGGCCCCAAACATTGCCAGCGGCACCGTGGTCAGGATGATGAACGGGTCACGCAGACTCTCGTATTGCGCGGCCAGTACCAAAAATACAACGACAATTGCGAAGCCGAAGGTGAGTGCCAGCACCGAGCCCTCCTGGATCAGTTGACGGGACTGTCCCTGGTAGTCGAAGGTATAACCAGCGGGTGCAACTTGTTCAGTGATATCGCGCAGTACCTGCAATGCCTCGCCGAGTGGTACGCCCGGGACCGCGTCGATTTTGGCGGCGTTTTGTTGCTGAAACTGCACCAGCTCGCGGGGTACCGAGGTATAGTCGATGTCTACCAGCGTTGACAGGTTTATTTGTTCGCCGCGGTCGGAGTAGACGAAATACTGGCCGACAATTTCGGCATTTTGACGTTCCTCGCGGCGCGCCTGGGGAATGATCTTGTAACTGCGTCCGGCCAGGTTGAAGCGACTGACATAGCCTTCGGCCAGGATCACCCCCAGGGTTTGACCGATTTCACGCATCGAAATGCCCATGGAATCGGCGCGTTCGCGATCTATGGTGACCCGGATTTCCGGTTTACTAAAATTGAAGTCACTCTTGATGAAGAAAAACTTGCCGCTGTCGCGGGCCTTGTTGAGGACTTGCTGAACCACGCCATATAACTGGTCATAGCCCTGCTGGGTCTTGAGAATGAATTCCACCGGGGTGTTACCGCTGGCACCGGGTAGCGAGGGTGGGTTAAACGCGAAACTTTGTAATCCGGGCTGTTGATCCAGCGCCTGCTGGATTTGCGGAATCATTTCGACCGAGGTCAGCTTGCGATCCGACCATGGTTTGAGCAGCATGCCCGCAAAGGATACCGTCGGTCCGGCAAAGCCGTTCGCCATGAAGGAAGATTCATATTCATCCTCATACTTACGAAATATATCGATGTAGGGTGCGGTGTACTTGTTCAGGTAGTCGAGACTGCCGTGATCGGGTGCCTGTGAAAAGGTGAAGATCACGCCCTGGTCTTCTTCCGGTGCGAGTTCTTTCTGGATGAACTGGAACATTGCGGTCAGCATTATGACCACGCCTATCACGAAGACAACCGTAACGGAACGGGTTTTCAACGAGTTGGCAAGGGCATTTTCATAGCGGCGATGTATTCCCTCGAACAGATCGTTTACATAGCGGGCATAGGCGTTGTTGGAAATGGTGGGCTTGAGCAACCTCGAACACATCATCGGTGACAGGGTCAGTGCGATAATGGTCGAAATGATAATCGTACCGACCAGCGTGAATGCGAATTCCTTGAACAACACACCGGTAAGTCCGCCAAGCAGGCCAATCGGGGCGTAGACCACGCACAGTACGATCGTGGTCGCGATAACCGGTTTTGCGATTTCGCGCGCACCCTGTAATGCCGCCTGCAACGGCTTCAAACCCTCGCCGATATGTCGGTAAATGTTTTCCACTACCAGGATTGCGTCGTCGACCAGCAGGCCGATCGCCATGACCATTGCCAGCAGCGTTAATAAATTGATCGAATACCCCATGATCTGCATGTAAAACAAGACGCCGATGATAGACAGCGGGATAGTGACCAGTGGAATCATGGTTGAGCGGAAGGACCCCAGGAACAGGAAGATGACGATGATGACGATGAGAGAAGCCTGCGCCAGGGTAAAGATCACCTCGTTGATCGATGCCTGGATGAACTCGGTAGAATCATAAGCAATCGCAACATTGAGGCCGGGTGGAAAAGAACTTTTCATCTTTTCCAGCTCGGCGGTGACCAGCTTGATCGTGGTTAACGGATTACCATCGGTAGTGCCATTAATGCCAATGTAAATCGATGGCACGTTATCGAACATGACCAGCGAGTCATAGTTTTCGGCACCGAGCTCGATTTCGGCAACGTCACCGAGACGAACCTTGTTATCGCCTTCTTCGCGGATGATGAAACGCTTGAAAATTTCCGGATCGCCGGTGTCGGTCACCGCGTTGACATCGGTTTGCACCAGTTGCCCTCGAGTCTGCCCGGCGGCTGACTGGTAATTCTCGGCACTGATGGCATTGACAATCTCCGCCGCCGAAACCTTTAACGCGGCCATGCGCACCGGATCCATCCAGACTCGCATCGAGTAGGTTTTACCACCCAGGATCTCGGCCTGTGCGACTCCCTTGACGGTGGCCAGTGCGGGTTGAATGGTTCGCAGCAGGTAATCGGTGACTTCAACGTCAGATAGCGTCTCGCTGTAGAAGCCATAGTACGCCAGCGCGAAGCCTTCTGCCGATTGCTTGGCGATGACCGGGTCCTCGGACTCGATCGGCAACTCTCCCCTAATTGACGAGACCTTGGTACTGACTTCGGTCAGGGCAACATCGGCATCGACCCCGAGTTTCATATGTACTTCGACCACTGAAACGCTGTTACTGCTGCTGGAGCGGACGAAATCGATCCCCACTGTGCTCGAAACCGCCTGCTGGACCGGGGTGGTGATGAAGCCCTGTATCAATTCGGCGCTGGCACCGGGGTAGGCAGTGGTAATCGAAATGACCGAGGTTTCGAGTTCGGGATACTGCCGCACCTGGGTATTGAAAAAGGCCTGCACGCCGAGCAACACGATCAGGGTGCTGATTACCAGGGACAGCACCGGGCGCTTGATGAAATAATCGGTCAGCATTAGGGGTTATTGACCAGAAGTCCTGTATTCGGGTACGTCGTCGACGATCGCAACCCGCAGGCTCGGGTAGAGTTTGAGCTGTCCCGAGGTAACCACGATATCACCGGATTCAAGACCACTGTTCACACCGGCAAGTCCGCTGCTGCGATAGGCCACATCTATCGGACGGGCTGCTAACCGGTAATCCGGTAAAGCGTTCTCGTCGCTGGACGGTTGTGCTTCGAGGACGTACACGGCCTCGCCGTAAATGTTATAAAAGATTGCGGTTTCGGGAATGGTTACAACTTCCATCTCGCGCCTCGAGCGAACACTCATATCGGCAAACATGCCAGGTGCCAGTAGCCGCTCCTGATTGTCTACCACGGCACGAATCGCGATATTACGCGTATTGGCATCGAGTTGTGGGTTCCAGGTTTCGACTTTGGCGCTAAATGCCTGCTGCGGATAAGCGTGCACGTGAAACTCGATCAACTGGTCGATAATAAGATCATTAAAATTGCTTTCCGGCAGGGTGAAATCGAGGTATAGCCGGTCGAGCGACAACAGGGTGACGATGGTATCTCCCGGGGCGACATATTCGCCAAGATCTACCTGTCGAATACCAAGCTTTCCTGAAAAAGGAGCAAAGATTTGCTTCTTCTCGAGCGCGGCCCTGGCAACGTTGATCTGGGCTTTCGCGATGTCGACCAGCGATGCCTGGGTATCGATATCGTTACTGGTGACAAACGATTGATCCTTGAGCTTGAGCAGGCGCTTGTACTGGCTATTATCGGCATTAAACTTGGCGCGTGCTGATTCGAGATTGGCGGTTTCAGTGCGATTGTCGAGTTCGACCAGCAGTGAGCCTTGCTCGAGTTCACCACCCGATTCGAAATTAATCGACGTGATTACGCCGGAAACCTCGGTTGTTACATCGACTCCCTGGAATGCCACCAGGGTGCCTATCGCCTTGACACGGCGTTCCCATTGTGCCGTTTCAGCCTCGGCTACGGTTACGCTGATTGGTGGAGGCGCCTGGCTGCCCTGGGCGATCTGCTCCTGGATCTGTAAAAACTTTTTATACCCCAGCGCGCCACTCATGACGATGAGCAGTAGAAACACCAGTAATAGTCGAAGCCAGAGTCGCGGCTTACGAGATGTAGTTGGTTCGGACACCTGGTTTATACCTTAATCATTTTGAATTTACTGAAGTAGATACGTATTAACTAATTGCAAGGATCAATTCTAACCATTTGACCAAAAATATGCTGAATTGTTTAACGACTATTACAGCTTAATCGGATTTCCGATAGGCCAGCACCCAATGGCGTAAATGCGCCTCTTTTGCAGAGAAAGGGTAGGTGCGGAAAAGTAGCGATTGATCGAGCTTATCCCATTTTCCCGTTTCCTCGAGCTCGGCAATTTTTTGCTTGAAGCCGAGCTCGTCGTAAGCGATCGCCGAGAGTGAAAACACGATCGTACCGCCGGGTCGTGACAGTCTCAGGATGCCATCGAGCGATTCGGGCGGCGCGTGGCCGTGCGTGAGCACGCCGGCAGCCACGACTGCATCGAAACTGCCGTCGTCCAGGTCAACCCGGCTGTCAAGATAAAGCTGATGCAACTGCTGGTATACCTCTTTGCGTTGCGCGACCGCAAGCATGCCGGACGAGGGATCGAGTCCCTCGATATTGCGATATCCCATCTGGTGCAGCACCTGTGCCATGTTCCCGGTACCACAGCCGGCATCAAGGATTTTGGCGTCGTAGTCTCGCACATGGCGACCGATCAGGCCGGTAGCGATCGCGATATAAGGATTGCCGCTTGCCCACAACTGCTGGTCATAATCATGTGCCCATTCATCGTAGAGCGTATCGAGTGTTTTACGTTCGCCATCCGCCTGGTATACGCGCTCCAGCCAGGTTTCGAGGTCCTCCATAAAATACTCCTTGCATGTCACGATAATTAACCGCAGATTATGCCTTTAACAAGGCCAACTCAAGTGATTGGTGCTGATATGGACACAACTAAAGAGGTATTGGTAACCGGGGGTATTCATGGCATGGAGTCTGATACCTGCCGTGACCGCCGCAAACGCGAGTTGATCGATTGGTAACCGGGGAATTGCAACTCAACGAGCTGGACCAGGCTCGACTCGATGGCAGGCTTGGCAAGGCCATGCAATTTGCCATGCAAACAATTGTTACCGCTGCTCATATCGATCAGGCAGATGCGCTGATCGATATCAGTTTTGCGCACATCGATGCCTGTTTTTACAACGGGCGCGCGCATCTCGACTTTGTCAATTACATGCTCGAGCATGGCGCTTCGCTGGCAGTACCTTCCTGGACCAACAATGGCCTGGTGTCGCTCAATGACCTGTCGGTGCGTGATCCCCTGGCGAGTCGCGAAATGCATGAAGCAAGGGAATTGATGCAGGCCTACGTCAAGCTGGGCTGTAACCCGGTGTGGACCTGTGCGCCCTATCAATTACCCGGCAGACCCAGACTCGGCGATCACATCGTCGGTTCCGAGTCTAACGCGGTCAGTTTTTATAACTCGGTGATCGGCGCACGCAGCAATATGTATGGAGATTATCTTGATGTCTGCGCTGCGATAACCGGGCGTGTACCTTTCAGTAAGCTCCATCGAGACGAGGCCCGAGCCGCTCAAATCCTGTTTGATGTGGGCAGTATTCCACAAGCAGTCCGCAACAATGATTTGTTCTATCACTTGCTCGGATACGTTATCGGGCGCAAGTGTGGCAACCGGGTACCGGCAATTGTCGGCTTGCCGGAAAGCTGTGACGAAGACGATCTGAAGGCGGTCAGTGCGGCCGCCAGCTCGGCCGGCAGCGTGCCGTTGTTTCACGCGGTTGGCATAACCCCGGAAGCCGCAACACTCGAAATCGCCTTTCAAGGTCGGCAACCGACGCAAGTTATGGAGTTAAATGTCGATGACCTGCGGCAAGCGCGAGATGAGCTCGGAAAGAATTCGGATCAACCACTGGCCGGCGTCGCCCTCGGTACCCCTCATTTCTCCTACACCGAATTTGAACGCCTGGTTAACCTGCTCGATGGTCGCGGCATCGACCCCCGACTGACATTTTACCTGACCACCAGTCGGCATGTATTTGAACAGGCAAAGCAGCAGGGATGGATCGAGTCTTTGCAACAGGCCGGTGTCAAGATAATCACCGATACCTGCACCTATTTTTCGCCCGCCGTTAACGGCTTGAACGGAAAGATCATGACCAACTCGGCGAAGTGGGCCTACTACGCGCCGGGCATGTTACCGGTGGACGTGTTGATCGCAAGCTTAAGTGAATGCGTCGAATCCGCGGTTAGTGGCGAGGTGATGCTCGATCAGTGGGATGCCACATGAGTAAGCAATCAGTCGACATCGAGGGCAGGGTGCTGATTGCCGGCTGCGTCGATGGAGCGGCACTGGTGCTCGATGACACGTTGAGTTTCTGGGGCGGATTCAACCCGGTAAATGGCGAGATTATCGATGTGCATCACCCGCAATACCGGCAACTGGTTGGAGGCAAAATTTTGTGCATCCCGCAAAGCAAGGGGTCAGCCGGTACCCCGGGTGGAATTGCGGAAACACTGCGCAATGGCAGTGGGCCGCTCGCCTTCGTGCTAGGCGAGCCTGATGTCAACATCAGCGTCGGTACGTTGGTTGCCAACCGGCTTTATGATATGAACATTCCCGTGCTGGAGATTTCGCGCGAACAGATGAAACAGATTAAAACCGGCGAAGCTGTTTCCATCGATCGGAACGGAAGGCTATCAGTCAATCGCTAGGGCCTGTTGCACCAGGCGGTGAAATTGATGCAAGGCGTATTCGCTCTCGCCGGTACGATCCGGATCCACCATGAAAGTGCCCTGGTCATAGCTTCTCGAATTCAACCCGCGCTGCACCGATTCACAAAGGTGAATATCTTCGGGTGCCAGGATATCCGCTACGTAGTCAACACGAGGTTGATAGACTTTTCCACCGACAGCAAATGAATGACCGCCAAAGGTAGAGCTGGTCGTGGTTACCGGTCTTACCGCGAACACGGCAAATTCGTTTGAACCGGGCAGAACGTTAAACGTGGTATTTGGCCATAGATACCAGAATACCGAGCTTTGAATTCCGACATCGGCATCTACCGGGTAAGCCATGTTTTCGATACGGATATCGGGGCCATACTGGCGTGACCAGTAGTCGTGAACATCAACTTGGTACCTGTCCATATCGATGATCGAGGCGAATGCCTTATGGGCAGGACGGCAGTGATAACATTCGACGTAGTTGTCGACGACCACTTTCCAGCCGGCGTCCATCCGGGTTTCACCGAGCAGGTCGGTGCCACAGAGTTCGATGTCATCAAGATAGGGGATGTGTTCGCGAACATCTGCCTCGAGACCTGCAGCAAGCGCTTGCAGGCTTTCACACTGATCGTCCAGGTTGACGAAAATACAGCCGCACAATATCTCGAGCCTGATTTCCTTTAACCCGAATTCAGCTTTATCAAAGCCGGGGCGATGTTCACCCATGCGTGCTACTTTTAGACGGCCTTCATTGTCATAAGACCAGGCATGGTAGGGGCAGACAATCAGTTTGCGCACATTTCCGGCACCCTGTAATAATTCATGCGCCCGGTGCCGGCAAACATTGTAGAACGCGCGTAGTTTCGAGTCGGAGGAGCGAATGACAAATATGCTCTCATCGCAAATCTGCAGCGTGAAATAGTCCCCTGGATCAGGCAACATCGATTCATGGGCGACATACTGCCAGGTTCGGTAAAAAATCTGCTGCTTTTCGAGCTCGAAGATTTCAGCGGAAAGATAATACTCGGTAGATAGCGTAAACGACGCTGCTGCATCTTGTGTCAAAGGTTTGTTTAACGGGGGTAGTGCCGACATTTGAGCTTTCAGGGTCAGGAGCGACTGTCCATCGCTTTCAAGATCATTGCCTGGTCGATTTCACCGATTATCTTGTCCTGGTCATCGACCACCGCGAGTGGGCCGTCCGCAGCGATGGCGACATCGATTAACGAGTCGAGCTTGGCGTCTTCATTAACACGCTGCGCCCCATTGGACCTGGTCGCGTCCGAGGCTTCGCGCATGATTTTACCGACACTGAGGACCTTGTAGCGAGGTACGTCCTCGGTAAATTCACGCACGTAATCGTCGACGGGATTTGCCACTATTTCCTCCGGTGTGCCGATTTGTACCACGACCCCGTCTTTCATGATCGCGATATGGTCACCCATCTTGATGGCTTCGAGAAAATCGTGGGTAATGAAGATCATGGTCTTCTGTACCTCGGCCTGGATCTTGATCAATTCATCCTGCATTTCACGTCGAATCAGCGGGTCGAGCGCGCTGAAAGGTTCATCGAAGATCAGGATTTCGGGGTCTACCGCCATTGCGCGGGCGAGGCCGACACGTTGCTGCATTCCACCGGAGAGTTCGCGCGGGTAATGATCGGCCCAGCCGTCCAGGCCGACCTTTTCGAGTACTTCCATTGCCCTGGCCTTGCGTTCCTTTTTGTCCATGCCACGAATTTCGAGGCCGAAGGAAATATTGTCGATTACCTTGCGGTGGGGAAACAGGCCAAAGTGCTGGAACACCATGCTCATTCGAAAGCGGCGTAACTCGGTGAGTTGGGTGTCGTTATAGCCCATGATGTCTTCACCATCGATGATCATCTCCCCGGCGGTGGGATCGATCAGTCGTGAAATACAGCGCACCAATGTCGACTTGCCACTGCCCGACAGGCCCATGACAACGAAGGTTTCGCCCTTGTTGATTTCAAAAGAGACATCATTAACGCCGATCACGTGCCCGGTTTGCTCCTGTACCTCCGCGCGTGACAGCGAACGGTCGAGATTTTCCAGCGTCCGCTTGGGATAAGTACCAAATATCTTCCAGATATTCTTACACACGATTTGGGGTGTTTCTGACATTGAAATACTCGTTATTTGCCGAAATCTCCAGCTATCTTAGCCCATGGTCGAACAGGCTGTAAACCAACGGCGTCGCTATTGCAGGAGCCGCTGATCGAGGATAAGCTAACGCGAATCATATGGGGCGGGGATGTATGAGCGCGGTATACGAAGAACAGGCACGCGCAGGCTGGTTAAGCAATATTTGGGAAGAACACCGCAGTTGGGTAGTCACATTTGCGCTGCTAGCGGTCTCCCTGGTGATCTGGAAAATTCACGGTGGCGAAACCATATTCCCGAAGAGCTGGATCGAGTCATTTCCGTTCGCCGAACAAACGGACGCCTTCAAAGACAAGTTTTTTCCTGTTATTCAACCAACGACGCGCGCTGTCGCCGCGGGTGTCGTCTGGTTTTACGAGTCGATGGTCGATTTTCTGACCTTTACCCAATGGCAGGTTGTATTCGTTATCCTGGTGTTACCCGCTTTTGCCTATGGTGGTTTGCGCCTGGGCCTGCTCGGTATAGTCGCAGTTGGTTCATGGCTGGTGCTGGACTTCTGGGACGAATCGATGGAAACCCTGAGCCTGATGTGTATTTCGATCCTGATAGCGATCGTAATCGGCGTGCTGCTGGGTGTTATGGCATCGCAAAGCGATCGTTTCGAAGCCTTCCTCAGACCGATTCTCGATACCATGCAGACGCTGCCGGCCTTTGTCTACCTGATCCCTGCATTTTACCTGTTCGGTATCGGCGCTCCCGGCGCTATTCTCGCAACCGTCATTTACGCATTGCCGCCGGTCGTTCGCCTGACCAACCTGGGTATTCGCCAGGTCCCGGCCGGGATCGACGAGGCCGCGACTTCTTTCGGTGCGACCCGGGTGCAATCGCTAATCAAGGTCAAGATACCGCTGGCGATGCCGTCAATTAAACTGGGTGTCAACCAGACCGTGATGATGGCGCTGGCGCTGGTTGTACTGGCGACTTTCATCGGTTCGCCGGGGTTGGGTGATATCGTGTTCCAGGGGCTGCAACGGCTCAATGTCGGCAAGGCGCTCGAAGGGGGACTCGCGATCGTGCTGATGGCGATCATCCTCGATCGCGTGACCTACGCGATGGGACACATCGAACAGACCAGCGGTAGCCAACACGATCACGTGTTTCGCTTGTTTCCGCAGGGACTGGAGAATATTAAGCCGATACTGTACATCGAATACGGCATCGACTGGATATGGCATCGAATTGCCCTGGGCGGGAATTTTGTCGCGCTGGCCGTAACTTCGTTGGTATGCAGGCTGGTTGCAATTTATGATTCGGATTTTGCCGGCAAGGTACGTGAAATCATGCTGGCGCGCAGTTTCCTGATCGCGAGCCTGGTTTTAATCGCAGTTTTGATGCTGCTCGAGGCCTACACCGACCTGTACGGTAAATTCCCACGCGAGTGGGAATACCGTTTCCGCACCCCGGTCAACCAGTACATGGATGAATTGATCACCAACGATCTGTTTTACGCGATTACGCAGGGAATCAAGGAGACACTCTGGTTTGGACTGATCAACCCGTTGAATAGTTTCCTGAAAGGTTTGCCCTGGTGGTACACCAGCCTGGTATTCGTCGTCGGCGCCTACTTGTTCAGCGGCCGCGGACTGGCGATAGCGACTTTACTGGGATTGCTGTTTATCGGCGCCACCGACCTGTGGTTGTTCGGCATGATCACCCTGTCAACCGTCCTCGTCTCGGTGCTGATTTGCTGTATTTTTGGAGTGCCACTGGGAATTTTATCGGCTTACAGTAAAACCACCGATACCATACTCAAACCGATACTCGATACGATGCAGACGATGCCGGTATTTGTCTACCTGGTACCGGTGGTCATGTTTTTTCAGGGAGGGCAGGTTTCGGCGGTCATCGCTACCGTGATCTATGCGCTACCGCCTATTGTTCGCTGCACCACTCTGGGAATTCGCGAGCTGCCTGAGCAGATCGACGAGGTTTCGAATTCGTTCGGCGCGTCGACAGTACAGACCCTGGTCAAGGTCAAGCTTCCAATGGCGATTCCGGCAGTCATGCTCGGTATCAACCAGGGCATCATGATGGCACTGGCGATGGAGGTCGTGACCCCGCTGATCGGCGGCAAGGGGCTTGGCCTGCAAGTGTTCGACGGTATGAACATGGCGAGCATAGGCCTTTCGCTGCAGGCTGGTATCGGGATTGTCCTGCTCGCGATAATTCTCGACCGCATGTCACAGGCCTGGACCAAAACCCAACGCGAGGCAATGGGATTGGCCTGATCAATGACGAACATAGACTGACTCGACAACCGCATTGACAGTCAGTATTATCGATCCAACCCGTCTTAAACTGGCGGAAAAAAACGATATCCGAAGAGAGGAGATAATAAAATGTCATTAAAACTAAAAGCCGCGTTGGCGTCTGTAATACTGATGCTTGGCGTCGGTTCGATTCCTTCCGTGGAGGCAGCCAAGCGCCTTACCGTACCCGATCCGGACTGGACTGGTGGTGTGGTAACCTGCCGCACCATTCAATACGTGCTGGAAAACGAGATGGGCTACAAGGTCAAAACTGTGAACATTCCTCAAGGACCTGGCGTTTGGGAGGGGATTCGCGCAGGCGACCTGTTTTACAACTGTGAAACCTGGCCTTCCTATAATCCCACCAAGGAAAAGTATCTCAGCGAATACGGTGGTGATGGTACGGTGGTCCACCTTGGAGATACCGGCATCATCGGTGAGACTGCCTATTGGGTGCCGCGTTACATCATCGAAGGCGATGCTGCACGCGGGATTCCTGCATCGGCTCCGGATTTAAAGTCATTCAAGGACCTGAACAAGTATAAGCACATGTTCAAAAGCCTCGAATCCGGTGACAAGGGTAACTTGATCGGTTGTCCAGTAGCCGCCTGGGCTTGTGAAGATCAGAAACGAATGGATTCGCTGGGAGTCGATTTTTACGCGCAGGCGCTCGGCTCAGAAACCGCGCACTGGGCCGAAATGCTCGCCAAGTACAAGCGCGGCGAGCCCTTTATCGCTTACGCCTGGGCGCCGCACTGGATACATGCTGCGCTGGACCTGGTTGAAGTTGAGTTGCCGGCTGATGCCTCCTGGCCAGATGACATTACGTTTAAATACGCCAACCCGGATCTGATGAAGGAACATCCCGAGGTGGTGCAGCTGATCAAGAATCATCGGCTGACGAACCAGCAACAG
>Ga0265306_10001288_pt1 | contig 12218 bp, 8 predicted proteins | sample Helome_3_FD_192493 | JGI IMG/M metagenome (GOLD analysis project Ga0265306, IMG submission 192493) | Marine sediment microbial communities from subtidal zone of North Sea - Hel_20160420 (Illumina Assembly) | ecosystem: Environmental > Aquatic > Marine > Subtidal zone > Sediment ...
CGACGATGGTGTCCATGAACGCCAGTGGCAGGGCGCCATTGGTCAACAAGGCACGATGGAAGGCCTTGAGGTCAAACTGAGCACCAAGCTCATCCATCGCGCGCTGCCGTTCCGACAGGATTTGCAGCATCCCAACCATATAGGCCGTTGCCTGACCCGGATAAACGCTGTAACGCGCCGAGGCACCCTGCGCCGCCCCGGTCGTTTCCCCAATGTTGTCCACGATGAACTGCGTGGACTGGTCGAACGTCCAGCCGAGATTGTGGATGCCGGTATCCACTACGAGCCTTGCCGCGCGCAATGCTTCGTACTGCAGGCGCCCAAGGTTCGAATACGGGTCGTTGTCGTGCCAGCCAAGCTCAAAGGCGAGACGCTCTGCATACAACGCCCAGCCCTCAATGAAACCGGTAGAACGAGAGACGTCCCGAGCCACAGGCAGGTCCTGGTCAAGGCCGATTGCTATCTGCGTGTGATGCCCCGGAATAGCCTCGTGGTACGCGAGTGAGCGCATCTGGAACCACGGCTCATTGTTCGTCGTACCGGCGTAGAAAGCGCCCGGGCGTGTTCCGTCTCTGGATGGTCCGATGTAGTAGCCACCGGAAGGTCCACCAATGACGACAACATCTGTCGACGGAAAGATATCGAATGCATCGCCTACGTTTTGCCTGGCCTGGTCGATGATCGTTTCATAGGTCGACTGCACGTTCGCCGCAGGGATGATGCCGCCATCCGCCGTCACCCGTGCAAACAACTCCGGCAAGGTCTCGTTCTGCGGATACCCGAGCTGATCGAAGATCACACGCATCTCTGCCTGGATGCGCGTGAGTTCGTCAAGCCCGAGCTGGTGAATCTCGCCGGCCGTCAGGTCTGTCGTAGTGTGATGCTTCAGCGTGTAGTCGTAATACGCGCTACCGCTCGGAAACTGTCCGACTCCGATCTGTGCCGGAGCCATTGGCAACAACTCCTGCAGTTTCGACAACAGGTCTTGATAGCCGCGCCTGACACCACCGTCCACAATGTTGAGTGCCTGGTTCGCCAGGTTGGCCTGCTGTGTCGCGTTGATAGCCGGGTGACCCGTGATCTTCTCGACCAGGGCCGTGTAGTAAGGACTAGCTGATGCATTTATCGACGCCATCGCCGAAATCTGATCGATCGCGACTTGCATGGTCAATGCAGGCTCAATAATGCCGCTCTGCCGCTGCAGCTCGAGATGATTGACCAGCTCGGCGAATTTCTTTTCCACGCCGCCGAGTCGCGCAATGTAGTCCTGGGCGTCCTGAACGGAGTCGATTGGGTGGACCTCGGTGAAGAGCTGCTCCGTGTCACGGGGCACACCAAAGATGCCATAGGTAGCAACATAGTCGTGGTAGATGAACGGTAGCCGGTCCACGGCATCCTGCAGAAACCATTCGTAGAGGTCGTAGTTCAGCTGCCCGTCAGCATCGAGTATCGACCGGTCATAGGTCCGCAACGCGTCGAGAGCAATCTGGTACATCTCGAACGTCTCGCGCTGGTACTCATCAGACAGGTCGTCGAGTGTCGCCGTGGCAAGAGGATAGACATCCTGCAGCGAACGCCAGATCACGGCCTCGGGAGAACGCCTTACGAGCGCCGCGATCGACGTCGTGTAGTAATCGTCCAGCGACAGCCCCTGCAAGTCCTGTAGCAGCTGTTCTGTGGCCGACGGCGGCAGCGGCGGTGGATTTACATTACAGGTTGGGCTTTGCTCGCAAAGCTCGGGCACGTTGTAGTTACTACTCCCGCCACAGGCACCAAGCATTACTGCGCATACACCGACAAGCAGCGTCCATTTCATCCGGAGTTCCCCAGGTTTTCTAGTTGTGCTCGATTAGTCAGGCATCTGAGCAAAAAGTTCTGCACTTTACCCTGTTAGAATGCCCGAAAACAATAAGCAGAAAGGCATAAGTATGGCCAACTCCGATCTCGACTCACACACCACCAGCGTCAAGGACGTCAAGCAGCTAGGCATTGTCGCGGCGCTGGGCAGCCTGTCTTATGTCTTCTGGATCTGCGGCGGCATGGAGATGGTCGAGCGGCTCGCCTATTACGGCGTTCGCCAGGTTTCCAGCCTCTACGCCACGGACGCAAAGTCGAACGGCGGCCTCGGGCTGACCGGAGACGATGTCGGCATCATTTTCTTCTTCTGGGCGGCCATGCAATCGTTCGTGCCCGTACTGACCGGGGGGATTTCTGACCGGGTCGGCTACAAGGAAACGATATTTGCCTCGACGGTTTTCAAGATTCTCGGCTACCTTCTCATGGCCTGGTTCCCGTCTTTTTGGGGGTTCATGGCTGGCGCGATGGTGCTCGCGTTTGGTACCGGCATTTTCAAACCTGGCATCCAGGCGACCATCGTCAAATCCACGAACAGGCAGAACAGCTCGATGGCGTGGGGCGTGTTTTACCAGACCGTGAACATCGGCGGCTTTATCGGACCACTGCTGGCGGCGCAACTGCGGCAGCTGGAATGGTCGCATGTGTTCTATGCCTGCGCGGCGATCATCTCGCTGAACTTCCTGCTGCTACTTACCTACAAGGAAGTCGATAAAAAGGAGCGGCTCGCGCATCGCGCCAAGGTCAGTTCGGGGGAGATCCAGGAAACGAGTTTGTGGCGGGACAGCCTCAAGGAAGTATTTCGACCGATCATGCTGTGGTACATGGTGCTGTTTTCAGGATTCTGGTTCATGCTGATGGCGTTCTGGGATGTTGGCCCGCTGTATTTCAGGGACTGGGTCGACACCTCGGTCATGGTTCGTGACCTGTTTGGCGAAAACGGCACCGACAATCGATTCTGGATCTTCTTCCTTGGCATGACTCAGGATGGGCAGCGAATTCAGCCCGAAGGCCTCGTCAATATCAACGCGATGCTGATCATGTTCTTCTGTTTTATCGTGGCGGGCTGGAGTGGCCTGATGAAGGCGACCAATTCGATGGCGCTGGGCACCTTTCTCGCCGCCACTGCCCTGCTGCTGATTGGCGGATTTAACTTCGTCTGGATAATCGTCGCAGCCATCGTCTGCTTCTCGCTCGGTGAAATGCTGTCGAGTCCGAAGAGCTCCGAGTATCTCGGCAATATTGCACCCGCACAGAAAAAAGCCATGTATCTCGGCTTTAGCCAGTTTCCGCTCGGCATAGGGTGGATGCTGGAAGGATTCCTGGGGCAGTCACTTTACGGCCGCTTCAGCGCCAAGGACACGATCTCGAGAGAATCGTTGCTCGATAACGGGTTGACGCAGACCGAAGTGGATGCAGTGCCCATTGGCGAGGCATTTCAGAAGCTGGTCGAAATAACCGGGCAGAGCGCCGAGGCTTTGACGGCACAACTGTACGCGGCCAATAACGTCGGCAAGATCTGGTTCCTGATGGCAGCTGTTGGCCTGATTTCAGCCGCCGGCATGTACGTCTACGGCCGCTGGACCTACAAGCTTAAGGACTAAGCGCGGCGTGGGCAGCCAGATCACCGAGCTCCAGGTCCATTACTGGCTGGTTCTCGCGATGTTCGCTTTTGCGGCGCAGACATTTGTGTTGCTGCTGTTGGTCAATGCACCATACGGACGCTTTACACGTAAGGGTTGGGGTCCGACGATATCGACGCGCAGCGCCTGGATTCTGTTCGAGAGCCCTGCTGTCGTTGTTTTTGCGGCGGTCTATCTCAGCGGCGATCATGCGCTTGAAACGGTGCCGCTAGCTCTGTTTGGTATCTGGCAATTTCACTATGTCATCCGCACGTTTGTATTTCCGTTTCGAATTCGCGAGACGGGCAAGCGAATCCCAATGATCATTGTTTTCCTTGCAATTCTCTTTAATATTCTGAACGCCTACATCAACGCGCGCTGGATTTCCCACCTGGGCGACTACCCTGTCGAATGGCTGACAACGACGCCTTTCATTGCCGGCGTTTCAATTTTTGCGGTTGGCTGGATAATCAACCAACATGCGGACCTGACCCTGTTTCGTCTGCGCAAGCCGGGTGACACGAACTATGCAATACCCAGGGGTGGGCTGTACGAACAGGTGTCCTGTCCCAACTACCTCGGCGAGATACTGGAGTGGTTGGGTTGGGCCATCGCGACGTGGTCGCTCGCAGGCACCGCATTTGCGGTATTTACGCTGGCGAACCTGTTACCGCGGGCCGTAGCAACACACCGTTGGTATCGGGCCAAATTTCCGGACTACCCCGAGTCGCGCCGCGCCGTATTTCCGTACCTCGTTTGAGCTACTCGTCCTGACGCCAGACTTCGACGGATTCTCCGCGGTTCCCTGCTTCAACGATAATACCGCCCATCTTGCAGGCTCCCTCGCCCTCAAAGTCTTCACAGTTTGGCAGGTCTTCGAGACGATCCTGATGTGTCACAGAGGACGACGCCGGTTTTTCTGACGCGTCATCAGGTTCTTTCCAACCCTCGCTCTTTGGCGATGCGCCGCTGACAGCTTCCAGGCTCGCGAATACTGCGCTCTCACGTGCAGAGGCAGCACAACTCGATTTGCTCCTGTCGACGATGACACTCGCCGATTCGTCCTTCAGAGTGATCAGCTGTTCAAGTGCGTACTCGCAGTCCGCGCGCGTCAGAAACGCCAGGTCGAATTCCTGTTCCTGGCAAACCGTCTTCCCCGCCGGTGCCACACACTCACTGATAGTGAGAACGAAGACCTGTATCCATGACGTGTCCATGATGTCGCTCCCTGTTGATCTTATTGGCCCAGAGTAGCAAAAAAAACGGTCCTGAACTCTCGCTCAGGACCGTTTCGTATTTGAGGACGCGTCGGTAGATCTGCTTTGTTGCACCTTCGGTTCTTTTCTTTCCCACCTGCCTTGCAGCCGGTTTTCAAGTCAAGACCCGATCGTACTCTTGGTATCGGGCTACCTTTGGCATCACACTCCGGCGGCTTTCCGAGTTCCTCCATCGCGTTCCTTCGGCGTCCACGTTCCGCTTGCGCTTCCCGCTTTTTCCTCCGGTTCTGCCTTTCGCGTCCACCGCCCCCGACACTTGTTGAAGCTCGGACCTCTTTCAGCAGGGCGGTTGTCAACAAGCAAGCTTGTTGGCGCGTGAGGCTTTCGCCTCATGTTCAAATCTATGCCGATCGCGGATGAAGTCAACGCTTGCGAATGAAATTAGTTTTTCCTAAACAACAGCGAACCGTGAATCGTGAACTTGAATCGTGAACTTGAAGTAAAACGTGAGGTCGCGTTACTCAACTACTCGCGAAAACGCGCAATCAGGGTATTATTCGAGGTCTCATGTCCTACGGAGACCTCGAATGCTCACGCGGCGCGATTATCTGAAAAACACTGCACTGATTGGCGCTGCGTGGGCGCTACCCTCGGGCCTGCTCCGCGCGTTCGAATCGGGCGACCTGATCACCCGGGCCATACCCAGCACTGGCGAAAAATTGCCTATCGTCGGTCTCGGAAGTTCCGCAACGTTCCGTACTGTCGCTCAGAGCGAAGACACCACGGCACTGACTGAAGTCATGAAGACGCTGGTGGAAAATGGCGGCACAGTCTTCGACACAGCACCATCGTACGGCGCATCCGAAGAGGTGAGCGGTCAGATCGTTCACGAGGCTGGCATGACAGACAAAGTCTTTTGGGCGACCAAGGTCAATGCGCTTAGGCGCGGCGCCAGTGGTCCAGCAGATCCTGACGCTGTACAGGCCCAGCTTGAGCGTTCATTTGCGCGAGCACACAAGGACCCGATTGACCTGATCCAGGTTCATAACCTGGCCGATCTCCCAACACAAATGGGCATCATCAAGGAACTCAAGGAAGACGGCCGCATCCGTTACATTGGCACGACGTCTACGAGGGCCTCACGCTACGGTGACCTCGAAAAAGCGATGCGTGACTACCCAATCGATTTCATCGGCGTCGATTACGCTGTCGACAATCGTCTGGCCAGCGAGCGCATATTGCCCGCCGCGAAAGAGCTGGGCATTGCAACACTAATTTACGTTCCATTTGGTCGCTCGCGGCTGTTCTCACGCACGAGAGGCATGGATGTGCCCGAATGGGCGCAGGAGTTCGGTGCTGATTCGTGGGGCAAGTTCTTTCTCAAGTACGTTGCGGCACATTCCGCAACGACCTGCATTACGCCGGCGACCAGTAAGGCGAAGAACATGCTCGACAATATCGGTGCTGCGTACGGCGATTTGCCGGATACTGCGGCGTTGCGCAAGATGGAAGAGCTGGTGGACGGACTGCCCTCTGCCTGAAGGCTAGAAGCGGAAAACGACTCCCGCGAAGGTCTCAATCTGTGTAAACAGATCGCCCGTGATACGGATCGCACAACCACTGATATTTGGGCCGCTCTCGCACAACAGGCTGCTGCCTGATTTCATCAACGTGCCGTAAGCACGAGCCTCGAGCCGCAAACCGACCCTCGAGCGTGGGCTGAACAGCACACCCACACCGAACGACCCCGACCAGAACGTATCGCTGGCGGAACCGGTTGAACTCGCACGCATGTGTGTTGCGCCCAGCGTAGCAGCGATGTACGGAATTACCTTGTCGCCTTCAAACTGGTAGGTTCCGCCGAGTTGCAGAGTCTGCAAATCGATATCAATCACAGGGTCGTTCGGTGTCGCCGCGCTGAATTCTGCCTCTGTCGATTGCGTCGAATACAGGATTTCCAGCTGCGTGTTGGCACTGCGCGGGACGCTCAGGATAAGGCCGAAACTGCTCGAATCATTGAAGTCATAGGTGTCCGAAGAGCCCTCGACTTCGAATGTTCCGCCAAAGCGGTATCCACCGAACGGTGTTAATTCGAACGAAACCTTGTGGTCTTGCGCCTGCGCCGTTGAGACCAGGCACGCACAAAATAGTGCCAGCAGACAGATTGTCTTCATGCGCCGCACTTTATCAGGAAACGAGCTGTGAGACGGCTGCTGTCAGCTCCCCGTCCGAAGCGGACAATCGATAGGCAATATGCATATGCGGCTTGTCGATGTGCAGCAGCCTCGTCAGGTCGATTGGCGTGGCGACGATGACGAGATCACAATCCACGGCGTTCACGGTTGCTTCGAGATCACGGATTTGCGCGTCACCGTAGCCCATCGCCGGCAGCAGCGGCCCGATGGATGGGTACTTTTCAAACGTCTCTGCAATCTCACCGACAGCCCATGGGCGTGGATCAACCAACTCTGCCGCACCGTTCTGCCGGGCTGCCACTACACCAGCACCGAATGGCACGCCACCGTGCGTTGTCGTCGGGCCATCCTCGATCGCCAAGACGCGTTTTCCTGCAATCAGGTTCGCATCGGGTACGTCCAGAGTCGACTCGCGTCGCAGAACCTTCGCGCCCGGATTGACCTTGCTCGCGTTGTTTTCGATCACGGCGATTTCGCCAGGCGCCGCCTGGCTGACCTTGTTGATCAACAGAATATCGGCACGCGCGAAATTCTCCGTACCCGGGAAGTACTCGAGCTCGTGCCCTGCGCGAAACGGGTCTGCGACTGTTATCCAGAGGTCCGGCTTGTAAAACGGCGTGTCGTTGTTGCCGCCATCCCAGATGATGACATCCGCTTCCTGTTCAGCCTGCTCCAGGATAGCCGCGTAGTCGGCGCCCGCGTAGACAATTACGCCATTGCGAATATGTGGCTCGTACTCTTCGCGCTCCTCGATCGTGCACTCGTGTTTGTCGAGGTCCTCGTGCGTCTCAAAACGCTGCACAGCCTGCTTTGCGAGATTGCCGTAGGGCATCGGGTGACGAATCGCCACGGGCCGCTTATCCATTTCCAGAAGTATGTGCGCGATTCGTCGGGATACCTGGCTCTTGCCACAACCGGTTCTGACCGCGGTTACCGCGATAACGGGTTTCAACGAAGGCAGCATCGTCGCATCCACGTCAAACAGCGAGAACCTGACACCATGTGTCTCAACTATTTTTCGCCGTGTATCGACGTAGTCAAAATGGACGTCGGAGTAGGCAAATACGACTTCATCAATCTGCCCACCACTCAATAGCGCATCAAGCTCTTCCTCAGGGCGAATCGGAATGCCATCCGGATAGGCACTGCCCGCCAATTCCGCCGGGTAGCGCCGATCATCGATATGCGGTATCTGGGTGGCCGTGAATGCAACCACCTCAACATCGGGATTCTCTCGATAGCGGCAGTTGAAGACGTGAAAATCTCGCCCCGCGGCACCCATGATAATAATTCTGCGCGTCATTTCAGGTGTGTCCGAAATACTCGAATGCGCGTATTTTACAACAACATCAATAGCCTACAGTTCGTATTATCCGAATAAAGGCGTAGTTCTCCCGCACGGGGCCGGCAATACGCAGAATCCGCCATGTGAACCTCGGCTCCGGTTAAGCTATTCTTTTGTAAAACAACGATCGAGAGGAAATAGCTGATGTCCTACACTCTTGGCGACATACGCAACGTGTGCCTTGTCGGCCCCAGCAACTCTGGTAAAACCCAGCTAACAGAGGCCCTTCTCCACGCAGGCGGCAAGATCAAGACCTGCGGATCCGTCGACAAAGGCGACACGGTTTCAGACTTTACACCGCGTGAACGGGAACTCGGCCACTCCCAATATGCGTCCGTTTGCCACCTGGATCACAGTGGCATCCACGTCAACCTGATCGACACGCCGGGGTACCGTGATTTCTACGGTCGGGCGCTGTCAGTGATGCCCTCGGTCGAGACTGCCGCAGTAGTGATAAACGCAGAACACGGCGTTGAACAGGTTACGCGGCGAATGATGAAAGCGGCCCGCGAACTTCGATTGTGCCGCATGATTATCGTCAACAAAATTGACTCTGAAGAAATCGACCTCGCTGCACTACTTCAGGATATCCGTGATGAGTTCGGGGCCGAATGCCTGCCGCTGAATCTGCCGGCCGCCGAGGGCGTTGGCGTCGTCGATTGCTTCTTCCAGCCCGAAGGTGCTGATACTGCGTTTAGCGACGTGCAGACGGCACACACACAGATCGTCGACCAGGTCGTCGAAGTTGATGAAGAATTAATGGAGCTCTACCTGGAACAAGGTGAAGACCTCGAACCCGAGCAGCTACATGCGCCCTTCGAGCAAGCGCTTCGCGAAGGTCACCTGATTCCGATCTGCTTCGTTTCGGCAAGAACCGGCGCCGGCATTCGGCAGCTGCTGGATATTTTTGAACGATTGATGCCGAATCCGACGGAAGGCAATCCGCCCGTGTTCCTCAAGGGCGAAGGTGTCGATGTCGAAGAGATTGCCATTAATCCGGACCCAGGCGCGCACGCGATAGCACACGTGTTCGACATCGATATCGACCCTTTCAAGGGACGCCTCGGTATCCTGCGTATTCACCAGGGAACAATAAGACCTGGTAACCAGTTATTCGTCGGTGATGCGCGCAAGCCTATCAAGGTGAATCAACTCCTTAAGCTCAATGGTGGCGAGCACAGCAAGATCGACGTTAGCGTACCCGGCGACATCTGCGCCATTCCGCGAGTTGATGAGGTTCACTACGATGCCGTGCTGCACGACTCCCATGATGAGGACAATTTCCACCTGAAATCGATCGAACTGCCTCGCCCGATGTACGGCCTCTCTATTAGCCCGACCAACGATGCCGACGCACAGAAGGTATCCGACGCATTGCATACAGCGGTGGCAGAAGACCCGTCGCTGTCGGTTGAGCACAACGCGGCACTGAACGAGGTGGTGTTGCGCGGGCTCGGCGAACTGCACCTGCGTACCGTGATCGAGGAAATCTCGGACCGCTATCACGTCGAGGTGAAAACAGCGTCGCCTTCGATAGCGTACCGGGAGACGATTACGTCGAAGGCCGAAGGACATCACCGCCACAAGAAACAGACTGGCGGCGCAGGACAGTTTGGCGAGGTGTATTTACGCGTCGAGCCGTTGCCGTCTGGCTCCGGGTTTGAATTCGGCAGCGCGGTCGTCGGAGGCGCGATTCCGTCGCAATACATCCCGGCTGTTGAAACCGGTGTGCGACAGGCAATGGCATCCGGCGCCGTGAATGGTTTCCCGATGCAGGACATCAAGGTCGTTGTCTACGATGGTAAACATCATTCCGTGGACTCGAAGGAAATTGCTTTCGTGCAGGCTGGCAAAAAGGCCTTCCTCGACGCCATTGCGAATGCCAGGCCGATCATCATGGAACCGATTGTCGACGTTGCCATCACGGTACCGAGCGATTGTGCGGGTGGTGTGGCCGGTGATCTGTCGTCGATGCGCGGCATGATCAACGGCACCGAAACCCTGTCCGACAACCGTATCGTCGTCTCCGGCAAAGCACCGCTGAAGGAAATCCAGGGTTACCACTCACGCCTGAAGTCACTTTCCGGCGGCGATGGCAGCTTCACGATGGACTTTAGCCATTACGCAGAGGTTGCGCCCGATTTCGTGGAGCAACATAGCGCCTGATCACGCCAAAACTGGCTCCGCCGCTGGTTCTCGATTCCTGAGGAACGGGATTACCGCCAGCGGGATTAGCATGATAGCTGCGTCGAGATAGAGCACGGTCGCGTAGTCAAAGCGTTCCGCGACCTGGCCTTGCCAGAAATTCGTGTAACTGATGGCAAGGTTGCCCATCGCCATGAACGCCGTGAATTGAGTGGCCGCCACTGCCGGATTGGTCATCCCCATGAAAACGGCTTTGTGCACACCAAACGCCATTCCAAAAAACAGGCCGTGGGCGATAATCGCGCCAAAGAAAACGACAAGAGGTATTTGTTGCAAGCCCACCGACGCGACTTGAGAGGCCAGCAACAAGGTCGGTAGCGCAGTCAGAACGAAGAATGTGCCGAGCATTCTCTTCAGGCCAAACCTGTCCCCCAACCAACCGCCTAAAATACAGCCGGTTGCCGCAGCAATGGTGTTATAGATGCTGACCCGCGCAATCTGTGTCTGCGTCAGTCCGTAGTCAACCTGCATAGTCCCCAGCATTGCATACGCCAGTGCCATCGTACCGACGGGCAGAATTGCGAACAACAGTCCAATCCTGGGTCCCGTGCCGGATTGCAGAAAACTTCCATAAAGCTCACGAAAAAACGACCCGGACTCTTGTGCGAACTTGCGTAATACGCCGCCAGACGGACTGGCGGCATTTGGCCTTGCATGTGGATCCGTTACGAAAAAAATAACAAACAACAGGCTGAGCACCAGCATGCCGCTCACGTACATCAGTGCCGCATCAAAACCCCACACACCAAAAACGTAGACAGCACCACCGCCGCCCAGGGCGATCCCGAGGTATTGCCCACCAAACATGAATCCGTTGCCCCTCGCCCGCTCGTTTTCCTTGAGCGTGCTGACCGCAAGTGAATCTATGGCGACGTCCTGTGTGGCACAAAAGACATTATTGAGAACGATCGCAGCCAGCAGAAACCGAAAATCGGTTTGAAAATCGATAGCAGCGACAATTAGCAGTGTTCCGATCATCATCACCGTGCAAAACAGAATCCAGGCCTTGCGACCACCGCAACGATGCAACTTGATCAGGTCGACCAGAGGGGCCCAGACCCACTTGAACGACCATGGAATAAACAATGCGGCGACGAATGCCCCAATCTGTGAGAGCGACAGTCCCTCGGTACGCATGAATGCCACCATAGCGATGGACGAAAAGCCGTAGGGAATACCTTCAGAAATGTAGAGCAACCCAAATGTAGCAAACCGACCTCGGGTGCTGTCCAGCAGGTTCTTTCGTTGCATTTTTTCTTATTATTCTCGCAGCGATCAACTCCGGACTCTACATGATTCTGGTTCCTAGTATCGGCCGTGCTGCTTGAAGATGTAATTATTGAGTTCGATGAACTGGTGATTCATGCGATGTACGATCTTGTGCGCCGATCGGGCCACAGCTCGCATTACCTGGTATGCCAGCTGTGCATGGTCGCTGACGATGCCCTCGAAAGCCTCCCGCTTCAGGCTCAAAACCTGGCTGTCACACAAAGCCCTGAGCCCCACAGTGTGCGGCTCCCCATCGACAAAACTCAGCTCGCCGGCAAGATCGCCGTCACGCAGGACCGCCAGGCTGGCCTCATCATCGCCACCCGCACTCTTGACGACCTCGAGTTTTCCTTCCAGAAGGACGTGCAATGTGTCGTCCGCCGCACCCTCGCTGATGAGGTAGTCGCCGTCCTTGAGGTGTTGCAAGTCCATGAGTCCGCCAAGCACGGCAGCCTGGTCTTCCGATAGCTCGGTGCCCAGGGACGATTGCAGTATCAGTTTCGTCATGTCA
>Ga0265306_10001289_pt1 | contig 12208 bp, 8 predicted proteins | sample Helome_3_FD_192493 | JGI IMG/M metagenome (GOLD analysis project Ga0265306, IMG submission 192493) | Marine sediment microbial communities from subtidal zone of North Sea - Hel_20160420 (Illumina Assembly) | ecosystem: Environmental > Aquatic > Marine > Subtidal zone > Sediment ...
GAAACTGCAGGAGCGTGTCGAGAAGATGGGCGCCGACCTCAACGCTTCGACGTGCCTGCAGATGGACGTCGCCGACGATGCGGAAATCGAGGCCGCCTTTGCCCAATTGTCACAGACCTGGGACCGCCTCGATATCCTGGTGCATTCGGTGGGCTTCGCGCCCCGAGAGCAGCTGGAAGGGCGCTACCTCGACTGCGTCACACGCGAAGGGTCCCGCATCGCCCACGACATCAGCAGCTACAGCTTCCCGGCACTGGCCAAGGCAGCGCGGCCCCTGTTGAACGAGGGCGCGTCGCTCCTGACCATGAGTTACCTCGGCGCGATACGGGCCATTCCGAACTACAACGTCATGGGCCCGGCCAAAGCAAGCCTTGAGGCCAACGTGCGCTTCATGGCAGCTGATCTTGGTCGTGACGGCATCCGGGTCAACGGCGTGTCTGCCGGCCCGCTCAAGACCCTGGCGTCGGCCGGTATCAGCAACTTTCGCTACATGCTGAACTACGCCGCCGAAGGTTCGGCGTTGAAGCGCAATGCCACCATTCAAGACGTCGGCAATGCAGCGGCGTTCCTGTGCTCCGACCTGGCGGCGAGCATTACGGGGGAGATCCTGTACGTGGATTGCGGTTTCCACATCATGGGCATGGCGTTCCCCGAACAGTCCTGATTCAGGCCGCCGCCGGGACCAGCAGTTTTTCCTCGCCCTCGAGACGGGCGACGATCACAGCGCAACAGGCGTCGCCGAAGACGTTGACACTGGTGCGCAGCATATCCAGCACCCGGTCAAAAACGAACAGCACGCCGATGGCCTCGACGGGCAGGCCCACGGCCGCCAGGATGATGGCAATGGCAACCAGCGATGCGGAGGGGATGCCGGCAACACCGATGGAGGTAATCAGCGCAATCGCAACGATGGAAAACTGGGTCCCGAAGCCCAACTCCAGCCCGTAGGCCTGCGCCAGGAACATGGCCGCAACACATTCGTAAAGCGCGGTACCGTTCATGTTAACCGTAGCGCCCAGCGGCAGGACGAAACTGCTGATTCGATTGGAAACGCCGGCGTTGCGCTCGACACACTCCATGGTAATTGGCAGCGTGGCCGACGACGATGCCGTGGAAAAAGCAGTCAGCATCGCCGGCGCCATGGCCCTGATCATTGCCACCGGCGACACCCGGGCGATTAGCTGCAGCAACACTGGCAGGGTCACCAGCGTGTGCACCGCAAGGGCCCCCGCCACCACCAGCGCAAAACTGATCAGCGGCGCGGCGGCGTCGAAGCCCGTTTGCGCCACCACTTTCGCGACGAGGCCGAAGACGCCCACAGGCGCGAACATCATGACCCACTCGGTCATCCGCATCATGACCTGGAATACCGCCGTCCAGAAGCGGTACAGAGGCTCTGCAAGGCTGTGGTCCAGCCGGGTCATGAAATAACCGAACAGCAGGCAGAAGAAAATTATGCCGAGCATCTCGCCCTTGGCAGCCGCATTGACAATGTTCGGCGGCACCATGCGCAGGAAGATCTCCACGACATCGCCTGCGCCCCGGCCGGCGACCCGTTCCTGCAGGCCGGAGCTTTCGCTGTCCAGCGCCAGCAATTCGCCGGCCGGCTGACCGTCCACGACGCCAGGCCGCACGGAATTAACGAGCAGCAGTCCCACCAGGATTGCGGCGAGGGTGGTCGCTGCGTAGAAGAGCAGGGTCTTGCCACCCAGCTTGCCAAGATTGCCGGACGAGCCGATACCGGCCACACCGACAATAATCGACGACGCGATCAGCGGCACGATCAGCATCTTCAGCCCGTTGATGAACAGCGTGCCAAAGAACCCGAACACCGCAATCAGCGGAACGTCGAACAGCGTTGCGCTTTCGCCCGCCAGCCGCCCGACCAGGGCTGCCAGCACGATGGCGATCAAAATCTGCCAGTGGAGTTTCAGGCGCGGCATGCTGATCTGCAGGGGTGGCGGCAAATGCTCAGAGGTTGCCCTCCTCGGTGATCGCGTCAGGCGACACGGCGACCTCGGCCTCGGCGCGCAAATCCAGGATCAAAGCACCCAGGGCTGAATTGCCCGTCTGCTGCGCCAGCGCCGCTTTGGCCTGATCGCGCTGCGCCCGGGGGATATCTTCCGGTCGTCCGGGCAGCACTTCGTCGATGCGGAATACCGTGTAGGCACCATCACCGCCGGCAATCCCACCCAGCGTGGGCTCGCCAGCCGCTGCCGGCACGGTACGGAACACTTCCGCCAGAACGTCGGCGGCCACCGCATCAGAGCGCCGCTGCACCGGCCCCGGCGCGAGGGGCTCTACCCCCAGCTCACCTGCCACAACCTCGAGGTTCTCCCCTGCTTGCACACGCGCCAGCAGGGCTTCACCCTGCTGCCGGGCCGCGCGTCCGGCGGCCTGCAAGCGCAGCTCCTGCTCAATCTCTCCGCTCACGGCATCCAGAGGTCGCAACTCGGGGGCGCGGTACTCGGCAACACGAATGACCACTGCACGCCCCTCCTCGAGCTCGATCAACGGACTATTCTCACCATCGGTCAATACGGCTTCATCAAAGGCCGCATCAACCAGGTCCTGGTTGAAGCCGAACGGCGCACCGCCTGAACGTGTCACGCGCTCGGCTCGTTGCAGGGGCAAGCCTGCGCCCTGGGCCGCGGGCTCCAGGCTGCCGGGGTTCTCCAGGGCCAGGTCGTCCAGCCGTTCGGCAAGCTCGTAGTAGCCGTCCTCCGCCTCTGCCCGCTGCAGTTCCTCGCGCAGCTGCGCCTCGACATCTGCAAAGGGTTGCTGTGAACCGCTGCGCAACTCCTCCAGCTCAATCAGGTGGAACCCGAACTGAGTGCGCACGGGAGCAGACACCTTGGCGACCTCCAGCCCAAACAGCGTTTCCTCGAACTCCGGCACATAGACCCCCCGGCCCGCCCAGCCCAGCTCACCGCCATCGCTGGCCGAACCCGGGTCGTCGGAGTATTCGCCGGCCAGGGCTGCGAAGTCCTCACCAGCCTGCAGCCGATCGGCCAGTTCTGCGGCCAACTGCGCTGCGGACTCCTCGTCCCGGTCACCGTTAACCGCAATCAGGATGTGCCGGGAGCGACGCTCCTCGGCCGTCTGAAAGCGATCCAGGCTGGCCTCGTAGAAAGCGCGCACGGCCGCTTCGTCCACCGCCACCGTGCTGGCGATATCTGCCAGCCGAATTTCTACATAGTCGAGGGTCACATTTTCTTCAGTCCGGAAACGGGCGGCATTGGCGTCGTAAAAAGCCTGGATCTCGCCGTCATCCACCTCGATATCAGCCAGCAATGCCACGGGATCGAAGCGGACGAAGACCACATCACGCCGTTCCTGGTCCAGTTCGATGAACCGCCGATATTCGGCCGGCGTGTAGAAGTCACTGGAAACGACGCCACCCTGCAGCTCGCCGAGCTGCAGAGCCGAGCGTTGCTGGCGCTCGAACTCCTCTGGCGCGATCCCCTCACTCGATAGCAGGGCGATATAGCTCTGCTGCGAGAATTCGCCGTCAATCTGGAATGCCTCCAGACTGCGAATGTACGCGGCCACCCTCTGATCATCCGCCCGGTAGCCCGTTTCGCCGGCGTATTGCGCCATCACCCGGTTGCGAATCAGGCCCTCCAGCACGTTGCGTTGCAACTGCTGCTGCAGAAACTCGGGCAATTCGCCCTGAAAGGCTTCCTGCTGCCGAACAAGCTGGTCCTGGTAAACGTCACGGAAGCGGAACATTGGAATGTCCTCGCCATTCACGGTGGCCGCAACATTGGCCGAAGCAACGTCCGTCGTCATGTTGCCAAAAGACACCACCAGCGTCAGGCCGATCAGCCCGAGGAATACGACGGCCACCCAGCCGGTCAGCCGGTCACGAATGGTCTGCAGCATAGAATCTCCACAAGGTGGGGCGGCGGTCTGCACGCCGGCCCATGCCGATTTGTCGGGCGCGTATTGTAGCGCCGCGCTGGCAAAAAAAATGGCGCCGTTCAACGGCGCCATCCTCGAAGTAGTGGCGGAGTGGACGGGACTCGAACCCGCGACCCCCGGCGTGACAGGCCGGTATTCTAACCAGCTGAACTACCACTCCGCAGTGAACCTGGTGGGTGCTGAGGGGATCGAACCCCCGACCTTCGCCTTGTAAGGGCGACGCTCTTCCAGCTGAGCTAAGCACCCTCAGGGGTTGCCATGCCGGGAACCGGAAGAACGGCCGAGAAGCCAAGGCTTCACGGCCGGTCTTTCTTTACCCACGCAACACCGCGAACCGCGGTGCCAAGAGGCGCGTTAGTTTACGGCATCCTTCAAGGCCTTGCCAGCCTTGAAGCCAGGCACTTTGCTGGCCTTAATCTGGATGGTTTCACCCGTACGCGGGTTGCGCCCCTGGCGCGCAGCACGCTTCTTCACGGAAAAGGTACCGAAGCCAACCAGCGACACCTGGTCGCCCTTCTTCAGCGCCTTCGTAACGGCCTTTACGACTTCGTCGATAGCGCGAGTCGCATCCGCCTTGGAAAGACCCGCCTTGTCGGCGACAACATCAATCAGATCACCCTTGTTCATTAATCTACCTTCGTTAGAAAGTTGCTTACCCCACGCCACCTGCACCCCACGGTGTGGTGAAACGCGACGTCCCCGATTGCGTAAACGATGTTCATGCACCGACCGCCCGTGACCCGAAAGCCGTGACGGTTAGAGACATCTCGTGAGCAGTGCCAGAAAAGCGAAACAACGAATACGCCGCCCGTTATACAAGCGGGCCTAGGTACTGTCAATAAAGCCGTGCGCCGGGATTCAGTGCGCGCGAACTACCTTGCCGCCTTTGGCGGGCTCTTTCGCCGCCTTGTCTTCCGGCGCCTTGGCGCCAGCCGCGTTCGGGACCGGCATGTGTTGCAAAGACAACTCCAGAACCTCGTCTATCCATCGCACGGGAACAATGTTCAACTTGTCCTTGATGTTTTTCGGAATTTCGACGAGATCTTTCTCGTTCTCGTGAGGAATCAGCACCGTCGTGATGCCTCCGCGGTGGGCTGCCAGCAACTTTTCCTTGAGTCCGCCAATGGGCAACACTTCGCCCCGGAGCGTAATCTCCCCCGTCATGGCCACATCGGACCGCACCGGGATATCTGCAAGTGCCGATACCAGGGCGGTACACATCCCGACGCCCGCGCTGGGCCCGTCCTTCGGCGTCGCGCCCTCTGGCACGTGGACATGAAGATCAAAGGTCTGGTGAAAATCTTCTTGTATTCCAAGAACCTGCGCTCGGCTCCTTACCACCGTGGTGGCTGCCTGGATAGACTCCTGCATCACATCGCCGAGCTGCCCCGTGTGAATCAACTTGCCTTTGCCCGGCACGACGGCAGCCTCGATGGTCAGCAACTCGCCCCCGACCTCCGTCCAGGCGAGCCCGGTGACCTGACCGACCTGATCGTTCTCCTCAGCACGGCCATAGCGAAAACGCCTCACGCCCAGATACTTGTCAAGGCTGCGCGATACGATATGAACCTGCTTTTCCGAAGGTTTTAGCAGGAGTTTCTTCACCACCTTGCGACAGATCTTGGCAATCTCGCGCTCGAGATTACGAACACCGGATTCGCGCGTGAAGTAACGAACGATATCGCGCACAGCAGAATCGGCAACGGCGATTTCTTCAGGCTTCAGGCCATTAGCCTTCAGCTGCTTCGGAATCAGGTACTTCTTCGCAATGTTGACCTTTTCGTCTTCCGTGTAGCCCGGAATGCGGATCACTTCCATTCGATCAAGCAACGGCGGCGGAATATTCAGACTATTCGCAGTGCAGACGAACATGACGTCCGACAGGTCAAAGTCCACTTCCAGGTAGTGATCGTTGAAAGCCGAATTTTGCTCCGGATCCAGCACCTCGAGCAGCGCAGACGACGGATCGCCGCGGAAATCCATCGACATCTTGTCGACTTCATCCAGCAGTAACAAAGGGTTACGGACGCTGGTCTTCGACATGTTTTGCAGGATCTTGCCTGGCATTGAGCCAATGTAGGTGCGCCGGTGGCCGCGGATTTCCGCCTCGTCACGCACGCCGCCCAGCGACATGCGCACGAACTTCCGGTTGGTGGCCCGGGCAAGACTCTGGCCCAGGGAGGTCTTACCGACACCGGGCGGGCCCACCAGGCACAGGATCGGCCCCTTGAGCTTCTTCACTCGCTGCTGCACAGCGAGATATTCAAGGATTCGCTCCTTAACCTTGTCGAGACCGTAGTGGTCTTCCTCAAGCACGCGATGGGCGCGCTCCAGATCATTGTTGATCTTGGTTCGCTTCTTCCATGGCACCCGCAACAGCCAGTCAATGTAATTACGAACCACTGTGGCCTCAGCGGACATCGGTGACATCATCTTGAGCTTGTTGAGCTCCGACTCTGCTTTCTCGCGGGCTTCGTCAGGCATTCCGGCATCGGCGATTTTTTGCTCGAGATCGGCAACCTCATTGGGCGCATCATCCATTTCGCCCAACTCTTTCTGAATGGCCTTCATCTGCTCATTCAGGTAGTACTCGCGCTGGCTCTTCTCCATCTGCTGCTTCACGCGCCCGCGAATGCGCTTTTCGATTTGCAGCATGTCGATTTCGCCATCGATCAGGCCCATCACATGCTCGAGCCGGGCGCGCACGTCCGCAATCTCGAGAACCTTCTGTTTCTCCTCGAGTTTCAGCGCCATGTGGGCAGCCACAGTATCGGCCAGTCGCCCCGGGTGATCGAGGCCCGAGAGAGACGTCAGGATCTCCGGCGGTACCTTCTTGTTCAGCTTGATGTAATTCTCAAACTGCGACACTACTGAACGCTTCAACACCTCCAGTTCACGCTCTTCGAATTCCCCCGCATCGGCCAGCGTAGTGATGTCGGCGGTGAAGAATTCATCTGAATGCGTGTCGATGAGGTCGGCACGTGAGCCACCTTCGACCAGGACCTTGACCGTCCCGTCCGGCAACTTCAGCAACTGCAGAATGGTGGCCAGCGTACCGATGCGGTAAATATCTTCAAGGGACGGCTCGTCTACGTCGGCCTGTTTCTGGGCGACGAGCAAAATCTGCTTACCGGCGGCCATGGCGGCGTCCAGCGCGAGAATCGACTTCTCGCGCCCGACGAAAAGCGGAATCACCATGTGCGGGTATACCACCACATCCCTCAAAGGGAGAATCGGCACACCCTCGCGCACTTCCGGTTGCTGTTCAGACATCGCGTGTTACACCTCTGGGAGCTATTCGCCAAAGCGCGGCAAGGAGATTTGCCGAATGCAGTGAAATGAAACCATCCAGCCACCGCTGCATGGTTATGGGGGTGAAAGCCAGGGCAATCAAGGGCTGTCGGAGCCCGTCGGCAGACGCTCTTCGTCCACCTTCAGCAATGGTGTCGTATCTTCAGATTCAAAGATAATGTACGGCTTGTTTTCACCAGTAACGACGGCTTCGTCCACCACAACTTTCCGCGCGTTGGTCATGGCTGGCAGGTCGTACATCGTATCCAGAAGAACGTTCTCGAGAATTGTACGCAGCCCCCGGGCGCCGGTCTTGCGCTGCATCGCGCGCTGGGCTACTGCTCGAAGGGCGTCGTCACGGAATTCGAGTTCGGCACCCTCCATCTCGAACAACTTGCGGTACTGCTTGGTCAGCGCATTCTTGGGCTCGACGAGGATCTGCACCAGCGCATCCTCGTCGAGTTCATCCAGCGTTGCGACCACCGGCAGCCGGCCGACGAACTCGGGAATCAGCCCGTACTTGATCAGGTCTTCCGGCTCGACGTCGGTCAGCAGATCGCCGATATTCGGCGCCTCGTCACTGCCTTTTACCTCGGCCACAAAGCCGATACCACCAGATTCGGAGCGACTGCGGATAATGCGGTCGAGACCAGCAAAAGCACCCCCGCAGACAAACAATATATTCCCGGTGTCGACCTGCAGAAATTCCTGCTGCGGGTGCTTGCGGCCGCCCTGGGGCGGCACTGATGCAATTGTGCCCTCGATCAGCTTGAGCAGGGCCTGCTGCACGCCCTCGCCAGACACGTCCCGGGTAATGGACGGGTTATCCGACTTGCGGGAAATCTTGTCGATCTCATCAATGTAAACGATACCGGTCTGGGCCTTCTCGACATCGTAGTCACACTTCTGCAACAGCTTTTGAATGATGTTCTCAACATCTTCGCCGACATAGCCCGCTTCGGTCAGGGTCGTGGCGTCCGCAATGGTGAAAGGCACGTTCAGAAGCCGCGCCAGGGTCTCTGCCAGCAGGGTCTTGCCGCAACCGGTGGGGCCAATCAGGAGAATGTTGCTCTTGGCGAGTTCAATCTCGGCCTTGCCGCCATCGCTCGCCCTGCTCTCCAGGCGCTTGTAGTGGTTGTATACCGCCACCGACAGCACTTTTTTCGCGCGCTGCTGGCCGATGACATATTCGTCCAGCACATGCTTGATTTCATGGGGTCGGGGCAGCTTGGCACCGGATTGGTCGGTCCGGTCCTCAAGCTCTTCACGAATGATGTCGTTGCAGAGCTCGACGCACTCGTCGCAGATAAATACAGACGGCCCTGCAATTAGCTTGCGAACCTCGTGCTGGCTTTTGCCACAGAAGGAGCAGTAGAGAAGCTTGCCGTCCTCGCTCCTTCCCCTGGTATCGTCAGCCATCGTGACCTCTGGTTGATCGTGGTGCGCGGGTTGCGCGCACTACCCCGCCGCCAAACTGTATATAACACGCCTGAATCGGAAGGTGCAAAGCCCGGGCTCCAATTCTGGCTAAGTCGCCGCCACCGGCTTCGGTTTTTCGCCACGCTGACCCAGCATCGTGTCGATCAGGCCGTATTCCACTGCCTCGGAGCCGCTCATGAAGTTATCCCGATCCGTATCTGCCTCGATACGCTCGATGGGCTGCCGAGTGTGCTTGGACAGGATCCGGTTCAGCCGATCACGGGTCTGCAGTACCTCGCGGGCGTGGATGTCAATGTCGGAGGCCTGGCCCTGGAAGCCGGCAATGGGCTGGTGAATCATGATCCTGGAATGCGGCAGGCAGTGCCGCTTGCCTTCCGCGCCCCCCGCCAGAAGGACCGCACCCATGCTCGCGGCCTGACCGACACAGATGGTGCTGACGTCCGGCTTCACGAACTGCATGGTGTCGTACATGGACAGCCCTGCACTGACGGAGCCGCCGGGTGAATTGATGTACAGGTGTATGTCCTTGTCCGGGTTCTCCGATTCCAGGAACAGCAACTGCGCCACCACGAGATTGGCCATGTAATCCTCGACCGGACCGACGACAAATACCACGCGCTCTTTCAGCAGCCTTGAGTAAATGTCATAGGCACGTTCGCCGCGGGCCGTCTGTTCGACAACCATCGGTACGAGGTTTAATGCTTTGGTTTCCATATTGCGTCTCAGTTAGCGAAATCCATGGGCGGCTTCAGCCGTTCATCAGTTCCTTGAACGACACCTGCCGTTCGCTGACTTTAGCGCGATCGAGGATGCAATCCACAACCTGGTCTTCGAGAACGACGCTTTCGACGGAGCGCAACAAGTTCGGGTTCTGGAAGTACATGCTGGCGATTTGCTCGGGCTGGTCGTAGGGTGCCGACACTTCGTCAACTTTTGCCTTCACGAGTTCGCGATCGACTTCGATTTTGAATTCATTAATTACCGCACCGACCAGCAAGCCAAGCCGGGTTCGCCGCTCCGCAGCTTCCATGAACGTTGCCAGGTCAGGTGCCTGCGATGGCTCCTGAATGCCCATCTGCCGCATTGCATCGGCCTGCAGGCTGGCTGCCTCCTGTTCGACCATTACTTTTGGCACGTCTATGGCATTCGCCCCGAGCAGCGCCTCCATGACCTCGCGCTTGGTCTCGGCGCGGATCCGGGCTTCCGTTTCGCGGTCCATATTGCGGCGCACGTCGGCCTTCAGATCATCCAGTTCTCCTGATTCGACACCGAAAGCTTTAACAAATTCAGCATCCAGCTCCGGGAGCACGGACTGAGCCACTTCGTGAGCCTTCACGGCAAATACGACCTTCTCGCCCGCCAGGCTGGGCTCTTGATAATCCTTCGGAAATTTCACGGTGAAGGATTTTTCATCGCCGGCCTTCAAGCCCTTCAGGTTCTTCTCGAAATCCGGCAGCATCCGGCCCTCGCCGATGACGACGGCAATGTTTTCACCCTTGCCACCCTCCAGGGGCGCGCCTTTGTGCTCGCCGTCGAAATCCACACGAACTTGATCACCGTTACTGGCCGCCCTGTCCACCGGTTCCCAGGTAGCGCGCTGCGCGCGCAGGTTGCTGATCATCTCATCGACGTCGCCGTCTCCCATCGACACCGCTGGCCGCGCCACCTTGAGCTTGTCAACGGCACCCAGCTGAATTTCTGGAAACACCTCAAATACAGCCGTATAGGTCAGGTCCTGCCCCGGCTCAATGGTGTCGGGCTGAATGCGGGGACCCCCTGCCGGGCGCAATTTCTCCCGTGCGACGGCCTCGGAATAACTGGACTGCAGGACATCCTGCAGCACTTCCTGGCGCACCTGGTCGCCGTAACGCTGCCGGATGACCTTCGCCGGCACCTTGCCCGGGCGGAAGCCCTTGATTTTTGCCGTGCGCCCGACATTCTGCAGGCGAGTGCTGACTTCCGCATCGATGCGGTCCGCCGGGACCTGAACCCGCAGGGCCCGCTCGAGTCCGTCGCGGGTTTCCAATGCCACCTGTAGTTCGCTCATTTACCTGTCATTCTTTTACACCATTAACAATCGCCCGGTCGCGGGCGATGGTGCGAAAGGAGAGACTCGAACTCTCACGGGTTGCCCCACAGGATCCTAAATCCTGCGCGTCTACCAATTCCGCCACTTTCGCCCGCCGATGACCTGCGCGCACCAGCCATTATAACCAGGCGCTATTCGCAGACCGGCCCATTTGCATGCCTGGAACCCTAGGCAAGTCTAGCTTGTTTGCATTAAATAACAATACCTTAAAATATATTCATAAGACCACTTTTAGGGTGGAACCCGGATTCCTGCTACGAATAAACCCGCATTCCAATGGGGTGTCAGCTCACTTAGAGTCAGTCGTAATCAGGAGGAGCACCGATGAATACCTGTCGCCCGGGCGTTTGGCTTTCAGCCGCCGCTGCATTGCTTACGGCATCATGGGTCTGGGCCGAGTCGGTAGCGTTGGATCAAGGACCGGCGGACGTCGTCACGTCATTCAATCGCGCCGTCACCAACCGGGATATGGACAGCCTGCTGGCGCATTTTGTCGCTGGCGGCGTGCAGTTCAACCTGCGTCCGTCACACGGTGGCTTGCAGACCGGGCCGCTGACCTCTGAACTGGTTGCCCGGTGGAGCATGGTGGGGCCTGTGCTGTTCGGCGCCACCAGCGAGTACACGCGGGACGCAAAGGTCGTTGACGTGCACACTGCCGGCGACGTGGCGACGGTCTGGGTAGATGTGGCGACGCGGACGGTAATGGCGAGCAACGGAGAGTCGTCGACCGAGAAGTTCACAGAGGTTTACCTGCTAGTCCGGACCGGCGACGGCTGGCAAATCGCCGCCGTTGCGGACAACCGGCAGCCCGACGACATTGGGATTGGCGGGGGCTAGGCGGCGGGAACTTCGCGCTGAATCGAGCGAATATAGTCCACGAGATTGCGCACGATGACATCCACGCGCTCCTGGGCGTCGGCATCGGCGCCTTCTTCAACCCAGAACTCGTAGCCCCAGACCGGCATATAGCGCGTGCCGTGATAAATCACCGGCGCCCGACCGTCGATGATCTTCTGCAACAGATCTTCGTCAAAGGTGTCACCGTCGCGGGCCTCGAGGCGCGTCAGGTCGGGCACCGGGATCGGGATGGCCGCCGCTACTGGTCCGTCACCAGTTCCCCCGACACCATGGCAACTCGCGCAAAAGCGCTGAAAAGTTTCCACACCAGCGTATTCGTCGATAGCCTGGGCCGCGACGTTGCCCGCAAGCCCCAGGACCAGCGCGCCCAGCGTCAATCTGATGGTTTCCAAGACGGACTCCAATAACAACAGCAACAACCCTGAGCCAAGGGTGCCGGTGGACCACGGCACTTGCAACCAGCCGAGGCTGGGAATTCTACGTATTGCCACCCCGGGCCCCAGAAACGGCTCCGGCGTTGGGTGGGTGAAGAATTTATGGTCCACGCGGCCGGGGCACTCGGGCTCCGGCGTTGGGTGGGTGAAGAATTTATGGTCCACGCGGCCG
>Ga0265306_10001290_pt1 | contig 12207 bp, 11 predicted proteins | sample Helome_3_FD_192493 | JGI IMG/M metagenome (GOLD analysis project Ga0265306, IMG submission 192493) | Marine sediment microbial communities from subtidal zone of North Sea - Hel_20160420 (Illumina Assembly) | ecosystem: Environmental > Aquatic > Marine > Subtidal zone > Sediment ...
ACATACCGCACGAGGACATCTATATTGTGCCGGCCGTTCGTGATTTGCTGGATAAAACCGTTGCCAAATAAATCGTTGCAGAAGGGCATTGCGGTGCTTTTTAACGAAATAAAGCCAGGATTCGCGGGCCTTTGACAAAAAGTTTACATAATATAACTTATCAGACGTTAGGTAGAAATAAAAGACCAGCCTTGCGAGCGATCGCAAGCGAATTTCAATATGACCTCCAATGATGATAACCAAATGAGCGGTCCGGTTGGCGATTTGCACGCGGAGGACGCGATCCGTAAAATCTATACGGTTTCGGAACTGAATGACGAAATTAAATCGCTGCTGGAAAAAACCTTTCCTTTTATCTGGATCGTTGGCGAAATTTCAAATTTCCGGACCCCTTTGTCCGGTCATTATTATTTTACACTCAAAGATGCGGATTCGCAGATCAATGCCGTGATGTTTCGCGGCCAGCAGAGACAGCTAAAATTTGTGCCCGCAGATGGCATGCGCGTCACCGGCATGGGGCGCCTGAGTCTATACGAACCCCGGGGATCTTACCAGATCATTCTGGAATACATGGAACCGTCGGGCGTTGGCGCCCTGCAAATCGCCTATGAAAAACTGAAGGCCGGACTGGCTGAAGAAGGCTTATTTGACGATCAATACAAGCAACCCATACCGTTTTTGCCGCATAAAATTGCGTTGATCACCTCGCCATCAGGTGCGGTGGTGCACGATATCCTGCAAATTATTGACCGGCGATTTCTGAATGTGGCTATTCACATATTTCCCGTCAAGGTTCAAGGCGACGGTGCCGAGGATGAGATTATCGCAGCCCTGGAACTATTGAATCAACAGCCGGATTTTGATGCAGCCATTTTAGCGCGCGGTGGCGGATCCTTAGAGGATTTACAGGCATTTAACAGCGAACAAGTTGCCAGGGCGATATTTGCATCCGATGTTCCCATTATTTCGGCCGTCGGTCATGAAACCGATTACACCATTGCCGATTTTGTGGCGGATTTAAGAGCGCCAACGCCATCGGCAGCTGCCGAGTTGGTTGTTCCGGTAAAAAATGAGTTATTACAATTAGTTAAAGATTGTTCGGCCAATCTTCAGTATCGAATGCGCAACGCCATCGATCGTTTGAGACGCAATCTGGTCGAGGTGTCCAAACGCATGACGGACCCCCGGCAAAAGTCGCAGGATTGGCGTCTGCGATTGGATGATCTCGCATCGCGCCTGAGCCGCCATACCCGGATACTTTTGGACCGCAAAAATGAACGACTTCAATGGTGGCAAAAAAGACTGGTGTTACAGAGCCCTCACAGCCAGGTTCAAAATTTTAAAGTATCTATTGATAAAAATATAGATAAATTATTAGAATTATTAAATAAAAATAAACAAACAAAATCAGCCCGGCTACGGGAACTAAGCGCCAGGCTGGAAACATTGAGCCCCATTGCAATTTTAGAGCGCGGTTACAGTATAACCCGCACCCTTTCGGATTCAAAGATTGTGCTGGATCCGGAAACGGTTTCGCTCAATCAGGAGTTAGAGGTGATCGTGTCAAAAGGCGCACTCATTTGCAGGGTAAAGGAAAAATTGAAAAATGGTCCAAAAAACGTTTGAACAATCAATGAAACAGCTTGAGCGAATCGTCCAGGAGCTCGAAGACGGCGAGCTGCCTTTGGAAAAAGCAATCAAAAAATTTGAAGAAGGCATTAAACTGACCGAGTTATGCTCCGCCAAGCTGGATGAGACCGAGAAAAAAGTCACTATTTTGCTGAAAAACGCTGCAGGTCAGATGGTTGAAAAGCCATTTCGACCCGAGAGCGAACCAACCGGAGATTGACAATTTTTGAAAATGTTTGACCTGAAAGCATACCTTGCCAATAAAAGCAGCCGGATTAACCGGGCGCTGGCAGCCGTCTTGAAAACGTCAGGCAAGCCCGACCGCCTCCTGGAGGCCATGTCTTACGCTCTGATGGCCAAGGGCAAGCGCATTCGACCCATTTTATGCCTGGCAGCAGCCGAGACGATTGATGGTGACCCGCAGGAGGTTATGCCGGCAGCCTGTGCACTTGAAATGGTCCATACCTACTCACTGATTCACGATGACCTTCCGGCGATGGATGATGATGAGATGCGCCGTGGGCAACCCACTTGCCATAAGGCTTTTGACGAAGCCACTGCCATATTGGCTGGAGACGCCCTGCTGACGCTGGCTTTTCAAATGCTTTCATCCATGGCGACCAACGATCACAACCAGCAGCAAGCCTTCAAATGGTTGCGCGCCATTCAATTGATTTCGCACGCAGCCGGTTATTGCGGTATGATTCAGGGGCAGATGCTGGATATGGCTTCCGAGCGAAAAGATTTAACACTGGCTGAATTAAAATCCATGCATCGGCTGAAAACCGGTGCGCTGATCGAGGCTTCGGTCTCTTGCGGGGCAGAGCTGGTTGGTGTAAATTCCACCCAAATTCATATGCTTGAAAACTATGCTCAAAAAATTGGCCTTGCCTTTCAGGTGACAGATGATATTTTAAATGTCGAGGGCGATCCCGAGATAATGGGTAAGGCCGTGGGAACCGACGAACGCCGCCGAAAAACGACCTACCCTGCCCTGCTGGGACTTGCGGAATCGAAAGAATTTGCCGCGCAGCTGGTTAAAGATGCTTTGCGTGCCCTTGATGCCTTTGACCAGAAAGCCGACCCGCTGCGCGCAATCGCGCGCTATATCGGCGAAAGAAATCACTAACAGCACAAAATTGGAGAAAAATCTATTGAGTCTTTTAGAACAGATAAATTCACCGGCGGATTTAAAGAAGCTGTCGCGCGACGAGCTGCCGTTGCTGGCAGAAGAAATTCGAAAGGCCATTGTTGACGTCGTCTCGGAAACCGGCGGTCATCTGGCGCCAAGTTTAGGGGCTGTTGAATTGGCAATTGCGATTCATTATGTTTTTGATACACCCCGGGAGAAAGTTATCTGGGATGTCGGCCATCAGGCCTATGCGCACAAACTGCTCACCGGCCGCCGCGATCAATTTCATACCCTGCGACAGTTTAATGGAATATCCGGTTTCACCCGCCGCAGCGAAAGCCCTTACGATGCGTTTAGCACCGGTCACAGCAGCACCTCGATATCCGCCAGTCTTGGCATTGCCAGTGCCAAAGATATAAAGGATGAAGATGCCAAGGTGATTGCCGTCATCGGTGACGGCTCGATGACCGCCGGTATCGCTTATGAGGGCCTCAATCAAGCCGGAGGCATGTTGAGGGACAAAAACCTGCTCGTGATCCTCAATGACAATGAAATGTCGATTTCACCCAATGTCGGCGCCCTATCTTCTTTTCTCAGTCGCAAGTTTTCCGGCAAAAAAGTTCAGGAACTGCGCCGAGAACTGGGAGATTTTTTGAAATCGCTGCCCAAATTTGGCGACGACATTTACAAAGTAGCCAAAAAAACCGAGGATAGCCTGAAAGCGTTTGTCACGCCGGGGATGTTGTTTGAAGCGTTTAATTTTGAATATTTTGGTCCCATTAACGGACATAAGTTGAATCATTTAATCGATATATTAAAAAACATCAAACGCCTCAAGGAACCCGTGCTTTTACATGTTTCCACCCAAAAAGGCAAAGGATACCCGCCCGCTGAAGAAAATCCGGTTTACTTTCACGGTTGCACCCGCTTTGAAGTCGAAACCGGTAACTGTCTGGATACAGCCAACCCGCAACCGTCCTATACAAAGGTATTTGGCGATACCATGGTTCAACTGGCCAAAATGGATGAAAAAATCGTTGCCGTAACAGCTGCTATGCCCGAGGGTACGGGTCTGGCGCAATTTTCCGAGCTATTTCCGGAGCGATTTTTTGATGTCGGAATTGCGGAGCAGCACGGGGTCACGTTTGCAGCCGGTCTGGCCACTGAGGGATTAAAACCGGTGGTTGCCATCTACTCTACCTTTTTGCAGCGCGCATACGATCAGATTGTACACGATGTCTGTCTTGAATCGCTGCATGTTGTTTTCGTCCTCGACCGCGGTGGCATCGTGGGTGAAGACGGTCCCACCCATCATGGTCTATTTGATTTGTGCTATCTTCGAAATTTGCCCAATATGGTGGTCATGGCGCCTAAAGATGAAAATGAAATGCGTCGGATGCTGCTGACCGCCCTTGAGCACAGCGGCCCGGTTGCCCTCCGATACCCCCGGGGGGCCGGTATCGGCACGATTCTTGAGAATCCCGTTCAGCCTCTGACCCTCGGCAAAGGCGAGACACTAAAGGAAGGCGAAGATGTTCTGATTCTGGCCGTTGGCCGATCCGTGTGCGAGGCTTTGGATGCCCATTCTGAATTGACCAAACAAGGCATATCAGCGACTGTCGTCAACTGCCGATTTGTAAAGCCACTGGACATCGATCTCATAAGCGCCTGGACGAAAAAGATCCCGCGTATCATTACCGTCGAGGAGAATATCCGCCAGGGCGGATTTGGCAGTGCTGTTTTGGAGGCCCTTAATGACGCCGCCATCACCGGTTTCCAGCTTGAGCGGATTGGTATTCCGGACACATTTGTCGAACATGGTCCCCAGACGCTTTTACGATCAAAATACGGCGTTGATGCAGAAGCCATTGTCCAAAGCGCCAAACGTTTGATGGCTGCCGCTGCCGGCCAGAATGCAAAATGGCCGAACCGCCAGGCCGTTTAACCGGCTGTGAGATTGCGGTGGCTGGATTTCATACCCCGGAAGCCATATTTCTGTAACGTTACAACCTATCAATACCGAATTCCCATCAGAGTCTCGTGTCTGAAAAAAAACACCGACTGGATTTGATACTTGTCGAAAAGGGATGGCTCAAAAGCCGACAGCGCGCCCGGGCCATGATCATGGCTGGAAAGGTTTTTGTCAATGGTCAGCGGGTTGATAAACCCGGATTTTCGGTCTCATCCAAAGATTCGATTGAATGCAAGGCTGACGACTTACCATATGTCAGCAGAGGGGGGCTCAAACTTGAAGCTGCTTTACAACACTTGCCGCTGGATGTGACTGCAGCGATTTGCATCGATGTGGGTGCATCCACCGGCGGCTTTACGGATTGTCTTTTGCAGCATGGCGCCAAACGCGTTTATGCTGTGGATGTGGGCTACGGGCAACTGGCATGGAAAATCCGCCAGGACCCGCGCGTGATTGTCATCGAGCGCACCAATGTCCGGAACCTGGCTGCCGAGGCCATTCCGGAGCGGGTCGATTTGATTACCATCGATGTTTCTTTTATTTCGCTGAAAATTGTGGTCCCGGCCGTGAGCCGGTTTATGAAAACCGATGCGTCGATACTGGCCCTGATCAAACCGCAGTTTGAAGTTGGCAAAGGCCAGGTGGGCAAAGGCGGTGTGGTCCGGGATCCGGACCTGCATCAGCAGGTCATCCAGGCGTTAGCGGATTTTTTCAGCACTCAGAGACTAATGTCCCGGTTGGTTTACCCCTCACCCCTGCTGGGGCCCAAAGGCAATCGTGAGTTTTTTATGCTTTTAAAACCACGTGTCGATCCTCAAAAATGAGATCCTGGTGACACCTGTATCTATGCATGTATACCGTGGCCGAATGATTCTTCAGGCGCGCCTTTATTTCAGATTTATAGTGATTGAAGAAAAAAACGTTCCGGTATTTATAGGGGTTGTCAAAAAAACGTTCCGGTATTTATAGGGGTTGTCAAAAAAACGTTCCGGTATTCAAACGTTTTTTTCTACAACCCCTTATGCCGCACTATCGAATTTCGGAACATAATTATGAAAAACGGTACAAACGTTTTTTTCTACAACCACTTATACCCCAATTCCGTATTTCGGAATATTAATATGGAAAGCGGTATAAACGTTGAGATTATTTTAGTCTTGATTTTTTCGACTATAAAAGATACTGAATCACGTTTAAAAATTTATTTGTCATAAACCAACCGAAAGAGGTACCGTAATGAGCGAAAAGGTGGAGCGTATCAGGAACATCGCACTGATAGGTCATGGGGGAGCCGGTAAAACATCGCTGGCAGAAGCGTTGTTGTATGATTCCGGTGTGATTAAACGATTGGGCAGCGTTGATGAAGGTAATTCAGCCATGGATTTTGAGCCCGAAGAGCTCAAACGCACGTCCAGTATCAGCAGTGGATTTCACCAACTCAACTGGAAGAATCATACCGTAAACCTCATTGACACCCCCGGAGATCAGAATTTTTTCTCCGACACCAAAAGCTGTATGCAGGCGGCGGATGGTGTGGTGGTCGTTGTTGACGCGGTCGATGGGGTCAAGGTCCAAACCGAGCTGGCATGGGAGTTTGCCAGAGAATTCGAACTGCCCTGTGTCATTTTCATCAACAGATTGGACCGTGAACGGGCTGATTTCAATCGAACCTTTGAAGATGCCAAAGTCAGCTTCGAGCCCAAACCAATTATTCTTCAAGTGCCCATCGGTTCGGAAGCTGAATTTAAAGGTGCTGTCGACCTGATTCGCAATCAGGCTTATGTTTATGGTGCCGGCGGCAAGGCCAAAAAAGAAGATATACCGGCGGACATGCAGGATCTGGTGGAAAGTGAAAGAGAAGTTTTGATTGAAAATATTGCCGAAGCTGACGATGCCTTGATTGAAAAATATCTTGAAGGCGAACGCCTATCGGATGAGGAGCTGAATGCAGCCCTGCGCAATGGTGTTCTGTCGCATACTTTTGTGCCGGTAATCTGTGGCTCAGCGACGAAAAATATCGGCATCGACCTGTTAATGGATTTTATTGTTACCAGCATGCCTTCACCGGCTGATCGTGGGCCGAGAAAGGGGATTGATCCTGAAAGCGGCAATGAAATTGAAAGAGCACCGGATGAAAATGCACCTTTTTCCGCGTATGTGGTTAAGACGCTGGCGGATCCCTATGCGGGTCGACTGACGATCTTCCGCGTGGTTTCCGGTAAATTGGGGCGCGATGGCACCTTTTACAATCCAAATAAAGACAACAAGGAAAGGTTTACCCAGCTCCTTTCCATCACCGGCAAAGAACAAAAAGCGGCTACTGAGGCCGGCCCCGGTGCTATTGCTGCAGTTGCCAAATTAAAAGAAACCGCCACCGGCGACACGCTCTGTGACAGCAGTGATAAGATTCAGTATGCCTGCGCAGAACCGCTTCCGAGCCTGATCTCTTTTGCAATGACAGCCAAATCTAAAGGTGATGAAGATAAAATTTTTATTTCCTTAACCAAGCTTCTGGAAGAAGATCCTTCCCTTAAACTGGAGCGCGTGGTTGAAACAAAAGAGATCCTGCTTTCCGGTCTGGGACAGATTCATATTGAAACCGTGCTCGAAAAACTCAAGCGAAAATTTGGCGTTGAAGCGCAGCTGAATACGCCCAGGGTTCCCTATCGCGAAACCATAAAAGGCACAGCCCGGGTGCAGGGCAAACACAAAAAACAGACCGGCGGTCATGGTCAGTTCGGTGACTGCTGGATTCAAATTGAATCCCTGCCCCGTGGCAAAGGCTTTGAATTTGTAAACGCAATTGTCGGCGGTGTTATTCCGAAACAGTATATACCGGCTGTGGAAAAAGGCATCGTCGAGTCCTGTCAGAAAGGGATCCTGGCAGGCTTTCCGACTGTGGATTTTAAAGTTACCCTGGATGATGGATCTTTTCACCAGGTGGATTCTTCTGAAATGGCATTTAAGATTGCCGGGTCACTGGCATTTAAGAAAGCGGTGGAGGGCGCCAACCCGACGTTGCTTGAGCCCATCATGAAAGTGCAGGTGATCACACCGGAAGATTTCATGGGTGATATCATGGGAGATCTCAATGGCCGGCGGGGCAAAGTCCTGGGGATGGATAACGCCGGGAAAAATCAAGTAATTAATGCACAGGTGCCCATGGCGGAATTCTTAAGTTATGCTTCAGATCTGCGCTCGATGACCGGCGGCCGGGGAATCTTTACGATGGAATTTTCACATTATGATGAAGTCCCCGCTCAGATCGCCGAAAAAATTATCGAAGAGACCAAACGGAGTCAGGAATAAGATTTACCGCTGGTCGCGTGCGACCTGCTTCCGGCGGCTGGGGACTGAGGCCTGAGGGTTAAAGGAGGGCTTCGCTCTGAGAGCGCTTGGTTAAAGGAGCGGCAGCGCCTTGAGGATAAAGCATAAGGGCTGAGCTTATAGGAACCCGTCTTCGGCCGGGGCAACCTAATGTCAGAAAGCTCTTTTCAGCAACACGAAACGCGCAACTCGCAACGCGTAACCCGGTGACCGGCCGCCAGCAGTAAAATCAATCCCCCGGTATCGCAAAAACCGGCATGCACCGTTTGGCCGGTGCGTATCCCTCCCAGTAGGCATCCCATTTTTTCTGAAAGAGAATTCGGTTTTTAGGCTTGATGCGCTTGCCCGATGAACAGGTCGGCAGATGGAAGCGGCGTGATCTTTTGTTCCCGATATAGGTTGCATTTTGCTCGCGCCAATTCAGCCAGATTCCCCTTTTCTCCGACATCGCCGCCCGCTGCGCGGCGAGCAAGGTGGAATGATACTTCACGTTCGGCCGTATATACAGCAGATAAGCGTAGCCCTGAGAAAGCATTTCGGCATTGACAAAGGTGCCGTCTTTCAGAAAAACATAGGCCAGGCGTCTTTGATACCGATCGTTTGGTTCTGTGTCGAATTCCAGGCGCACTTTTTTCTGCTGCAGCAGCCTGGCATTGAAAAGTTTGGCTTCTGCCCCGTATGGTTCGGCGATATGATCGTCACGCGCCAGTTCAGGTGCATTAATGCCGATATAGCGCACCTTTTGACCGTCAGTCAGGACGATCGTGTCGCCGTCAACGATCCATTTTACGAAATGCCCGTTATCGGCCGAACATGCCTGTGGCAGCAGAAGAAGTATTAAACAAGACAACAATAATGCGATGAGTCGTTTCATAAATTTTAATTGCCGGTTCTGAACGCAGGCTTCAAATAGGTTTCAGATGACAAACCCTGGCAGCACTCATGTCCAGCATATGCGGCAGTCCGCCGATATCATCCGGTTTAAAACCCAATGCCTTTTGCCAGACTTCATCATCTTCCATACACAGATAAACGACGACATCCGGCGCATGGTCCCGAATGCATGCGATGATTTTACGGTACAGGTTAATTCGCAGCGGCTTGAAATAACGCATTTTTCCGTCAGGCCCTTTGATGAATTCCGCATACACAATTTTTGAGTCCGGAAACCGCTTTTGAATCACAGTTTTGACCGAAGGCACAAATCGCAGGGCCCCGAGGCTGATCCACGCAATGTTTTCGGCCGATACGTGTGAAAACAAGCTTTCAATGACCCGGGTATACGCCTGTTCACAGCCATCGTAAATAATCAGGGGATCAAAATGAAATGCCAGCGGATATCCCCATTTTTCGCATCTGGCGGCCGCTTTTAGCCTGGCGGAAAGACGGGCTGTAGCGCGCTCCTCAGTACGAATAATACGGGAGGTGTTCAGAGACCAGGCCGTAATCGTTTTACGATTATGATTCAGATTCTGCAATTTTTCGATTGCGGTTGTTTTGGTTTTAAGCTCCAGGACAGCGTGCTGCTGAGCGGCAAAGCGTTCAATCAGTAACTTCGATAGATCGGTCCACAATTCCCAGATCAAACTATCGGTAAATTCACCGGTACCGATTCGAAGTACTGTTTTTCCGGCCAGAACCGTATCGAGTTCGGCCATGAGATCTTCGTGATTTACGAAATACTCTAAAATCGGCGGATGAAAATAGGTTTGCAGGATACAATAGGTACAATCCATATAGCAGAAGGTGCCAAAATGCAGAATTTGGTAATCGCAGCAGGTATAATGATGCGTCCCCGGGCAACGTTTAAAAAAGGCACCCCGATTTCGGGTTAAATACAGAATTTCTTTACCGCTTTGTACAGGGTCCGGAGCGGATGCGACCGCCGCATGCACCTGCCGGGCGTTTTGAACATATTCGGAAGGCACATCCAGACGGGCTCGGATGGATCGCGCCAGGGGGTGGTCGGCAATTTGTTGGTTGATAAAAAGTTTTGATATTCGCATGCGGTTTAGCGCTTCAGAATTTCACCGAGCGCGGGGTGCCCGAGTATTTTTTCAATTCTTTTATTCAGATTACTGAGGTCTTGTCGATTTTCAAAATGCAGGGTCAGGGCGTAAGTTGTGCCTTCAAAATTTTTTGGCGGAACCAATTGGATCTGCTTTCCGAGTTTAAGCTGTCGGACCCGCTTTTGGTAATCCGCCTCGGCTTTGGAGATGGCTGGATATCTTCGTTGTCGCAGATAAGATCTGATGTTTTGTCGTTGAACCGCACGGTCAATAGCCGTGTTTTGCAAAATATTCTGCAATGGTTTTTCTGCGATCAATTGCTGGATGGAAACGTCTTCGCGTTTGGCAATTTCGGTCAGCAACAGAAGCAATTCTCTTTGTTTGTTCAACCCCACTTTAAGCTGAATAAAAAATCCGACGAGCGCTGTGGCAACCGCAGCATCCAATTTGCCCAGTTCCAGGGCCATCGACATGTTGATGGTGCCGCTCAGAATGCCGTCTTGAATGGGTAACGCCAGCCGGCAAATTTCCCGGGTTTTAGGTACGACAGAAGGACTGATCGGCAATCCCAGAGACACCGCTGCTTCCTTAAACTGCTGTTGGTCCGGGCTCGTGTCAGCCAGCAGATTCAATGCCCTGGAAGTCTCAACCAGATTCAGTGGCCGCTGGAGGGCATTATCGGCAATTGCCAGCCGGGCTATTTCAAAACGATCGGCGCCGGCTTTATGAATTCTGGCCGTTATCGATTTCCATCCGAGCCGCCGGCACGCCGCAATCCGGCGAAACCCGCAGACGATGCTGTATCCGGATGAATTCTCGATCAACACCGGCGGGTGCAGCAACCCGAGAGATTGAATCGTGTCCAGCAGGTCTTCAACTTGCCTCCGGGTCGTAATGCGAAAAGTTGCGTCTTTTGCGTTAATCTCAGTGAGTGAGACCTTATCAGCATGGGCAACTGAATCCGAATCCGGTGAACTGTTTTCAGATCCTGGTTGACCATCGGATGATTTAGAGTCCATGACTGCTGCCGGTCAACTGAGTTAAGGCGTCTAAATACTTTTGACGCGTTTTTACAACAACCGTTTCGGGCAGAGCGGGTCCGGGTGCTTTTTTATCCCAGTCCAATGAATTCAGATAGTCGCGGACATATTGTTTGTCATAGCTTTTTTGAGACCCGCCCGGGCGATAGCTTTCCTTCGGCCAAAAGCGCGACGAATCGGGTGTTAAAATTTCATCGATCAGAAGGATATCATCATCAATTTGACCAAATTCGAATTTTGTGTCCGCAATAATAATTCCGCGTTCAGCAGCCAGAGTGGCACCTTTTTTGTAAATGGCCAAACTCAAGTCCCTAATCTTTTCAGCGGGCGTCTGGCCGATGAGGCGCGCTGTTTCGGTAAAATCGATATTGATATCGTGCTCGCCGAGCTCGGCTTTGGTGGATGGCGTGAAAATAGGCTCAGGCAATTGTTGAGATTCCTTCAATCCCCCCGGCAACTGTATACCGCAAACGGCTCCCGAATCGCTATACTCTTTCCATCCGGATCCCGAAATGTAGCCTCGCACAATGCATTCAATCGGCAGCGGTTGGGCCTTTTTGACGAGCATACTACGACCCTGCAAAACCGCCGCGTACGGACGGCAGACCGATGGGTACTGCTCGACATCTTTTGCGATCACATGATTTTCAACGAGCGGTTGCATAATATCAAACCAGAACAACGAAATCTGTGTCAAAATAGTGCCTTTGTCGGGAACCGGATCCGGCATGACCACATCAAATGCAGATATACGGTCGGTCGCAACCATCAACAAATATTGCCCCAGATCGTAAACATCCCGAACCTTGCCGCGTTTTAAAAGTTTCAGTTCTGAGAATTCGGTTTCACTGACAGGTTTCATCATCGTTTTTACTCCTCTGTTCGGAAAAATTTTCTGTTGGCATGTTATCAAAAGATAGCCAACATTTATAGGGATTGTCAAAAACCGTTCCGGTAGTGGTATTTATATGGGGTATTCTGGAGTTAAGGTCAAGGGGCAGGTAGACAATTGCAAATTTATTTTAATTTCCCTTTATGTGCTTTTGGCCTGGAAGGCATCGATGAATTGCTTTAGGAGTTTGCATGCCTTTTCATTGG
>Ga0265306_10001291_pt1 | contig 12199 bp, 13 predicted proteins | sample Helome_3_FD_192493 | JGI IMG/M metagenome (GOLD analysis project Ga0265306, IMG submission 192493) | Marine sediment microbial communities from subtidal zone of North Sea - Hel_20160420 (Illumina Assembly) | ecosystem: Environmental > Aquatic > Marine > Subtidal zone > Sediment ...
TGTGGGTAGTACATATCTAATGCAGTAAACAAAAATGGAATATTGTACAGTAAGGGTTTGAGTGACCTAGACTTGTTAATTCCAACATGACTAATTACTCTGAAGCCAGCACCTTCATACATTCTTTGTATACTTTTCTTTGTAAAAAACCTTAAGTGTGTCTTGTCCATGACGCCATGTTCTTGATATTCAAAGTCCTTTTTAAACACCAATTTTGAAAGGACACTATGATATCTCATATTCGGTATCGAACTTATGATTACACCTTTAGGTGCAAGTTTCGATTTAATGTCGCTTAATACCATGTATGGATCCACAAGGTGCTCAAGGACATCATTAAAAAAAATAGTGTCGAAATAATTTTCCGGTAGGTTTTCAATGTGATCTTCACATGGTCCAACAAATACCTTGTCTAATAACGGCTCTGCCAATCTGGCTTCATCTTCCATTAGTTCTATGCCCCAGACTTCTGCATTATTTCGCTTTTTGACAATAAGGGAAAACGCACCTTGGCCGCATCCAACATCCAATATTCTCTTGGCATTCTTTGGCAAGAACCCTAACATTTCTTCGCGAACATTGGTGTAATAATCGCCTAATTTGTTTTCATAATCAAATTCATTCATAATATTTAGTTGGATGAGATTTGCTGTTGCTTCAAAGAATCAGATAATGGTGCGCCTTTTATCAAGGTATTGAAAATTGGCCAATAAGTTGGTTTGAAAATACTTTTGAAAAAATATGTAATTTGTAAATAGACCAAAAGAACGACATATTTTAGGAACCCATCATGCTTTCTCACCACATATAACAAGGATATTTTCAGTTCTTTCTTAATGGCAATGGACCTTTCAGTACTTCCTCCGTGAAAGTGCGTGAATTTGGCATTTGGTACCAAGTAAGCGTATTTACCTTGCGTTAAGAGTCTTTTGCATAAATCGGTTTCCTCATGATACAAGAATATGTTAAGGTCAAATCCGCCAATGGCATTGAAGTCCTCTGATCGAAAAAACATAAAACTCCCTGCGACGAATTGTCCCTTAATAGGAGTTTGGTACAATTTCTTCCGATCTGGGTATTTCTTCGGATTGATAAATTCAAATGCTCTTCGTTTCAAAATGGTTTTCGCTAAAGACGAGAAGTGATCGATAGTGGGTAAAAGCACTCCGTTCTCAGTAAATGCTTGTGGGCCACAAACACCAGCATTTGGAGCTTTCTCCATGAAAGCCTTTAAGATACTTATACAATCGTTAATGAGTAATGTATCATTATTAATGAAAACAAGGTAGTCTGCTTTAGCTGATTCTACTCCAAGCATATTACCACCTCCAAAACCGGTATTGACCTTACTTTCGACCAATTCCAAATTTGGATTATCTATTAATTGGAGCCCTTTTTTCAATGCATTGAGATCCTCAGTTTCAGAAGCATTATCTACAATAATGATTTGCAATTTAATATCGCTAACAGTTTGCTCTAATATCGATTTAATGCAATTAATCGTATACTTGGAAGAATTGTAATTAATGAGAATGGCAGAAACATCGAACATCGTATATTAATTGTTTAGGTATTGGTCAACACCTTTGTTAACATAGGTTATTTTGTTTTTTGTAGTGTTCTGCTCTATGACCTCATTTAGATGAATATGGTCCTTGGATTGTTCATTATGGTATATGTGATATACGATGCCTTTATACCTTAATCGCTTGCCTTTTATGCCAATATTATGCAATCGTTGTGCCATTTCCGAATCATCAATGCCCCAACCGACCAGTTCTTCATTAAACCCATTTATCTTAAGAAAATCATCTCGCCAAAAGGACATATTACACCCTCTCAATTTCCTTGACCTTTCATTAACGGGTTGGTAAAGTTTGGCCAGATATGGAAAACGAATAGTGCGTGTTCGTTTGTTTATTCCCTTGGATAAAAGATTGAATTTGGTCTTCTTCTTTTTAAAAAGCTCCGATAAATGGTCTTCAGTAATATTAACCCTAGAGCCGAAAAGATACTGGCCTTTATCGGCCGATGAAAGATGATCCTTTATAAAATCCTTATGCATTATGATGTCACCATCGATCTCAACAATATAATCATACTTGGCTGAGGCAATTGCCTTATTCATAATCTTGGGTTTCTGGTTGCCTTGATCTTCATGCCAAATATGATGCAGTGGTACAGGAGATTTTTTTTGAAAGGTTTCGATTAGATTTTTAGTCTCGGCAGTTGACCCATCATCAGCAATAATGATTTCATTAGGCAGAACTGATTGATCGAAAGCACTAAGCAACAAGAGTTCAAGTGCTGCCGGCCAGTTGTAAGTTGGTGTTACCAAACTGCATGACGTTACTGACATTGTTTTTTCTTATTAGATTCGATTTTGACCTAAACTCGATGCCTGATAATAACCTTCTTTAAATAAAAGGGATTTATGATTGTATCAAGGATTGAGATTCCACAAATCTACTTTTTTATAATCATAATTACATCTTGTAGAATTGTAATTATTGTAATTTCGCATCATGACCAAGGTATTTGCTTCGGACGATTCAGGCTTCAATGATAAGCTAACATCATTTGTAACTAGTTTTGCAAGGCAAGGTGAGATCTTGAACGATGGAGAGCGTAATATCATTAAGACCTTTGATGTCAAGGATATTACGGTTAATGTGAAGTCATTTAAGAGGCCTAATCTTATAAACAGGTTTGTCTATAGGTATTTCAGGAAATCCAAGGCGCAACGATCTTTTGAATATGCTAAGCGGCTTACAGAACTAGAAATAGGAACACCTAAACCTTTTGCCTATTTTGAGATTGAAGGGCCATTTACCTTCAAGGACAGTTATTACATAAGCGAACACCTTCCTTATGATTTGACTTTTCGAGAATTAACGGATACATTAGATTATCCTGACCATGAAAACCTCATTAGGGCCTTTACCCGATTTTCTTATGGGCTGCACCAAGAAGGAATTAATTTCTTGGACCACTCACCTGGGAATACCCTAATTCAACTGAACGACGGAAATCCGAAGTTCTTTTTGGTCGACTTGAACAGGATGCGTTTTGAATCTATGGATTTTAATACCCGAATGAAGAATTTATCAAAATTAACAATTCACGAATCCATTGTTAAAACGATGGGTAACGAGTATGCTAAGTGCTCTGCAGAAAATGAGGTGCTCATTTTCAAAACATTATGGCAAGAAACTCAAGATTTTCAATATAGATACCATAGAAAACGAAAACTCAAGAAGAAACTTAAATTCTGGAAATAAACTATTTCTTACCGCGTCTAAGCAACCATAACTTCACATATCGCATAAAGACAACATAGGCTTGAATGTAACCAATAGTGAGCCCAACAACGCCATCCCTGAATCCACTTTGCACAATATAGTGCTTAAAGAAACCCCAGAAGGGCTTTATGATGAAATGGTAAGGCGTTAACACGCCCGTTTTCTTTTCATAATCCTTTGCTTGCCAAGATGCATAGCGATTCATCTTGTCCATATAATGGTCAAGTGAAACGTATGTATTGTGATACAGTTTGTGTTGTAGTTTGCCAACTTTTCCATCTGCTATGATCTCTTCATGCACGTGCTTATCTTCGTACTTACAGAAATCTCTCTTGAAAAGTCTTATGACCTTGTCATTTCGCCAACCACTGTAATGGACTCGCTTGCCCATGAAGTGATTCATTCTTCCAATCCAAAACGCAACCGTAGTGTCTTTTGGCGGGCTCTTGAGTATATTCAGTACTTCATTCTGTAGCTCTTCAGTTACCCTTTCATCCGCATCAATAAGCAAGATCCATTCATGTTTGGCTTGAGGGATGGCCCAATTCTTTTGAGATGCAGCATAATCGAATTCTCTTTGTAGGACCTTAACGCCTGTTCCCTTGGCTTTTTCATAAGTGCCATCCGTACTAAAGCTATCAACTACCATTATCTCATCGGCAAATCGTACCGAAGCAATTGCAGCTTCTATATTATTGATCTCATTACCAGCAGGTATGATCGCGGTCAGTTTTTCCATGAAGAATATTTTTTCAGTGTCTATGTACTGAAAAGAAATTGGTGCTTAAAAATAACTATTTTTGCATCAAATGAGCATTAGGGTATCCATTATTATCAGTACCTATAACCAACCAGCTTGGTTGGAAAAAGTACTATGGAGCTATGATTGCCAGTCTGCATCGGATTTCGAGATCTTGATAGCAGACGATGGCTCATCTCCTGAAACCAAGGACGTAATTGATGCCTTCAGTAATACCACCGAACTAGATGTACAACACGTATGGCATGAAGACAATGGATTCCAGAAGACCATCATCCTTAATAAAGCCATCAAGGCCTCTAAATCCGATTATTTGATTTTCACCGATGGTGATTGCATTGCACGCAAAGATTTTGTTGCCACTCATTTGAAATTCCGAGGAAAAGGCTATTTCCTTTCAGGAGGGTATTTCAAGCTCCCAAAAGACATTTCGGATCATATAACGGAAGAAGATATAAGATCCCAAAACTGCTTTAATATTTCCTGGCTTAAGAGTAATGGCCTTAAGGCATCGTTCAAGAACAATAAGTTAACCGCAGGTGCAATAAAATCAAAACTAATGAATGCCTTGACGCCTTCCAATGCTTCATGGAATGGACATAATTCTTCAGGATGGAAACAGGACCTCTTGTCGGTTAATGGATTTGATGAACGTATGCAGTATGGAGGTGAAGACCGCGAATTAGGCGAGCGCTTATTAAATAAAGGCCTAAATTCAAAACAAATAAGGTACAGCGCTATTTGTGTGCATCTGGACCATGAAAGAGGTTATGTGAAATCTGAAATGATCGAGGCCAATTTAAAAATCAGAGAGATAACCAAGAAAAAAAAGAGGACTTGGACCGATTTTGGGATTAGCAAACCTTAAAACTGCTTCAGGAATTTCTTTAGTGATGGAATGATATATTTTGGAGGAAACTGCTCATAAAGTGTATAAGCCTTGTTTTTCACCTCCTTTTTTGACTTCCCATTAAACAGATTTGGCTTGAAATCTTTTAGATGTATGGATACATTCTGTTTACCATCATCGAACATATTCCATGCTTCTTTCATGATCCAAGGTGAGAATATCGTAAATGTAGGTATTCCAAGAGCCTTGGCCATATTAGTTGCACCTCCTTCATTACCGATAAATGCGGTGCAATGTTTGGTTATTGCAAAGAACTCTCGAAGGCTTTTACCATAAACCTTGAAATAGATATGTCGCCTGGTTTCTTTTTGACAGAAGTTATATGCAATAATAGCTTCCGTTTCTTGACTTGGGATATAATTGAACAAGACCTGACCGTTGGTCTCTGCAACAATGGTATCTATAAGGTCGGCCATATGCGGAAGCGGATACGTCTTATTGGGGCCACTTCCTAAAACACCAATCATGAATAACGGTTTCTTGAGATCTATACCAGATTGGGCAAGTAAATCTTGAGCTTTGTCAATTTCGTTTTGGGTTAAATAGATCTTTGGTCTGTAAATCTTTGCAGGAACATTAAATGGTTTCAATAATTGAAGCCTGTTTTCAATGGCAAGCCCCGCGTTTGTCTTTGGCTCCTTTGAGTCCTTGAACGTATGTGTGTAAAGGTATGCAGTATAAGGTTTGTATTTTGAGATCTTTATATTTGCTTTTGAGAACCTGCTTATCAAATTACTTGAGATCTTGGAGTATACATCTATTACAGCATCATATTTAGCCTTCTTTATTGATTTCAAGAATTTGTAGAACATTCGATTATTCGACTCTATTTCTGTATTGATAAAGACAAACTCGTCAATGAACGGATTATTCTCAACAACAGGTAACGTATGTGAGTTTATGCAGTAATGAAGTTCAGAATCCGGATAGGTCTCCTTTAACGCCTCAAACAAGATACTGCTTGTAAGAACATCGCCAATCATTTTTTGCTGTATGATCAGTACCTTCATTCAATAGTATTAAACTGCAACATCATATTCTCTCAATGCGTCATTCAGTGAGGTTTTCTTGTTAGTGCTTTCCTTTCTCTTGCCAATGATTAGCGCACAAGGCACTTGAAACTCACCTGCGGCGAACATTTTAGTGTAACTGCCTGGAATGACCACGGACCTGGCTGGAACAAGGCCCTTTGATTCGATTGGAGTGTCTCCTGTTACGTCTATGATCTTAGTGCTCATGGTCAAAACGACGTTTGCTCCGAGTACAGCTTCTTTTTCTACTCTTACACCCTCAACCACGATGCAACGAGATCCTATGAAAGCACCATCTTCAATAATCACTGGAGCAGCTTGCAAAGGCTCAAGGACACCACCAATACCGACTCCTCCAGATAGATGAACATTCTTGCCTATTTGCGCACAACTACCTACAGTGGCCCAGGTATCAACCATAGTGCCTTCATCAACATAGGCTCCTATATTAACATAACTCGGCATCAAGATGGTTCCTTTTGAGATATAAGCACCATGGCGAGCAACCGCATGAGGAACGACTCTAATACCTTTTGCTTCGTAATTCTTTTTTAGGGGTATCTTGTCGTGGTATTCAAATATCCCAACCTCGTAGGTCTTCATTTGTTGAATCGGGAAGTAGAGCACCACTGCCTTTTTAACCCATTCATTTACCTGCCATCCATTTTTCATTGGTTCAGCAACACGTAATGTTCCTTCATCAAGAAGCGAGATCACTTTTCTTATGGCTTCAATTGTTCTTGAATCCTTGAGAAAGTCCCTATTTTCCCAAGCATTTTCTATGATTTCCTGTAATTCTGTCATGTATTTTTTAATCTTTCAGCAAAGATAATGGCTTCAATCTAATATTGGCACAATATTTATAGGAGTTATTATAAAATGGTATTTTTGCAAAAATATTCTAATGGCACGAATTCTAGCTATTGATTATGGACATAAGCGCACTGGAATTGCAATAACTGACGAACTGCAGATTATAGCATCCGGGCTGACGACCGTGCTTACTAATGAGTTAATGAGTTTTTTGAAGGACTATGTTAACCATGAGGCTGTTGAACTCTTTGTCATCGGGAAACCAATGCAAATGAATAATGAAGTGTCAGAGAGCGAAATTCATATCACTCCTTTCATTGAGAAGCTTAATAAAGAAATACCAAGCATCCCTATAAAAAGAGTTGATGAACGATTTACATCAAAACTTGCGTTCCAGACCATGATCGATAGTGGATTAAGAAAAAAGAAAAGGCAGGACAAGGCATTAGTAGACGAAATTAGTGCGACATTGATCTTGCAGAATTACCTATACACGAAAGAAAAATGATTTTACCCATTTTAGCCTACGGGAGCCCAGTGCTTCGGAAGAAAGCCAAAGATATAGATAAGGATTATCCAGAGCTGAAAGCGCTTTTGGATAGTATGTATGAAACCATGTATGGTGCTTATGGCGTGGGTTTAGCGGCTCCTCAGATCGGATTGCCAATACGATTGTTCTTGGTTGATACCTCTCCGTTTGCCGATGATGAGGTACTTGAGGAAGAAGAAAGAACGTTCTTAAAGGATTTTAAGCAAACATTCATTAATGCAAGGATTCTGGAAGAAGAAGGTGAGGAGTGGATCTTTAATGAAGGATGTCTTAGCATTCCAGATATCCGTGAGGACGTCACAAGGAAGCCGGACATAACTATTGAATATTATGATGAAGACTTCAAGAAGCACAAGAAAACGTTTTCTGGACTTGTCGCTCGCGTAATTCAGCACGAATACGATCATATTGAAGGCATCTTGTTTACAGATAAACTCTCTAGTTTCAAAAAGCGTTTGTTGAAAAGCAGATTGACCAATATTTCCAAAGGGAAAATAAAAGTGGATTATCGCATGCGTTTTCCTGACATGAAAAAGAAGCGTTAAATAGTTTGATTATTAATGGTAAACCATTGATATTTGCCGACTTAAATTCCGAATAATGGGTTTAGATAAGATATTATCAGTCTCGGGAAGACCAGGACTATACAAGGTTCAAGCACAGACAAGAACGGGGTTTCTTGCGGAATCCTTGGTTGATGGAAAGCGTATTTCTGTCGGTATTCAGCACAATGTCAGCATCTTGAGCGAAATCGCCATATTTACCTTGAATGAAGAACTACCACTAAGAGAGGTTTTCAGGAAAATCAGAGACAAAGAAGATGGCAACCAGACCTCAGTAGGGCATAAGGAAGGGAAGGATAGGCTTGAAGAATATTTTTTTGATGTATTACCAGACTATGATGAAGATCGCGTATATGCCAGTGATATCAAGAAGATTGTCCAGTGGTACAATTTGCTTCAAAAAAACGATCTTCTTGACCTTGAGGAAGATCAATCCGATGAAGAAGAATAGTGTCGTATTTCTAGACAGTATTTAATTCTAATCTTCTAAGATTCGGTAGCCGAATTAGTTCTATTTATTTAATATTAATTACAACCTATTTACTGTCTTGATCGAAATCCGTCTTGCTGAATGATGAAGGCATTATCTGCGGAATATATTTTACTGCTAAAGGCAAAAGCAAGGCGCCTCCTGGTAAAAGGAAAATGGCTAGTGCAGGTATTGACTTAAATACACCCAACAACTGATCCTTCATTTGCTTCCATTCTTCATCACTTAAGTCCTGAGTTGTCGATTTGGAAATCAGGTTCATCAATTCCCGACTCTGCCTAATTTCATGTAGTAATCTCTTCTTATTGAGTTCCAATAAATGCAGAACCTGTTTCTTGTCGGCGGCTTTCATTCCCTTTATATGTATCTAATCGAACTTAAATTTAGTTTTTGGGCAGTTGCAAAAAAAAGCTGCTTGAAGCAGCTTTCTTTAATTACTTTCAATCCTATTCTATTATTCCGGCACAACTTACTCTTGCTCCAGCGGCACCAGAAGGTTGAGATACAAAATCATCGACACCCTGATGTACTACTACTGCTTTACCAGTAATGTCCTTATTGGGATCACCACATCCTATACACCACTCATCTGTTGAGAAGTTCACTGTCGCTAAGCCACTTTCGTTGGCTGTGAAATTGCCGATGTCACCTTTATGGTATCCTTTGGCCTCGCCCCATTTACCGTGATCCGCAAAGGTTGGATTCCAGTGGCCACCTGAAGACGTTGCATCTGGTGCTGAACAATCAGCTTTTTCATGTAAATGAATGGCGTGTTCTCCAGGCGTCAGGCCCTCCAAAATGGCTACCATCTTAACTCCTCCATTTTCTTCTGTGAATACTACGCTACCTGTAACCTTGCTATCGCTCTTTGAGGCTAATGCGGCTTTTATTTTTTTAACCTCCACATTTTCTTCAACAGTTTCAGCTTCTTTGTTTTCTTTTTTGCATCCTACAGCTATTATTAGCAAGATGGCCATTATGATAGTTGATGTTTTTCTCATTGTTTGGTGATAAAGTTTAACTTATATGTTTACGACAAGTTAAGGAGATAAAAAGCGATTTGCAAATTAAGGTGCAGCCTACTTCAGTAGTTCTTTATTGTCTCGAATGCCTCTTTTAATGTTATATCAATTTCGTTATCACTTGAGTTTCGCTATAAAGCGTTTTATGCACAGGACATTTATCAGCAATATGAAGAATTCGTGTAATTTGCTTGTCATCAAGATTACCTTCCAATTTGATCTCTCGATTGAAGGTGTCTATTTTTGACGAATCTTCCTCACAATCTTCACTATCCTTAGCATGGTCTTTACTGTAGTTAGTATGAACCTCAACATTATCAAGGTCCCATTTCTTACGCTTCACATACATTTGGATGGTCATTGCGGTGCAAGCTGATAATCCGGCAGAAACCAATTCATAAGGAGAAGGTCCAAAGTCGTTTCCGCCATAGCTTGTTGGCTCATCTGCTGTCAAGAAATGATTGCCAACCTTCATTCGGGTTGTAAAACCATCTTCTTTGTCCAAACTCGCTACAACTTGGTGCTTGGTCTTGAGATTATCACTTGAAGGTATATCAACATATCTTGATGCCCAGCCTGCTATAACTTTACCAACATAATTAGAGTCTTCTTTATTCATAAGCAAGTGATCTGCCCCATCAATGGACACAAAACTCTTTGGATGCCGAGCAGCTTTATAAATTTCCTCAGCATTCTTAATACCAACGGTTGTATCCTGGGGAGAATGCATGACCAAAAGTGCTTTCCCGAAATCCTTCGCTATCTCAGGCAATGATTTAGATTCAAGATCTTCAACGAATTGCTTTTTAATTGTGAAGGGTCTCCCACTTAAGTTTACCGTGGCATTTCCGGTTTCTTTTATTTCATCCAAGGCATGGTTAAAGAGGTGTTTCACATGTTCTGGATTTGAAGGAGCACCAACGGTAGCAACAGCTTTAATAGATTGAATTTCAGAAGCAGCGAATATCACTGCCGCTCCTCCTAAAGAATGGCCAACTAAGAGCGAGGGTGCCATATAATTAACAGTCAAGAAATCTGAAGCAGCAATTAAATCCTCCACATTTCCAGAAAAGTTAGTGTCTTCAAAATCACCATCACTTTCACCTAGTCCTGTAAAATCAAATCTTAAGACCCCAAATCCTTTGGAGGTTAAAGCGCGACTCACATTCTTGACCGCAGATAAGTTTTTTGTGCAAGTAAAACAATGTGCAAATATCACGAAGTTGTGAGGGTGTTGGTCTGCAGGTAATTCCAGTCTACCGGATAGTGTTTGACCTTCATTATTTTGAAATGTGACTTTTTGAAGATTCATAGAGTTGTTGATTTGATTAATTGAGTCGTACTGATCTTGAATTTCTTTCAAAAGAAATGCTCCACTATGGGAGCATTCTATTAATCAGTCTCCGGTTCAATTTCCGTATCTGGTATTTTACCATCGATTGGATCATTTATTTTTTTTAGATGTGTATCCAAGAATTTAAGTATTTGGCTATAGGCCTCAATCTGGTTTTCTTTCTTTATGAATCCATGGCCTTCATCCTCAAACAGAACATATTCTACAGGAACACCATTCTTTCTTACACCCGCTACAATTTCATCAGATTCTACCTGTAGCACTCGAGGGTCCTGAGCGCCCTGTAGAACGATTAGCGGCTTCGTTACTTTATCAGTATGGAATAAAGGAGAGATACGTTTTAGCCTTGTTGAATCAGCTGAATAGGGATTGCCTAATTCCAAGTACAGAGCTTCCTTGAAAGATTCCCACCATGGCGGAATGCTCTTAAGTGTTCGTACCCAATTGGTAACACCAAAAATATTCACTCCAACATCAAATTCCTCTGGTGTATAGGTCAATGCTGCCATAGTCATATAACCACCATAAGAACCACCTATTATGCCAATTTTCTCACCATCTATAACTTGTTGAGTAGCTAACCAATTCTTGCCCTCTACACAATCTTGTAAATCCTTTTCACCATGATTCAGGTCGTCCATTTGATAAAATGTCTTGCCATAACCGCTACTACCTCGATTATTGACGGCAAGAATTGCATAACCGTGATTGACCATATATTGAATCAAAGAGCTGAAGTTCTGCCTAGATTGCCCACCAGGACCTCCATGAACCCAGACCATCGCAGGCACCTTATTTTCATTAGATGCTTGATGTGGTTTGTAATAAATGGCAGGAATCTCAACGCCATCAAATGATTTATACCTAATGACTTCTGCTTTTACCAAATGATCTCCATCTATTTCATCATTAAGCACATCTGTTAACTTGTTCAAATTCTCAGAATCCAGATCATAGGAATAAAGATTTGCAGGTGTATTCGAACCTCCCACGTACATGCGCATCATTGTTTCATCCCTTGAAAACGCAACACTTGTTATACTTGCATTCTCAAAGACTGGAAGGTCTATCAGATTGCCTGTTGTGACTTCTTTTACTTCTATGGTGTTTTTTGCATCTTCATTTATATAGGTCACCATGTATTTACCTTTATTAGTGAAATAACTACCACTTATATCCCAATTTTTTTCAAGGACTTTTTCCTTTTCCTTAGTATTAAGATTGTATCGCATTAAATAAGAGAATTCAGAACCATCGTCCGTAGTGTAGTAAAACCACTTACTGTCCTTGGAAAAATCCTGAGCACCATTGCCGCTTTGGTTTTCATTGATCCTGGTTTTCTCCTTGGTACTAGTGTCATAAATATACAGGTCTGTATCATTAGTGTTAATAGGCTTTCCTAGG
>Ga0265306_10001292_pt1 | contig 12179 bp, 9 predicted proteins | sample Helome_3_FD_192493 | JGI IMG/M metagenome (GOLD analysis project Ga0265306, IMG submission 192493) | Marine sediment microbial communities from subtidal zone of North Sea - Hel_20160420 (Illumina Assembly) | ecosystem: Environmental > Aquatic > Marine > Subtidal zone > Sediment ...
AGTCTATGAAAGTCCTGTTTTGGATGGCGTTGGAGTTTGGGTTGAAAACAGAATTAAGCCTATTGTTAGCACAAAAACAACTGAACAAATTGCTGAAGATATAAAAAAAGTCATCAAAGAAAAAGGAGTTGAAATTATTGTATCTTATTTACCAGTTGGTTCTGATAAGGTAACTGAATTTTGGGCTCAGATTTGTTTAGATACAAAGACTGCATTTGTAAATTGTATTCCGTCTTTTATTGCATCAGATGAAAATTGGGCAAAAAAGTTTGAGGATGCAAATGTCCCTTGCATTGGTGATGATATCAAAGGCCAAGTTGGTGCAACTATTGTACATAGAACTTTGGCTAAACTTTGTAGTGATAGAGGAACAAAAATTGAAAAAACATATCAAATCAATGTTGGAGGTAATACTGATTTCTTAAACATGAAAGAACAAGACCGATTGGCATCAAAGAGAATTTCTAAGACTGAGAGTGTTCAAAGTCAACTTAAGGAAAGATTGGATGATGATCAAATCTATGTTGGTCCTTCAGATTTTATTCCGTTCTTAGGTAACACCAAACTCATGTTTATGAGAATTGAAGGTAGACAATGGGCAAACATTCCGTATAATATGGAAGTTCGTTTAGAAGTTGATGATAAAGCAAATTCTGCAGGCATTGTAATTGATGCAATTCGATTAGCTAAAATTGCTCTTGATAGAGGTGTTGGCGGTCCAATCAAACCTGCCAGTGCATACTTGATGAAACATCCTATAGAGCAAACCTCTGATGTTTTGGCAAAAGCTGCATGTGAAAAATTTGTTACAGGCGACTAGTTACTGAAAATTATTAGAATCTGAAAATCTTATTTTTCTACTCTTTTCATATTTATTCAAATCAAACTCTTTGCTGACTCCACATTCTCCATTTAATTTCATAACTTTGGTTGTGACTACTTTGTTATTTTCATTCAAATCTATGATGAGGCTGTTTCCTCCAAACCGTCTATTCTCAACATTGGCTGCCAAGATTGGAATTCTATTCTCTAATGCTCTAACCTGAACGTACATTTGCCACGGTTCGATTCCTCTCCTGACTATTCTACTTGGTGAAAACAAAACTTGGGCTCCTTTTTTTACCAAAGTATTTGCTACCTTTGGAAATACCATGTCATAACAAATTACTACTCCGAACTTGCAGGCTGTATTGAATATTTTAGCCTCATTTCCTGGTTTGACGTTATTTTTCTCATAGTCAAAAGGGTGAATTTTCTCTTGCATGCCTATGAATTCGCCATTTGGGCCAATCACAGGCGATACAATGGATGTTTTCTTCTTTGTAATGTCATAAAACGCTCCTGGAATTATGGTCATGGAAAACTCTTTTGCTATTTTTTTAAATTCTGAAAACTCTAAATCAAAATTACTGATCTCATTATTTTTTAACCACTGCTCTGGCAGGCATACAATGTCTGTGTTACTCCTTCCTAATTTTTTAAGAATTTTCATTATGTCGGCAATTCCTTTTTGATTAGTACTTTGTGATGTAGTTTGAATTAACCCAAGCTTGACCATGTTTTTAGAATTGTTTCTTAGTAATTATAGTAGGCGTAATTATGCGATCAATAATTAAAAAAATTATTATTTTATTTCCCACCGCTACGAAAAATATCATAACACAACAAGAAAAATTAATCAATTCTGTCAATTAAACTTGTTAATCATCGATTATCCTACGTAATGAGAAATAACTATCATTGGTTCATGTTAAAAAAGTTGAGATCTTTGGTTTCAAATCATTTGGATTTAAGAATACTACTGTACAGTTTGAACCGGGACTAGTTTCAATTTCTGGTCCAAACGGTTCTGGTAAAAGCAATATTTTAGATGCAATTCTTTTTGCAATGGGTGAAAATAAACCAAAAGTTTTGAGAGTAGATAAACTGCGATCTCTGATTCATGATGTTGAAGGAGCAAGGCATGGAGCAAAAATGGCAAGATCAAGTGTTCACTTTGATAACTCTGATAGAAAAATTCCTGTTGATTCTGATGCAGTTGAAATTACAAGAGAGATGGATGCTAATGGTGAAAACACATACTATCTAAATAAAAAGAAAACAACTCGAAGTCAAGTTCTTGATTTGCTTGATATGGCAAATGCAGGTTTGGGTCAACTTAATGCTGTGCAACAAGGAACTGTTACTAGAATATCTGAATTTACTTCAGAAGAAAAAAGAAAAACAATCGAAGATTTAATCGGGCTATCTTACTTTGATGATAAAAAAGTAGAATCTGTAAAACAATTAGATGAGGCAGATAGACGATTAGAAATTGCTCTTGCTAAAATGGGTGAAATCAAAAAGAGAATTGATGAACTAGAAGAAGAAAGAAATCAAAAATTACGCCATGATATTTTAGAACGTGAGTTAAATCGCTACAAAGCAATAGATGCTGCCAATAGAATGAAGGTCATTAGTAGCCAAAAGGTCTCCAAAGAGACCACTTTACACACTTTAACTGCTGAAGTAACAAAATTTGATGAAGAAAGGGCTATTCTGAGAACAGAAATTGAATCCCTTGAAACTGAAAAATCAAAATTGATGGGAGAAGCTAATAGTTACAACCAAACAAAATCGGCATTAGATACTGAAATTGCTGCTGCTATGGAACAATATGAAATCCACAACAGTGCGATATCTGCATCTCAAAAAAGAATTGAAAGAATCACTACAAGAATTCCTGAACTAAAAATGGAATTAGAATCAATTAATGATGCTAGAAATAATGTTGGCACTCAAATCCAAAAAATAAAAGAATCGATACAAGAAACAAACGAAAAGAAAAATAATATTGGTAAAGAACTTGGATTAGTAGATTCACAAAGACAAAAAGTTTTAGCAGAACAATCCGAAGCTGCTAGTAAAAAATCTGAAATCGATGAAAAAATTAAAACACTTAACGTACAACTTAATGCTGCAAAATTAAAATTCTCTAAAATACAGCATGAAAAAGAGCAATCTAAAAAAATTATTGAAACTAATTCTGCTAAACTGACTGAAACTGAATCTGCAATTGAAGAATTAAGTACAGCAAACTCTCAATTGGAATCTTTAATAAAAAATAACAGTGCTACGATTACTGAATTAAAATCTAGAATTAAAAAATATCAAACAAAAAAATCTAACATTCTTAATGATATGGATGAATGGGCACAAATAATTGAAAAATCAGATCAACAAGCAACACGTTATGAATCAAAAATTAAAACTGTAAAAGGATTCATGCATGAGGATTACACTGTTGCAAAATTAAAAGAAGATGCAGAAAGTCTTGGTATTGTAGGATTGGTATACGAAATGATTTCATGGGATAAAAAATATGAGCGTTCTGTTTTAGCAGTGAGTTCTGATTGGATTAAGGCAATTGTTGTTAATGACTTTGCAACGTTACTTGGAATCGCTGAAGTTGCAAGAACTAAAAAACTTCCAAAATTAAAAATCATCCCACTTGATGCCATTCCAAAATTCAAACTGAGTATTCCAAAAGAACCCGGTGTGTTAGGAGTCTTATCTGATCATGTGAGGTGTGATCCTGCCTATTCTGCACTCAAAACTTTCCTATTTGGAAATATTGTGCTTACTGAGACTAGGGAATCTGCATACAATCTATCTCAATCTGGTTACAAGGCAGTAACTATTGCTGGTGAGTTCTTTGAAGCCAAAGGAGGTACTGTCATAATTGATAATAATTCTAAAATCTCAAAATTAACCAAATTGATTTCTCTGAGTAGTGACATTGATGGCTTATTCCAATCAATTAGTTTGGTCAAAAAGGTAATGCTAAACAGAAAACAGGAGATTAAAAAATTAGAAAATAACATCCAATTAAACACTGATAGACTTTCATTATCTGTACAATCTCTATCTTCTGCAACTGAAAATCATTCTAACTTGAAATCTAGAATCTCATCTGCTCTTAACATGAAACAACAATTGGCAAAGAGGATTTCTGATTTAACTCTTAGAAATAATATTATTGAATCAGAAATCAGTACCAATGAATCTCACATTGATTCTCTTAATGACAGAATTTCTATTGTTGAACAAAACTATGCAAGTGGGGAGCAATCACGAATTGCAAGTGAATTACAAAGAATTAATCTTAAAAAAATAGATATTGAAAAATTACATACTGCAATTGTCAATGAGTATCGTGATAAAGAATCACAATTAACAACTATGGTAACTCAAGATAATAGAGAAAAATCACAATCTAATCGCCTTCATGATGAGGAAGATTCATTAAAATCCGAACAACAAGAATTGGAAACCAAAATTAAGGAACTTGATACTCAAAAGGAATCAAAAAATGAAATACTTGTACAGTTAAGAGAAAAAGAACAAGAACTAATTTCTACATCTGGTTCATCCATTGGACATATTGCAGAATTTGATGATAAACTCAAAGTATTATCAGAAAAAGATAAAGAATTAACTAAACAAATCAATACCATCGAACGTCAAACTGATTCCCTCACTCGTGATCTTCGTGAATTAGTTGAAAAAGAATCTAAACTACAACAAATTCTATCTGCATTTGGATTTGATAAAGACATGGAAACATTTGATGTTGAATCTATTGTACATGGGTTGACTACTGAATTATCTTCTCTAAATGCATTAAATGCCAAAGCTCCTGAAACCTATCTTGAGGTATCTTATGGCTACCGTTCCATGTCTACAAGAAAGAATTCTCTTGAATCTGAAAGAAATTCTATTGTCAAATTTATTGAAGATATTGAAAAAGATAAACGACAAACATTCTTGGATGCATTTGATACAGTCGATAAAGAAATCCGTTTAATTTTCAATAAAATGACTAATGGTAATGCATGGCTCGAATTACAAAATGAAGATGATATATTCAACTCTGGAATTTCATATTTAATCCAATTCCCAAATAAACCAAAAAGAGAATCTACATCAATTAGTGGTGGTGAGAAAACACTAGCTGCAATTGTGTTTGTTCTAGCATTACAAAAACTGAAACCATCTCCTTTCTATCTCTTTGATGAAGTTGATGCTCACCTTGATGCACCAAACTCCGAAAGATTGGCAAAAATCTTGGAAGAACGTTCTAAGGAAAGTCAATTCATTATGGTATCTCTAAAAGATTCTGTAATTCAGAAAGCAAAATTGATCTATGGTGTATTCCCAAAGAATGGAGTATCACATGTTGTTACTTACAAAGATAAACGAATTCCTTCAATGAAAACTTCCTAGTCTAGTTTTACAAAACAGGCTGAGTAATGCTCTGCATTATTTTCTTCTAATGTTGGCTCTTCTATGCATTTTTCAATGGCGTATGGACATCTTGCTCGGAATCTGCATCCTTCATACACGTCAATATCTTGCGGGTCGTTGATTCTAATTTTTCTCTCTCTGTGTAAATTGTCAGGATCAGGCTCTGAAATTGCATCCATTAATGCTTGAGTGTATGGGTGTCTGGGTTTCACCAACACTTGATTAATTGGTCCGATTTCAACAATTTTCCCCATATACAAAATTCCTATTCTTTGACCGAAATATCTGGCAGTAGCCAAGTCATGTGTGATGTAAATGAATGAAATGTTGTATTTTTTTTGTAACTCTTGCATTAACTCTAACATTTCAGCTCTAATTGACACATCCAACATGGAAACTGGCTCATCAGCAAGTATTACTTTGGGTTTTAGTGCCAAAGCTCTTGCTAGTACCACTCTTTGTCTTTGCCCTCCAGATAACATGTGAGGATATTTTTTTGCAATGTCTTCAGCTGGTTCTAATTTTACTTCGTGTAATACTTCGATTACTCTTTTGATTCTATCTTCTTTGTTCCCAATTTTATGAATTTCAAGTGGTTCTGATACAATGTCTCCAATTTTCATTCTAGGGTTGATGGAGTCATATGGATCTTGGTGTATCATTTGACAATTCATTCTAATTTTAGCTAAATTTTCTTTATCATTATCAATTTCTTGATTTTCAAAAAATATTTTTCCTGAATCTGACTCTATTGATTTAAGAATTAATTTCGCAATGGTTGATTTTCCAGAGCCTGATTCTCCAGCTAAAACAAAAACTTCACCTTTTTTTAATGAAAATGATACATCGTCAGTTGCTCTTACAGTTACTGATTTTTTTCCAAACATTCCTTTTTTTGTGAAATATTTTTTCAAATGTTCTACTCTGAGAATTTCATCCAATGATTATTGCTGAATAAAGAAGTATATCAAGAAATATCTTTTATGCGTAAAATTTGGGATAAAGCATTTATGTTAAACAAAGACCGGTTTAATACTTGAATGAGACAATCCAAAAAAATCTTGATTACAAAAAATATGTCATAGATTCTAAACTTCAATATTTCAAACCTCATGCTAGTAAAATTGAGAAAACATTTGCTGAAGAAATCTCTTCAAGCTTGAATAGAGATTCCAAATTTATCACGCCTAAATTTTTTTATGATAAAAAAGGATCTGATTTATTTGAAAAAATTTGTACCCTTCCTGAATACTATCCTACAAGAACCGAGATTGGAATTTTAAAGAATTTGCAGACTGAATTACCTTCATTTATCGATGATTCCTTTAGATTAGTTGAACTTGGTAGTGGTGCATCGGTTAAAACTCGATTACTGATTGATATATTTAGCAAAATACAACCAACTATTGAGTATTTTCCAATTGATATTTCTGAAATCTTAGCTGAAAGTTCAGAGCAACTATTACGAGATTATGATAATCTTCGAATCACTGGGATAATTGATACTTATGAAGGAGGATTAGAATTTTTAAAAAATTATGACAACAAAAATAATTTAATTCTATTTTTAGGTTCTAGTTTTGGCAATTTTCCGCCTTCTAATGGTAAAATCTTTTTAGAAAAAATAAATTCTACAATGAAATCTGGTGATTTATTTTTAATTGGTTTGGATTTGGTAAAAGATTCACAAATTTTAGAATCTGCATATGATGATGCACAGGGTGTCACAGCTAAATTCAATCTCAATGTTTTATCTAGAATAAATGATGAACTTGATGCTGATTTTAATTTAAATAATTTTTCACATTATTCTACTTATAATGAAAAGGATCAGAGAATTGAAATGTATTTGAAATCTTTAGTAAATCAATCGGTGATAATTTCAAAATCTAACCTTTCATTAAATTTGGAAAAAAATGAATTAATCCATACAGAATATTCTCACAAATACACTCTGGAGCAAATTAAAACACTTCTTGAAAGTACTGGATTTAAAATTAATCATACGTGGTTAGATGAAAATACTCATTTTTCATTAACTCTAGTCTCAAAAAACTAAATATTTTCAGCACATCTGAAACCTGAAAACAACCATCTTTCATCTAATCTGAAGAAATTTCTGTAACTTCCTCTAATTGACATCTTTGGTGTTCCAAAAGAACCTCCTCTCAAAACTTTTTGATTTGTAAACCATTTGTCGTTGTATTCATCAAACCCTGACTTGAATCCTGGATATCCTGTGTATTCTGATGATGTCCATTCCCAAACATCTCCAATCATTTGTTGACACCCTGAACTACTAGTACCATCTGGATATGATCCTATTTCGGAGCAGCCCCAATGATATGATTCAAGTAAATTACATTTTTCATCAGTTGGTTTTTCATTTCCCCACGGAAATTTTGTTTTCTCTTGCTTGTCTTCATTCCAACAGGCGGCTTTTTCCCATTCAGCTTCAGTTGGGAGTCTTTTGCCTGCCCACTTACAATATGCATCTGCTTCATAGAAACTTACATGACATACTGGTTCGTTTGGATTTATTTCTCTAATTCCTAAAAAGTCTCTTGTATGCCATTTATCATCAATTTTTTCCCAATACATTGGAGACTTCCATTCATTTTTTTTGACTTTCTCCCATCCGTCTGACAGCCAATATTTGTAGGTCTCATACCCGCCGTCTTCCATAAATTCTAGATATTGCTTGTTTGTTACTGGAAATTCATCTATTTTGTAATCATTAAGGTAAACTTTGTGTTCGGGTAATTCAATGTCATAACAAAATTCTCCTCCGTTGTTTCCCATGGTGTATAATCCTCCTTTGATTTGGATTGATTTTTTTTCAACACCTGTTTGTTTTGTGATTCCATTTTTCTTTACTGGTCTGTATTGTTCTGCAAGTAAATGTTGTAAATCATACACTAAAAGTTCCTGATGTTGACATTCATGATGAAATCCTGTCATGATTAGTTTGATAGCGTCTTCACTAAGTGTTTGGGTTTGAATGAATTTCTCTACTCTTTGATTTATTGTATTGAAATACTGGAAAATTTGATCAGTTGTTGGTCTTGAAACAACTCCTCGTAAACCTTTGTCATGAGGTACTCCGAATTGTTGATAATAGGAATTTAGATATTCTGAAAATTCTTTAGAGTAAAACTCGTAATTATTATCAATCTTACTCATTATTGCTTCATAAATCCAACTTACATGCCCTATGTGCCATTTTGGTGGACTCATAAAAAATGCCGTTTGAACTACAAAATCATCTGTTTCTAAAGTTTTTACTAATTCTAGTGTTCTACTACGCGTCTCTTTAAACTGCTCTAGTAATGAAATTCCTGACTGTAACTCTGGATTAGTGGTCAATATTGGAAAATAATGTTTTTTCTATTATTATGTTTGTGGGTACTTTTCTAGTATCCTCTTGCAAAGACTGGAACTGAAACACTTTGTTCTTGGCAATAGATGCATTTTTGATTTGTATTTTCACTTCCAAATGGTATGACTCTAATTTCTGCTCCTGTTTCTTCTTTAATTTTTTCTTCACATTCTAATTTTCCACACCATGGTGAGTTGAAGAAACCCCCTTTCTCAATTTTTGATTTAAAATCAGAATAATCTAAAATTTCTAGAGTGTTGCTTTTAGCTTCATCTTTGGCTTTTTTTAGCATCTCGACTTGTATTTCATCTAATATTGTGAGTATTTTCTCAATTTCTGTAAAACTCAAACTAATTTTTTCAAGATTGTATCTTTTTGCAACTACAATGCTATTTTTTTCAATATCTTTGGGGCCTATTTCTATTCTTAATGGGACTCCCTTCATTTCCCAATCATTGAATTTGTAGCCTGGTGATAATCCCTCTCTTTCATCTACATGTACTCTGATATCTTTTGATTCTAATTCCTTTTTGATTTCTTCTACTTTTGGAAAAACTATTTCTTTTCCTTCGTCATTTCTGTAAATTGGAACAATTACTACTTGCATTGGGGCAACCTTTGGTGGTAAAACTAATCCCTTATCATCTCCATGTGCCATGATCATGGCGCCAATCAATCTCCAAGATACCCCCCAAGATGTTTGCCATGCAAAATGTTCTACATTGTCTTTATCTGCAAATTTAACTTCAAATGGTTTTGAAAAGTTTTGACCCAAGAAATGCGATGTACCCATCTGCAATGCTTTTCCATCTGGCATGATTGATTCCATTGTAGTGGTGTATACTGCACCAACAAATTTCTCTTTTTCACTTTTTTTGCCTGTTCTTACTGGTATTGCTAGTTCTTCTTCAACAGTATTTTTGTAAATATCTAGAATCTTCATTACTTCTTTTTCTGCTTCTTCTTGAGTGCTGTGGACAGTATGTCCTTCTTGCCATAAAAATTCTGAAGTTCTAAGGAATGGTTTTGTTGCTTTAATTTCTGCTCTCAAGGCGGTGTTCCAAAAATTAATTTTTAATGGCAAGTCTCTCCAGCTTTGAATCCATTTTGAATACAAAGTATATGCTAATGTTTCAGACGTTGGTCTTAATGCCAATCTATCTCCAATTTCATTGGTTCCTGAATGAGTTACCCAAAATACTTCTGGGTTGAATCCTGCAAAATGCTTCTGTTCTTTGCCTAATAGAGACTCTGGAATCAGTATTGGTAAAAACCCATTTCTAATACCGTTTCTTGAAAATTTTTTGTCAAATGTACTTCTTAGTGATTCCCAAATTGAATATCCGTCTGGCCTGAGAACGATTAATCCTTTTACAGGGGCATAATCTGCAAGTTTTGCCTTTAGAACTACTTGTGTATACCATTCACTGAAATCCTCATTTTTTGAAACTGTAATTCCGACGTCTTCTTTACCCAAACTAGAATTCATTGAATTAATTTAACTAATGAGCCTTTCGTGGTGATTTTTGTTTTAAAATTACTTTGTTATTTGATTGGGTCGCCTTTGCACAATACTTCGCCCATAACTCTACTTTGGAAATTTGGACATATGAAACACTGAACAAATTGAATATCTTCTTTTAAAACTGGGCATTTTACAAACTCCTGTTTCATTCTTTTGAGCATTTTTGGACTAACTCCTTTGAGTTTTAATTTTCCTTTATCGTCCATCAAACCTGATTCTTTTAACTTTTCTTTGAGTTCGGCAGGAAATTTTACTTTCTCCTCTGTTGATTCAATTTTCACATCATATTTGCGTTCTAGCTCATCTGCCATACTTAGTAAGATATACTCGGTGATTTATTACTAGCGTTTTTTAGATCCAAAAAAGTTTAAACTTTAATATAATTAGCGATTTTTTTCCAATCAGAAAACCATTGTTAGCTATTTTTGATGTCGAGGGAGTTTTGTATGATGAAGAATATCTCCCTATTCTTGCAGAAAAACTCAACAAAGAATCTGAAATTTGGGAAATTACAAAACAAGGAATTCAAGGAAAAATTAACTGGGAAGAAGGATTACGAACTAGAGTTGCAGCTTTGAAGGGTCTTGATGAAAAAACTTGCCAAGAAGTATCTGATGCATTACCTATCATGACTGGTGCAAAAGAGGCATGTAGAGCATTAAAGGCAGCAGGATGGAAAATTATGGCCGTATCTGGTGGTTTTACCTTGATGATGCACAGATTAAAAAAAGAATTAGATCTTGATTATGTTTTTTCAAATGAATTAATTTTCAAAGATGGCAAACTAGATGGCGTCACAATTAATGTCGATTCTGATAAATCAAAATCTGCGAGAATAAAAATTGAAGAATGGGGTGAGAAAAAAGAAGACATAGTTTGTGTCGTAGATGGTGCAAATGATATAAAATTATTTGATGTTTGTGGATTGGGAATTGCATATCGTGCTCAAGATATTGTTAAAGACTTGGCTACAACAACTTTGGAAGAAAAAGATCTCTCTAAAATTATTGATATTATCAACAAACACTACAAACTTGAATTAGAAATTACAACTCCTGCATAAACAATTTTTTAGTCCTCTGCTTGAGATACATTGCTTGCAAATCATTCCTGTTCATGTTGAAAAAGAGATCGAACCCTCTGATGATCTCTCTGATATTATTCTAAACTCTGAAAAATTAAACGATGGGGATATTCTAGTAATTGCACAAAAAATAATCTCTAAACAAGAAGGCCGTTTGATTGATTTATCAACTGTGACACCTTCTTTGCTGGCTGAAGGTATTGGTTCTCAATATCAAAAAGATCCTAAAATTATTGAATTGATTTTATCTGAATCAAAACGAATTGTAAGAATGAAAAATGGGATTTTGATAGTTGAAACTAATCAAGGTTTTATTTGTGCAAATGCTGGAATTGATGAAAGTAATATCCAAGAGGGGTATGCAACTTTGTTACCTGTTGACTCTGATATTTCTGCACAAAGAATTAGAAAGAAAATTTTAGAGCAATCAAACAAAAATGTGGCAGTAATAATTTCTGATACTTTTGGTAGGCCTTTTAGAATGGGGCAAACTAATCATGCAATTGGAGTATCTGGATTAAATCCTATTTTAGATTACGAAGGAACTTTGGATTCTTTTAATAAAATTTTACGAGTAACTGCAATTGCTATTGCTGATGAACTTACATCTGCATCTGAATTAGTTATGGGCAAATCTTTGAAATGTCCATTTGCAATAATTCGTGACTATTCATTTAAGGTTGAAGACCATGCAATTGATCAATTAATTCGTCCTGAACATGAAGACCTTTTTAGATAATTTTTTCAAAATTTCATTGTATGGTAAAATAGGACAAGCTAAACTCGAATAGCTTTTAATATGACAATTTGACCTTTAGGAATCAGTAATGTCTGAATCTACTGAAAAAAAATTAGATGCAACCGGATTATTTTGTCCTGAACCTGTATTTAGAACGAAAATTGAA
>Ga0265306_10001294_pt1 | contig 12174 bp, 7 predicted proteins | sample Helome_3_FD_192493 | JGI IMG/M metagenome (GOLD analysis project Ga0265306, IMG submission 192493) | Marine sediment microbial communities from subtidal zone of North Sea - Hel_20160420 (Illumina Assembly) | ecosystem: Environmental > Aquatic > Marine > Subtidal zone > Sediment ...
ATGGTGGGAGCACTTCGAAGATCCCGTTCTCGACGAACTCATTGTGACTGCGTTGCGTGAAAACCAGGACGTACGCATTGCCTCTGCGCGCGTGGTGCAATTCCTTGGCGCGCTCCGAACGACCCGATCGCAGTTATTTCCGCAGGCGGGTTATGGTGGCAGCGCGAGCCGCAACAGGGTAACCGAGGACGCATTCGGCCTCGGACCAGTAAGCGATCCTTATTTCACCCAGTATCAGGCTGCGGCTGGCGTGACGTGGCAGATCGATCTGTTTGGCCGTGTGCGACGTCAGACCGAGGCGGCACGGGCAAGGGTCTACGCAACGGAACAAGCGAGGCGGGGCGTGATCCTTTCCGTGGTCACGGGCGTTGCAGCGAGCTACGTGTCACTCCTGAGCCTGGACAGCCAGCTCGAGATTGCCCGCGCGACGCGGGACAACTACGCGGGGACCTTGCGGATCTTCCAGTTGCGCTATGACGGCGGGGTAGTGTCCAAAGTGGATCTGGCGCAGGTTCAATCCGAGTACGAGAGAGCGCTTGCCCAGGTACCGTCCCTCGAGGCACAGGTCGCAGCCCAGGAAAACCTCGTTTCGATCCTTATCGGGCAAGATCCGGGGCCGATCCTGAGGGGGCGCCACATCGACGAGCTTAGCCGACCGGGGGTTCCCCAGTCCCTGCCGTCGGCGTTGCTGGATCGCAGGCCGGACGTGGTACAGGCAGAGCAGAACCTGATCGCTGCCAATGCGGATATCGGCGCTGCCAAGGCGCTGTACTATCCCAATTTCTCGATCACGGGCGATTTCGGTGCCGCGAGCAGCGACCTGGATGACTTTCTCGACTCTTCGGCACGCGAGTGGAACATCGCCGGCAACATCGCGGGGCCGATTTTCACAGCCGGCGCCATCGGCGGACGGGTGCAATCCAGGGAAGCGGCCCGCGAGGCGGCACTGCAGACCTATCGGCAGACTATTCTCAACGCGCTGCGCGAGGTGAACAACGCGTTAATTGCGACCGAGAAGTCGGTCGAGGAGTACCAGGCACTCGCCCGGCGCGTGGATGCGTTGCGTGAGTTTGCCCGGCTGTCCTACATGAGATTCGAAAGTGGTGAAGCGAGCTACCTGGAAGTCCTGTACGCCAACAACCAGTTGTTCGCTGCGGAACTGACCGCGGTGAGCGCCCAGGCGGATACCTTCAACAACCTGATTGACGTGTACAAGTCTATCGGGGGCGGCTGGGTGGACGAGGCGGTCAGCGACGCGCCGACGCCCGAGGAAGTCGTTTCAAGATAAAGCGACGGCGGAGTCGCCGTCGCCAGCCGTTTCGGGATTCCGACCCTGGTCATCGGCAGCACGGTCGTCGCGTTCGGAACGTCGATGCCCTAGTTCACGGTCAAAATCCAGTCTGCTCTCGCCGACAAGACCGACCTCGCTCTTGGCAATATACTCGGCAGCAACGAGCTATCGTTGGTCAGTGACATCTTCGTTTCCCTATACAATCGAGCCGCGCAGGCCCCGTAATTCACTGGGCTCCGGGCTTGCCGAGCGCATTACGCCAGATGATCGCGTCATCTGCACGCAGAGATGACGGCGCCAAAGTACCCAGGGGTGCGTCTAGCCGGATTGCGACAATTCCCGGACCTGAAATGCTCGGCACACTGGAACCGTATCTCGATCCAGAGGCCGAACTCAAGCACGCCCCCGCCACCGGGAATATAGGCCGGACCCATTCGTGGGTCACGCTTCTCTGCGCAGTCGGTACTGGTGGCAGTCAGTCGCCGCAAGCAAAGACCGCGAGAATCTGCTACGACGGTACGCATAATCCACAGGCGATATTCACTCCGAAACTGACAAATATCAGTGTCTCGATCGCCCCTTAAACTTATGCTGTCCGAAGTGCTCAATTTGCGCCCAAAACAACACTACATGCGTGACTCTGAGCCTGGGTCAAATACATTAATCAGGAGTGGGATCATGAACCGGTTCGAATTTTTCAAACGATTCGCCTGGTCAGCCCTTGCCGTGTGCGCGCTTGCACTTGGAATGAGCGGTTGCGAAGGCGATGACGGTAGCGACGGCGCTGCGGGAGCAGCGGGGGTAGATGGCCAAGACGCGGCTGACACTGGCACGATCAGTGTGACGGTGACCACCGGCGGTACGCCGGTAGAAGGAGCCACGGTCACGACCACTCCGGCGACAACCAGCGTCGACACAGATGCTACGGGCGTGGCGCTCCTGGCGGACACTCCCATTGGGGTCTACGACCTAACCGCCACCATAGGCAGTGTTACGGCGACCGAGACTTCGGTCAATGTTGCGGCCGGCCTGACGACGGATGTCGCGATGTCGGTGAACGGTGTTCCGGGTACTGTCACTGGCACGGTGCTCGCTCCGGATGGTACACCAGTGGTCGGAGCGACAGTATCCGCGGCTGGCAGCGCGGATGCAGTCACTGACGCCGCGGGCGCTTTTGCGATCGACGCCGTCGTTCGCGAATTCCTGAGCGTAGAACCGCCAGCCGGCTCCACCTTGCTCAAAGGCGGAACACGCGTCTCCGTGACTGCCGGCGACGTCGCCGACATCACGCTGTCAGGCGGCCCGGCCAGCGATGCTAATTTCGTTGGTAGCGACGTCTGCATGCTTTGCCACGCCGGCGGCCTGACCGACGCGTGGATGGACTCAGGCCACTACCGCGTGGTCGAGCGCTCGCTGGACGAGATGGACCTTAACGGCTGGCCGGTCGATCCCGGCGCGGGCAATTGCAGCGCCTGGTTGGATACCGGGGTTGTCGCCAACATCCCGCCCGAACCGCCGACCAAAGGGCTAGAGACTCACGGCGCCTACATCCGCACCTGCAACGACAGTCCCGATCTGCGCTTCGAGGTGCTGTTCGATAGCAACACAGACGGCGTAGCGGACGAGGCCGTGGATCTTGTGGTCCCCGTCTATGCGACGTATGGCGGACCCGGCACGGCGGCTGGCGAGATTTCGGAACTTCAGGGTCGGACTCCGCCCCTTGCGACGACCATTAACGGTGCCTGGAAGCAGCGCTACATGGTCAGCATCGCCGATCTCGGCGCCTGCTCGCCGACGAACCCGGAAGGCACGTTCGCCAAGAATCCGAAACCGACGTGGGTAAGCTGGGATACGACCCAGACTTGCGAAGACATGCTTATGCTCCCGATCCAGTTCAACCAGCGGACGCTCGAGTGGGTGTCCTACCATAATTGGGAGTGGTACGAGCAGAAACGAGCCTACTCGAAGAAGTGTTCGGGTTGCCACGAAGCCGGGCTCACGCTCACGGCTGACGCGGCCGGCCTGGTTACCGAGTACTCGGCGGTCGACTATCGGATCGGTTGCGAGAAATGTCATGGACCGGGCGGCAGTCACATATCCGGTGGCGGTGATCCGAACGCGATCATGAACCCGGGTCACATGACAGTAACGGACTCCGTGAACGTCTGCGGCCAATGCCACAGCCGCGGCTCGGATCCGGCCCCCAGCGGTGAGGCCTTCGGATTCCCATGGCGTAGTGATGTGGCTGACTTCGACGGTAACTTTGTCGCCGGCCTGCACACGCTGGACTATGAGCCCGTGGACGCGCCGGAAGGCTACTTCCTGCAGAAACCGGGCAACTGGCCAACCGGATTCCCGGCGAAGCATCGTCAGCAGTACAATAGCTACCTGAACGCGGCGCATCTCGACAATCCTTACGACAAGCTGGCTTGCAACGACTGCCACTCGCCGCACAGCGGCAAAGGTGGTCCGTTCCGCTTCTCGACGGACGACTTCAGCGGCAATGACTTCCTGTTCGCCGACAACAGCAACGCTCTGATGTCCAACGTGCGTTGCCTGAGCTGCCACGCAGGATTTGGCCCATGGGCCACGCTGACGAAGGATGACATCGCCGTCTACCATATTTCCAGGGGCGGCAGTGTCGACAAGAATGGCGTTGCTCTCGCACCGGACGCCGCCGAACAGACTTCGGCGGAGGACCTGGTACAGCAGGCCGTCAAGGTTCACAGCGGAGAGGCCGCGGGTATGCCGCTGGCACCTTATCTGCCAGAAAACTCGCATATCCCCGATAACTATGCGATTGGCGAAGGACCGGTCGGACGCTGCTCTTCTTGTCATATGACCAAGACGGCGAAGAGCGGTACCTGGTTTGTTGACGATGATGGCGGGTATATCGCGGGTGATAACACGGATCACAGCTTCGAGGTTGTCACGATTCAGCCTAATACGAATCAGCCGAACACGTGCGGCAGCTGCCACGCGTCGTTCCGGACGAAAGTGGAGGCAGCTGGCGGAGATTAGTACCTCAAATAAAAGGAGCTATCAAAGGGGGCGGCACAGCCGCCCCCTTTTTTTGCGTACGCGGACAACGAAGAAATTCCTGCAACGTGATGAGCCGGGATCCGTGGTGTCTTAATACGTTGCGCAGCAACGACCGCGCCCGGATGTGGAGTCGGATAATAGGTCTGATTTGCGGGCACGATTGCGTCAGTACCGGTGTCATTTGGATTTGGTGGTTCGGGTCCACCAGAGAAGAACGAGTGCTAGCGGGCGAAAGCCTGTGGGCGGTGGCCCAAGGAGAATAGAGGCAGCGTAGGTTAGGCCTCTGGCGAGGGCAATCCTTCGCCGACCAAGCCTGGGTAAATCAAACCCCGTTGAGCGATGGCGTGCGCCGCAGGGTATCGCTGGGTTTCTCCCCGAACATATGACGATAGTCCGACGAAAACTGGCCCATGTGAATGAACCCCCATCCGGATGCGATCTCTACGACGTGTGCAGAGCCGTAGTCGCCACGTAGCAGATCATACCGTGCCGCATTCAGCCTGAGAGTCTTGATGAACCGCTTGGGGGATGTGCCGAAATAATCCCTGAAGGCGTACTCGAGAGTGCGTCGGCTTGTACCGGCGATGTGGCAAAGATCGTCGATAGTCTGCGGAAGGGCAAGATCGTGCAAGAGATGCTGCTCGACGCGCTGCACGAGATCGATCCTGCCCGAGGCCTTTGAATCTCCGTTGATCGACGATGGTATTCCGGCACGCAAGCAGGCCGCAAGTCGGCGGAGATACTCATGTTCGAGTTCCAATGCCAGGCCACCTGAAATGCTGGAGCTACCGCTGACCCCGTCAACCTGTTCCGCGAGCCAGCCTCCCATCTCCCGAAAATCGCTGGAATTGCATGGAATCGGGTGAGCCGTGCGAGAGAGCTTCCCTGCGAGCACTGGTCCGCCGAGATACCTGAGCGTGGCTTCAGCATTGCCGATTACCGAGACGCAATAAGCCGCGACGCCGGGCGGGACGACGAGGTCGAAGGTCTCTCCTACCCTGGTTGTCAGGACATGGTTCGGTCTTGCGGACTTGCCACGCCACCTCACCGAGTCAGATTGCTTGGTGACGAACGAAAAGGTCAGGAAATCCACGTTGCCCTTTACTCGAAGGCGGCGGTTCGAGGTGATAAGGCTGGCCAGAACATTGCGGACCTTCAACTGAACGACATCGCTTCGATATCAGTATCTGGTCGTTGGCTGAGAGCTTTGGTGTCGCTGCTTCTACGTTAGCGCGTATTGTGTCCGAAAGTAGTGCGGTAAGTCCCGAGATGGCATTGCGCCTGTCGAAGGCGATTGGTCGGTCGCCAAAGAGTTGGTTGGCCATGCAGGATAATAATGATCTCTGGCAGGCCAGAAAGACGGCAGATCTGGCTAAAGTACGGAAGATCCGGTTTGAAGCGACCGCATAGAGGTAGCGACCGACGATACCGATCGCCGCGGTCTGCGGCCGATACGAATTGAAGAGGCCCTTGTGCCGGGGTCAATATTGACCCATGGGGTTGGTGTCCGAACTCAAGCGTCGTAACGTCCTCCGAATGGCGGTGCTTTATGTGCTCGCTGCGTGGGTCATCATGCAGGTGGCGGAAGTCGTCATCGGGCTCGCCAGTCTGCCGGCCTGGGCCGGATCACTGGTCCTAACGGTCCTGGCCATCGGTTTCCCGATCGCGCTGGTCATTTCCTGGTTCTACGAAATCACGCCCGAGGGCGTCGCTCTTGAGAAAGATGTCGCCTCCAGAGACTCGATAACGCACGTCACGGGGCGGCGCATGGATTTCCTTGTAATCGCGCTGCTGGCTGCCGCGGTAATACTCTTCGCCGTGCACACGTGGTGGCCGATTACGCCAACCGACAAGTCGGTCGCGGTGCTGGCATTTGAGAATATGAGTGGCGACCCGGAACAGGAATACTTCTCGGACGGTATCTCGGAGGAGCTGCTGAATACCCTGGCGGACATCGACGATTTGCGCGTGATATCGCGCTCCTCGTCATTCTCTTTCAAGGGAAAGGACTTTGACGTACCGACAATCGCGAAGGCGTTAAATGTTGCACACGTGCTGGAAGGATCGGTCCGACGAATGGGCGATAACGTGCGGATTACTGCGCAGCTGGTCGACGCGCGGACTGATTCGCATTTGTGGTCGGAGACTTTTGACCGCGAGCTTACAACCCAGAACATCTTCGCGATCCAGAGCGAAATAGCAGCAGTCATAGCTGACAGGTTGCGGGCAACCCTGACGACGCAGGACCAGGACGATCTGAGAAACGTCCCGACAGCGAGCCTGGACGCGTACCAGTCCTATTGGCTGGGCAAGCAGCGGATGTTTAGCCGCACTACGGACTCGCTCGAGCAGGCCCTTGAGTATTTTGACAAGGCCATAGAGATTGACCCGGACTTCGCCCTTGCATACGTGGGGCTGGCCGATACCTATATGCTCCTCGGCGACTATGCCGGAATCTCGTTGAACGACGTGCTGGAATATGGCGAGCCGGCCATTAGCAAGGCGCTGACACTGGACGGTGAACTGGCCGAGGCCTATGTTGCGCGCGGCGCCATCCGGGCCAAGGTGGGCGATTTTGCTACGGCCGTCGGCGCATTTCAGCGCGCAATAGAGCTGGATCCCAATTATTCCAAAGCGTATCACTGGTATGGCGACGTGCTCCTCATCTATTTGCAGCAGCCGGACGCCGCGTTGCCCCTGCTGGAGAAGGCTTATGCGTTGGATCCTGTGTCACCGCCCTTGATAGTGACCATCGGCCAGGCACTTGTCGGGCTGGGAAGGTTCGCAGAGGCGATGGATTATTATCAGAAAGCCCTCGAGGTCGAGCCGGCTTTTGCGAGTACCTATTACCTTATCGGCAGTCTGCACGCCTACGCATACGGACGGCTGGACCTGGGCGTGCGTTGGAGCATGGACAGCTATGCACGAGACCCGGGATACATCACTAACCTCTATGTACTGAGCATCTACTATCTGTCACTCGGCGATGAGCAAAAGGCCGAGTACTGGATCGACCGGGCTCTGTCCAGTGGACCGGACCGACATCTTCCAAACAGGGCAGCGGCATTGCTGAGTTTTCACAGGGGCAAAGAGGCAGGAGTTCTGAAAGCCGCGGACCAACTTCAGGCAATCGCGCCCGGGAATGATACGACGCTCTATCTCCTCGTTGCCACAGGTCGCTATCGAGAGGCGCTTCGCATTGCTGCTGAATCCTATCCGCATTTCTCGTGCGACCTTGAACCCGAGGTCTCACTTCCGGCGCTGCAGTCCGCTATCCATGTGTCTCTTGCACTGGAAAAGACCGGTGAGCGCGAGTGCGCGGATAGATTGCTGGACAAGGTGTTGGAACAGACGCGAGATATGCCAAGGTTGGGGGCTTTCGGCTACGGATTCGCCGATGTTGAAATCTACGCCAGGCAGGGCAAAAAGGAGCAGGCCCTGCACGCATTGAGACAGGCGATCGACGATGATTGTTGCGTTTCCTGGTGGACGCAGGCTGAGCGGAGCCCGCATACGGAGTTACTTCGCGACGACCCTGAATTCAATGCGATGATGGACGAAATCCGATACGAGATGGCTGCACAGCTCAATCAGGTGCGAGAGATGGAACCCCGCGATGCAGTGCCGCGGACTCCGAAGTGACGGCACTCGCGCTGCCGCTAGCAAACGACGATAACCCGGCACAATGGCGGGTTATTTGTATTCAGAGCCGGCCGATTTCAGCGGCGACATCAATCCCGGACTGAAACGCCGCATGTGAGTAGCCAGGTACTCCATAAATTGCATCGCCCGCGAAATACAGGCGTCCTTCAGGTTTTTGCAAGGCGGGGAAGAACTCGCCTATCTGCCCCGGGGCGAATGCGGCATGTCCGCCACGGGCCCAGGGATCTCCACCCCAGTCGTACGACGCGTATCGTTCAGCTTCGTTCTCGATGCCCGGGTAGACCTCGCTCATTCCCGAAATCGCTGCTTCATGTCTCTCCTTATCGCTGAGGGCAGCCATGTGGCGCGCGCGTGGTCCGTAGCTGAATGACTCGAGTATGCCCCGGGTACCGTCCTGTCCTGCCGTTGAGTGGTAGACGCTGAAGATCGGCAGGTCCGTAATTGCTGTACCGTCCAGCCCGTCACGTTCCCAGAATCTCGTTTGTGTCTGGACAAATACGCGGCAGACATCGGTGGGGCCGATTTCGCGAATCGCTCTTTCACGAAGGGGTGAAAGCCTTGGCTGAAACTCGATACGGTCCTGGACGTGAATGGGTGCCGTCAGTACTGCGTAGTCCCCACTCATCTCGTGCTGTCCATTCTTTCCGCCGATTGTGAGTGTCACCCCATTGTTTTCGCGATTAATCGCGACCACGGGTGAATCGAGCTGGACCGTGCCGTCCAATCGGGACGCAAGCTCTGAACAGATGCGGTCATTACCGCCTTTGACTCGAAACGAGCCGGTTACGCCCGCGAACGATGCACTTTCACGCGCTGATTGCAGTGCACTGACGGTTTCGATGCCGTCACCATAGCCGTCGTAATACGTCAACCGCATGAGTTTGATTGCGTTTTCCGACGCGCCGTTGTGGCGCCAGAAGTCAATAAGCGACATGTCGTCCAGGCTTCGGAACTCTTGAGTAGGATAGGTCTCTGTCAACAGGCGCGATAGCCCATCCATGTTGCCCAGGAACTTGCGGTGGTACTTCGTCTGAAGAGCGGAGACGCTCATGCCCGCGTCCGCTTCCTCGAGCGCGACGGGCCAATCCCATTTTGCGCCTGGCATCGTCGTGATACGTTTGCCATCAACGAAAGCGACCTTGCCGAGAGTCTGGCGAAAATCTATGGGTATCAGCTCCAGCCCGAATTCACGGGCATAGTCGAGCCCGGGATTGTTAGAGGTGAGGAATAATGCTCCCGCCTCGGCATACAGGCCATCGTCGAAAGGCTCTCGCAGTGTGTGGAGGCGACCACCTGTTCGTGATCTCGCTTCCAGGACGATCACATCGTGACCAGCCTTACCCAGCTCATAGGCCGCAGCCAGCCCGGAAGCTCCGGCGCCTACAACGATAATGCGATATCTCTTTTCGGAAGCAGCAAGCGCGAAGCTGGAACGCGCCACACCCGCCGAGGCTACGGCTTGAAGGAAAATCCTGCGTGATATCCGCATATGTGATCTCCGTCAGCGTGCCGGTCGGACAGTATTCTATCGGAAAACCGCAGGCGAAGGCGTTACGAGGCTGTTGGGACAGCGTCCTCCGATGCGTCGAGCGGAGTCGTGCAGTTTCAAGCGCGACCGTTATACTGAGACCTTGCAGATTCGAGACCACCATCAGCGGGCTATTGACAGTCTGGCCGACGCCTACCGCGACGACCCGCAGTTCCGCGGACTGATCATCGGTGGCTCTGTCGCCAAGGGGTACGCCCGTGACGACTCTGACGTGGACTTCCTCATTATCGCAACCGATGAGGCGTTCGAGCGGCGCAGAGATGCGCGCGACCTGTTTATCAACCGTACTGACCTCTGTGACTATGACGGCGGCTTCGTCGACGGCAAGGTCATCAACCTTGCGTTCCTTGAAGACCTGGCTGAAAAAGGCAACGAACCTTCCCGCGCCGCATTCGAGGGCGCCTTCGCCGCGTACTCGCACATCCCCGACGTCGATGCGCTGTTGCAACGCATACCTGTTTATCCCGAGGAGGGACACGACGAGCGCATTAGAGCCTTTTACTGCATGTCGTTCATGCAGCACTGGTTGTTCCACGAGGCCGAACGCCACGACAACCGTTACACGATGACCCGCGCAGCCAGTCAGCTTGCGCTGTTCACCGGCCGACTGATCCTGGCATTCAACCGCAGGCTGTTCCCTTACCACAAGTGGCTGCCCAGAACCCTCGAAGCGGTGCCCGAAAAGCCCGGCGACCTGATGGCATGCTTCAATGACTTGCTCAATGAACCAAGCGGCGACCGCGCCACGGTACTTTTCCAGCGGGTCCGGGATTTTCAGGACTGGGGCGTCAGTGACCTCGAGGCCTACACGTGGTTCATGACCGACGTGGAATGGAGCTGGATGTCTGGCAAGACACCCATCGAAGACTGGTAAGTTCTCTGACATCTCGTCCCCTTATGCGATCGAGATGTGCAGGCCCGGCCATCACCGGAAGTTGGGGTACCGCAAGGGGCGGCCCTGTCACTCTTGCTACTGAGACTGGATTTGGGCATTCGAAGATGACAGGTTCGCTCGGAGCTGCTCGAATTTCTGTGCGAATTTGCGGGCCACAAGTTTGCGGCCCATTATTTTCCTGAGGCCCGACCCGCCAACTTTTTCGGTGAATGTCCGATTGGCGGCAAACACCAGGGCGCCATCTTCGTAAGGGACAACGGCAGCAAGTGTCAGCATCGAGTTGTAAGTGTGGCCCGCGTAGAATTCACGTTCCGCAACAATGGCGATGTCACCGTCGACCAACAGCAATCGATGCGCGAGTGCCACCATCGGACGATCTGCGACGATCTTCTTGATCCACAACAGTCGGGAATTGCTAATCCCATCCATCGAATCCGGGTAATTCTCGAGGGCAGCATGAATCCCCGGAAAATATTTCTTGAGAAGAACTGTTGAATCCAGCGATGCGCGCATTTCCTCGGCGGGACTGGCCAGTTTTCCGGACTTGCGCGCGTACGGCAGAATACCTTCCAGGCCCGACGTACGATAATCGTCAAGCCGCTGCCACAGCGCGTCGCGATAGGTTGCCACGACTTGCTTCGCGGCGTCAGAGCGCTCTGCGGCAGCTGCAAGTTGCTCGATTTCACCCGGAGCCAGGTTGAATTCCTTGCCGGGCTTCGCCCGAAGCAAGCGCCGCACTTCTTTCTGTTCTCCCTCGCTGAAATCGAAACCCGACAACAAGCTGACGTCGCCACCCTCTGCAGGTGCTCCCCCGAATGCCAGGATGTCGGAATGCGATCGTAGCGTCTCATCGGACAGGTAGGCGTCGACCAGAACGTGTGGAGGGCGCTCGATTAGCATCATCGCCCCAGCCACGGCAATACCCTGAGGAAGCGCTTCCAGTTCGGGACGTCCGGTGAACAGAATTTCACCAGATTCAAGCGCTTTCTTGTGCTGCGATTCGAAACCCAGGTAAGTCATGACATCGTCGACAATGTCACGCGTCGGCGCACGCTCTCCAACCGCTACGAGCGGCCATGCGACGATGATCGACATCATCGCAAAACGAGCTGCGCTCCGTGTGCGCCATGGCATCTGCAGATTCAAGCGTTTGCTCTCTCGTACTACATAGTTATTCGCAGGTCTGAGCCTATCGCTCTTTTGGTGCTTCCGCCAGAACAAAGCGAGCGAAGCTGACAATTGCTTGAACGACTACTCGACGACAGAGGCCAGTGTCAGGTTCTCGTCCCCGCACTGTGACAGGGCTGCTGTGCCGGGGCCGTGAGAATAGATGAAATTGCCTTCTTTCAAGGCATCGATCATCGGTTTGGCGACGTCGACACGCACCGCCGGACAGCCCCAGGAACGTCCGAGGCGGCCCATGCTCACGGCCGCGTCGGGATTGACGTAAGCGGCGCCGTGCATGACGATCAGGCGGCGCATGGCTGATTGATTGAAACCCTTGCTCAGGCCGTGCAGCCTCAATGAGTAACCGTTGCCGCCTTGATAGGTGGCGTCTGTATAGAACAGCCCCAGGCTAGTCTGGTTACTACCACTGCGGTCGGAAAATTCCGTTGGAATATCGAAACCTGACTTCTGGCCGTGAGCCACATGCTCTTCGAACAGCAGTTCCTGCGCTTCGAGATCTACGACCCACAGGCGTTGCTCGCGCGACGAAATCGTGTAGTCGATGAT
>Ga0265306_10001298_pt1 | contig 12143 bp, 10 predicted proteins | sample Helome_3_FD_192493 | JGI IMG/M metagenome (GOLD analysis project Ga0265306, IMG submission 192493) | Marine sediment microbial communities from subtidal zone of North Sea - Hel_20160420 (Illumina Assembly) | ecosystem: Environmental > Aquatic > Marine > Subtidal zone > Sediment ...
GCGGTGCGGGAGGAATTACTGCAGGAGTTCACCGAGATGGAGGCCATTTCGGAAAAACTGCAAAACAGTGAAATTCATATTGCTGCATTTGGTCGTGTCGGAACGGGCAAGTCATCGTTATTAAACGCATTACTTGCCCGCAAAGTATTTTCAACCAGTCCGCTGCATGGTGAAACACAATCTCAGCAACGTAGCCAGTGGGATTCGACAAGTTCAGATCATATTGTGCTGATTGATACACCCGGTATCGATGAATTGGATGGTGAAGCCCGTGAGGAAATGGCCAAGTCAGTGGTACGGATCTCCGATATTGTTCTAATGGTTTGCGAAGGTGACATGACCGAGACGGAATTTAGCGCTGCTCACAACCTGGCCAGACGAAATCGACCATTGTTGCTGGTTTTAAACAAATCAGACCGTTATGGCAGAACGGAATTGAACACTTTACTGCAACACCTCACGGCGCGCTGTGCAGAATTCATTGAACCGGGCAATATCCTGGCTGTTGCTGCGGATCCCAGGCCACAACAGATCATACGCATTGATGAGGCAGGTAATGAATGTTCTTCTGAGCGTCCACGCGCTACCGACATCAGTGAACTTAAGACACGTCTTTGGAACATCATTGAAAAAGAGGGGAAAACGCTGGCAGCCCTGAATGCCGCAATGTTTACTTCCGAGCTGGATGGACGCATTGCCACGAAAATTGTCAAGGCAAGGCGATCTGTTGCAGAAAAGATCATCGGTAATTATTGCCTTGCCAAGGGACTCGTGGTGGCAGTGAACCCGGTTCCCGTCGCTGACTTGCTGGCTGCAGCCAGCACCGATGTGGCCATGGTGATTCATCTGGGAACTGTATACGGTTTTCAATTATCAAAGCGCGAAGCCAGCAAATTACTGCTGAGCATTTCCGCGCAGCTAATGTTGCTGATGGGGATTTACTGGGGTGTCAACATGGTATCTGCAGCTATGAAAACCATCAGCGCCGGTATGTCTGCAGCCTTAACTGCGGGCGCCCAGGGTACGCTGGCCTGGTACGCAACTTACGTGACGGGCAGAGCTGCAGAATCGTGGTTTGCAAAGGGCAAATCATGGGGGTCCGAAGGACCAAGGGACACCATCAGGGAAATACTGGACTCACTGGATCAGGATTCAATCCTTCAAACGGCACGCACTGACATTCTGAACAAACTCAAGACAACAGACTAATCCACACTGATACCCGCGTTTTCGAGGTATATCTGAAGTGGTCGCAACTCGCTGGCAAATCTTTTCCACTTTTCGACAGATCGCGTATGGGCCTTCTCCCGCACCTGTACTGCACTTGCAGTGGCACTGGGTGCTTCATTCTGGTCGAAATCGAGACATGCCTGCTCGAAATCCAGGCCCAATTTGTCCAGCAAGCGCCGTAGCTGGCCTTCCTGATCGGAAACAAGTGCTTCGTATTCAACTTCAATCACACGATCCTTCAGAACCTCTTCCCAATGACTGCGAAGACGGTTGTAAGCAACATAGTATTTCCCCAGGCTCTCCAGCGTGTAGGCAAACTTGAAAAAAGACTGTTTATACATGGCAAAACAACTATCCATCGGATTGCGTCTGAGATGAATGATGTGTGCATCCGGAAATGCCTTGGCAATAAATCCGAGATAAAGAAAATTCTCCGGAAGCTTGTCGATGAAAACCGGCTTGTCGGTGAGCCTGTACTCCACCGCAGCCAAATAACCCCTGGCAATGATTTCGATATTCTTTTTTGCCGCAGCCCCTATAATCGCCGGATTCATGTTTTGCCTGCTCTGAATGCCACTGACCCGCTGGATCAGCATTGGCATAAAGAACGTTTCGTCCGCACTTTCAACCTTTGAGTGGCTGGAAACTATGCGCTCGGTTAATGTTGTGCCCGTACGTGGGAGACCTACGATGAAAACCGGGGTTTTTCGCGGCTTGGTCGAGCCCGTTCTTTCATTTCCGGCGGCCAACCAATCAGGGTTGCAAATCTCGATTATCCTGTCGATAAGTTCAATATCAGTTCCGACATCGTAATTGGCCACGCTGGCCACCGTATCACCGGCCAGTTTGTAATAGTGAAATGCTTCCTGCCATCGTTCCAGGTCTTCAAGCTCTTTTCCAATTGCGTAATACATGAAGATATTCTGTTCCGCCGGTAGTCCGGTGGCTTCCAGAATCTTCTGCATCTGTTCCACGTGGGATGAGTCTTTTACCCGTTCCAGGCGGGACAATTGATAGTGATTTCTCTGGTGTTTGGGATGTTGCTTTAGGAGTTCAAGGTAGATGTCTTTCGCTTCGGTGATCTTACCCAGGTACACAGCACATGCGGCAAGATTTGCCTGGAACATATCGATACCTGGCTGCAAGTCGTTGGCTTTCTGATACAAGGGCCAGGCACTGTTGTGTAACCCTAACCGAGAATAGATATTTGCGGCCATATCGAGATAAACCGGACTGTTACCCAGGCGGGATTCATATCGCTTCAGTAAGTTCAGCGTGTCACCATGACGTAACAGGATCGCATACTGGTTGGCCAACTCTATTGCTGCATCGTAACGCCCTGCATCATGGCTGATCGCTTTCGAAAAAGCGGCGATGGCCTTGTCTGACTTTCCAGCAGATTTTTCGACCAGGCCGGATAAGAATAAACCCTCAGAATTTCTTTTATCCTGCTTGAGTATTTTTCTGGCACAGGCACTGACAATCGCCCAGTCCCCGGCCTGGGCTGCCCTTCTTGCAGTAGCACTCAGCTGTGCGAAATGGGGGTTAATCTGATTCTCCAGTCGCTATTTCCCGGCAACAAGAAACCGTCACCGGTGATTCATTCAACCTCAATACCTGCGTTTTCCAAATGGTCCTTTAACGGTTGCAATTGTTTCCTGAACCTCGTCCATTTATTGACCGATTGACTATGAACCTTGTCCCGGACCTGTACAGAACTTGCCGTGGCGATGGGTGTCTTGTTCTTATCAAAATCAAAGCATGCCTGCTCAAATTTCAGACCCAGCTTGTCTAACAGCAAACGCGTCTGACCTTCCTGGTCAGTTACCAATGATTCGTATTCGACTTCAATGAGCCGGTCTTTCAAAATCTCCTGCCAATGCCTTCGTAAGCGATGATAAGCAACGAAATATTGACCCAATCCATCGAGTGAATATGAGAACTTATACGCCCAGGTAAACACCTGTTTATACATTGAAAAACAGGAATCCATCGGGTTTCGGACAAGAAGAATAATCTTTGCATTCGGCCAGGCCTTGGCAATAAATCCCAGGTACAGAACATTGAATGGCAATTTGTCAATAAACATCGGCTCATTACCGAGCTTGTAATTCACTGTGTCCATGTAGCCTTTGGCGATTAACCCGATATCTTTTTTCGCCACGGCCTCCACCATTTCCGGATTCATGCTGTCGATACTCTCAACTCCACTTTCCTTCCGTAGCAGCATCTGCAGAAACAGCGTCTCACCGACACTTTCTACCTGCGAATGACCGGAAACAATTCGTTCGGTTAACGTGGTACCCGTACGTGGCAGACCAACGATAAAGATAGGCGTTTTCCCGAAGTCAATTGTACTTGGACTGCCTGTCCCGTTTGTAAGCCATTCAGAGTTACAGACTTCAATTATCTTATCAATGATCACGATGTCTTCCGTGACATCGTAATTGGCGACACTGGTTACAGCATCACCGGCTTTCTTGTAATACTCGAACGACCGCTCCCACTGTTCCAGGTCTTCCAGTTCTTTACCCAGCGCATAATACATGTAGATATTCTTGTCCGGCGTATCATTGGTAGTTCGAAGAACTTCTTCCATCTGCTCGACATGTTTGGTGTCCTTTGCCTTGCCCAATCGGGACAACTCGTAATGGTTTCTCCGGTGGTTTGGAAAACGTTTTAACAGAGCCCGGTACATTTCTTGTGCTTCCTCAATTTTGCCCAGGAAAATACCACAAGCGGCGAAGTTGGCCTGAAACAGATCGACGCCCGGTTGCAGCGTCGCAGCTTTTTTAAATAAAGGCCAGGCTTTAAGGTGTAAACCAATTTCTGTGTAAACAGTGCCGGCCAGATCCAGGTACATAGGACTGTTACTCAGTTTATCCTCATATTTCGCCAGCAATGCAGCTACATCCGCGTTACGCCGTGAGGCTGAATATAGGCTGGCCAATTCTACGGCGGCATCGTAACGGTCAGCATCTATTGCCAATGCTGTTTCAAATGCTCGGGCTGCATTAACGGGTCTTTGCGAAACCCTCTCAACGAGTCCAACTAAAAAATACCCTTCAGCGCTTCTTGGGTCCTGGCGGAGAATCTCGTTGGCACAGTCAGCAACTGTACTCCAGTCCTGAGCTTGTGCAGCTCTTCTGGCTGCGATACTTATTTGCGATGGATTGCTTTTCATTTCATATGAACCATTGATATCAAACAAACTGTAGGCAACATCAGATCGCTACAGAATTTGCGAGTATTGTTATCGAATTGCGATTGTTATACTAGTATGTTACCCCATACCAACAAGCACACACATGAATAAGCACACATCTGATACTTCTCAAGTAGCACAAAGCTGGGATACTTACTGGCATGGCACTGGCGATATTGGCGCGTACTCGAGTGGTGGCGCTAATCATCCGGCTATCCTGGCATTTTGGGATAATTTCTTTCAAGACGTGAAACAGGATAGCAATAAACCGAAGATCATCGATATTGCCAGTGGCAACGGTGCAGTGCTTGAGCGTGCACTGGCAACATTTGGCGAAGAACTGCCTGATTTCACTTGTCTTGATGTATCGGATGCAGCTATTGCAAATATCCGCGACAGGTTTCCCCGGGTCGATGGCATCGTCTCAGACGCGCGTAGCATACCGCTGGACTCTGGTAGTTTTGACATCGTAACCAGCCAGTTTGGTGTTGAATATGCCGGCCTGGAGGCCGTATACGAACTTGCCCGGTTGCCCGCAAGCGGCGGACGGCTTGCACTGTTGATGCACAGCCAGGCAGGCAGTATCCATCAGGAATGCCTGGAAAGCCTGGATGCAATCGCCCGGTTGCAGGATTCCCGCTTTATTCCCTGCGCGATTGAAATGTTCAGGGCGGGTTTCGAGGCTGTCCACGGAGCCGATCGGACCCCGTACGACAATGCTGCAAAACAACTGGCTCCTGCCATCGGGACACTTGAGGCCATTATCAAACAATACGGCCAGCATGTTGCCGGTGATACCATTGCCCGCCTCTACAACGATGTGGCCCAGATTCACGAGGAGATTCAACACTACGAACCAGCCGAGGTACTGGACTGGCTTGGCAGGATGGATGGGGAACTGGACGCTTACGCGGGTCGTATGTTGTCCATGAGTGACTCAGCGATCGACAGTGATGCATTTGAGAAAACATGTGATGGGCTTAGCAGTAACGGTTACACGATAATACAGGCCTCACCGCTGGTGGTACCAGACGATGAGCTCCCATTGGCTTGGATTCTTATAGCAGTCAAATGACATTTCACAAGATAATACAGCATTGTTATTGGCAGATGACAGGACAGGGAAATGAACGAAGACCTGAATAGCCCCGGGCAGGAAAAACTGAAGACGTGGGTTAAGACACAACTTGACAGTGCGGTATGGAAATTAATTGACCAGGGTGATATCAAAAGCCTTATGGTTGAAGCGAAACCAGCCTGGGCATTTCCATTCCAGATATTGATCGGCAAAATTCGTGCACAAGACGAATCGAAAGATTTTAAATGGTTTATTTGTGGCGAAGTTCCGACAGATTTCCTGGAATCCACGGCTGCAACTACACCAAGAGAAGTTGCGAGACATTTCGCAATGAAATGGCAGTTGCAAGCTGAAAGGGATCAAAATCTGAAAGGCCATAGTCTTTCCGGGCCAGGACCGGAATCCAGTCAGGACGACCCTGGCAATCAACTGGTGGATAAAGCGGAAGCGTTGTACGAACTTGCGAGTGACCCCGGACTATGGCTGCAACAAGGCGGCTTTTAACATTCCCGGAACCACCCCTGCCTACTCGATAGCAAGCTGTGAAAATCGTTGGTACAAAAAAAAGGGCCGCTTAACGCGGCCCTTTTTACTAGCTTGCCAATATCTGGCAGATTAGTACGCCCATACAAGACGCGCGTAATAACCCCGACCAAACATCCGATAGGTTGCCGGGTCCGTCGTCGCATTAAAGCCTACTTCAATAAACGGTGGCTTCTTATTCGTGAAGTTGGTTACACCAACAGACAACGTCGTCGTAGTTCCCCAGGTATCAAAGGCATAACTACCAACTAGATCATGGTATAGGAAAGAATCAATCTTCTGGATATAGGTTCCATCCATAGCCTTTGTGTTGCCCTCGAAACAGTTACAGAAGGTATCTGCATCAAGACCGCTGATGTACTCGGCCAAGTAGCTAAGCGTGAAATCACCACGCATATACTGCAGTGAGAAGTTGGCCTTGTCCTTGGGGTATGCACCACCGTCCTCAGCAGTCGGGTCAGTATAACGACCTGACAAGTCATCCTCAGGTGCATCCGGATTTGCAGTTTTGGTGCGCTCTAACAAGTGCGACCACAAGAATGCTGCCTGTAATTGACCCCAATCGAAGTCGCGACCCCAGCGAATCTCGGTGTCTATACCCTTGGCACCCTGCTTAGAGACGTTCTCGGTTACATCGATAATATAATTGATGCCGTAATCAGCGGGACGTCGAAGAACCAAATCACATGAAGCTTGATTCAGATTTACATAGCAGTCGTTCAAAATGAAATCGACACCAAATGAGCTGATGCCATCATCCAAAGCGATCTTCCAGTAGTCAACTGTCGCTGTAATTGAATTGTCACCAAACTCCGGCGTCCAGACGAAACCAGCGGTGAATGTATTACCAGTTTCTGGCAGCACGTTCGGGTTACCACCGACTTTAGACAGCGCCTGTCCTTCATCTCCAGGTGCTTCCGCATCACAACCCTGGGCTATTGAACCGTCACCTGCAGGAGCACAAGGATCGGAAAATGTCGGGAAGCTGTCAACCACGCCACCAAACAAGTCACCAATCGTCGGTGCACGGAATACCGTACCGTAGGTAGCTCTCAGTTTAAGGGATTCAATCGCCTGGAACTCTAAACCAAGCTGGTATGTCGTATCGCCTTTAAACGCGTTCCAACCATCGTAACGTAAACCACCTTTCAGATAGAGATTTTGTGTTCCGTTATCATACAGGGGCGCCAGAACCTCAAGGAAAACGGCGTTATTCGTCAATGAACCCTGGGTGCCGAGACCCGCGTTACCAGTCACGGCATTAGTGGCCTTACCGGAATCAGGACTGTACTTGAAATCCTGCACCCAGTAGCTGTAACCCAAGGCCCACCCAAGCTCACCGCCCGGCAGTTCGAAGTTGGAACCGGAAATCGATGCACCAGCGGTGGTTGATTTGGTTACGTAGGTATCCGTCAGAACAGCACTGATATAGTCAAGCATATCCTGCGTGACTGTGCCGACAAGAACCTCACCGGTCTCACGAACAACCTCACCACCACCGATAATATTGAGGGGTACACAACCAGCGATAATGGTATCTGGATCGTTGATGTCGCCATAACATTCAGGTTGTCCATCGCCATCCAAATCGGCAGAGGGACCTAAGGCCGGGCCAAGCCGACCTGCGACATACTGACCAAAGTCCTGATCCGTCCGGCTGCGATAGCCCTGGTTGACGTAAACATCCCAGTCCATATCCTTGAATGCACCTTCAAGACCCATATTCCACTGGTACTGCGTAATTTCCTGTGTGAACCGGCGTGGTTGTTCAAACATACGTCTGCGCAGATCCCTGGCAGGTTCGTAAAACAGTGCTGTCCCGTTTGCTGCGTTGTAGGCATCAATTGCCCGGCGCAGGTAATAGTTATCTTCGGACATACCGTTGTATGCGGTACCGTTGAATGTACCCTGATAACCCGGGTCATTAAGTGAGAAGTACGGTGTTGGCGCGAGTTCCTGCGCAGAATCACGGAAATTACCCCGAAACTCCGCATTGAACACGATGTTGTCGCTCACACTGAAATGGCCTTCCGCAAAAACATTCATACGTTTGTACGGTGTCTGCATATAGTTGACCGGCGCATAATTGTAGTTACGACCGTCATGTGGAATGAGCAGACCCACTTCGTAAGGCTGTGACGCCGGTGTACCGACCAGGAAACGACCCTGGGTCAGCAAGTTAAAACGGCCTTCAGGAATAGCTGAAGAACCGGACCTGAAACAACCACCCGAAGGCGTGCCATCGTAAGGGGCTGTAAGCTGTTTCTCGCAGCCTTGCGGGTAAATGTAGTACGAATCTTTGAAGAAGTCCCAAGGCGTGTCAGCCTGATAAATTTCATTTTGTTTCACATATTCGGCACCGAAAACAAAATTACCAGAATCAAATTCTTTACCGGCAATCAGCGAGAACTGGTTTTGTTCGCCATTTTTTGTCTTATCCCAGCCAGAATACTGAGCCGTAGCTTCCATGCCATCAAAATCGCGGCGTGTAATGATATTCACCACGCCTGCAACCGCGTCAGCACCGTAAACCGCCGAAGCGCCGTCTTTCAGGATTTCTACGCGATCAATCATGGTGCTCGGAATGGCCTGGTAGTCACCACCATCAACGACACGCTTGCCGTTGATCAGTGTCAGAGTACGGTCCGTACCCATACCACGCAGATCAACCAAAACCGCACCGTTACCACCGTTGTTCGTGGTTGTTCCGATGGGTGAACCGGACATGGAAGGCATGCTCTGGAGCATATCACCCACGTCGGTCAAACCTGTAATTTCCATTTGCGCCCGGTCTATTACCGTTACCGGGCTTGCACTGTCAATGTCAGCACGTTTAATACGTGAACCGGTTACGATCACTTCTTCTAACAAGTCTTCAGCATTCTCATCCTGATCTTCCTGTGCCACAGCTACTCCTGTGACCATCAGCGATGCTGTAAGTCCTAGTGCGGAAGATACCGCGAGACTCAGAAGTTTTTTATGTTGCATTACTATTTCTCCTAAATAAAACAATTTTTGGTCAGTTGTTCCCGATTTCTTACACCCAGGAACTAATTACCGCTTTTAACCACCTAAAATAACAACAAAATCAACAACTAATCTGGAAGAATGTTAATTCAGGCTTAAGGAATATCTCAGATGTTAAATTTACATTAATTCAACTGAAAAAGCACTCTTTTTTTGTTGCACCCCTTGCGCACTTAAGTAATTGATAAACCTATTATTTCAAGTTTGACCAAGAGTGCCGGAGCCAGGTATCTTACAGGGAAAGCCTTTACAAACGGGACATCGCGGTCTGATTTAATATTGCCACTAAAACTCACTACCCTTACTTCGGCGACCGCGGTCATATCACCCTACACGGTCTCAAGCTTTCCGCTATCTATTAGTCCGGCCTCGAAATCCATGTCGCCGGAAACCGTGGTTGCTGAAACTTGTCCGAATATCCCGAAAAAACTGACGTCACATGACACAGACTCGGCGGAACTCCGGATCGCTTGACCACTGAATTCAACATCTCCACTGACAGATTCAATCGAAACACGGCGAATTGAGGCCCTGACCACCACGTCACCGCTGACCGATGAGGCCGTCAGTTTTTCACTATCCAGATCCAAAATATCAATATCAGCGCTGACTGCAATCCCATCAATGCTTGCGTCTTTTGGAACCATCAGTTTCAGTTTTGTGTTGTCAACATTCCTTTCATTGCGGTTTCTCACGGTAATGCGCAGGTTGGAATCTGTTGCGCTTATTTCCAATTCATCAACGCTGCTGCCCAGTTCGCCGGTCATGTGCATCTCGTTACGATCCCAATCCTCCACTTCAAGACGTAAACCAGAATAATCGAGCGGCACCAGCTCACTGAAGGCTGCCTGGTATTCCAGTTCAGTGGCCTGGACGGTACCAATCAGCGCATAAGGCTTTTATTGCCATTCCCAGAAAGCACTAACGAAAACCCTACGGCCGATCATATCGTACAAACCAGGCTCCGTATTAGCGTTAAACGCGCTATGGAAGTATGGTGTATCTTCGTCAAACACGTTGTTGATACCCTCGGTGATGCGGAGAGCATTCCAGTTGTAGGTACCCACCAGGTCGGTGTAGAGCATGGATTCCGCCGCAAGCGCACCCGGCACCTGTGAAGGCATCCACTCACGATCCTACTTCACGCGTTTGACACGGATGGCCCCGCGGCCTTTGGTAACGAGGAAGAACGAGCCCAACATGCCGGATTTGATTTCTGCCTCGAAGGGCACCTTGGAGACGTAGTTGCCGTAATTCTTCTGTTTCCATACCTGGCCTTCGGCCGTGTGAAAATAGAGAATCCCGTTGACATTCTTCTGCACGCGCACGATGGTAACGCCCAGTTGATCGATGGAACTTTCCGGCGCCTTTTGCTGGACGCCAAACGATTCCTGCTCTACCTGCCTGAATTGTTGTGCGTTGAAAACACCACCATCGGCGATCGTGTCGTAGCATAGCAGGCGTTCTGCCTTCTCTTTGATCGCCCTGCAATCCCGGAAGTCCGTGACGTTGATATTCTCGTCCGCTAACAGTGGTTGCACGTGTGTTACACCTGGGCCCAGTAGTGCCGTCAATAAAAATGCTGTTTTGATGGTGTTTGACCGCCGTAATTTCATCCTGGCTGTTCCTCCTGTCTGTACCTGGCATGCTCAATACCTGTCACCACCAATTCCATTGATAACGGGTTTTGACAGGTCAGACAGATTAGCAGATACGTCGCTTATGAACAGGAATTTTTTGGCGTGGCCATCTTACCAGTTTGTTCCCGTACTTCGAGTTTTGGCGACAGAGTCCAGCGTAACCGGTATTTGTCCCGTTGATCTTTCGATCTTTGACCACCTTCAGTGTAATAAATACCTGGCAACTGTCGCGCGGCGGGAAGCCTGGTATCAATTTCCCCGCAAAGGGGTTTTTCATATTGCCTGCTAGCAATCTCCCGTCAGGGCACACTCAGACCCGGTTCGAATTTTGCCCATTCCCCTCAAAATTTCCTGGTCCTGCGCCTCCCTCGCCTCGATCTCGGCGCGTGTACGGCAGATTCTCGTGCTGAACTTGCTGCCGGTTTCCCTCTGCCGGCGACAGACTAGCTCATTCGGATCGTTCTCGGGCGAAGCACCCGCAGTCTGCAGCGTGTCCGGCTCATCCAGGTCCTGAAGATCACCCGCAGGCGGGGCCGAGGGACTGTCTGGTGCGACGGCATCAACACTTGCTGACGACGCCGTTACTGCTGGTGCTGGTGCCTCAGGGCCTGAAGATGCACACGCAGCGATGAATATTGAGATCACGACTACTAGAATTCGTCTAATCATTGTATCTTTTAACCTCGGTAGCGGGCCTGGTTTCGGGTTTGATTCCGCCCCTGGCCTGCGTTCAAATTGGGCCAGTTGAAGATCCGGGCGAGTCTTACTTTACGGATTCCGCCCGGCAATTTCGCTGAATGTATCTCCGGTGTGTGCGCATGGAGAGTGCGGCCTCCCTGGTTAAGTCCCGTAATTCATCCAGCAGGTTTTCCGCATCGATCGCTGTGCGATGTTCAATGATCGGAACGTCGTTATCCGGCAAACCCATCTGGCCGACCATGACGGCCAGCCAACTCGACTGGCCGAACAACTCGGCTCCGGCGGTTGCACCCACGTGTCCCAAGGCCTTGAACTTATCCATTCGGTATCTCAATTCGTCGGGAATCGACATGCTGGCGCACTCACGCCAAAAGCTCGTGTCATCACGCTCGGTGGCGTGATAGTGCAGGATCAGGAAATCACGGACCCACTCGTATTCAGCACGGGTCAGACGGTTGTACTCATCGATATTGAATTGGCCGAAGTCCCGGTCTGGGAACATCGCCAGCAGCCTGCCGACAGCCGTCTGAATCAGGTGCAGGGACGTGGACTCGAGCGGTTCCAGGAAACCCGCGGACAGCCCGATGGAAACGCAGTTCTTGTGCCAGAATTGTTTCCGACAGCCGGTGGTGAAGCGTAGCAAATTCGGATCCGCCAGCGGTTTGCCATCAAGATTGTCCAGTAGCCTTGCAGTGGCCTCGTCATCGCTGACATGCCGACT
>Ga0265306_10001300_pt1 | contig 12142 bp, 8 predicted proteins | sample Helome_3_FD_192493 | JGI IMG/M metagenome (GOLD analysis project Ga0265306, IMG submission 192493) | Marine sediment microbial communities from subtidal zone of North Sea - Hel_20160420 (Illumina Assembly) | ecosystem: Environmental > Aquatic > Marine > Subtidal zone > Sediment ...
TAGTGCCCTTTAAAATCTACTTTCAACTTTGATCATATTTGATATCTTCGAACGAACATATTCTGGCTTGCAAATCCAGATCCCAATGTCTTTGACCATTCCTTATTAATTTAACTCCTCTTACTACTAAGGTATTAAAAATAAACCTAAATTATGATTGTGTCCATGATGTATATCATATTACCGATTTAAGGTAAAGAATATAATAGGGATAACCTATATTTAAATGTTTGATTATGAAGTTAGTTTAACTATATTTATCTCCCTGTATAACAACTCTTGACTAAAAATATAATACTATATTTGAGCCCCTGAAAGATTTTTTATAGTATAATTTATACCACCTTTTCTATGTATTACAAATACTATTTTCGCCTATCGGTTTTAATATTGGGAGGTCTTACGATTTTTACTTCCTGTAAGGATAAAAACGCCCAAATGCTACTTCCGGAGATTCAAGTTATTAATGTCATTAAAAAAGATGTTCCCCTAACCAGAGAATTCTTAGGTCAGGTATACGGGTTTCAGGATATACCTATAAGAGCAAGGGTAGAGGGATACCTTCTCGGTGTTCATTTTGAAGAAGGTTATCCTGTTAAAAAAGGTCAATTACTTTACACCATAGATTCACAACCTTTTGAAACCCAGGTAGCTTCTATGGATAGCAAGGTTGCAGAGGCCAGAACCTATCTTGTAAATGCCGAAAATGAATTGGCGCGGTATAAACCCCTGGCCGAAATTAATGCAGTCAGTAAAAGCGACCTGGATGCCGCGCAGGCGAGCAGGGATGCAGCCGTCTCTTCCTTAGATGCGGCCCAGGCCAATTTAAGGATGTCTCAAATACAGCTGGGCTATACCAGAATTAGCTCTCCAATAAATGGCCTGATAGGCAAAACGGAAGCACGAACCGGGGAATTTGTCGGGCGCGAGCCCAACCCGGTGATTCTTAATGTGGTATCGGATATTAGTAAAATAAGAGTTGAATTTTTTCTTACCGAAGCAGAGTATTTAATAATTGCTCGTGAATTTAATCAGAATGTAGCAGATGACGGGACGATGGATCGCGAGAACCCAAAATATCAAAAAAATCTGACACTTATCCTTGGAGACGGAACAGTTTACGAAGAGAAAGGAAGTGTTGAATTCCTTGGCAGAGCAATTGATGTAAATACCGGATCTATTTTGGTACAGGCAACATTTGATAATCAGAGAGGACTACTGAGACCGGGAATGTACGCAAAAGTGCGTGTTGAGTTTGAAGTGGTTGAAGGTGCAATTCTTGTGCCTCAAAAATGCGTTACGGAATTGCAGGGTCGGTTTACGGTATTTGTTTTAGAAGAAGGTAATATTGTGAAATCAAGACAAGTAAAAGTTTCAGACAGAATAGGCGATCTATGGCTTATCAAAGAGGGGTTAGCGGAAAATGAACAGGTTGTAATTGATGGCTTGCAAAAGGTAGCAACGGGTATGGAAATAAAACCAGTGGTTACAAAGTTCGAAAGTCAAACTTCTGAAAATTAAACCTATTATGGCCGAAGATTCAGGTAATTTTTTCGTTAAAAGACCCATAGTGGCAATAGTAATAGCCATTGTAATTGTAATTGTAGGTTTCGTATCCCTTTTAGGTTTACCAATAGAACAATATCCAAACCTTACGCCACCTATTGTTCAGGTTAACGCCACATATACAGGAGCCAATGCCATTAGTGTTGAAGAATCTGTTGCCACTCCCTTAGAACAGGAAATCAACGGAGTGGATAATATGATTTACTTGAAATCAACCAATTCCAATGATGGTACCATGACCATTGATATCTCATTTGATGTGGGCACCGATCCGGATATGAATACCGTCCTGGCGCAAAACAGGGTATCTGCCGCCTCTGCCAAACTTCCACAGGAAGTGACAAAATTTGGGGTATCTACAAAAAAATCGTTGCCAAATATTATGTTGGCAATGACACTTTCTTCGGATGGAAGATATGATCAGGATTTTCTTGGAAATTATGCTTTGATCAACATAAAAGACCAATTATCCCGAATTAAAGGTATTGGCCGTGTTGATGTTCTTGGAACCTCTGACTATTCCATGAGAATTTGGGTAAAACCAGACCTGCTTTCTAAAATGGGAATAACAGTTCCTGAAATCCTGAATGCAATTAACGAACAAAACGTGATTGTACCGGGTGGTAAATTTGGAGCGGAACCCGCACCGCCAGGTACCGAGTTCACGTACACAGTTCGTTTGCCAGAAAGATTTAATTCTGTTGAAGCTTTTGAAGATATCGTTGTGAGAACTCAAGAAGATGGGTCTCAGGTTAAAATTAAGGATATAGCAACTGTAAATCTTGGGGTTGAGACTTATGCCATGATACCCCGGGTGAACAAAGAAACCTGTGCAATTGTGACGGTATATCAAGCCCCAGGATCTAATGCGGTTGAATTGGCAGAGAATTTAATTGCAGAGATGGATAATCTTTCAAAAAACTTTCCGGAAGGCATTCAATATGATGTTGCACTGGACTCTACATTACCAATAACTGCGGGTATTAAGGATATTGTAGTTACCCTTATTATTGCACTAATACTTGTGGTTTTAGTAGTATTCATATTTATTCAGGACTGGCGGGCTACTTTAATCCCTACGCTCGCAATTCCTGTCTCGTTAATTGGAACATTTATATTTTTTCCAATGCTGGGTTTTACAATAAACGTCTTGTCGCTATTAGGATTGGTACTGGCCATTGGAATAGTTGTTGATGATGCGATTGTTGTGGTGGAAGCTGTACAAGTAAATATAGCTAAGGGTATGAGTACAAGAGCAGCCACCTTTGATGCCATGAAAAAGGTAACTGCGCCGGTAATTGCAACAACGCTTGTATTGGTAGCAGTTTTTATTCCGGTTGCCGGAATGGCAGGAATAACCGGATTACTTTATCAGCAGTTTGCCATTACTATTGTAGTTTCTGTCCTTGTATCTTCTTTAAATGCGTTAACACTTAGCCCTGCACTATGCTCATTGCTTTTAAAAGAACCAAAACCTTACAAAGGAATTTTAGGTAAGTTCTTTGCGAAGTTCAATAAGGTAATGGATCAGTCCACAAATTCCTATATGAGTTATACAAGTATTATCTCCAGAAAACTAAAAAGAGGTGTTGTTTATATTGTCATATTAACTATTGCAGCCGGAATATTTGGAAGCATGGTCCCGGGCGGATTTATTCCTGAGGAGGATATGGGCTATTTTTATGTCAATACACAACTACCCAATGCAGCATCTATTCAACGAACAGATGCAATACATAAACAAATTGAAGAAATCGTTTTAAATAACCCTGATATTGAATATTTAACTTCCATTTCGGGATATAGTTTGCTTTCCGCTTCTGCAATTCCCAATAACGGATTATTTTTTGTTACACTTACCGAATGGGGAGATAGAGATAAGACAGCTAAGGAGGTAATTAAAGACCTGAATATAGAATTTGCACAAAAATTGAAAGGGGCACAGGTTTTTGCTTTTGGTCCTCCCGCTCTTCCTGGTTTGGGGAGTGGTTCCGGCTTTAGTGTAATGATTCAGGATCGTGCAGGTAATACCCCTTCATACCTGGGCGAAAATACTATGAAATTTATTAAAGCTGCCAATGAACGACCCGAAATTGGTGCTGCTTTTACCTCTTTCCAGCCAAATGTTCCACAAAGGTACCTGGATATTGATAAAGAAAAGGCTCTTAAACTAGGGGTTTCACTTAATGATTTATACACAACAATCGGGGCTTTTATGGGCGGTGCATATGTGAACAATTTCACCAGATTTGGCAGGCTATATAAAACCTACATTCAGGCTGAGCCGGAATATAGAGTCAATGAGGCACAGATAAATAATTTTTTCGTTAAAAACAACAAAGGTAATATGGTGCCACTTGCAACAATAGCAAGTGTAAAACACATTACAGGGCCAGATTATACAAACAGGTTTAATTTATTCAGAGCTGTTGAGGTTACAGGCTCTCCAGCACCGGGATATACCTCAGCAGACGCAATTGCAGCCTTAGAGGAAGTTGGAGACGAAGTTCTCCCGCCGGACATGACTTACAGTTGGAATGCCATGTCTTTCCAGGAGAAAAAAGCTTCAGGATCGCTTACGATCATTCTTACCTTTTCCTTACTATTTGTATTTCTGATACTCTCAGCGCAATATGAGAGCTGGTCTTTGCCGTTTTCAATTCTGTTAGGTACACCATTTGCCATTTTTGGAGCGCTTATCTTCCTTTGGGTTGCCCGATTATTTAGTCCAACTTTTGAAAATAACATCTTTGCTCAGGTCTCTTTTGTTATGCTTATAGGGATGGCGGCGAAAAATGCAATTTTAATTGTAGAATTTGCAAATGAAGAATTTAAAGAAGGGGCAAGTCTTTATGATGCTGCAATGAAAGCCGCCAAATCAAGATTCAGACCCATATTAATGACTGCTTTCTCATTCATCTTGGGTGTTTTCCCCTTGGTAATAGCTTCGGGCTCAGGAGCAGAATCCAGGAAAGTGATGGGTATGGCTTTGTTGGGAGGAATGTCTTTGGCAACAATTCTCGGAGTATTTTTCTATCCTATGTTATTTATCCTTATTGGCAAGATTGCCGGATATGAGAAAAAAAGAGATAAAGCATTGGTAACCTCAAAAGTAACCACTGACTAAGATGAAAAAGATAAAAGAAATGAAAATCAAAATTTCCTTTATACTTATTGCTTTAAGTACCATCTTTTTATTTGAAGCATGTAAAGTAGGTCCCAGTTTTAATACCCAGCGTACCGAAATAGATTCCACAGCGGTTTACCGTTATGACAGTATTCAATTAGCCATGACAGATTCTGTACTAAATATTAGTTGGTGGGAATTATTTGACGATCCTGTTTTAGAGGAATTAGTTGAAATTGGTCTGAGAGAAAATAAAGATGCTCTCATAGCCTCCTCAAGGATAGAACAGGCGCTGGCTCAACTTGGTTTTACCAGAGCGGATCTTTATCCAAAGATAGGGTATAATATAGGTGCCACAAGGGGCAATATAGTAGCCGGTGCACCCACCCAGGACCTTTCCGCTCAAAATATCTTTGCTGGTTTTGGAACATTAAGCTGGGAACTGGATTTTTGGGGTAAATTCAGACGTGCCAACGAAGCGGCCAAAGCAGAATTGGTAGCTTCTGAATATGGTCAGCGAACGGTACAAATAGCTTTAATTGGGTCAATTACAGGCACCTATTATCGGTTGCTTGATTTTAAATGGAGGGAATATATATCTATCAGGACCCTGGAATTGCGACAAAAATCTCTTAACATAATCCAAGCCAGGTACGACCAGGGTATCGTACCGGAAATTGATCTGAATCAGGCTCAAATTCAAAGGGCAATAGCCGCGGCGGCAGTACCCTTTTTTCAAAGATCTATAGCACAAACTGAAAATGCCCTGGGGATACTCCTTGGAAGAAGCCCGGGCCCTATTGTAACAGGAGCTGAACTGTATGAACAAGACTTACCTCCCGATATCCCTGTTGGATTGCCATCTATGCTTATGGAAAGACGGCCAGACATTCTTCGGGCAGAAGCGCTATTACACGCTCAAACTGCAAGAATAGGTGTTGCGGTTGCACAGAGGTTTCCGTCCATAAGTCTTACAGGATTACTGGGGGTAGCAAGCGGTGATATTTCCGATTTAACAACTAATCCCGCAGTCTGGGCTATTGGTGGAAGCATGTTAGGGCCTTTGTTTGAATTTGGTAAAAACAAAAGGCGGGTTGAAATTGAGAGGAAGATAACAGAGCAGGTTATGTATGAATACGAACGTACTGTAATAGTTGCCTTTCGGGAAGTAGAAGATGCCCTGGTAGAAATATCTACGCTTAAGGAAGAAGTTCAGGCCAGGCAGGAACATGTTACTGCAGCTAAGAATGCCCAATTTCTTTCGGGTGAACGATACGACAAAGGTGTTACGAGTTTTCTTGAATTAATTGAAAGTCAGAGACAGGCATTTGAAGCAGAATTGAATTTGTCTGAGGCTACCCAGCAACTTTTCAATGGCTATGTAAATCTTTATAAAGCACTTGGTGGCGGCTGGCTGTCTGAAGAGGAAATGAATGCCGCTGCAAATGCCACAATACAAGAATAAGCAAGTAAATAATACGTAGTATAGGCCTTACCGTAAATTTATGAAATAAGATATGATAAGTAAAGATAAGTACTAATTAGTAAAATGTTGGAACTATGTCGGCACCATTTGTTATTTGATTATATTTGATTCTCCAAGATATATTATATGCCCTCAATAAAATATTTCATAAAAAGAAATTCGAAAACTTCATCTATTTATCTCCGATTTGTTCACGGTCGAAAAATCGATTTTAAGAAAACTACCAAGCTTATAATAGATCCCAGGTATTGGAATAATAATAAAGGACAAGTAAGAAACATCTCAGATTTTCCAAACAAGCTAAATGTTCAGAATGCCCTAGACAGATTAAGGTCTAGCATTCTAGGCCGGTTTAATGCTGACTATTCAGAAGGTGTAAATATTAATAGTCCCTGGTTAACAAATGTAATAGATAGTTTTTTTGAACAGGGCAATGAGGATCCATTAAACTATTTTGTTGATTATGGCCGCCGCTTTATAGTCCGTCACCGCCCCGTCCGGCTGGGCGGACCGGGACACCGTACGGCTGAAACAACTATTTGCAGACCGCCCGCCGTCTGGGTAGATTCAGTGGCGAAGGGGAAACTCGAAACACGATGAGGCCAGGATGAGGATGAAACGGACGGTGAAGAAACTGTGGGTAATCCTGCTTGGGCTCGGACTCCTTTTCGGTGCTGCCTGGGTAACTGTCTCCTCGATGCGAGCCACCCGTCCGCCGGCGCCTCCGTCAGGCAGTCCCATCGGGTATTCCTGGGGGTCGATCCATCTGGATGCCAGCCACGTTGAACCGGACTCGGATCTGGAGCGGACCATCAAGGCCTCGTTCGAGAGCGAGCCGGAAGGCAGTTTCGACCCGGACAAGGACGGCCAACGCGAGTATTCAATTCTTGTTTTGTCAGGCGGAGGTTCGTCCGGTGCCTATGGGGCCGGGTTTCTCACGGGGTGGAGCAAAGCCGGGACGAGGCCGAATTTCAAGATTGTCACGGGCGTGAGCACCGGGTCGCTGCAGTCGACCTTTGCCTATCTGGGGCCGGAGTACGATGACGAATTGACGGAGGTGTTCACGCTCTACAGTACGGACGAGATCTATACGAAGCGAAGCCTGCTTGGCGCCGCTCTCGGCGAGTCGGCGTGGGATACCGCTCCGTTGAAGGAACTCATTGACCGCTACATCACCAGTGATGTCCTTGCCGCCGTGGCCGCCAAACATGCCACGGGGCACCGACTGTTCATCGGGACCGCCAATATGGACACAGACGAGTTTATTATCTGGGACATGGGAGCAATCGCGACGAGCGACCGACCGGACAAGCTCGAACGTTACCGCAACGTGTTACTTGCCTCCTCCTCGATTCCGGTCCTGTTCCCACCTGTCTATTTCGAAGTTGAAATTGACGGACAGGATTACTACGAAATGCACGTGGATGGCGGTATTCAGGCTCAGCTTTTTCTACGAGGCTTTATGCTGGACTGTGACGAAGCCTTCGACGAGGATCTGCGTCGGAGGGACGCCGAGGTGTCGCTGTACCTGATCCGCAATGGAACGGCCAATGAATCGATAATACGGGAGGTCACGGAACCGTCATCGATTTCGATCGCATCCGCCACCATCAAACAACTGGTCGATCTGAGCACCGAGTCGAGTCTGTTCCGAGTGTATGTGCTCGCTGCGCGAAACGGCATCGATTTCAATCTGGCATTGATTCCTGACGACGTATTCCCCAATTTAAACTCCATCAAGTTCGACACCGCCAGAATGCGCGAACTCTATGACTTTGCGTACAAACAGGCCAGCAGCGGGTACGATTGGGCCAAGGTACCGCCGAGACTCGATCCCACTGAGTCGATACCCGAACGTAGTCCAGAAGGGATCAATACGCGTTTCTGAGGCCACAATCAAAAAATATAGATCGACCTTGGTAAAGATTTCCGATTTTGAGCAGCATATGAAATAGAGGCTTAAAATAGGCGCGGTTGATCTGAAATTCCATAGGGATTTCACTACTTTTTTAAATAAAGATCAAAGGCTAAATTTTAATACAATAGGCAGATATTTAAGTTGTATAAAAACTATTTGCAAAACTGCAAAACAAAATGGTACTAAGGTCGTTATTGAATATGTTGTCTATCTCAGCTTCTGAAAGTGTCACAAATATGGAGGTTATGTTCTTAGATTCTAATTTTAATCAAGATATCGGTTCTTGGGATGTAAGTAATGTTACTAATATGAGATTAATGTTTGTAAATACATTAAGTATCAATCAAGATATAAGTTCATGGAATGTTGATAATGTGACAGGGTGTACTCAATTTAGTTTTGATACTCCTCAATGGACTCTCCCAAAACCCAACTTCACGAACTGTACTGAATAATTTCTCGTAAACCCCAATATCCAAAAAACACAAACCCCCTTAAATGGAGTGGTTTTATATCTGAGTTGAATTTCAATTCAACGATGGTTCATTAGGAGAAAAGTATTTAGTAGTGAATTCGTTTGTTGAAAATGCCATAAGGAATCAATCACTTGATTGTGTCAATGAAATATTTTATTTTAGCTTAGCTGTCTAAATTTAATAACAATTGCTTCTCAAAAATGAAATTGTTTTATGGGGGATTTCTATAAAAAGAATGAATGAAAGATTTACATATGAAGGATTTAGACAATAAAAAAAGTTTCGAATCTCTGCTTGTAGAATTATCTGCAAAACTGATAAATCCTCCCCTTGAATCCATTGATTTGGCGATTGAGTCCAGCTTAAATTTATTGACGGAATTTTTTGATGCTGATCGCTGTCACCTGGGAGAGTTCTCGAGCAATCAATCAAAGATTGAGGTTTCATACTTTTATTTACGCCCCGGTATTAATATTCCGCAGACTACTGATATTGGAGAGAATTATTTACCTTTTGTTTACGAGAGTATTAAGAAAGATAGATTGATTGCAATTTCCAAACCCTCAGAATTACCCGATCATGCCAAACAGGAACGTGCTGAGTTCGAAAGACTGGGCATAAGGTCTTTGCTAGTTCTTCCATTACAGATTGATTATGAAGTCCAATTTGGGCTTTCATTATCTACCATCACAAAACATATAAAATGGGAAAAGCAGTCCATTAATCAAATTATGATTGTGGCAAATATTCTGGCCAATACGATACAACGGAAAATGGCTCTCAAACAAATATTGGATGAAAAGGAGTGGTCAGAAGCTGTTATACAAGGAATGCCCCAGATAACATATGTTTTTGATTTACAGGGGAAACTGAAACGCTGGAACAAGGATGCCGAAGCTATTTTAGGATATTCGGCAGAGGAAATGAAAGATAAATTTATCGGTGATTTTTACAACGATGAGGATATGAAAAGGGTGATGAAAGTAGTTGAAAAAGTTATTGAGGATGGTCGGGAACATCAAGTAGAATATGATTTTATCAATAAAAGTGGAGAAATTCTGCCCTCTTATTATGGTACCGGAAAACTAATGGATATAGGTGATGAGCAATATATTGTTGGACAGTCTATTAACATTTCCGAAATAAAGCAGGCACAGGAGGAGATTGCCAGACAGCTTGAAGAAATAAATGAACTCAAAAATCAACTGGAGGCCGAAAACATATACTTACGTCATGAATTAAAGAGTATCAGTTCTTTCGGTAACATCATTGGCGAGAGTGATATTCTTAAGCACATCTTTTATCGTGTAGAACAGGTTGCTCCCCTCGATACTACAGTTCTATTGGAAGGTGAAACCGGGACAGGTAAAGAGTTGTTTGCAAAGAATATTCACAAAAAAAGTACCCGGAGTGACAAGCCTTTAGTTACGGTCAATTGTGCTGCATTGCCTGCATCACTTATTGAGAGCGAATTATTCGGGCATGAGAAAGGCGCTTTTACCGGAGCGTTACAAAAGCAAATTGGGCGCTTTGAACTGGCCAGTGGCGGAACCCTGTTTCTGGATGAAATTAGTGAAATTCCGATCGAATTACAGGCAAAGTTATTGCGTGTGTTGCAGGAGGGAGAATTTGAACGGATTGGAAATCCGAAAACGATAAAAATTGATGTTAGGATTATTGCAGCAACCAACCGAAACTTGGAGGAGGAAATAAAAAAGGGCCGTTTTCGGAAGGATTTGTATTATCGATTAAACGTTTATCCGATAACTATCGCACCCTTAAGAGACAGGCCGGATGATATACCCCTTTTGGTGGAGCATTTTGTAAAACGCTTTAATCAGAAGTTTAAGAAAAACATCACTCGAATTCCCTGGAACGTGATGGATAATTTGAAGTTATACCATTGGCCAGGCAACATCCGTGAGCTGGAAAATATCATCGAACGTGCAATGATTTTATCAAACTCAAATACCTTAAAAGTTGAGAAGTTAAAGTCGCTGGAACAAGCTTACAATAAAAAACTCCAGACATTAGCAGAGCATGAACGTGACTATATCATACAGGTTCTTGATCAAACGATGTGGCGAATTAATGGACCTAAAGGTGCTGCCAGTGTACTGGATATGCATCCGGAAACTCTTCGGTCAAGGATGCGAAAATTAGGGATAAAACGCCCTAATCCAATCACTTAATGTCATTATATATAGTGTTATTCATTATATATAATGAATATAATTAATAATTACTTCCCACATATCTTCATTGATTATTGATTAACTCACTCCTTTACAGGCGTATACCGGGATGACTTTTTTGCGGCATACTATTTGTAAAACAGCGAATAATGAAAAAGCTGGAATTAATCATATTCTTGAAACAGGGCAAAAGCAAAGAATTAAAACAGACTCTGCAAGCTCTTAACAAGATATTGCAGGAATACGGCACAAGTATTTCCATTGATGAATTGGAAGAGTCTTGTTGCTTCTCCATTATAGTTCGATGGGAATCAGTAGCCCAAATGCAACACTCCTTAAAAAGGGCAGAGTTTGAGATACTTAGTGGAGCAATAAATTCCCTCTGTGAAAAAACGATCATTCGGCTTGATGACGTCCTGATTGGAAATCATATTTCAAGACTCAAAGATTTACATTATGAATAAAGAGACAGTAGAAAAGCTTTCTCCCATGAATACAAAAAATAGTTTTTACTAACATTAAAAGCGTTCAACTAAAGGGGAGGTTAATAGTATAAAACCATTAATAATTAAATAACTAAAAATGAAAATTATGAAATCAAATTTATTATTACTAGGACTATTCTCGCTGGTAATTTTTGGATGTAAGGCACAACCAGATCCAGCAATCGATTTGACAGATGAAGAACTTACAACTATTGTAAAGCAAAGCTATCAATACGTTGCTATGTATAATGTAAACAACAATTTTGCCATGATGAAGTCAAACCCCTTAGGTACCCAGGGCTGGAATAAAACGAAGTTTAACCTCGAGTTGGCAGATCACACTGTAAAAGCCATTGCCAGACCCAATAACGACACTTATTACATTATATCCATGTTGGATTTGCGTGATGATGCAGTTGTAATTAACTATCCGGCATTTGATACAAAATATGCTTCCCTGGAGGTTTCGGGATATGATCACTACATCACTGTCCCAATTGCTACATCTAAAGGAGATTTTAAGGAAAAAACAACCATTTTGTATTATTCTGACCGAACAAAGAATTATAAAGGCGAGGCAATAGAAGGCGTTGATAAATCCTTGAAAATGACTTCAGATTTTGTCATTGCTTTTTTACGGGTGGCAGCTCACAAAACTAAAGATGGACGAAATGTGAAAGCACTGGATAATTTTAAACTAACAACATTATCTGAATTTCAGGGGAAGGAACCTATTCAACAAACAACCGTCGACTTTCCTGCATGGGGCAATGATCAAATGGTATTTAAGAACAATTTCTTAGAAACAATGCAATTTGTATTTAATCACATATCGCTCGATCTTAATAATGAAATGGATAAAGCAATATTAGAATCCATGAAGAAATTA
>Ga0265306_10001301_pt1 | contig 12138 bp, 13 predicted proteins | sample Helome_3_FD_192493 | JGI IMG/M metagenome (GOLD analysis project Ga0265306, IMG submission 192493) | Marine sediment microbial communities from subtidal zone of North Sea - Hel_20160420 (Illumina Assembly) | ecosystem: Environmental > Aquatic > Marine > Subtidal zone > Sediment ...
CCGTTGGCTCTCAACCACGGTTAGCTTTCCCAACGGGCTGAAGCGCTCTTCGATTACGCGCGTTCCCTGCATCCGCAGCGTCTGGCTGAGTTCCTTGTAAGCAGAAACCTGGGGTTCGATCCATGCCCCTGGCAACAGGTAGAGAACGAGTGCCGCAACGGCAAAGCCAGTCAGTGCCGGTAATGGGCGGCCATTGCATTCGATCCAGACTGTGGTCGCGGCGGCAAAACCGAACGCCGATATACAGGCAAGGGCATAGGCTGCCGGCATCAGGTAGAGCAGTCCAATGATGCCAAGGGCGCCTAATCCGGCGCCAAGCAGGTCAGCGGCGTAAATTCGTGCCAGGCGTTCGCGATATTCGATTAAAGCGAGGCCGATCATGTTGGCCGCGAAAAAGAATGGCAGCGTCAACAGCAGGATCACCAGCGCCAGGCGTAACCAGTGACTATTGTCCCAGATGAGTTCTTCGGGATTGAATGAAAGTCGCTGTGCGAGCACGAAACCCAGTATCGAACTGATCGCGAACAGGCAGGCCTGGCTAACCGCAAAACCACGAAAATGGTTTGCGAGGCGCTCGCCTACGAATACCAGCAGGCTGCCACTGATGCCAAAACCCAGCAGTGCAACACTGACCACCATGTAGGCGAAATGATGCCACTGGATTTGTGCAAACAGCGCCATCAACAGGACTTCGTAACCCAGCACTGCCGCGGAAATCAACGCGATTGCGATCCGGGGCTGTTGATTTGCAATCACTCTGGGCCTAGTGACCGCCGGTCAGAGGCACGAATCTGACTGGTAGCACCAGGCGTGTGACCAGCTCATCCTGGTTAACGCGAGTGATTAGAATCAATTCCTGGGTAGAAAAGCGGCTCCCCACCGGGATGATCATCTTTCCGCCAACCGCGAGTTGTTTTACCAGGGGCGGTGGAATATGGTTTGCGGCGGCGGTCACGATAATTGCATCAAAAGGCGCATGCTCGGACCAGCCATAGTAACCATCGCCAATGCGTACCTCAACGGAGTCAAAGCCCAGACGTTGCAGTCGTGTTTTTGCCTGCTGCCCCAGTGGTTCGATAATTTCGATGCTCCAGACCCGGGTTTCGAGTGCAGCAAGTATTGCTGCCTGGTAGCCCGAGCCGGTACCGATTTCAAGCACCTTGTGATGCGGCTTAAGCTCCAGTAGATCGGTCATGATGGCAACAATGTAGGGCTGTGAAATGGTCTGGCCATGCCCGATTGGCAGGGGACGATTCAGGTAAGCCCGATCCATCAGGTCGGCGGGTACGAATTCATGCCGTGGCACCCTGGCCATCGCCTCCAGCACGCGCGTATCCAGGCTTGAGCGCTTGAGATACTCGCTGGTGTCGAGGACATCCTGCTCAATCAGGCCTATCATTTTGTCGCGCTTTGCCTGGAATAAATCAACTGCTTCTGCTGACTGGACTGGCAGGCAAATACACGAGGAGATAAAGATAATCCCGAGTATTAGTTTGAACGGGTTGCGATATGAGACAATTTCCAACATTGCGATTACTATTGTCCAGGGCTCGATGGCCGGGCTCAAATTATAAGCTTGAAACCACATCTCGCCAATTTTCGCTTTTTCAATGACGCTATTCGCCAGTTGGTCGATCTTCGGCAAGGTTGAGAAGCTGGCTCAGGTCGCGTTCACACAACTCGATACTGGTGCGCAACTGCCGCGCGCGCTGTTCCATGTCACGGGTTCGATTGCGTTCAAGGCTATCGCAGACGCGCCGTAATTCGTGGCGCAACGCGGCGAGTTCCTGTTTTAACTGTTGCTCGGCAGACATGTCAGCGATTTCTTTGATCTTCGAAATAGCGCCAGTTTAGCAGTGTCGAGGTTTTGGATCTCATTTGGGCTATTGTTGTTATCCATTTTGATCGGCTGAAATCATCTTCAAATTGGTGTAAATTGCCTGCCACTTGCAACCGGGAAATACCATGTCCGACTACCAGATAGCACCGTCGATCCTGTCAGCCGATTTTGCCCGGCTCGGCGAAGAAGTCGATAACGTCCTCGCCGCGGGTGCAGACATCGTTCATTTCGATGTCATGGACAATCACTACGTGCCTAACCTGACGATTGGCCCGCTGGTTTGCGAGGCCCTGCGAAAACATGGTGTCGAAGCGCCGATCGATGTGCACCTGATGGTCAAACCGGTCGATCGTATCATTCCTGATTTTGCCAGTGCCGGTGCGAGTTACATCACCTTCCATCCCGAGGCTTCTGATCATATCGATCGCAGCCTGTCGCTGGTCCGCGATAGTGGCTGCCGTTCGGGCCTGGTGTTCAATCCTGCGACGCCACTCAGTTACCTCGACCATGTGCTCGATAAGGTCGATATGATACTGCTTATGTCGGTCAATCCTGGTTTCGGTGGACAAAGCTTTATTCCGGCGACCCTCGACAAGTTGCGCGCTGCGCGTCGCATTATCGATGCATCGGGTCTCGATATCCGCCTGGAGATCGATGGTGGCGTCAAGGTCGATAATATCGCTGAAATCGCCGCTGCGGGCGCCGACACTTTTGTCTCCGGTTCCGGGATTTTCGGCGGTGCCAACCCTGACGATCCAAATCAGTACGACAGCATCCTGCGACAGTTCCGCGATCAACTGGAACGCGTCAATTCCGTCTAATTGCTGCCGGAAATAGTCGTAGCCTTGCCCGGAATGCTATGTTAGATTCTGCCGACTGACTGAAAAGTTAATCCACATGACTCAACAACGTTTACAGAAAAATGAGGGTACACAACACTGGCGATGGTGATCGCGAGCTATTGTTGTCTGTTTCCTTTTTTCTGTTAATTCGTTTCAAGAGTCACCCATGAATCTCAAGCAATTCAATCAAATCAAGCGTGATTACAATCGCATCCCGCTGGTGCGTGAAGTTTTCGCCGACCTGGATACACCGCTTAGCACCTATCTGAAACTGGCCGACGAGCCCTACACCTACCTGTTCGAATCGGTGCAGGGTGGTGAAAAATGGGGTCGCTATTCGATTATCGGCATGGCCTGCAGTACGCTTATCAAGGTTTTCGGCAAGCGGGTGCTACTCGAAGTCGATGGCCAGGTTGTCAGCGACGAGGAAACCGCTGACCCGTTGCGTTTTATCGAGGATTACCTGCATTCCTTCAAGGTTGCCGAGGCCGATTGCCTGCCCAAGTTTCATGGCGGCCTGGTCGGTTACTTCGGTTACGATACGATTCGTTATATCGAACCGAAACTCGCGCACTGTCCCAACCCCGACAAGCACGATACTCCTGATATCCTGCTGATGCTAAGCGACAAGCTGGTCGTGTTCGATAACCTGTCTTCGCGCATGTTTCTGATCGTGCATGTCGAGCCTACGGTAGATCAGGCCTGGCATCAGGGTCAGCAGCAACTCGATGATCTCGAGGTCAAATTGAGTTCGATTCAACTCGATACCAGTACCGGTTCGGGTCAGCAGACGGTACGCGAGCAGGACTTTACCTCCGAGTTCACCCAGCAGGGCTTCGAGACAGCGGTAGAGAAGGCGCGTCAGTACATCATCGATGGCGATGCGATGCAGATCGTTTTGTCGCAACGGCTCTCGATTCCCTACCAGTCCGCGCCAATCGATTTATACCGGGCGCTGCGCGGTCTCAACCCGTCGCCTTACCTGTATTACCTGAATCTTGGTGACCATCACGTGGTCGGATCGTCGCCTGAAATACTGGTGCGCCTCGAAGACGAGGCGGTCACGGTCAGGCCGATCGCCGGTACCCGTCCACGCGGCAGAACTCCGGAACAGGATCTCGCGCTCGAGCAGGAACTGCTCAATGACCCCAAGGAACTCGCCGAGCACCTGATGTTGATCGATCTCGGGCGTAACGATGCCGGCAGGGTCAGCCAGGTAGGCAGCGTGCACCTGACCGAGAAGATGATCGTGGAGCACTATTCACACGTGATGCATATCGTTTCCAACGTCGAGGGACGGATCAAGCCTGACATGTCGGCTTTTGACGTATTGCGCGCCACCTTCCCGGCAGGCACGGTTTCGGGGGCACCCAAGATCAGGGCGATGGAAATTATCGATGAACTGGAACCGGTAAAACGGGGTATTTATTCAGGTGCGGTAGGGTATATATCCTGGAGCGGTAATATGGATACTGCAATCGCGATTCGTACGGCGGTGATCAAGGATGAAACACTCTATATTCAGGCCGGTGCCGGAATCGTTTATGATTCAGTTCCGGCAAATGAATGGGCGGAAACGATGAACAAGGGGCGCGCTATTTTTCGTGCCGTGGCCCTGGCCGAGGCGGGATTGCCGTCGCGTGATCCCTGCGATCCAGAAGCTAGCGGGGCAGAATCATGAAAGTCCTGATGATCGATAATTATGATTCCTTTACCTATAACCTGGTGCAGTACCTCGGTGAACTGGAAGCCGATGTCGAGGTGGTGCGTAACGACCAGGTCGGGGTCGATGAAATCCTGAACTCGGGCAGCAGTCATATCATGGTGTCACCCGGCCCCTGTACCCCGAACCAAGCCGGGGTATCGATGGCCGCAATCGAGGCGCTGGCCGGGCAGATACCCATTCTCGGCGTATGTCTCGGGCACCAGAGCATCGGGCAGGTCTACGGCGGAGAAATCGTGCACGCGCGTGAGATCATGCATGGCAAGACATCGCCGGTGATCCATACCGGCGTCGGCGTATTCAAAGGCCTTGCCAGTCCATTCGTCGCAACGCGTTACCACTCACTGGTGATCGATAAGGACAATGTTCCCGACTGTCTCGAAGTCACCGCCTGGACCGAAAATGCAGACGGCAGTGTCGATGAAATCATGGGTGTGCGGCACCGCGAACTTGCGATAGAAGGGGTTCAATTCCATCCGGAATCGATTCTGACCGAGCATGGTCACGCCCTGTTGCGAAATTTTCTTCAACAAAGTATCAATTAAGCGAGGAGTGCGATGGATATACAAACGGCTATTAAGGCGGTGATCGCGCGCCAGGATCTGAGCAGCGATGAAATGAATTCGGTGATGCAGCAAATCATGACCGGAGAATGCACGGCATCCCAGATCGGTGGTTTCCTGGTCGGGCTGCATATGAAAGGTGAAACCGTCGACGAGATTTCCGCGGCTGCCCGGGTTATGCGCGAGCTGTCGACCCGGGTAGAGGTAAACACCGATCATCTGGTCGATACCGCGGGTACGGGTGGCGATTCCTCGGGTAGTTTCAATATTTCAACCGCGAGTGCAATCGTAGCGGCCGCAGCAGGCGCCAGCGTCGCCAAGCACGGTAATCGTTCCATGACCAGTAACTCGGGTAGCGCCGATGTGCTCGAGGCGGCCGGTGTGAAGCTGGATATTTCGCCGCAGCAGGTCGCCGAATGCGTCGAGCAGGTTGGCGTTGGGTTCATGTTTGCGCCGGCGCATCACGGTGCGATGAAGCATGCCATCGGTCCGCGCAAGGAAATGGCGGTAAGAACCATATTCAACGTGCTCGGACCTTTAACCAATCCCGCCGGCGCGCCGAACCAGGTTATCGGCGTATTCCACGACGAGCTGGTAGAGCTGATGGCAAACGTTTTGAACCAGCTTGAAAGCCACCATGTCATGGTGGTGCACGCCGAGGACGGAATGGATGAAATCAGTATTTCTGCGCCCACCCATGTTGCCGAACTCAAGGACGGCAAGGTGAGCAGTTATAACATTAAACCGTCTGATTTCAGCATGGATTCGGCTTCCCTGGACGAGCTTCGGGTCAATTCTCCCGAGCAAAGCCTGGACATGATTCGCGCGGTGCTGGCAGACAATGCCGGTCCCGCACACGATATTGTCTGCCTCAATGCCGGTGCTGCAATCTATGTATCGGGTTGTGCCGATACCCTGGCAGCCGGTGTCGAAGCCGCGAAAGTCGCCATCAGCAGCGGCAAGGCTGCCGAAGTGCTGCAAAACCTGGTGGCCAGGTCCAACGCCTGATGAGCGGCGCGCGGCCGGATATTCTGAATCGTATTCTTGCGCGCAAGCAACAGGAGATTAGCGCGCGTCGGCAAACGGCGTCGCTCGACAGCTTGCAACAACAGGCGCATGAGGCATCGGCACCGCGTGGATTTGTGGCTGCGTTAAAGCGGCGCGTCGAGCAGGGTGAATCCGCGGTGATTGCCGAGATCAAGAAGGCCTCGCCCAGCAAAGGCGTGATTCGCGAAAACTTCGACGTGGTTGAAATCGCTCGATCCTATGAAGCGGGTGGCGCCAGCTGCCTGTCGGTGCTGACCGATCAGGATTTCTTCCAGGGGCACGAGGATTTCCTGGTTGCCGCGCGTTCTGCCTGCCAGCTACCGGTCATTCGCAAGGATTTTATTGTCGACCCCTACCAGGTGGTCGAATCGCGGGCAATCGGCGCTGACTGCATTCTGCTCATAGTCGCGGCGCTTGACGATGAAACCATGGCAGGCCTTCATCATGAAGCGCGCACACTCGGCATGGATGTACTGGTCGAGGTGCACAACCGCGAGGAGCTCGAACGCGCACTTAAACTCGAACTCGAGCTGGTCGGAATCAACAATCGCGATTTACGTACTTTTGACACCAGCCTGGATACCACGATTAAATTGCTTGAGCTTATCCCCGCGGGTTGCCTGGTCGTTACCGAGAGCGGGATTCATAGTCGCGAGGACGTTGCTTTAATGCGCCGGCACGAGGTCAACGCTTTTCTCGTGGGTGAAGCCTTTATGCGGGTGCCGGAACCAGGACAGGGACTGCGCGAACTTTTCTACTAGCCCGCTATCCCCGCGGGCAAGTCTTAGCGGGTACCGAAGACGACTATGGTTTTGCCATGCGCGGTGATCAGACCGTCTTCTTCGAGCGTTTTCATCACGCGTCCAGCCATTTCGCGCGAACAACCGACAATCTTGGCGATTTCCTGGCGCGTAATCTTGATTTGCATGCCATCGGGATGAGTGATTGCATCGGGTTCGCGTGCCAGGTCGAGCAGGGTGCGGGCGACCCGCCCGGTGACATCCATAAACGCAAGATTACTTACCTTGCGGCTGGTATTGCGCAGACGACTGGCCAGCTGCGAAGACAGTTGAAACAGGATCTCGGGCGTGTCCTTGGCCAACTGCATGAACTGGTTGTAATGAATTTCCGCTACCTCGCACGCGGTGCGCGTGATAACCCAGGCGCTGCGCTTGGTGTCTTCTTCGAATAAACCCATTTCACCAAAGAAATCACCCGGGTTGAGATAGGCGAGTACGATTTCATTACAGTCCTCGTCCTCGATGACTACGCTCACCGAACCGTCGATGATATAGTAAAGCGTCTCGGATTCGTCTCCCGCATGGATAATAGTACTGCGTGTCGCGTATTTCTTTGTATGACAATGATGCAGAAAATTGTCCAGCGCGGCATTTTGCCGGGGTATAACTTTTGTGATCGGGTTAACTGACATGATTGTAATTATCTGTTTCGCGCAAGTGCTAAAGATAGCACAAAAAGATCAATTCAACAGCAATAGGTATTAACTATGAAGTGCAGGATCAAGTGGCTGGATCATATGTCTTTTGTCGGCGAATCCGGCAGTGGTCACTCGGTGGTGATGGACGGGGCCCCCGATGCCGGCGGGCGCAATCTAGGGGTGCGGCCGCTGGAGATGCTGTTACTTGGGCTTGGTGGTTGTACCTCGTTTGACGTGGTGTCGATTCTGCACAAGTCGCGGCAGCAACTGGTCGATTGTGAAGTCGAAATCGAAGCAGAACGCGCCGAGAGCATTCCCAAAGTATTTACCAGAATTCATCTTCATTTCATCGTTTCAGGCCGCGATCTCGATCAGGGCAAGGTCGCAAAGGCAATAGACCTGTCGGCAGACAAGTACTGTTCAGCCTCGCGCATGCTCGAAAAAACCGCCACAATCACCCACGACTTCGAAATCGTCAACCCCGACTAAAGCCAGATAGCTCTCGACAGGCCCCCAACCGGCATTCCTCTGCCTGGCCACCTTGGGGGAATGCCCGCAAAAGGCGCTCCCAACCGGCGCAGGCGCCGGTTGGTCCATCCATGGAATCGCTTGGAGCTCGGCATCCATGCCTCGCTACACTTTTGCGGACATTCCCCCAAGGTGGCTGATAAGTGTTGAGGCGTGGACATGGGTATTCGTTTGCGGGACGCTGCGCAACAGGGATGTTGTGATACGGCACTCCGGGCGCGAGCCTACATGGATGTATCGGTCCGACGCATCGGTACGGCGATCCCGCAAACGAATACCCATGGCCGCGCCGTTACTGGATTGTAATTTGGTACCGGAATGAGTGGGTATTAGATGCGGTAGGCGGTGAAGGTCATGATCTTGCTGACCAGGGTCATCGCGGTTTTGACCGGTTGCGGTAGTTCCGCGGCACCGGCAGCGGCCGCGTTTTCGGCATGGCGCAACTCGTCTGCACGCATGGTCTCGATGATCGATCGACTGCGCTGGTCCTGTTCGGGTAACTGTTCGAGGTGCCGGTCGAGGTGGGCACAGACCTGCTGCTCGGTTTCCTTGACGAAGCCGAGGCTCCACTTGTCACCGGCGGCGCCCGCCAGGGCTCCGATGGTGAACGAACCCCAGTACCAGACACCATCGAGCAGGCTGCGTGATTGATCGAGTTCCGCAAGGCGCCGCTGACACCAGTTCAGGTGTTCGTTTTCTTCTTCGGCGGCCTCGTTCATTGCCTGACTGAGCGCCTGCTCGCGTGCGCTAAAGGCCTGGCCACGGTAAAGCCCTTGCGCGGCGACTTCCCCGGCGTTGTTAACCCGCATTAAACCGGCGACATGCTCCTTTTCCCGGGCGGACAATTCAACCTGCTCCGAGTCGTCGGCCGGATAAGCTCGCGCGACCGCGCCGGGCCGCACATGGCTGGTACTCAGGCCATGCTGCAGTTCCACGAAGAGACGATCGGTAAAGCTTAGATTGCGCATTCTGGATCCAGGCAAATGGTTTTAAATTCGGCGACGTGAGGGCTTATTATCATCTAAACCGGGATATTAATCCAAGCCGCCAAATATCCCGCTAAATCAAGGGTTTTACATCTTGTCAAGCGCAGGTTAATTGGTTAGTATTCGCGCCCTTTGTGGAAGAAGTCCACGCCTTAACGGCACAAATCAGGAATTAGTATGAAAACCTTCAGCGCAAAACCCGAATCGGTAAAACGCGACTGGTACGTAATCGATGCCAGCGACAAGGTGTTGGGTCGCCTGTCGACTGAAATTGCGCGTCGGCTGCGCGGTAAGCACAAGCCTGAGTACACGCCGCACGTTGATACCGGCGATTACATTATCGTCATTAATGCGGAAAAGGTACGGGTTACCGGCAACAAGGAAACCGACAAGATGTACCACCATCACACCGGTTACATCGGCAGTCTCAAGTCAACTAACCTGTCGAAGTTGCGCAGCGAGCACCCGGAAAGAATCATCCAGCATTCGGTCAAGGGCATGCTGCCCAAGAATGCGCTGGGTCGGGCAATGTTTAAGAAGCTGAAGGTATACGCGGGTGATGTGCATCAGCACTCAGCGCAGCAACCCCAATCCCTCGAAATCTAACAGGTCAAATTATGGCAGTTGAACAATATTACGGTACCGGTCGGCGCAAGAGTTCGTCGGCACGGGTTTACCTGAAATCCGGTAACGGTGCGATCAAGGTTAATAACAGAACCATCGAGGAATACTTCGGCCGTGAAACCTCGCGCATGGTTGTACGCCAGCCTCTGCAAACCGTCGATGTACTGGATAAATTCGACATCAACGTGAATGTTTCCGGCGGCGGACCCAGCGGACAGGCGGGTGCGATACGTCTCGGCATTACACGCGCCCTGCTGCAATACGACGAAACCTTGCGTGAAGCACTGCGTAAGGAAGGCTTTGTTACCCGCGATGCACGTGCAGTTGAACGCAAGAAGGTTGGCCTGCGCAAGGCTCGCCGTGGTGTTCAGTTCTCGAAGCGCTAGGCCCACCTCAACGCAAACAGGAAAGCCCGCAATCGCGGGCTTTTTTTATGCCTGTATGGATCTGATTCCGTCCTCGCCTCCGAGGATGAGCACATCGGCTGGCCGATGGGCAAACAGGCCCACGCAGACCACGCCAACGATCTGGTTGATGCGGATTTCCATATCAATCGGGTCGTCGATCTGCAGGCCATGGACATCGAGAATCTGATTGCCATTATCGGTAATAAATCCTTCACGCAGGCGGGGGTCGCCACCGAGCCCCTGCAGCGCCCCGATGACCAGTCCGCGAGCCATCGGGACAACCTCCACCGGTAGCGGAAACGCGCCCAGCGTGGTTACCAGCTTGCTTTCATCGGCAATACAGACAAACACGGCGCTTGCTGCTGCAACGATTTTTTCCCGTGTTAATGCGCCGCCACCGCCCTTGATCAATTGCAGCTGGTGATTCGACTCGTCGGCGCCGTCGACGTAAAGATCGAGTTCGCCGACCTCGTTCAGGTCGACGACCTTGATTCCATGGCTGCGTAGGCGTTCGCTGGAAGCCTCGGAACTTGATACCGCCGAGTTAACCTTGCCTTGCATTTTTTCGCCGAGCAAGTCGATAAAATGATTGACTGTCGAACCCGTACCGACTCCAATCGTTGAGCCGGGTTTGACATAATCGATCGCCGCCTCTGCCGCATTGCGTTTTTTATCTTCGGGCGTCATGGATTTACCTGTTGCTTCATGTGCAATCAATTATGATAATCACCTGCAGTCCGCGCAAGCGATTGCGCGGTTTTGCGAATAATTTCTACATATAAATTAATATCGGGCTATGCAAAAGGAAAAGTTTCTAGAAAAAGTGCTTACCGCGAGGGTCTACGACGTCGCCCGCGAAACACCGCTTGATCATATGCCGCGAATTTCGAAGCGTTACGACAGCCAGGTCTATATCAAGCGCGAGGATTTGCAGCCCGTGTTTTCCTTCAAGTGTCGGGGCGCGTTCAACAAGATTTACCAGGAGCTGCAGGCCAATCCCGGATTAAAAGGCGTTATAACCGCCTCCGCCGGAAACCATGCACAGGGCGTTGCGTTAGCGGCGAAAAAACTTCATCTCAAGGCAACCATCGTCATGCCCACCACGACACCCGATATCAAGGTCACAGCGGTCAGATCTTACGGTGCGAAGGCGGTCCTGTACGGAGAAAACTTTGACGCCGCCAAGGATTACTCGTTAAAGCTTGCGAAGAAGGAGCGCCTGGCTTTTATCCATCCGTATGATGACTTCGACGTGATGGCGGGTCAGGGTACCATCGCGCATGAAATCATCCGTGAACACCCGGGCAAGATAGACGCGATTTTCGTGGCTGTTGGTGGAGGCGGGTTAATCGGCGGAATTGCCGGCTTTCTGAAGGCAGTCAAACCGGAAATCCGGATAATCGGTGTCGAACCCGATGACGCCGCCTGTTTCTACGAAGCGCGCAAAGCCGGGCGACGCGTCAGGCTAAAGGAAGTCGGAATTTTTGCCGACGGTGTCGCTGTGAAACAAGTCGGCAAAAAAAACTGGTCGATGATCAGGGACCTGGTCGATGACGTGGTGCTGGTCTCGACCGACCAGATCTGCGCGGCGATAAAGGATACCTATGAGGACACGCGCGCTATCTGTGAACCCGCGGGTGCCTTATCGCTTGCAGGGTTAAAAAAGTATGTCGAGATGCACGGCATCAAGCAGCAAACGCTAGTGGCGATCAACTGCGGGGCCAACATGAACTTCGACCGTCTGCGCCACGTATCCGAGCGTGCCGAGCTCGGTGAAGATCGCGAGGCCTTGCTGGCGGTCGAAATTCCGGAGCGACCGGGCAGTTTCAAAAAGTTATGCCAGTTAATCGGCCATCGCTCGATTACCGAGTTCAACTATCGTTATGCCGACGATACGATAGCGCGGGTATTTGCCGGTATCCAGCTTACCCACGGCATTGATGAGAAAAACAAGCTCATCGAAAAACTGGGTGCGAAGGGTTACGGCGTGGTGGACATGACCGGCAACGAGGTTGCCAAACTGCATACTCGTTACATGATTGGCGGGCATCCCGGCAGCAGCGTCTCAACCGAGCTTCTTTACCGCTTCCAGTTTCCGGAAAAACCGGGCGCGTTATTAGATTTTTTGATGAAGGTGGGC
>Ga0265306_10001302_pt1 | contig 12128 bp, 11 predicted proteins | sample Helome_3_FD_192493 | JGI IMG/M metagenome (GOLD analysis project Ga0265306, IMG submission 192493) | Marine sediment microbial communities from subtidal zone of North Sea - Hel_20160420 (Illumina Assembly) | ecosystem: Environmental > Aquatic > Marine > Subtidal zone > Sediment ...
CAAGAGCATGACAAACACAAAGAAAAGTGTCCTAAATGTAAAAGTGAAGATATTGAGCGTGTACTAAGTACAGTTAGTGTACAAACGTCTAAAAAGTCTTGAGCCTCAAGATATACTTTAAAAGTATTATGAAGAATAAACGACCCTTTCCCTAAAACCCAATGGTATTGGACAGCAGTACACGCGGGTATCGATTTGTCTGTCTCCCCCTTTTGCTGAATGACTCCTAAAGGCAGATTCAGTATGGGCGGCAGAAACCGACCCTATATAGATACTCATACCCTTGCTCAACTTCTCAATTCAATAAGTTTCTCGTTAAATATAGGTCAGGATACAATTTCCATTACAAGTAGAAACAATTGCTCTCTGAACTATTTATTTATGAGATAACACGTCCATGTCAAGCAAACATAAACCCACACGCATCGTCATTATGGGCGCGGCAGGCCGTGATTTCCACAATTTCAACATGGTATACCGCGACGATCCTGATAGCCGCGTGATTGCCTTCACTGCGAACCAGATTCCGGATATTGCCGGGCGTCGTTACCCGCCTTCGCTGGCAGGGGCCATTTACACCGAAGGGATCCCCATCGTCGACGAGGCTACACTGAGCGCGCTTTGTCGCGAGGAAAACATTCACCAGGTTGTATTTGCCTATAGTGACATCAGTCATGCCCAGGTGATGCACAGGGCCTGTCTGGTGCTGGCAGAAGGTGCCGACTTCCTGTTATTGGGCCCCGAACGCACTATGTTACAGGCGCGGGTACCAGTGATCGCCATCTGCGCTGTCAGAACCGGTTGCGGTAAATCACAGACCACGCGGTGGCTCGCAAAGTTACTGAAACAAAAGGCACTCCAGGTAGTGGTGATTCGTCACCCGATGCCCTATGGCGACCTGGAAAAACAGGCGGTACAGCGTTTTGCAAATCGTGCCGATATGGATGCTGCCGACTGTACCATCGAAGAGCGCGAAGAATACGAGCCGCACCTGGAAATGGGCACCATCGTCTATGCGGGCGTTGATTATGCCGAGATCGTCGCGCAGGCAGAAAAGGAAGCTGACATCATCCTGTGGGATGGCGGCAATAACGACTTTTCCTTCATTCACCCCGACCTGCATATCGTTTTGGCCGATCCGCTACGGCCCGGCAATGAAACCAGTCATTACCCCGGTGAAACAGTATTACGCATGGCCGATGTGGTAGTACTTGCGAAAGTAAATTCGGCTGCGGAAGCCGATATCCAGAGTGTCACCGAAAACGTACGCAAGATTAATCCGCAGGCCGCGATCGTCCGTGGTGCATCGCCTGTCAAGCTGGAGAACCCCTCTGCGGTGCGCGGCAAACGCGTGCTGGTCGTCGAAGATGGCCCGACTATCACCCATGGTGGCATGCCTTATGGTGCCGGTTACGTTGCCGCCACCCAGGCTCAGGCGCAAGAAATAGTTGATCCGCGCAGTGCGGCGCATGACGAGATCAGCATGGTTTACGCACAGTACCCCCACATCGGTACCGTGCTTCCCGCCCTGGGCTATCATCCCGCACAACTCGAGGCGTTACGCGCAACCATCAATGCATGCGACGCTGATGCCGTGGTTGCAGCAACGCCCTGTGACATCGGCGCACTGATCGATATCAATAAGCCTGTGGTACGCGCTTACTATGAGTTTGCCGAAGACGGCGAACCGGGGCTCGGCAGCCTGATCGAATCTTTTCTGAAGGAAAAGAAACTGGCCGGCTAGTCCCACCAGAGCGTGTCAGTTACATCCCCAGTGATCACCGTGCCGGCCTTGCCGGCTATAATTGCCTGCGCATCCTGCAGCCGCCCGATGCCTGCAAGTCCACCCATCTGTTCGACAAACTCACAGGCTGCCTCCACTTTGGGCGCCATCGAACCAGCCGCAAACGCAAGTTGACTGATCTCTCGGGAAGAGATGCGACTTATGGCAGCTGCATTAAGCTGACCCCAGTCTTTATAGATTGCATCGACATCGGTCAGCATAATTAGGGCGTCTGCCGAGAGCTCCCGGGCGAGTAGCGAACTCGCTGAATCCTTATCGATCACCGCCTCGACGCCGACGAGGTGGCCTTCTTCCCGACATACCACCGGGATTCCTCCCCCACCGGCGCATATGACGATCACCTGATTTTCCAGCAGTAACTTGATGACACCGAGTTCCAGGATACGCAGCGGGCGTGGCGAGGGCACCACGCGTCGGAATGACTTGCCATCGGGCGCAATAGTCCAACCGAGCACCTCGGCGACACGCTGTGCCTCGGCCTCGTTGTAAACGGGACCAATCGGCTTGGTCGGATGCCGAAACGCTGGATCATGTGGATCAACTTCGATTTGTGTCAATAGCGTTGCGCAGCGATGGTCGGTGGGTAGCAGGTTATTCATTTCCTGTTCGATCAGGTAGCCGATCATGCCCTCGGTTTCGGCACCCAGAATGTCTAATGGGTAATGCGCATCCTCCTTGTAGGCCGAGTCCTGTAAGGCCAGCAAGCCGACCTGCGGGCCGTTGCCATGCGTGATCACCAGTTGATGTTCGCGCGCGATCGGCGCCAGGGCCGCGGCCGCAATTTTCACATTGTGACGCTGGTTCTCGGCAGTCAGGGCCTGCCCCCGGTGCAGCAAGGCATTACCACCCAGGGCGATGACGATGCGCATTCAATCCCCCAGGGTCGCCACCAGGACGGCCTTGATTGTGTGCATCCGATTCTCGGCCTGTGCGAACACAATCGAGAGCTCGGATTCGAATACGTCGTCGCTAACCTCCATCGCGTCCAGGCCGTACTTCAGGTAAATCTTTTCACCGATTTCAGTTTCACGATTGTGAAATGCTGGTAGGCAATGCATGAACTTTACCGCAGGATTTCCGGTCAATTCCAGCAAATCGCGGTTAACCTGGTAGGGCTTGAGCAGCACGATACGTTCATCCCATACGGTTTCGGGTTCGCCCATCGAGACCCAGACATCGGTGTAAACATAGTCGACTCCTTTAAGCACTGCTGAAGGGTCATCGGTTATATTGAGCTGAGCTCCGGTCTTTTGGGCAATCTGGTGGCACCTCGCGATAAGGCCGGCGTCCGGATGCAGTGCAGCCGGTGCAGCCATCCGAAAATCCATACCCATTTTGGCGGCACCAACCATCAAAGAGTCTCCCATATTGCCGCGACCATCACCCAGATAACAGAAGCTTATCTCCGCCAGGGGCAGTTCCGAAAACTCCTCCATGGTCAGAAAATCGGCAAGCACCTGGGTGGGGTGGTACTCGTCGGTTAAGCCATTCCAGACCGGCACACCATGACGACCCAACTCTTCAGCCGTTTCCTGCCCAAATCCGCGGTACTCGATACCATCGTACATTCGCGCCAGCACCCTGGCGGTATCCTTCATCGATTCCTTGACTCCGATCTGGCTGCCGGTTGGCCCGAGATAGGTAACGTTTGCACCCTGATCGAAAGCCGCGACCTCAAATGCGCAACGCGTTCGCGTCGAAGCCTTTTCAAAAATCAGCGCGATGTTTTTGCCGCTCAAGCGCGGCTGCTCATTGCCCGCGTATTTATCAGCCTTTAATCGCGCGGCCAGGTCCAGTAAATAGCGAATTTCCTCCGCTGTGAAATCGAGTAACTTCAAAAAATTTCGCCGCTTTAGATCATGTGCCATTTTTTGCCTCCTTTAACTCTGGAACCAGGTTGTGTCATCCCGCTTGAGATTTCATGATTGATTGTCCCGAGTTTATCCAGCCATGCGCCTTATCACAGTGAACACTTCTTCACATATTCCGAGGTCATCACCGAGAGCAAGGCGCTATAGTTCGGAATGAAAGCCAGTCCATCCCCGACATGAATCGGCCTGGCTGCAGCGCTGACATCGACAACCAGGTAATCACTGGATGCACCCAGAATAGCAATGCCTGGCTCGCACGGCACAATGCCTGCCACATCCACATCTTCGCGCCCCAGGTTCAACAGCACCCTCAGTTTTTCGCCACGATCTTCGAATTGCGTCAAGCCACCGAACGCATCTTCGCTGCGTTCGCCCATGGGCCGCGATGGTTTACTGTTGACCGCCAGTACTTCGGCATGGATTACAAAGGCATCCTGGAATGTATCCGGCCAGGGCTTGCGTTGCGTGGTTTCACGACCGAGCAGAATTGCTTCGCCGATACGGGCATGATTGACCCGTGCGGGCATCTTTCCCGCGGCGATCAACTCGAGCCCGCTGGAATTGATACCGGAGAGCCATTCGATCCTGAGGTCTAAAACCTGCTCAATCTCAAGCGACAGCTCCACCAATTGCCGCATATTTTCTTCGCTCGGAACGACGCCGCCAAAACACGCAAGATTAGTTCCCAGGCCCTTGATACGAATGCCCGGTAATTTAAATGCAGCCCTCACGAGAGAGACCAGGTCATCCGGCCAGACACCCTCGCGCAGGTCGCCGAGGTCCACCATCAGGATCACATCATGGATCCAGCCCCGGCTCTGCGCTGAGTCCGACAGCGCTTCAAGTACGCTCGCCTCCGAATTCAGGCTTAGACCCACCATTTCAACAACGTTATCCACAATGGACAGGGCAGGAATCCGAAGCAACATAAACGATGTATCGACGCCGGCAATCTTCATCCGCCGAATGTTTTCCAGGCGCGAGTCAGCAATCATGGTAACGCCACCGCGCAGCATGGCTTTGGCTACTTCCGGGTGGCCGCAAGTAGCCTTGGTAACCCCACACACTTCGATGTTATGCGCCCGGCAAAGGCTGACGATAGTACGCACATTATGCTCAATCTTATCGAGGTCCATCGTCACACGGGGAGTCGTCATAGTACAATTTCGGAACTCGGTTGTTCCGTCCCTGTAATCAGCAGCTGGATAGAATCTCGCATACGCTATTGGCTTGCCATGACATGACTATCTTATAAGCAGAATAGATAGTTTGATTGACTGTTATCAACTCCGTTTGATTCAAATTCATATAAATTAGCAATTATATTCCAATGGTCAATGCAAGGCAGGAGATAAACCATGCAAACCAGAGAAATCGAAAAAGACAACTGGCAAAGCTTTTTCGATCTGATTTCCGGAACGTTACAGGGCAAACTTATTCAGATCGAAATCGATAGCCTTGAATTAGGCGCCCAGATCGAGGCGGATAAATTGTCGCTCAATGGCTTAACCTATGACAGTAAAGACGATTCGTTTGTGATCAGCAGCGATCAAATTGAGCACGTTATCCGCTCACCACAGCAGATATTTGTCGCTGATGGGAAGCAAGGTATGAACAGTCTCAAAATTCGCTCGGCGGATGGTACCGAGCAAATAATCAGTTTTGCAGAGCCACTGGCACTACCGCCGGCAAATTAAAGGGGATCTGTATGAGCTTAAGAGAAAACTATGAAAAGAAAATGCAGGACCAGCTTAACGAGTTGAAAGCAGAGATCGCCGAACTCAAGGAAAAAGCCGATCAGACGGAGACCAATCTGCAACTTGAATATTACACTCTAATCGACGAACTACATCTAAAACTCGAAACAGCCAATCAACAGTTCCACCTGCTTAAGCAAACCAGTGATGAGAAATGGGATGAATTTAAATCCGAGTTCGAAATAATCTGGGATTCCTTGCGTGAACTGATAAGATCAGTCACTTCACCCTGAACCGGACAGCCTTCCAGTTCCAGTCTGAGTGAACACTTTTAATTAGCCCATCGATGAAAAAAGTATCGTGGGTAACCCGCGTAAAAACGAGGACTAATAACTCGTAGGTAAATAATGTAAAGACCTCTTTTACAGCAGATCTCTCAGATGAGAGATTCCGGAGCCACGAGCAGAAAAACTCCTAATATTAGAATAACCAGACCGCTGATCAATTTTAGCCAGCGTCCCTGCTTTTCCTGCAACTTGAACTTGTTCATCGTGAAAACGGCAATCGCCACCATCAGCCCATCGTCAAAAACATAGGCAAGATTGTAGAGTATGAGGTAAGCGTAATACTGAGTGATCGGCAAGGGCGAAAGGGTTAGTATCTGGGTATAAAGTGCTGGCAAGCCGGCCGTGCATAGCAGCTCGACTATATTCACCATGACAGCTACGATCGTTACAGCGAGCAACGCGACCCACAAACTTTTTGCATGCAGAACGTTGCGCGTACGCATATATAGCGTAGGCTTAACCGAGTCGTTTATGCTGAGCGAAAGGCCCTCTCCAAAAGCAACAAAATCCTTGATGTGGACTGCACCAATCAATATCGCCAGGATCCCGATAGCAATTTGCAGCCAGCGCGCAAAACCGATCAACAGGAACAGATTCAGCCAGGCTGCCATGAAGGCAAAATAAACCAGACCGCTGACCAGCACGAACGTCCCGGCAATGAGAATGATTCTCCGTCGGTTACGAATGTTGACCAGTATCGATAAGAGGAATAGCAACACCCACATGGCACAGGGATTGAAGCCATCGACCAATCCCAGAACAAGAGTGAATAATGGCAAGCCTAAATCCCTGGCCGAAAAGATTCCGAGCGGGGTTTCGATCTTATAGGGACTTGTTCCGCCACCAGGGTCAAGGAGCTGGCCCTCTATCCAGTCGTCGCTGCCAGCTTCCTCTGAGAACCCGACGTAGAAAGAATCACAAACAAGAAATGACGGCACGCCGGGCTGTTCTATCTCGTGTTTACTACTCAGGGTTAACAACTCTTGCAACGCTTCGGGGTCTAATCTCACATCATGGTAGCGGATGTTCAAGTCGGGAATACGTTGCTCAAGTTGCTGTAAATACAGCTTCGCATCAGCGCAGTGTGGGCAACCTTCACGGACGTAGACGTCTAGTGTTTGACAGGCCAACTCGAAAGCTGACGCTGGAATTGACCAGAGCATAAGAAGCAGCAACAGACCTATGGTCTTGTCTGGATCTCGAAAAGTTTTAAAGCTCACGCTGTCAATCCCCGGAACATCCTATTCCAGCCACGATATCGCACCCCTGATCCAGGTAACACCCGGAGCAAAACTTCACTACGATTAACCAACTCCCCTGGTCAGGGCCGGGTTGTAGCTTCCCGTTTTCTCTGACGATCCGCGAGATGGGCAAGGTCATTGAGCACTTCACTGACCAGATCCACCAGGTCGTCGACCGTCAGAATCCCGACCAGCGCTTCGTTTGCATCGATGACGGGTACTCTGCGTATGCCTTTATCCCGCATCACTTCAATGACATGCATGAGGTCATCGTCCTCGGTTACGGTAGTCAGTTCGAAGCTCATCGCGTCACCGGCACAAACACTTTCCGGATCGGTACCCTTGGCGACAATCTCCAGCGCTATATCACGGTCGGTAAGAATCCCGACCGGAATCTGTTTTCCATATTCCGCCCTGACAATTACGACATCCCCCACGTGATATTCGCGCATGACCATGGCCGCCTCTGTAACGGACTTGTCTTCCTCAATCACGACGACTTCGCGATTACAAAATTCACCAGCACGCATTTTCATCTCCTGTTGCGGTAATATGATTGAGTGTTGATGCTAGTCCTGTAACCTGAAACCAAGTTGACTAGAGTCAAATTTATTGCAAGTAGGTCTGTAAACTACGCTCGTATGACTAAATAAAAGCATACGTCTATTTAACGATTAACAGGGTCACGATTGTTTAGAGAATTTAACTAAAATTAAACGTGGTCTGTCCCCTGTTAATCGAGTAATTTAAAACTTCGCCAACTTCCCTTCCAGATATTGCACCGAAGAATCGGTATTGATTTCAATCCATAGTGGATAGTGATCGGACATTTGCCTTGAGAGCCAATGTACCCAGTAGTAGTTCGGGTATCGCGCATCGGTTAAGGTCTTTGTCGGATTTCTTGTCAGGTAGTCTTTAGTCGCCTTGGATTTGTAAGTGTTCAGGTTGGCTTCAAACAAGGTTCGAAACTCGAAGGCGCCGCCTTTCTCGATGTTGTTTTCATCCTGAATAATTTCAAAGTTTTCGTCACGCTTGATGAACATTCGGTCATAGGTGTAGTTGTTTTTTGCCAGCGTTGTATCGACATTGCTGATGCTGGCCACTTGTGCAAAGCTGTGTTGTTTTAGTAGCTCGACTGACGCGTTATCGATGTTGGGATAGAAATTAAAGTCGCCGGATATAATGATGTTTTCATACCCTAAACCACCGGTTTTAAATTTGGGTTCGAGGGTTTCCAGAATGCTACTGAGCTCGTTTTTCCGGTTAGTCGCATTGGCTTCCTTCTTACCGGGATCTAGATGTACATTGATAATTGAAAAATGTTTCCAGGCGGTAACGAAGCCGGTGATATGTGGGGTGCGTTTCAATTGTACGCCCTGGTCTACGACTAACTCTCCCGAGAAACCGTTGAAGTCGACGCGCTTGCGGTTGTAGATAATCGCGCTTCTTTCGCTGTTGCCGGCATTACCCTCGGTGACATCATTGATGACATAACACCAGTCTCTGCCCAGCAGGTTCACCAGAATTTGCAGTTCACGAATCGACCGCCGTACTTCCTGAATAACAATCAAGTCGAAGGCGTACATAATTTCGGCGATGTAACAATAAAACTCAGGGTGCTTCTGGCTTTGTCCGAATTCTTTCAGGTTCCAGTTGGCAAATATCAGATTACCTTCACGCTTGTTGGGGACGCCCTGTTGTTTGGTGCTTTCTTTGATGTCGAGGATTTTGCGTAAAGCGCGTTTCTTTTCGACATTGGTGAGTTCTTTCTCCAGGAAACGGGGGTGCCCGTGTTGCTGAATTTCTTCATCGGGTAATAAATCATAATAGTTTGGCATGAGCTTCCTACTCCTAAAGTGTTACCGGGTGATTATGTTTGCTGACAACGCCTGATTATTGCTGTGATCTCTGATTATTAGGACAGCTTCTGATAATACTCCTGACCGATTGCTATTGCGAATCAGCGGAACGCATCCTTATATTTTCTGACCCTTTATTTTTAATTACAATACCCCCGACAGCAGGTCGGTGAGTTGATTAAACGCAGCTGGTATGGAAACGTGCAAAAAAAAAGCATGGAACAGAATTATCGTCCTGTCCCATGCCAAGGGAGGAGTTCGTTATAAACCGAGCGCTGTCAATCCCGGGTGATCGTCAGGCCGGTGGCCCGCGGGCCAGTGAAACTTGCGCTGGGAATCGTTGATCGGCAGATCGTTAATACTGGCGATGCGACGCTGCATTAATCCGTTAGCAGAAAACTCCCAGTTTTCATTGCCATAGGAGCGAAACCAGCAGCCGTACTCATCTTGCCATTCATAAGCGAAACGAACCGCGATCCGGCTGTCCCTGAACGCCCAGAGCTCTTTTATCAGACGATACTCACGTTCCCGGGTCCACTTGCGTTTTAAAAGCTGGACGATATTTTCGCGCCCACTAATGAACTCGGAGCGATTGCGCCAGGTACTGTCTACCGTGTAGGCCAGCGACACCTTTTCAGGGTCCCGGGTATTCCAGGCATTTTCAGCCATGCGGGTTTTTTGTATGGCTGTTGCCTCGTTGAAGGGTGGTAATGGCGGTCGATCTGAATTTTTCATGATAGTGTTCCTTAATATAGGCAAAAAAGGGGTCAGAGTAAATGAAGAACTGGCGATTAGCATGAATTTATCCAAACCCCTTAGTGTTGGCTCATCAAGAGCCTTGTGTGGAAAGAAAATTACGGATGTAGTCGGCAATCACCCCGCCATCTTCCTCCAGTGCAAAATGCCCGGTATCGAGCAGGTGAAATTCGACATTGTCCAGGTCGCGCTTGTAGGGATGCGCGCCTTCGGGCGGAAAGATGTAATCGTTCTTGCCCCAGACGATCAGGGTCGGTGGCTGATGCTTGCGGAAGTAGGCTTGCCACGCCGGATAGTGCGGAACATTGTTCTGGTAGTCATAGAACAGCTGCAGCTGGATTTGCGGGTTGCCTTCGAGCGACAAATGCCTTAGATCGACATTCCAGTTGTCCGGGCTGATGGCTGCTTCATTTCTGACGCCATGCGTGTACTGCCACTTCACGCCTTCCAGGGTGATGAAATTAGCCAGGGGTGCTGCATTTTCCGGCGTGCGGTCATTCCAGAATGTTCGGATCGGATCCCAGAATTCGCGCAAGCCTTCGTCGTATGCATTGCCATTTTGGATGATCAGCGAATCGATACGCTGCGGATTTCCCGCGGCCATACGAAAACCGATGGGCGCGCCGTAGTCCATCAGATACAGGCTGTAGCTTTCCACTTCGAGTTTATCGACCAGTTTTTGCATCAGCCTGGCGAGGTTATCGAAACTATAGTCGAAATCCTCGACACTCGGTTTGGCGCTGTTGCCAAACCCCGGGTAATCGGGCGCGATTACGTGGTAACGATCAGATAACGCCGGAATCAGATTGCGAAACATGTGCGACGATGTGGGAAACCCGTGCAGCAACAAAATTGTCGGTGCGTTTGCGGGCCCTGCTTCACGATAAAAGACATCCACTCCATCGATACTGACGGTTTTATGCTGGGTCTGGTATTGATGCTGTGATACCGGACTTTCGGCCTGGGTCTGATTCGCACTGGCGAATGAAGACAGTAGATTGCCAAACAACACGGCAGCAAACATCACGACGGCCGATGCCAGGACAACACGATTTGCCACGGTTGCTTTGGGTTTCGACCGTTGTTCAACGGCAGCATTTGAATGAAATGCAACTTCGTTAATCGCTTCATTCAGTTTTTTAGCCATTGAAGTCAATGGAAAATGACCCGAGTTCAGGGTCAGTACTTTCTCGACTGGCCAATGGGTTGTCATTCGGTCCTGCAACGATTGCGACATGGCTTTATCGAGGCTAGCGCGGATGTAATATTTCGCTACCGAGCCAAAGTTTTCTACACTCAGTTCGACCGGGGCCATAAACGGTTCGGTCGCCTGGCGCATCAAAAACTCCGGGATTGACCTAACGACCCGCGCATCGTCTACCACGTCATGCAGCAGTACCTCACGCACGGTTTCTTCCGTCAGCGTCGCGTAACTCTGATCTTCAGAGAAAATAACCGCGGGCAGTAATTCGCCATAGGGGTCACTTTCCATCAATCCAAGCACAGAATCACCGGATCTGGGCAGCGCAGCGGCCACATAGACAAGGCGGTCTATTTGACCGGGAATATTTTCGGCGACCTGGGAAATGACAGCGCCGGCCAGGGAGTGTCCGACCAAAACGACTTTTGCATCGAGATCGTTGATCACTTCGGTAACTTTCTGGACATAGGCAGCCATGGTGACTTCCGCGATCGGCGCCTTGTTGTCGCCATGACCGGGTAAATCAACTGCAATCACGTGGCTGCCATCGGCAGCAAGCAGCGCGCTGAGTTCTTCAAATTCCCATGCACCACCCCAGGCGCCGTGTACTAATACGTAATTTTTCATTGCTAAATCCTCTTGTATACTTGGTTAAATTCCAGTTTGTCTAAGACTTCGGTTTGGGGTGAACCTTCCGGCTCGCCAGTCGGGCAGGAAGGTTCAAACCCCGCTTACATATCATGAATTAACGCAGGTAGAATGAAATCACCCTGGCAGGTACTTCGGTTGACGCGTTAACGATGGTTGCCTGTGATTTGTCTAACGGCAGCGAAAAGCTTTCGCCCGCAATGAACTGCTGCATCGCCTCTCCTTGAATGGTCAGTTCGACGATACCTTCTGCAACGTAGCCCAGCATGAGTTCCTGCGTCGCCAGGTTCTTGCTGCCTTTCGGTTCCAGTTCGCTGACGAACATATCCACTTGATCGACACTGAGGCCGGTCATCTCTACGGTCGGTAAACTGCGACGGTCTATCTTTTCGGTGAGTTCTTTTTCGAAAACGATAAAGGGTTCACCCAACTGCTGCAGGTTGAAATCGATGAAGATCGCTTCTTCCGTTGCCGAGGCATTGTCGAAGCGCAGAATACGTGGGCCCGCAGGCTCGTAGAAAGCATCCCCTTCACGCAGTAGCTGCGGTTTTTCACCTTCAACCTGGTAAAGGATCTGTCCCCTGGCGACATAGCCCACGGCGGGTGCCGCGTGGGTATGAATGGGGGCTACCTGACCCGGGACGAAATGGAAATCACCGGCCTCGATTTTAACCACATTGCGAGATTCAAAATTTGCCGTCAGT
>Ga0265306_10001304_pt1 | contig 12109 bp, 7 predicted proteins | sample Helome_3_FD_192493 | JGI IMG/M metagenome (GOLD analysis project Ga0265306, IMG submission 192493) | Marine sediment microbial communities from subtidal zone of North Sea - Hel_20160420 (Illumina Assembly) | ecosystem: Environmental > Aquatic > Marine > Subtidal zone > Sediment ...
TTTAGCTTTATCCGAAATTTTTCAAATTCTGGAACACTTTTCTCACACAGAGTCTCACACAATGAAAAAAGGGTTACGGTATTAATACCATAACCCCTTGATTTTATTGGTACGCCCGGCAGGATTCGAACCTGCGGCCTACGGATTCGAAGTCCGGGATTCTGAAAATTGAAAAATGTAGTAATTACAATCAGTTGATTCTATTCAACTTTTTCAACCAACTTTTGGTTTCGTTTGGAAATGTTTGGAAATACTTGACCTTGGCGGGCACAATTTGGGCACAGTCCAGTTTCAGCAAAAATAGTGAAAAATTTTTTCTTAAACCGCCCATTTTGGTATCAAAGTCATCACTTTAAGCCCAAAAAACAAGACTACTTTTAGCATTTATCCCTAATTGTCAAACGTTCAGCGAGGAGCGACCCCAACACCGAAAGGGTTTGTTTCCCCAACAGAGATTTAAATCCTTTAATCTCTGAGCTTGCACTTCAAGCAAGAAATTATATCTTATAATCTGTATCACAATTAGATTCAGAGTCTCAGATGTTTTCAGATTACTGCCTAATGTAATTAAAGTGCCTGTCCCCATCATTTCCCGTCATTTTGACCTTGACGGGCATAATCTGGGCACAGTACTGTATGCAAAAATAATGATATATTTTTCTTAAACTGCCCATTTTGGTATCGAAATCATCACTTTAAGCCTAAAATATGGGACTTTTTATCGCATAATATTAATAGCTTCAGACGGTTGCCGTGGCCCCCAACTTTACCCCAACTCCAAGGAGGACCGTATGTCGGCGTCTCCCCATCTTATTGATGAAAACAGCTTCGATCGCCTGGACACGAGATTCAGCACCTACCATGAGCTAATGGCCATCAAGGTGCTTGAAATACTGCTGGTGGCCAACCCCTACGATGCCTACATTCTGGAAGAGGACGGCAGCCTGGCGTCGAAGATCATCAACGAGTACCGCGGATTGAACCTGAGCCGCCCTCCACGTCTGACCCAGGCCGCGGGCGGTGCCGAGGCGCTCGCGCTTCTCAAGGACAAGCCCTTCGACCTGGTCATGGTCATGCCGAATCTAGAAAACATGACCCCGGAAAACCTTGGCACTGCGGTCAAGGCGATCAATCCGAAGACGCCGGTGGTCAAGCTGACATATGGAGAGCATCATGATGCACCGGCCATTGACACCGCCGGTCCCGGAAGTATCGATCAGAATTATATCTGGTCCGGGGACGGCGATCTGCTGCTGGCCCTGGTTAAGAATACGGAAGACCGGCTGAACGTGGAGGCCGATACCCGCAAAGCCGGTGTCCGGGTGCTGATCCTTGTGGAAGACTCCCCACTGTACCGTTCCTTTTTTCTGCCTCTGATTTACAAGGAGGTGGTCCGCCAGACCCAGTCCGTGCTGAGCGACAGCCTGAACGAAGAGCATCGGCTGCTGAAAATGCGCGCCCGGCCGAAGATTCTCGTGGCCGACAGCTTCGAGCAGGCCAGTGCCATGTATGCCAAGTTCAAACCCAATGTGTTCGGGGTCATTTCCGACACCCGGTTCCCCAAATGCGGAGTGGTTACCGCCGATGCGGGATTTCAGCTGCTTCGGTTGATCAAAAAGGACATTCCGCATCTCCCACTGCTGCTGATGAGTTCGAAAACCGAGAACCGGCGACATGCCGAGCGTCTGCAGATTCGATTCACCGACAAGAATTCACCCCGTCTGGCAGAAGAATTCCGTGATTTTTTCCTGACATCACTGGGGTTCGGGGATTTCGTGTTCCGAACCCCGGATGGCACGGAATTGGGACGCGCATCGACATTCCGGGAGCTGGAAGAGGTTCTACCGCGTATTCCCGAGGAGCCGATTTACTATGAAGCCTGCCGAAACCGGTTTTCCAACTGGTTCATGGCACGTTCGGAAATCGCCCTGGCCTCGCACATGAGCCGGATTCCCGCCTCCGACTTTTCGGATGCCGCCGCCATTCGTAAATTTCTCATCAAAAACATCCGTATTTTGAGAAAGAACCGGCAGAAGGGCGTAGTAGCGCAATTCAATCCGCAATCCTACGATCCCGAGATCGAGAAGTTTGTAAAGATCGGCAATGGGTCTCTGGGCGGCAAAGCCCGCGGACTGGCGTTCATGGCCAACCTGCTGTACCGGGATCCGTCCATTGAGGCATCTCATCCCGATTTCCAAATCCAGGTGCCCCCTACCCTGGTGATCACGACGGATGTATTCGATGAGTTTATCGAGACAAATGACCTGGCGACATGCGCCGGTAGCAAGCTCACAGATCCGGAGATTACCGATCGGTTCCTGGCTGCGCCCCTGCCGGTATCTTTGGTGGCGCAGCTGGAGGCGTTCGCGGAACAAGCGATCTACCCTCTATCCATTCGATCCTCCAGCCTTCTGGAAGATGCGTATGCCCATCCGTATTCCGGACTGTACAAGACGTATATGGTCCCCAACAACCATCCCTTGACGTCCATGCGCCTGGCGCATCTGGAATCCGCCGTCCGACGGGTGTACGCGTCGGCGTTTTACCAGGGACCGCGAACATTTACCCGCAGCACCGCGCATCAGGTGCGGCGGGACAGCATGGCCGTGATTATTCAGGCGATTGCCGGCCAGACCCATGGCGACTATTTCTACCCGGCTATTTCCGGAGTTGCCCAGTCGTGGAATTACTACCCGATTTCTCCGATGCGGCCGGAGGACGGTATCTCCCGGATGGCGCTCGGCTTCGGCAAGGCGATGGATGACAGCCAGCTGCCGCTGCGCTTTTCGCCCCGGCACCCGTCGGTACTGCCACAGTTCTCCAATGTCGAAGACATCCTGACCAATGCCCAGAACGGTTTTTATGCCCTGCGAGTGAAGGACTATCCGGAAGCGCTGTATTTCAATCGGGGCACCAACCTGCACTGGCGTGACGCTGACACTGCGCAGAATGAATTCCCCGTGCGAGCGTTGTCCAGCCGGTACTTTCCTGAAGAACATCGCCTTCGGGACACTACCGCTGGCGCCGGCTACCCAGTGGTGACCTTTGCACCGCTGCTGAAGTACAACCGCCCGCCGCTGGCGTCCCTGCTGTGCGACTTGCTGGCACTGGGACGGCAGGGCATGGGATGCGACGTGGAGTTCGAATACTGCCTCAACCTTACCCCGGACGCCGATCAGCCGGCCGATTTTTTTGTACTGCAGATGCGGCCGATGGCCGCCGGTGAAAAACATGCCGACGTTCACATCGGCGATGCCGACCGGGCAGAGGCTCTGTGCTATTCCAACCAGTGCCTCGGTAACGGGGTCATTCGTGAGGCCAGGGACATTGTCTACGTGCCGCCGGAGCGGTTCGACGCGGCCAAGACCGTTTCCATTGCCGAAGAGATCGGGCGTGTAAACGCTCAGTTGAAGCACCAAAAGCGCCCCTATCTTCTGATCGGCCCCGGACGGTGGGGCTCGGCGGACCGCTGGCTGGGTATCCCGGTTCGGTGGGAAAATATCGATGGGGTCCGGGCCGTCATCGAGTTGCGAAACGATCAACTGAAAGCGGATGCCAGCCATGGGTCCCATTTTTTCCAGCACCTGACATCACGCGGTATTGTCTACATGACCGTTACCGAAAATACCGATGATTTCGTCCGCTGGCAGTGGCTGGACAACCGGCCCGATGCAGGAGGGGAGCATTTCGTAAGGTGTGTCCGCCCCCCGGAGCCCCTCCTGATCAAGGCGGACGGACATCACGGGCGGGGCGCCGTTGTGGTGGATATCCCCGGCGATTGACCACATCACGCCCCGGTTCGCCCGAGCGCCGCGCGGCAACGGTGGACACCAACATAAGGTGAGACATTAATTAACTGCTTGGCATATATTGATCTTAATCCATTACGGGCCGGATTGGTTGATCGTCCTGAAGAATATCGCTGGAATTCGCTTGGATATCATCTGCAGGCCGAGAAAAAAGATCAATTTCTATCCACCGATTTTGGACTTGAAGAATTTAATCCTCCTCCGGCGGACAAGTGTCTCAATAGCGAGAAAGAGCGGATCAGAAGATATCGGCGATTTAAACATTTATTTTATTCAAAGCATGAAAAAAAGCCAAAACCGATCAAAGGCTTGGAGGGGATGTATTCGTTGAAGCGATTATCTGAATTCGTCTGAAAAATGGTATCTAAATGAGAATGCGGGGATAATTCTTAAGGGTTAATGGTCTCTTGCATCCCAAGCCGAATTAAAATCTCTTCGTCCGTGAATGATGGCAAGAATTTCGATCCCTGCTGCTGAAATTTCATAAATAAGCCGGTATGAATACACGATCAACTCCCTAATATTTTGATCACTAATTTCGGGGACTATACGGCCAATTTCTGGAAGTTCGATTAACGTTTCGGTTTTTACGACAATTTCTTGGATAACGTTTTGTGCGTAGTATTTAGAATCTTTGGCAATGTAATCATGTATCTGCTTTAGATCATTTCTCGCTGGGACAGACCATTTTACCATGACCCAATTTCTTTCTTTAGATCGTCCACTGAAAGGACTTCACCCCTTTTTACAGCCTCTCTGCCCTTTCGAACTTTATCAATAACGTAAAGCCTGTACATAATGTCATCAATTTCTGCCGTATCCGGCATTTTTGATATGACGTTAAGCGCTTCTTGTTTCAAGCTTTCCATGTTCAGGATCTCCCTATGTTGATCAATTTTCTAACGGGATCAAAATTTGATTAAATTATAAATATGTCCCACTGGGACTGATTTTTTCTAAGAAATACATCCCATTCGATCTAATGCGTATGTTACATGAAATGGAACAAGGGGTCAAGAAGTCGTATATTTGAGTTTATTACGAGATGCACCGCATGCATAAGTCTAAATAATAAAAAAGGGGATAAACCGCGTTAGTTTATCCCCTTAACTTTTTGGTGGTACGCCCGGCAGGATTCGAACCTGCGGCCTACGGATTCGAAGTCCGGCGCTCTATCCAGCTGAGCTACGGGCGCATGTTTTACCAGATGTCAGAAATCAGAAGACAGAATTCTGACCAATCTTTATTTTTCTAAACGAAAACGAATTCGGGCAGTCAAGACTGCCCGAATTTAATTTTTTATGGGGTGAGTGATGGGACTTGAACCCACGACAACCAGGGCCACAACCTGGGGCTCTACCAACTGAGCTACACCCACCATATAGCGAATTTGGAATTGGGAAGGCGGAAGTGGGAAAAATAAATATGAAAAACCGCCTCTTATCCATGCTTCGCCCAAAGAGGAATTAAATAACAAATCAAGAGGTATATTTCAAGAAGAAACTTGGTGTTGACGGTTGTTGCTATCTAATATAATGACTATTTTGATTTATAACAATAAAGAAGGTAATCATTTGAATCAATTTCAGATATTTTTTATTAGAGCGATCATCGGCGCATTTCTGGCAGTCGTGATTACACGAATGTTTTACGGCAGTGTACATCTGGCCTATGTTGCCGGACTGGCTGTTATAATGATGGGATTGGCGTATTTTGCGGAGTATCTGAGAAAACGCCGAAACAAATAATTTTTATTTCAAGAACACGGACCCGCCCAGCTTGTCCCGACTCGACGGGACCTCGCCTGAGTTCGCTTCAGGCGAGGCGGGCAGTTAATTACGGATCTTAGCGATTAAATCTTATCAATGCAAGTTTGATATAATTAATATGGCGGGCTGAAAAACAATCCGTGAAGATCTGTCAGAATCCGTGTCCCAATAAATAAATTTGGCTTAGGAGAATTATAGGTGAAACAGATTATTCTCGGCACAGCCGGACATATTGATCATGGTAAAACCAGCCTGATCAAAGCCATCACCGGAACCGATACGGACCGGTTGAAGGAGGAAAAGGAGCGCGGGATTACCATTGAACTGGGATTTGCCTCCCTGGATCTGCCGGGCGGTCAGCATCTGGGGATCGTTGATGTTCCCGGTCATGAAAAATTTGTCAAAAACATGGTGGCCGGGGCCACGGGCATCGATATTGTGGTCATGGTGATAGCCGCCGATGAAGGGGTTATGCCCCAGACCCGGGAACACATGGAAATATGTACCTTGCTGGGAATCCAGCACGGCCTGATTGCCATGACCAAAACAGATATGGTGGAGGAAGAATGGCTGGAGCTGGCCCTGGAAGATATCCGTGAATTCTGCCAGGAAAGCTTCCTGGAGGATTCACCTATTTTGCCGGTATCATCCGTCACCGGTGAGGGTATCCCAGAGTTGATCAGCGCCCTTGATGTAATCGCCGGCAACATTCCCCAGCGGCCGCCTTCCAGCCTGTTTCGCCTCCCCATTGACCGGGTGTTTACCATGAAAGGATTCGGTACGGTTATTACCGGAACCCTTGTTTCCGGGGCGATTAACGTGGGCGATACCATTATGGTATACCCCACGGGCATCACCTCCAAGGTTCGCGGAATTCAGGTCCACAATCAAAGTGCCGAATCAGCCGAAGTCGGTATGCGCACGGCGATTAATTTTCAGGGACTTGACAGAGCTGCGGTGAAACGCGGCGAAGTGCTGTCCACCCCCGGTGCGCTGGTGTCAAGCTACATGGTGGACATATCTTTTCACTATCTGGCCAGCAATAAAAAACCACTGAAAAATCGCACTAAAATAAGGTTTCATACCGGCACCAGTGAGGAAATGGGATATCTGATTTTGCTTGACCAGGAAGAGCTGCCACCCGGCCAAACCGTTGTGGCGCAGTTACGGCTCGACTCAGCGGTGGCCATCGTCAAGGATGACCGCTTTGTGGTTCGCAGCTATTCTCCGGTGCGAACTATCGGCGGGGGACAGATACTAAATCCCATACCCCAGAAACACAAGCGCCTGAGACAGGATGTCGTTGAAGGATTGCAGCATTTGACTGATGATGATCCCGAAGTCGTTATCTCCCAGCATATCCGGCAGGCCGGGTATGGAGGTGTCTCTTTTTCCCATCTGAAAATCATGACTAACCTTACCGACAAGCAGCTGGATACCGCTTTGCAGCATCTGCTGTCCCAGAAAACGATCACCCAAACGGATAAGGAAAACCGCATATTCCTTCATCAAGCCACCTTTGATACATTAATTCAAAACAGCATTGAGTATCTGAGCAACTACCACAGCGACCATCCGCTCAAAGCCGGGATGCCCAAGGAGGAGCTGAAGTCCAAATTTCCGCAGCTCACAGATCCTAAGGTCTTTAACCTGATCCTTAACCAGATGATCAAAAGCAATCTAATCGCCCAGGAAGAAAACACGGTGCATCTCAGCGATCATCGGGTATCGCTGGGTGCCGACCAGGCGGATGTCCGTCAAAAAATGCTGGATCTGTACCAAAACGGTGGATTGCAGCCCCCCTATTTTCGTGATGTGCCCGGCCTTCTGAATGTTGATCCCAATCATACCAAAGATGTGATGATGCTTCTGGTGGAAGAAGGCCAAATTGTAAAAACCAGGGACGACTTATATTTTCACGTAAATGCCATCAGCGAGTTGAAAAGCCGGCTGGTTGATTTCCTGAAATCCAACGGGGAGATAACCACACCCCAGTTCAAAGAAATGACCGGCGCATCCCGCAAGTATGTCATTCCCTTAATCGAGTATTTTGATGCCAGCAAAGTGACGTTACGAGTGGGGGATAGCAGGAAGCTAAGAAGAGGATAAAAGCAAATAGCGCATGGCTGATAGCTCATAGCCTGATGATCAGGTTGCGGGGGGGCGGGTTACGAGTTTCGAGTTGCGGGTTGCGTGGCGCGAGGTGAGAATTTCCCAGCCTGATAGCCTTCGGGCCTCCCAGCCGTAAAACTGTCAGTTTTACGAGATATCCTGACCGGTAAATATGGCGGCGATGCCGTCAAGGTAGGCCATGCCTTTGGGGGTCAGGGCGCAGTGGGTATTGGTTAGATTTAAAAGCCTATCTTTTTCCAAATCAACAATTTTTCCCTTATAAATCTTGATAAAATTTAATCCAAACATCTTCTCGAAACCAATTAAGTCAATTCCCCGGGTCGTCCGGAGGCCCAAAAAAATGGCTTCCATGATCATTTGCTCGCGGGTAAGTTCTTCTTTTTCTGCTATCGGCAGGTGGCCCGCCTTAATATGCCTGACATAATTTTCAATACTTCTGTGGTTCCAATAGCGTTGCGGGGTGATGAAGGAATGCGCCGACGGTCCCAGTCCGATGTAAGGGACAAACGACCAGTATTTCTGGTTGTGTCGGGAATATCGCGGTTCAAGGCCGTCATCTGTTTTTCTGGCGAAGTTGGAGATTTCATATTGCAGGAAGCCGTGGGTTGTCAAAAACTCGATGGTGGTATCAAATAGTTCTCGCACCACACCGCCTTCCGGCCATTGAATCCGGCCGCTTTTCACCTCACGGCTCAGCGGCGTTCCTGATTCACAGGTCAGCATGTAACCGGAAAGGTGCTCTGTTTCAGTTTCGAGGGCCCTGCGCAGATCACTTAACCAGTTCTTTTTATCCTGCCCGGGAAGTCCATAGATCAAATCAAGTCCGATATTATCAAATCCGGTTTGCCTCGCCGACGCGATGCATGCAACGGCCTCCTCGACTGAATGAATGCGGCCCAGAAATTTGAGATTTTCGTGGTGAAAGGATTGAACGCCAATATTCAAGCGATTGACGCCGGCCTGGCGGTATTCTGCAAGTTTTTCCCGGAAGATAGTGCCGGGGTTGACTTCCAGGGTTATTTCTAAATCGGTGCGGATGGTGAAATGCTTGTGGGCTGTTTCAATGATTCGGGCAATGCCGTCAGGTTCCAGAACCGATGGGGTTCCTCCCCCGACATAAAGAGTATCGAAAACCTGATCGGTTCCGCCAACCATCTCCATCTCACGGGCAAGAGATTCTAAAAACACCGGTACGCTGGCAAGATCCACACTCGAATAAAAATCGCAATAGGGACATTTCCGCACACAATAAGGAACATGCACATAGAGACCCCCAATTTTGTCGGCATTTTCTCTCATTTTGGACGGTTAGTGGTTTTTTATTTTTGCCAGATGCGAAACCCCACTCGTTTGAGCGGGGTCTCTATTTAAATATAACCATTTACTTTCTCTTCCGAAATATGGGATGTCGGTTCTATTAGTACTGTCACTAAACTGGTTTCTAAACTGTTAGGTTTTGGTCGAGGGTAAGGCGCAATTCGATTCAAAAGCGGAGCGTACACCTTAGTCCGTGAGCATTTTGAATCGGATTGCAACGCAGCCCTCGGGCAATAGATGAGGGGTTAGAAACCAGTTTTAGCGCCAGCCCCCGATAAGATGCATATGCAAATGAAATATAACCTGCCCTCCCCCCCTCTCGACATTGATAAAGAGACGATAGCCGGATTTTTCAACGCCCTGCTCGACTGCCATTTCCTTGGCTACCATTACCATTTCTGACAGAATGGGTTGATCGGCGGGGGTCAGATCGTTAACACTCCTGATGTGCTTTTTGGGAACGATTAAAAGATGAATCGGAGCGGCAGGATTAATGTCTCTAAATACCACCAGCGTATCGTTTTCATACAGAATTTCAGTGGATGAATCACCATGTGAGATTTTACAGAAAAGGCAATTTTCTTCCATACCAAATTACTCCTCCTTTGAGACCTCTGGAAAAAGCCAATTTTTCAAGGGTCTCACCATTTTTTTATGTAATTGGTTATTTACAAGAATGGCAATATTAATCTGCCTATTCAAGTATTGTCAATATGGTAACACATTAGAGCGTTTGTCAGAATAACATTCCGATAGCGGTGGTTTGTTGTTTTTCTTTGGGCTGTCGGTAACATCCAATATGGCCTGATCCAAACGCACTAATAATTTGAAAGAAAAGTGTTCGCCTGTGGGGTAATTGTAATTGGTGAATCGTTATTAGAAACTGATGATAATCCGCACACGATGATCCAAAAATGGGCAGGATTCTTGAAAGGGGTACCCGTCTACCGGGTATTAAAAGACCACTTACCGTTCAAAGTGGGGGCTTTGAGGGCTTCAGCGAGTTCATCCAGGTACCGGGCGCGCGATATTTCTCTCGCGCCAAAGCGAGTCAGGTGGCCGGTGGTAATCTGACAATCAATCATGGCAAAATCCAGGCTTTGGAGATATTTTACCAGGGCTGCAAATGCCACCTTGGATGCATTCGATCTGCGGGTAAACATGGACTCGCCGAAAAAGCATTTTCCCAGAGAAACACCGTAAAGCCCGCCTGCCAGCCGATCGCCCTCCCAGGCCTCTATGGAGTGCGCAAACCCGGATTCATGAAGACTGCAGTAGGCGTTTACCATGTCTTCCACAATCCAGGTCCCTTCGCGGTTTTCCAGCCGCACCCGGGCACAGTCCTGAATCACCTGCTTAAAAGCGCGGTCCGTGGTGATGTTGAACCTACCTTTATGGATGACTTTGTTTAACGATCTGGATACCTTAAGCTCGTTGGGGTAGAGAACCAGGCGGGGATCCGGTGACCACCACAGAATCGGTTCGCCTTCCGAATACCAGGGAAAAATGCCCTGGCTGTAAGCGAGCAACAGGCGGTTGCCTGTCAAATCACCCCCAACAGCCAGTAGGCCTTCTTGGGATGCAAGATGGGGAGAAGGGAATACGAGATCTTCGGATAGTTGATAAACAGGCATTAAATTTCGGAATGTGGCTCGCCTCGGTCTCCGGCTCATTGATACTACCCTCGGGCCTGGAAGCAAGCTCAGAGAACATGAACCATTCGGCTATACAAATTCATCATGAAATGAACCGTCATGATGTCGAATCAAACCAGATCGTCGCTTAAACAGTCTCAGCCACGGGTTTCCGCAATTCCACACGTGTCTTTTTTTCGTATGTGAAGACCAATTTATCATCTTTCAGTTCGATGTGCACCTCGCCGCCTTTTTGCATGGTACCGAATAAAATCTGATCCGACAGGGCATCTTTGATTTCGGTTTGAATCACCCGCACCAGCGGCCGAGCACCAAATTTTGGATCGTATCCTTTTTTCGCCAGCCAGGTGCGTACCGGATCGGATATGGTCAGAAAAAGCTTTTTAGCCGCCAATTGATCGTTCAATTCAAGCATGAACTTGTCGACCACCTTTTCCATAATCTCAATATCGAGGGAATTGAAGTTGATAATTTCATCGAGACGGTTGCGAAACTCAGGGCTGAACATTTTTTCAATGGCCACCTTGCCCTTGGATGCCGTGTCCTTGTCCACGTCACCAAACCCGATGGTATTTTGACTCATCTCCCGGGTACCGGCGTTAGAGGTCATCATAATCATGACGTTTCTGAAATCCGCCTTCTTGCCGTTGTTGTCCGTGAGGGTCGCATGGTCCATTACCTGCAACAGGATATTAAATAGATCGGGATGGGCTTTTTCGATTTCATCCAGCAATAAAACGGAATGTGGATGCTTGCGGATTCCGTCGGTCAGCAATCCACCCTGGTCAAAGCCGATATAGCCGGGGGGTGCACCGATCAACCGGGCCACCGTATGCTTTTCCATGTATTCACTCATGTCAAAACGGATAAATTCAACGCCCAGAATTCTGGCGACCTGCCGGGTAACTTCGGTTTTACCGACACCGGTGGGTCCTGTGAACAAAAAGCATCCCACCGGCCTGCCGGGAGTCCCCAGACCGGCACGGGAGCGTTTTATCGAGGTGACCAGCGCCTGGATGGCATCGTCCTGGCCGAAGACGACCCGCTTGAGACCGTCTTGGAGATTTTCCAGCTTGGTGCGATCCGAGGTTGACACACTCTGGGTAGGGATGCGGGCCATTTTGGCCACGATTTTTTCAATGTCGGCCGGATTGATTTTCTTGCGCGTTGAACCACCGGAAAGCCTGATAAAAGCACCGGCTTCGTCAATCACGTCGATGGCTTTGTCCGGCAGGTAGCGGTCATTTAAAAATTTGGCCGACAGCTCGGCCGCCGCTTTCAGGGATGCTTCGGTATAAACGATGCCGTGGTGTTCCTCATAGCGGGACCGCAGCCCTTTCAATATCTTGACCGTTTCGTTGATGGGCGGCTCAAAAATTTCCACCTTTTCAAACCGGCGTGACAGGGCTCGGTCTTTTTCAAAATG
>Ga0265306_10001305_pt1 | contig 12096 bp, 11 predicted proteins | sample Helome_3_FD_192493 | JGI IMG/M metagenome (GOLD analysis project Ga0265306, IMG submission 192493) | Marine sediment microbial communities from subtidal zone of North Sea - Hel_20160420 (Illumina Assembly) | ecosystem: Environmental > Aquatic > Marine > Subtidal zone > Sediment ...
CTCATTGGCGAGCAGGAATGATCGGTGCATTTGTTTGATGGGAGCGGTATGAGTCGAGAGGTTCACGTACCGTTCTGCGAGAGGCTGCAGGGGAGGTTCCTGCGGCCTACTCACCGCCTCTATTTTTTCTCATCGGAGAAATTATTTTCGATGTGACGATTTCTAAGACTTAACTTTTGCGGGTAGAGCTATAACTCTGAATCGTGTGGAAATGAAGCGTCATTCGAGGAAACAAAAAAGGTATGCCTGTAAAAAGCAGGTGTGCCTTCATATTTTTCGGATGCCTTAGAAGTGGAAGAATAAACCTGCGTATGGGCCTTCAATAGTTAAGTCTGCTTCTTCCCGGCTGTCTTCATATTGAACATCGAAATAACGATAACCCGCTTCGATGCCCAGGCCAGTCGATGACTCCCAGCCGATCATAGCCTTCAGGTCGAGAAGCTTATCATCGTCATATCTAATGCCATTGCCATCGGCGCCAACATAGAGGCCAGTTAGCGGCAGGTCAAACTTTACGGCGGCATAGGCCATTGGGATAACGTAGTCGATATCCAGGGTTGCACTTTGGGTTTGATCTTTAATTTTGAAACCTTTTTCAAAAAACCTGGCGGTAAGGCCTATATCCAGTGAGACCCAGTTATCTAATATCTCATAATAGAGTGTGGTATCGGTATGGGTCAGGTCGATGGTGCTCTTTACTGCACCCGGGAAGGTGACGCCATCGAAACTTTTACCATTGAGGTCCCCGTTGGAGTCAGCGTCAATAACAGTCCGCTGCACCAGGATGTTAGGGATAAATGGGATAGAGTGCTCAAAGGAGATATAGCCCTGGAAACCATTGTCATCATCAAAGCCCAGATCATCTTCAATATCGATCCTGTCGCCAGCAAAGCCACTTTTGGCGTGACCGGAAAAATTCTGTTGCCAGGCGTTAGCGCCGATTCTGACGCCCAGTGCGTCTGCTTGTGCCGCCACGGGCAGGCACAGGCAGATAAGGCTTGCGGTGAGTATCTTTTTCATAAGGGCGTGCCCAGAGAAGGGATTGACACTTGAGTGTAGTCAAAATCGGGGGAATTGCTGTTTAGCAGGTAGTATTTTCTCGACGGTTTCTTTTATCGATTCATGTTTACCAGGGGAAGCGATGCATCGATTTTTAACCTTTCCGAGTTTTGCTCCAGTTTATACATGCGCTGTTCGTTACTGGTGTCGTAGTTGTAGCGGGCCGTTATCTTGTTCAGGGCCTTGTATTCGTCGAGGCAATGGTTGGTTAACTTTAACGCGACTACTTCAGCCTCTAAATGATTATCATTGATCGCCTGCACATTTTTAACCTGGCAGTCGAAGAATAATTTTTGCGCAGTTTCGATTTTTTCCGATGCTGTAGCAGCAATACAGGAAGCAGGAACGATTAGAAAACTCGTCACAACGAACAACAGCAGGCGGTTTGTTAATCGGCGCATCGTTGAATCTTTTGGATAGCAGACATTGCCTGAAGTTAATTGTGCGGTCATTGGCTGTGATTTACCCGGATTAAATTGCTGGTGTCGAATCCCAGGGATTCTGATTTTTCGATAAACCTGGTCATGACCTCTGCGGAAACTTGCGGGGTCCTGGACAAAAGCCATAAGTAGGTTAAATCGGGCCCGGAAACAAAGGCATATTGGTAACCCTCCTTGTCTAGCTCGAACACTATATATGAACCATAAAAGGGGCCAAAAAAAGAAACTTTCAAATACCCTTCGCTCGGTTGGTTTACAAAATAGGCTTTTCCGCTCGCCTCGCTCCAATCATCATCAGCACGGGAGAAGCCACGGTTTTTAACGCTCACGCCACCATCGTCCCGTAACGAATAATCAGCGGTGACGTTGTCGAGACCTCGCTCAAAAGAGTGGTCCAGCCTGGCTACTTCATACCACTTGCCCAGGTACCTGGCGATTTCGAAGTCGCTGACCGGCTGGACGTTTTGCGGCATTCCCAGGCAGCCGCTTAAAAGCAGGCAGACAATTACGGTGAGTATTTTCATTGGTTGCCCCGTTACGTTTGAACAAGTTGGTGAGCTGGTTCATCTGTGTGGAAATCACGATCCTTCGATGATTCGTTAGTGCTTGTCCCTGTCTCGTCGAACCACCAGGGTATGCTGCGCCGGGACCAGCGCGCAAAGCGCTTCTTTTCAGCGATGTAAAAACTGCGATAGGCATTTACGGGATCGCCTGGAATTTTGTATTTCTCGGGCATGGCCTGGGCGAACGAAGTTAATCCTCGACGCGGATAGCGATGATGGGAAATTGTATGCAGAACGCCGATCGAACGATGATCAACCTGCTTGTCGAAGCGGTACCGGTATTCATCGTTTAGGACAAAGGTCAGGTCCTTGAGCCATAGAAAATTATCGAACGAATCTCCAACCCACAATACACAGGGGTGTTTGTCATGGGTCGATTTGTAGGGGGTATCCACGCCCCTTTTGTTGAGCGCGGTACATAGAATTTGAACGCTTTCGAGGATCATTTTGACAACATGTTGGTCGCAGTGATACTGGGCACAGCGCTCGATGTCGTGATCCAGTAAAAATATGTTCATCGTCTGTTTGTTGCTCGTACCCAACCCTGTTAACAGTTATTACGTGCGTGTTTCGACAAGGGATCACAAACCGGGCGGATAATCCTGTTTAGACGAAGAATACTTGTGACCAATTTGCTCCCTGGTCGAATCTAACATGTGTTTATCGATTCATGCCTGATGAAAAATCAGCTAGAAAATTATGCCTGAAACGCGGCTAACTCCTTAGCTTTATGCCCGTCCCGACGCCGGTAAAAACCGAACCTCTTCCAGGCGGGAATGGTCCGTGCGTGAAACATGCGCTCTACTACCCTGGAAACATTCGATGGCAAGGATATCGTGGTGCCAAACGAAAAATTCATTGGCGAAAGGTTTACCAACTGGACGCAGAAGGATAAGAGCCAGCGCTATCGAGTCGACTTTTTCCCTGCTATCGACAAAAGTATTGATCTGTGTCGGGGATCATTCCGGGTAAAGCCATATAATCGAGCACGGTCGTGCTACCGCAGAAGATTGGATTAAGTTCTCGAGCCGGTCAATTTAACGCCCATTAAATTTCAGAGCGCTGTTTATGCAACAGGCAATTATAATTACTGGAATGCTGCTCGGCGGACTGGGCATGTTCCTGCTGGCGGTTACCATGATTACCGATGGTCTAAAAGCGACTGCCGGGCCTGCGTTACGTGAAATGTTGTCGGATTGGACTCGGTCGCCGTTGCATGGAATTTTCTCAGGTGTTGCGATTACCGCCATTGTACAGTCGTCCAGTGCAGTTACGGTTGCGACTATCGGTTTCGTCAATGCCGGTATTATCAACATGCGCCAAGCGCTTGGCATCGTTTACGGTTCAAACATCGGCACCACCATGACCGGCTGGCTGGTGGCGATTATCGGTTTCAAAATAAATGTCGATGCATTCGCCCTGCCGCTGATCGGTATCGGTATGATCCTGAAACTGACCGGCGGTGAGAGCAGGCGGGCATCGATAGGCCTGGCCATGGTCGGATTTGGCCTGTTCTTTATGGGTATCGATGTGCTTAGGGATGCCTTCGGCGGTCTGGTCGAGACCATCGATCTGGCCGAGTTTACGCTGGAGGGTATGGCGGGCGTCCTGGTGTATTTTGGAATCGGTTTCCTGATAACCTTACTGACCCAGTCATCGAGCGCGGCTATTGCCATCACGCTTACTGCAGCGACCGAAGGGGTACTGGGAATCAATGCGGCGGCGGCAATGGTAATCGGCGCCAACGTGGGAACCACATCGACCGCGGCACTTGCGGTGATCGGCGCAACGCCCAACGCGAAGCGTGTTGCGAGTGCCCACATCCTGTTCAATATGGGTACCGGGGTGGTGGCGTTGCTTATTTTGCCGGTATTATTTCTGATCGTAAAATACGCTGGCGAAATGCTGGGCCTGCAGAACATCCCTGCCATTACCCTGGCTCTGTTCCACACTATTTTTAACATTCTCGGGGTGTTGCTGATCTTTCCACTGAATAGCCGGCTGGTCGCTTTCCTCGAAAAGCGATTTGTTACGCAGGAAGAAATGGAAGGGCAACCAATATATCTCGACAAGACAGTTGCCGTATCACCGCCGCTCGCGGTGAATGCTTTGACGCTTGAGTTATCCCGCATGACGGCGATAGTCAGGCGCATGGGGCAGGCAGCTTTAAGCGTTAAAAAAGTATCGAGCAAGCGCCTTTCCAGTGACGATATGGTGGTGCACAAGCTTTCCAGCTCATTGGCCGAGTTTATTACCCGGCTGGAAAAAGAAAAGCTGAGTCAGGAAGTATCCGAAGAGCTGGCTCTGATTCTGCGAGCAGATCAGCATCTGTTGGCCAGCGCCGACCAGGCAGCTCTGTTCGCAAGGCTGCAGGTGGATACTGCGTCCATCGAGGATGGTCAGCTAGCGGCCGGCATTAAGCATTTTCATGCCGAGGTGGCCAGTCTGATAGAAATGGCGAAACCCGGGGAAACGGATTTCAGCTACGACGAATGCGAACGTCAGTTGGCCCAGGTTCAGGTTGACTATGATAATTTGAAAGCTTCGCTGTTGGCGGCAGGCACAGCTTCACGCATACCGATTCCGCTAATGATCGACGTGGTGGAGCAGAATAGCCGTTTGCGACGAATGGCCCGGCAGTTGGTGAAGGCCATGAATTTTCTGAACGAAGTGTTTGTTGCGACGAGCATGCTATTGCCGGAACCAGTGGTGCGCTCCGAAGGGGCAATGGATGCCACAGCCGGGCAGGAAACCTTGTCGCCGAGTAATGTTGTTCGGCAAGACAAGCGTTGACTGCGGTTTTGCAGGCTATTAATTCGCGACTACGATCTGACCAGTCCGGTAACTACAAAGGTGGGAGGCCACTGCAAAGAGGCCTCCTGTTGACTCGAGGGAAGGTGTATGAACATGGGTAAGCGGGCCTTTTTTTACGCTGCTGGTAATGTTGATGGCAGCTTTCTAGTCGGTTTGTTGTGGCGGGCGCATTCGATGCGCGTATCCCGAGCTATCTCAGCGGCGTAGTAGGTGAAATATCCGCGATTGCGACCTGGGAATTTTTCGCCCGAAGTAAAAGTTAAATCGTTACCAACGGTCAGGGCAACTACCTTCACAGATAGGGTGAAAACAACCAGGCTGCCGCATCGCGAATCCGTATCGGCAACGACCGACCATCGACCCCCTCGAGAGACTCTGCGCGCGCAGTCGTTTTAATCCGCTCGAAATGTTCACTCATCTGCGTTACAAATTCCGGCTGAAAGACTTCCAGCACGAGCTCAAAATTCAAGCGCAGACTCCGGGGATCGATGTTGGCCGAACCAATGTGCGCGTAATTATCATCGATCAACAATAATTTACTATGGGCGAACGGGGGCGGTTGATAATAAATTTGCACGCCGTACTGCAGTAACTCCCATAACATGTTGCGCGTGGCCCAATGGGCCAGGGGCTGGTTAGACTTCAGCGGCAAAATAATGCTGACCTCGACGCCGCGCAGGGCGGCAGCCTGCAAAGCGTTAATGAGCTCGGGCGGTGGCAGGAAGTACGGTGTCATGATAGCCACCCGTTTGCGCGCGAGCGCGACCGCTCCGGTTATGATCATGGCCAGTTTTCCAAGGTCTTCGTTCGGCCCATCGGTGACGACACGACAAATCGCAGTACCCTTCGCGGCAGGCTTCGCCGGGGGTTGTGTTGGCGCTTCGCCCGCGGCGAACAACCAGTCTTCGTCGAAGGTGGCCTGCAATTGTTCGATGATCGGCCCCTCGACCTGAAAATGAATATCGGCGGTCATTTGCCGCCCGCAAGGCCGTTGGCTCAGGTGGCGATCTCCAATGTTCATACCGCCGGTAAAACCCCTGTCTCCATCCACCACCAGCAGTTTGCGATGATTGCGTAAATTGATGTGAATCGATGGTGGCAAAATTCTGGGCGGGACGAAGCGCGCCACTTTCACAGCGCGCCGTTTTAAGAGCGTGCCGGCGCGGGGAAAGCCATATAACTCACCGATACCGTCGAGCAATACGCGAACCTCGACCCCGCGTGTATGCGCAGCTACCAGCGACTCGATGAAAGCCATTCCAGTCTCATTGGTCTCGAAAATATAGCTTGCCAAACACACTGAGTACCGGGCCTCGTCGATCGCCTTCAACATGGCCGCATAAGCACTTTCGCCATCGAAGAAAGGTTGCAGCGCGTTGCCATCTGCTAGCGCCCTATGCGTCACCGCGGCCGATGAGCGTGCTAGCGCAACTAGCACCGGATCCGCAGTGATAGCCAACGGCGGGTTTTCCTGGGCGAACCTGGCTACTTTATCCGGCCTTTCGTAGCGGATCTTGAGACGCTTTACGGGCTCGCCTTTGAGCTGATGTGCGCTGGTCCGCAAGCGGTTGATACCGAACAGGTAATACAGGAGCGGGCCCACAATCGGGTAAGCGAACGAAACGGCAATCCAGCCCAGCGCGGCGCGCGGGTCACGCTTGTAAAGCAATGCGTGTCCGGCACTGGTAAGCGCCAGTGCAAAGTGGGCAACAAGCAGGAGCCAGGCATTGTTCAATTTGTGTTACTCCGATGTCAAACGAGCGGCCCATGAAACCGTTGAGTGCAACTTTTCAAGGTGGAGCAGACCGACCTGACCCGCCTTGCAGAACACAACAGGCGACTACTAAAAAAACGAGCAATACTAGCATACTGGTTATTTCTCGGTATGGCTGTAGCATGCATCCATGCTTGAATCGCTGTTAAACGAACACAGTTGTCCGGTCCTGTTGTTGGCGACATCAAGCTTTACGAACTCGAAGTGCTGGCCTTTGTCATTGCCGTGGGTGTACTCGTATGGGCTGTATTTCTATCCGGGTGCCGTAAAACTCGCCCTTGAATGGCTCAGAACCATTTTTGCGCCTGAAATAAGCCAGCATGCCGACCAGGATTCCAATAATTAACAGCCACACCAGCTGGTAACCATAGTACCAACGCAGTTCGGGCATGGCCCACGGGCTGGCGTTGTTGTCGAAGTTCATACCCTGGACGCCAACACTAAAAGTCAACGGGATAAAGCTCGTTTCGATTTCGTCCATTATTCAAACCAGTCCTGATGCGCAGGTTCCTGTATATTGAAAGTCCGGATACCGATCGAAGAGATTTCTATTGTCCTTTCGATATAAAAACAAGCCTTAAAACTGACTGGCTAGAACTCAAAGTATTTGTGACTAATGCAAGCACGAGTGAGTCTAATGGATGTTAATAAATTCTACATTAATCAAAAAAAGGTAACCAAAGTGAAAACGATTAAACTGATATCTAGTTATGGCATTGCATTGGTTGCGGCCCTGGCTGATGTCGATGATGACCTGCGAGATGAGACAGACAATAGATTCATTGGAAAAGGCCTTGCTGGATGTCCGTGAAGCGGAGAATTTAATTGCCCAGAGTCCTCGTGATCCCTCGGTCTACAAGGGCAGCGTTAAAGAAGCGATGGCAAAGCTGCACGGATAAGTAACAAAATAAAGCAGTTCTGCGAACGAGCTGACGTTAATTCCAGTTAGACACAGTACAAATGATTGAGTTGAACAACATAAGTATGTCTTACGATCTTGGGCACGGCCGGCTGGAGGTGCTCTCGTCGGTCGATCTCGGTATCGAGGATGGCGATACGGTTGCCATAATCGGTCCATCCGGTTCCGGCAAGACAACACTGTTGGTGTTGCTCGCGGGTCTGGAGCAACCTGTTCAGGGCTCTATCCGGATAGCGGGCCGCACACTCGGCGAACTCGACGACGACAGTCTGGCGGATATCAGGCGTGACGAAATAGGTATCATATTCCAGTCCTTTCACCTGGTGCCGGGTCTTACGGCGCTGGGTAACGTTGCCTTGCCGCTCGAGATTGCCGGTCGGCAGGGAGCGAGAAGCAAGGCGCTGCAGATGCTGGAGCGGGTCGGACTGGCCGGACGCGCCGATCATTATCCCACTCAGTTGTCCGGTGGAGAGCAACAGCGGGTGGCGATCGCCCGCGCCCTGGTGCATTCGCCGAAACTGTTGCTGGCGGATGAACCAACCGGCAACCTGGATTCGCGCACCGGCGAAAAGATTATCGATTTATTGTTCGGTCTCAACGCCGATACCGGTTCGACGCTGGTCCTGGTGACGCATGATGAAGCGATCGCGAGCCGCTGCCGGCGCGTGGTTCGACTGCATCAGGGCGATTTGATCGAGGCGAGTGCAAGTGCCGTTTCTGCTTGAGCTGGCCTGGCGCGAGTTGCGCGTCAACGGTCGTTCGCTATGGGTATTCTGCGCTTGCCTGATGCTCGGCGTGATTCTGGTCGCTGCCGCGGGTGGGCTGTATCGCGTGGTCAGCGCGGGACTGCTGTCGGATACCCGCACGCTTCTCGGTGGTGATCTCGAGGTCGATAGCGATACACCCCTGCCACCCGACGTGCTCGGCTGGATCGAGCAGAATGGCGACCTCTCGCTGGTGATCGAACTCGATACCATGCTCGGCACCGCCGATGGCAATTTCCTGCGGGTGGAGTTGCAAACTGTCGATTCGGCTTATCCGCTTTACGGCAAACTCGGGCTCGAGCCCGCTATCTCGCTGCAGGAAGCCCTTGCGATGAACAATGGCCGGCACGGCGCGGCTATCGATTCGGTTCTCGCGGAGCGACTCGAAATCGGCATCGGAGACGAGGTTTATGTCGGCGCACTGGCGCTGCAGGTTCGTGCCATCGTTGTCAGCCAACCCGATCGCCGCCTCAGTGCCGACTGGCGCGGCGCGCCGCTGTTACTGAGCGAAGCGGCCCTGCAGCAAACTGCTCTGGTACAGCCGGGTAGTCGTATCGATTACGAGTATAACCTGCGTATCGAAACATCCGCCGAAACATGGCGCTCACGCTTTTACACCGCCTTTCCCGATGCAGCCTGGGAGGTCAGGACGTTTTACGACCGCAGTCAACGCATCGCGGAACGTCTGAACCAGATTGCGTCAGGCTTGCTAATCATCGGTCTCAGCACGCTGTTTATCGGTGGCCTCGGCGTTTTCAACAGTATCGAGACTTATTTGCAGGGCAAGCTGCGCAACATCGCAACCCTGCGTGCGATCGGATTACGCCGGCGTCCCCTGGCCGGCGTCTACCTGTTACAGGTCGGCATCCTGAGCTGCGGCGCAAGCCTGGCGGGTGCGCTGGCCGGTGCATTGCTCGCGTTGCTCGGGTCGAGTGTAATCGCTGCGCAAGTCCCGATCGGTGTCACCACGGCCGACCTGCTGTTACCGGCATGCGTCGCATTCGGCTTCGGTATTTTAACCGCTTTTGCTTTCGCCTTTCCGGCGGTCGGACGGGCATTGGGCGCCAGGCCTGCGGCGCTGTTTCGCGGCGACCAGCCTGGCGTCGGGCAGACGCCGCTCGCCTGGTGGCTCGCAAGCCTGACTTGTGCCGCCTGCCTGGTAATACTGGTGTTGCTGGCCTTACCCGATCCGCTGTTCGGTCTGGGATTTGTCTTACTGGTGGGCGTGCTGTTGTTATTGCTGGAATTTGTCGTGCGTGCAATCCGCCAGGGCGCGCGGGCGCTGGAGGCGCGCGAGTCGCTGCTGCGATCGTTTGCGCTCCGCTTTGCGCTGGCCAACCTGCACCGGCCCGGTGCATCGCTGCGCACCTCGCTACTGTCGCTGGGATCGGCGCTAACCCTGCTGGTCGCCTGTACGCTGGTGGTGGCCGGTCTGCTACGTGCCATCAATACGACCATTCCGCAGGAGTCGCCGGCACTGGTGCTCTACGACGTGCTCGATAACCAGGCCGATGCGGTGGTCGAGGCGGTACAGCAGGTGACACCGGCATCGCGCATCGATCTGGTGCCGCTGGTGCGTTCACGTATCGTCACCATCAACGAGCGTCCGCTCGCCGACAGGCCCGACACCGCGGATGCGCGCATGCGTGACTTGGCACGCGGTGATTACAAGTTGAGTTATCGCGCCAGCAATATCGACGATGTCACGTTGGTAACTGGAGACTGGTGGCAGGAACCGGTGACCGGCATGCCGCGCATGGCGCTCGAGGATCGCGAAGCGAGGAGGTTGGGTGTCGGGCCGGGTGACAGGATAGGCTTCTCGGTTGGCGGCCGCAGCTTCGCTGCCGAAATTGCTGCAATCTATAGCCAGAAGGGATTGCAAACCCGCTTCTGGTTCGAAGGGATTCTTTCCGATGGAGCACTCGATGGCGTAATTCATCGTCAGGTCGGTGCTGCCTACCTGGATGATGCGGCGGCAATTGAAGCGCAGAAACATATTGCTGCAATTGCACCCAACGTGATAACGGTGCGTACCGCCATGCTGCTAGAGACTGCGCGAGGCATTCTCGGCAAGGCCGCAAGTGGTCTGGCGATAGTGGCCGGCGTCAGTCTCGCCGCCAGCCTGCTGGTGTTGATCAGCGTGATGGCGGCCGGCCGTACGCGTCAGATCTATGACGCCACGGTATTGCACGCGCTGGGCGCCCGCTTCGGGCTGATTCGCAGCGGCTTGCGACTCGAGTACCTGCTGCTCGCCGGCGTAACCTCGCTGTTCGCGATCGGGCTCGGCGCCGCGATCGCGTTGCCGCTGATGCGTTACCGGCTCAAGCTACCGGCGGACGACCTGCTCTGGCTCGGCGCCCTGGTAGCGGTTACCGTCAGCAGCTTGTCGCTCGCGTTAGGGGCCAGGTATCTGCTGCAGCGTTTGCGGGTTAATCCGGTGACGCTGCTGCGAGGCGGGCAGTAGAGTCCGGGCCTGGATTGATAAAACAGCCCCGGGTTACTGGTGGCCGCGCAAACTGCAGAGGGATGAGGGTGCGGGCTACCCCTGATTAAACAGTCTTCGAAATTGTTCGACGCGTTTTTGATTGGCACCGAAATCACCGTACCCGACTCGCGAGGCCGAGCGCAGCTGTATCAGCGATTTGGCCGGATCGATCCTGATTTCCAGGTCATCGACGAAGCCGAACAGCGAAGAGCGGAAGGTCGCCGCAATGTATTCTGCCCGCTCGGTGGTGATCTCACCGCCCATTTCGAGAATAATGCCGCGTAACGACGCGCTGGTCTCGTTCATAGCTAGCCCTGAAATTTGAAATGGTTCGATAAAATGCTCCACATCTTCGCGATACTCGCTGCAGACACAGTTCGGTTTGTCGGGGCAGTGCGTCAGGCGTCCATCGAGCATGCCGGCAGCCTGGCCGCTTTGTGAAACCATACCTATGGTGAACAGCGCGACGATGACCACAGCCGTGAGAATTACAAAAAACAGCGAGATTTTCTTCATTACGCTCCCGGGTTTGATAAAACGGTTATGAGGCTGGATTCTATATTAGCGAGCGATAACGACAACAGGCAGGTGTGCCATTTGCCGGTGGCGTTTGGTGCCTCCGCCTGGCTTGCAGCGGGTATTCGTCTCCGGTGCCCATCGCAGGCTTTCTACTTGCTCCGATTATCTACCAGTGACGGCGCCATGATCTCTTCCAGCGTCAGGCCGGTCAAGCCGTGAATGCTACGCCACAGGATATAAAAAATACCCAGTATCATGAGCATGGAGGGAACCGCAATCACCGGGTAGCTGACCAGAGTCAGCCGTCCCAGCTCCTCGTTGAAGGCCGCGCTGCCTGACGGGCTGACGACAATCCACCGGGCCAGCAGATAATTCATCACCGCGGAAAAGAAAAAGGTTGCCCCAAGCAGGTAGGTGGCATTCAACAGTCGGCTTTCGAACACTGCGTCCTGCCCCCGCGCGCGCAGGATCGTCGAAATCCTCTCGGTATTCAGAAGTTTTGGATTATAAATTAGTAAGCGGATCACCGGGTATCCGAGCCGGGCCGAGACCAGCACTGCGATACCCAGCAGCGCGGGAATCGCCGCCTCCTTGACCGCCAGCCATTGCGCGTCCAGCTGTAGAAGGCCGATGCTGCCGGTGAGCAGTACGCTAACCAGACCCAGTAGCGCAATGTAATTGGTGTTTCTGAAACGAATTAACTCGTACAGGCCAAGGCCGATCGGGAAAGCCAGTGCAACGACCAGAGCGGTGGTGGTG
>Ga0265306_10001307_pt1 | contig 12093 bp, 10 predicted proteins | sample Helome_3_FD_192493 | JGI IMG/M metagenome (GOLD analysis project Ga0265306, IMG submission 192493) | Marine sediment microbial communities from subtidal zone of North Sea - Hel_20160420 (Illumina Assembly) | ecosystem: Environmental > Aquatic > Marine > Subtidal zone > Sediment ...
GCCGTCAGGCTGCAGGAATTGTAGGAGCGCGCCCCAGCGCGCGAAGCAACGCGGCAGCCGTCAGGCTGCAGGAATTGTAGGAGCGCGCCCCAGCGCGCGAAGCAACGCGGCAGCCGGAGGCTGCCAGGGTCAGGTCGTAACATGGTCGCGCGCTGGGGCGCGCTCCTACGAGACTTTCTCGAGAATTTCTTTCGCTACCGAATGAACCCTGCGCCCATCGGTTTCGACAACGAGGTCCGCAACCTCCCGATACAGCGGGTCACGTTCGAGCAGCAGCGCTTCGAGAATCTGCCGCTTGTCGCCGCTCTCGAGCAACGGCCTCTCGCGGCCCTTGTTGGTGCGCGCAAACTGCTGGTCGACTGTCGTGTACAGGTAGACAACGAATCCGCGACCGCCGAGACGGCTGCGGCTCTCCGGATTGACGATCGCGCCGCCACCGGTCGCAAGCACTACGCCGTCGGCCTTCGTCAGGTCATCAATCGCAGCTGCTTCACGCTTGCGGAAGCCCGCCTCGCCTTCCTTCTCAAATATGAATGCGATGTCCACACCGGTTCGCGATTCTACTTCCTCGTCGCTGTCCATAAAGGACAGGTGCAGGCTCCGGGCAAGCTGCCGCCCCACCGCGGACTTGCCTGCGCCCATGGGGCCGACCAGGAAAATGTTCCTCGGGTGTTTCATTGATGGTGATGCTTCACGTCGATTTTGTTAACGCCTCTAAAGAGAAAGCCAACCCGAGGGTTGGCTTTCCTGTTCACAAGGGGAATGAACGCCTAGTTAATAGTCGCGCCTTCCTCGAGGATGCGCGGCGTAACAAAGATCAGCAGCTCCGCCTTGTTGTCCGTTCGCTGCGTGCTACGGAAAAGGACGCCGGCACCGGGAATATCACCGAGGAACGGCACTTTATTGATCGTCTCGCGACGCTCTGTTTCGTAGATGCCGCCAAGCACCACGGTCTGGCCGTTAGCCACCAGAACCTGCGTTTCAACGGAGCGAGTATCGATACTCGGCACCGTGCCGCCAAGGCCGCCCGTCGAGATAACTTCGCCTACGTTGTCCTTACTCACTCGCAGATCCATGATGATGTTGTTGTCTGGCGTTATTTGCGGTGTCACGACCAGCTCCAGAACGGCTTCTTTGAACTGGATGGTCGTTGCACCGGAGGATGCCGACTGCTGGTACGGAATTTCCACACCCTGCTTGATCGTGGCTTCTTTCTGGTTCGCCGTAATGACGCGCGGCGTCGATACGATCTCACCGCGACCCTCGGCTTCCAGTGCCGTCAACTCCAGGTCGACAAGGTAGTCATTCTCGAGCACCGCCAGTGAGAAGCGTCCGGCCGCATCAGCAATCGGTACGTTGACATTGTAACGATCGTTGAGCGTCGGCAGCGTGATCGGGAAGACCGTGCCATTGGCCGGGTCAGCAAGGTTGTCCAGCGCCGAACCGATCATCGTATCGGTACCAGTACCGGTACCACTGATCGTCGTGAGGCCCGTATTGCTCTCATTGAAAGCGGTCACACCCAGGCGGACGCCAAGGTCACGACTGAAATTGTCGTTGACGACGACGATACGTGACTCAATCAAGACCTGCTTGATCGGGATGTCCAGCGTTCGAACCATGCGGCGAATGCTCTGCAGACTTTCCGCCGTATCCTGAACCAGGAGTGTGTTGGTCCGATCATCGACGCCAACACTACCGCGCTCGGACAGCAGCGGGTTACCGCCACTACCCCCCGTAATCAGCGTCGCGAGGTCATTCGCCTTGGCGTAGTTCACCTGCAGGAACTCCGAGTACAGCGGCTCCAGTTCGCTGATGGCCTGCTTGGCTTCGAGATCGGCTGTTTCGCGCGCGGCAATTTCTTCTGCCGGTGCAACCATAATGACGTTGCCGTTCTGGCGCATGTCCAGACCCTTGGTCGTCATCACGATGTCCAGAGCCTGGTCCCATGGAACGTTGCGCAAGCGTAGCGTTACATTGCCCTGAACCGTGTCGGAAACGACGATGTTCTTGCCCGAGGTCTCGGCAAGCAACTGCAATACAGCGCGTGTCTCGATGTCCTGGAAGTTCAACGTCAGGCGCTGCCCTTCGTATTCTTTGGTCTCCGAAAAGAGGCTCGACTCTTCGTCTCCTTCTTCCGCAGATGGATTAATCTCGATCGTGAACTCATTGTCAGACTGATAGGCCAGCTGCTCGTACTTGCCGTCTGCTGAAATGACGATGCGCGTGTCCATATTGGTCCGCAAGGTATCAACCGTCGTGACCGGTGTCGCGAAGTCCATGACATCCAGACGACGCATCAGCTCGGCCGGCAGGCTCGTGTCTTTGAATACGGCCACGACTCGGCCGCCCTCCTGACGAATATCAACAGGCGTTGACGGGTCAGTCAGATTAACAATTACGCGGCCACCACCGTCACGCGTCCGGCGGAAATCGACGCTGGAAATTGCCCGGCTGCCGGGCGCGGCATAAGAACGGGTTGCGGATGCCGGTGCGCTGGCGAACTGGGTAGTTCCAGCGCTGTACTCATCCCCGCCACCCAGGGTGACGATTACCGTATTACCGCTGCGGCGAGTGTCATATTCGACCATGGAATCCAGGTTAAGCACGACGCGGGTACGGCCGTTTGCTTCAGCCGTCAGCACCGTGTCGAGCGGCCCGAGGTTGACGTCGCGGCGTCGTGAGCTCAGGCCCAACGAGGTTCCGGGCAGGTCAAGTGCAATCCTCGCAGGATTTTCGATCGTAAATGACAGCGGCTCGGGCGCCGTATCACTCATGATCAGCTTCAGCTCGACACGCTGGCCGGGCAAGCTCTGCACCTGAATGTCCTGCAGCCGGTTGCCCTCCTGTGCGCTGGCAATCGCGCCCCAGAAAAGCAGCAATGCTGCCGGTGCCAATGCGGCCAGCTTGATCATCGCGAGATGACGACCGACCGTCGGTTTGATTTTGAGCATCATTCCAATTACTCCCAGTTCCATTCAGGTGTCAGTCTTTTAGACCAACCGCGGCATCTCTCTCGATATAGCCGCCGATTCCATCAGAAATAATTTCCACCAGATTGATTTCTGATTCAGAAATTTCCTTGATTCGTCCGTCGTTCTGCCCCATGTAATTGCCAGGAACGACTCGGTGAATTAGACCGTCTGCTGTCTGTACGAGGCCGTACATTGTGTCGCCGATGTAGAGTGTTCCAACCATGCCCAACGTGTCCAGCGGAAAGCTCTCGAGATACTCACGACTCCGATCGCGATCGGGACGCGCGCCTCCAGAACCGCCGCTCGCCTGTGGGGTGTCCGGTACGAACGGCGAGCGCATACCCTGCGCATCGGCGATGTACGTGAACACTTCATAAGGTGTGATCTCCGGTAATGGCTCAATGCGGCCGCCAGGCTTTGCCTTGACCTCATTGATGTATTGATCAAGATCGTCCATGTCGCTCCCGCATGCTGCGAGTCCGACGGCGGACAGAACCAGGATCACACCGTGTCTTATTGTTAGAGAAGCGCGCATTGTCACTCTGCCTCCTCGTCGAGATACCGATAGGTTTGAGCGGTAACTTCAATGCTTAAATTATCGAAAGCATCCGTGCTCTCGGGTGTAATGTTGATGTTGTGCAGTGTCACAATTCGCGGCAGTGCGGCAATGCCGCTCACGAAATTACCGATCTCGTGGTAGCCGCCCGTGAGACGAATCTTGATGGGCTTCTCTGCATAGAAGTCCTTGGGAATCTCGCCCTGCGGCACAAACAGTTTTTCCTGCAAGCCGGCGGCCAGTCCTGTCTGGGAAATATCGACGATCAGGCTGGGTATTTCAGTCTCGCCTGGAAGTTGCCTGAGCATCGTGCCGAAAGACTGTTCGATCTGAGCGAGCTGCGCCTTGTAAGCATCATAATTGGCTGCTTTGCGCTGCTTGTTTTCAAACGTCAGCCTGAGCTCCTGCTCTTCTTCCTGCACACGGTCAAGCTGCGGTGCCTTGTCCTTGACAATGAACCAGTAAATACCGAGCCCCATCACAACGACGAATACGATAGCGATAACGGCGAGCCGAAAAGGCAGCGGCCAGCGGCCGACGTCATTGACGTCCAGACTCTGGAGTTCTTCAACAAGATTCATTCCGCGTCCTCCATTCCTTCAGCACTCGAACGCACCTGCTTCAGATAAACGACGAATTCGGATTGGCGAGACGCGCCGGACTGGGTGGTTTCGACGCGCTCAACTTCGGGGTCGCTCAGCCATTCTGACGAGTCGATCTGGCGCATCAATGCCGACACGCGCGTACTCGATTGCGCCACACCACGAATCTCGACTCTCGACCCGGTCTGCTTCATACCCGTAAGGTAGACGCCCTCGGGTAGCTGCCGGACCAACTCATCAAAAAGATGCACAATCTCCGGGCGACTCTTCTGCAGTTCCTCGATGATTTCCATTCGCGCAAGCAGACGTTCTTTCTGTCGCTCCAGGCCGTCAATCTCGGCAATGCTCTTTTCGAGTTCCACGATCTCGTCGGTCAGGCGCTTGTTTCGTTCCTGCTGGGACGAAATCATTTGCGAGTACGCAAAAATTGCCGCCACGACGACCGCGATTCCGGCAACGACAGCGCCGCCGGTCGCAACACCGAAGTCCCTTTGACGTTTCTTGCGTTCCGCCTCGCGCCACGGGAGTAGATTAATACTTGGCATATTAGTCGAAGCTCCTCAGTGCAAGGCCGCAGGCAGTAAGAAGTGCTGTCGCATCTTTGTTGACGCCTTGTGATTTAGCCTTAGATGAAATTTTCATTTGCCCCAGCGGATCGCCAATCTCTGTCGGGATACCCACACGGCTGGAAATGACGTCGGCGATGCCCGGGATGTTGGCGCATCCGCCACAGACCAGGATCATGTCGGGCTGCTCACGACCGCCGCCCGAAGCCAGATAGAATTGTAATGAACGACTGACCTGCTGCGTCATGTCGTCAATAAAAGGTTCAAGTACTTCAGGCTGGTAGTTGCTCGGCAGACCGCCTTGCTTCTTGGCACGCCCGGCGTCTTCCATGGATAAGCCGTAAGTGCGCATGATCTCCTCGGTCAGTTGCTGCCCACCGAAGTTGAAGTCGCGCGTATAAACAACCTTCAGATCGTAGAGCACACTGAATGTCGTACTGCTGGCGCCGATATCGACAACCGCGACTGACTGTCCAATGCCGCCGTCAGGAATCTGGTGGCTCAAAAGACGGCACGCATTCTCGAGCGCAAAAGCCTCAACGTCGACAATTTTCGTCGCGAGCCCCGCAGCAATTACAGCGGACTGACGTTGCTCCACGTTTTCGGTGCGTGTCGCAACCAGCAGCACGTCCATGAGCTCCGGGTCTTTTTCATTCGGCCCGATGACTTCGTAATCGAAGCTGACCTCTTCCATCGGAAATGGAATGTACTGGTCGGCCTGAATCTCGACCTGCCCCTCAAGATCTCGCGAAGAGAGACTGGAGGGCATTTGAATGACTTTGGTAATGGCCGCATCACCACTAATGGCGACGGCCACATCGGTAGCCTTGGCTCCGGCCCGCTTGACGGCACGGCGAATAGCTTCGCCGACTGCTTTCGCATCGACAATGGCTTTTTCGCTCACCGAACTGGGTGGAGTAGGCTCTGCTGAGTAGGACTCGACGCGATAGCGCTTTCCGCTTTGGCTAAGCTCTATCAACTTGACCGACGATGTCGTGATATCGAGGCCCAGCAATGGTTGTGATTTATTGCCGAAAAGCACGTATTTTTCCTTCTAAGTCGGTAAGTTGCGAGTCAATCGTAGGATGGACCTGAGCAGTGCGATTTAACTATATATCAATAAAATGTTAATTAAAACGTGACTTTGCTCACTATCCACGAATCCCTATAGTAATGCGCCTTTATAGATCCGTTCCGTGAACCAGTTGGCGACTGAGAGTGAGACTTGTTATTGCAGCATTTGGCGATGCGCGTCTATCATCGGCCGCCTCACAGGCGTATGTACGAGCCCTTGCCCCGATAAAGCCACTTTTTCTGCACCTGCGGACCATTACCGTACCTGTAAATAGCTTAAACCAGCGCCCCGACAAATCAGGACATTTGGCCGAAAACGCCAGCAACTATGCATAAACCACCGAAAACAAACAAGAATCTACGTCACAGACGCGCGAAACGGCTGCTCAGGAGCCTGATTTTGCTGCTCGGATTGGGCGCGTCCGGCACTATCGGGGGCGTCGCCGCCGTGATTGGCGCCTATTATTTCGTGGAGCCCGGTCTCCCCGCGGCGGAGACTATCCGCGATATCCCCCTGCAGATTCCACTCCGTATATTCAGCCGTGACGGGCACCTGATATCCGAGATCGGCGAACGGCGGCGCATACTGATCACATTCGAGGATCTGCCGCCACATGTTGTCCACGCGTTTCTCTCGGCCGAAGATCGGCGCTTCTTCGAACACCCCGGTATCGACTACCAGGGCATCCTGCGCTCGTTTGCGCGATTGCTGCGGAGCGGCGAAATCAGTGGTGGCGGCAGCACACTGACACAGCAGTTGGCCCGCGATTACTTCCTCACGCGCGAGCAATTATTCACACGGAAACTGCGCGAGGCTTTTCTTGCCTACAAGATCGAGCACGAGTTCACCAAGGAACAGATCATGGCGCTGTTCCTCAACAAGATGTTTTTCGGGCAACGCGCCTACGGTGTTGCTGCCGCGGCACAAGTCTATTTCAACAAGACCCTGAAGCACATCAACACGGCGGAAGCGGCGACACTCGCCGGCGTGCTCCCCGCGCCGTCGCGCTATAACCCGGTGTACAGTGCGGCAAATGCCGAAATGCGCCGTAGCTACGTTCTTGGCCGCATGCACGATCTCGGTTACATCGACGACACGGCGTACACGGAGTCGATGGCCTTCCCAATGGAGTCGCAGTTACACGGAGCGGCGGTTGAGCTGAACGCGCCGTACGTCGCCGAAATGGTGCGCAGCGAGATGCTGAAGCGCTACGGAGAGGACACCTACACAGCGGGTTACCAGGTTGTCACTGCCCTCGACTCCCGCCTGCAGGCCGCCGCCAATTACGCATTGAGAAACGGGCTTCTCGAGTTTACGCGCCGGCGCGGCTACCGCGGTCCAGTGATGAACGTAGAGCTCGGTGACGACGTCCTTGCAACACCATTCACGGAATGGCCGTTAGAGGTTCGCGAAACTCTCGAGCAATACGCGCCGGGCGGTCTATCCGTTGCACTTGTGAAAGCTGTGTCTGAGAACAACTCCGCGATTATCGTGTTCGCCGGTGGGATCGAAGCGATCCTGCCCTGGGGTGGCATCCGCTGGGCCAAGCCTTTCATCGATCGAGAGACGACAGGGCCGGCGCCGGAAGCGGTCACCGATGTACTGTCGGTCGGTGACGTCATCTACGTCATGCCGACTACCTCCGGCGCCTGGGCACTGGCGCAGGTGCCCGATGCGCAAGGTGCCCTGGTCTCGATCGATCCGTACGATGGGGCAGTAGGCGCGCTCACCGGCGGTTTTGACTTCACGATGAGCAAGTTCAATCGGGCTCGTCAGGCCTATCGGCAACCCGGCTCATCGTTCAAACCCTTTATCTACTCGGCGGCGCTCGAGCATGGCAATACACCCGCGACCGTTGTCCTGGACGCACCCGTCGTCATCAATTCATCGGAACTCGAAGCCGTCTGGCGCCCCATTAACTACAGCGGCCGGTTCTATGGGCCGACACGCTTGCGTGAAGCCTTGTATCGTTCAATGAACCTCGTGTCCGTGCGGCTGCTGCTTTTCAATACCGGCGTGGGCAATGCCGTTCGTCACATAGAAAAATTTGGCTTCGGCGACGCGGCGCTACCGCGCAACGGGTCCCTGGCATTGGGGGGCGGAGCCGCATCGCCGCTGGATATGGCCCAGGGTTATGCAACGATCGCCAACGGTGGTCACGCGGTGAAACCCTACCTGATCGACGCAATATATGGGCCCGAGGGCGAAACCCTTTACCGCAGCGAGCCGGCCGTGGTCTGCGACGCTTGTGTTGCCGATATTCCCGACGAACGATTCATGGACGAACCACTGGAGGAGATGACGCTTGATGAAATGGCTGACGTGGCGCTGGCCTATCGACCCGATGCGTCAGTTGCGCCAGAGCTCTTCGAAAACGTCAACGCCGCACCGCAAACCATTAGCCCGCAGAACATGTTTCTCATACAGGACATGATGCGTGATGTCGTGCGACGCGGCACGGGCCGCCGCGCAATGGCTCTGGGACGTAACGATCTTTCCGGAAAAACGGGCACGTCGAACGACAGGCGCGACGCCTGGTTCGGGGGCTTCAACGGCGATCTGGCCAGTATCGTCTGGGTCGGCTACGACGACGACCTGCCGCTGGGTCCTCGCGAAGAAGGATCGCGGACGGCGCTCCCTATCTGGATCGAGTTTGCGCGCATCGCGCTCGCAGGCGTGCCAGAGAACCAGATGCCCATGCCAGAGGGAATTGTTTCGGTACGCATCGATCGCGCAACGGGATGTCCTGCCCGTTCAGGGCAACGCAATGTTGTGTTTGAAGTGTTTCGCGAAGGCCATGTGCCGGACTGCGAGTTCATCGAAGAACCGCCTGACATATTCAATGAACCGTCCGGAATCGATGCGCCGCCCGAAGACGAGGCGGACCAGGGTGAAGAAGACGAGGCACTCTTTTAAGGCAATGGGCAGACAAAGAAACAACGGGACCGAACGGACACGCCAGGTCGTGGCACAAGAAGCTGCTCGCATTATTGTCGATCACGGCATTCGCGATTATCGACTCGCGAAACAAAAGGCCGCAGAGCGGCTGGGCGCAGCCGGCCGCGGCTCTCTGCCCGGCAATGCCCAGATCGAGGCGGCTGTTGCCGAGCGCCTGCAAATATTCGGGCGCGAATCGCACGCCGATCATCTACGCCTGTTGCGGGTGGCGGCGCTCTCTGCAATGGAGCTGCTGGTCTCGTTTACACCGCGACTCGTCGGCCCGGTGCTCGTTGGTACGGCCGACGAAAACTCGGCGGTCAATCTGCATCTCTTCGCCGATAGTCCCGAAGCCGTCGCGATGGAGCTCGATGGTTTTGGCGTAAGCTACCGGCCGTACGAGCGACGCCTCAAGAGCCGTCGAAATCGGGTAGAGACCTTTGCCGGTTTTGAATTTCACCACAGCAACAGTGCGATACAGGCCACGGTATTCCCGGTTGACGGGATTCGGCAGGCGCCGATGAGCCCGATCGATGGCAAACCGATGAAAAGAGTGGATTCGGCCGCCGTCCAACGGCTCCTCGAACATATCTGACGCCCACCATTATTTACCACTCGATCGGGGCGTCGGTCGCGCGCAAGGCGCGCTCCTACAATTTGTAGCGCCACTGCAGTCGGGAGGTGGGTGGTCGTCGGGAGGGTTACCGCTTAACGATTGGCACGTACTTCCGTTCCGCGGGTCCGGTATAAAGCTGTCGCGGTCTCGCAATCTTGCCCGCCGGATCAGCGATCATCTCCCGCCAGTGAGCGGCCCAGCCGACCGATCGTCCCAGCGCGAACATCACCGTAAACATCGAGGTTGGAATGCCCAGTGCGCGATAAATGATGCCGGAGTAAAAATCGACATTCGGATACAGGTTCTTCTCGATGAAATAATCGTCCTTGAGTGCAACCTGCTCGAGTTCCTGGGCCAGGTCGAACAACGGAGTGTCTTTGCGGTCGAGCTTCTGCAAGACCTTGTAGCACATGTCCCGAATGATGGTCGCTCGCGGATCGAAGTTCTTGTAAACGCGGTGACCGAAACCCATGAGACGGAACGGATCGGACTTGTCTTTCGCTTTCTCGACATACTTGCCGATTTGACTGACGTCACCGATTTCCTCGAGCATTTTGAGGACGGCCTCATTGGCGCCACCGTGCGCCGGCCCCCAAAGCGCCGAGATACCTGCCGCAATCGCAGAGTAGGGATTTGCGCCGGAACTTCCGGCCATCCTCACCGTTGAGGTCGAGCAATTTTGCTCGTGATCGGCGTGCAATATGAACAACAGGTCGAGCGCCTCGGCAGCGACCGGATCGATCTCGTAAGGCTCGGCCGGCACAGCGAACAGCATGTGCAGAAGGTTCTCGCAATAATTCAGGTCATTACGCGGGTACATAAACGGCTGACCGATGTTGAGCTTGTACGCGGCTGCGGCAATTGTCGGTAACTTGGCCAGAATCCGGTGCGCGAAAATGTTTCGGTGCTCAGGGTTCGATGCATCCATCTCGCCGTGGTAATAGGCCGACATGGACCCGACCACGGCGGACAACATTGCCATCGGATGGGCGTCATAGCGAAAACCCTTGAAGAAGTTGAGCATGCCCTCGTTGAGCATTGTGTGCCTGCGAATAGTCCTCACGAACTTCTCGAGCTCTGCGGCTGTCGGCAGCTCGCCATACAGCAGGAGATACGAGACTTCGATGAAGTTCGAGCTGGCAGCAAGCTGTTCTACCGGGTAGCCCCGGTACATGAGAACGCCCTCTTCGCCATCGATGTAGGTGACGTCTGACTCGCAGCTGCCCGTCGAGACATACCCGGGATCGTAGGTGAATACGCCCTGCTCTTTGTAGAGTTTGGCGATATCGATAACGTCCGGACCCGTCGTTCCCTTGCGCACGGGCAGCTCCATTTCGACCCCGTTGGGGCTAATCAGGCGGTATGCATCCTGGCTCATCGTGGTTCCTCAAGGTCCTTTCATCAAACGCTACGAGCATAACAGAGCGGCACGACCCCGGGAGTCGTGGAAAAACACAATGGGAGACCAGGGAGCTGTCGAAACAGCGACCGGTTCTAGCTCATGCCGTACTTGCGGCGGAACTTGTCTACGCGTCCGCCGGTATCAACGATCTTCTGCTTGCCTGTGTAGAACGGGTGGCAGGAGGAGCACACCTCGATAAGGAGGTCCTCGCCGAGCGTCGAGCGCGTCGCAAATTCGTTGCCACAACTACAGGTGACCTTGATGTCGTTGTAATCGGGGTGAATATCGGCTTTCATTTTGGCTCTCCCGAGCGCGCTACTTCGCAAAAAGGCCGCGTAGGATATAGCGAAGAGCCTGTGGCCGCAAGCCCCGGTATTTTATCCACAGAACCTGTGGATAAGACTGTGCATAGAAATTGAGTGAATGGCCTAAGGTGCGGATTTTCAAGCAGGCTTGTCAATATGAACAATTTGTGTCCATTTTTGATAGGTAAGAAAAAACAATGACTTACGGCGGCTTCGCGACACTCGAAGTGAATTCGGAGGCTTCATAGCCTGAAAAATAAGCGCCCGGCGAATCCTTGTGCATAAATGAACAATCCGGAAGGTCCCCTGCTGGCCGCCGTGTTCGTCGAAAACGACCGAAAATGTGCGCGCCTGAGCTCCCCCTTTGAGCAGTTTTACGCCTGGGTGGGGAGAAATTCGGCCTGTAGATCATTAAGGAAACGCATCCCGAGTGCCGTTGGTCGCCAGCGCGATTCATTCTCGCGCGAAACCAGGCCCTTCTCAGAAGCGTTCCGCATGGCCCCCTCCAGCTCAGCCGCGCTCAGCCCCGTCCTCTCGCAAAAGACCGACTGACTGAAACCATCCGTGAGTCGCAGCGCATTGAGCATGAACTCGAAGACGAGATCGGCCTTTGCAAGCGCCACAGGCGCGGCGCTCTCCCCTTGCGCCTCGATGGTCTTCATGTACTGCAGCGGATTGAGAGGCTTCATGTATCGGACAACACCGCCGGCGCCGGAGATCTTGCCGTGAGCGCCGGCGCCCACGGCCAGGTAATCGCCGAATAACCAGTAGTTCAGGTTGTGTCGGCACTTTTGGTCGTTACGGGCGAATGCCGAGACCTCGTATTGCCGGTAACCGCTTTCCTCGAGCAGCGCCTGCCCCCTGTCCTGAATTTCCACGGCGGTCTCATCGTCCGGCAGATCCGTTGGCGGCCGCGCAAAAAAAACGGTATTTGGTTCAAGTGTCAGCTGATACCAGGAGATGTGCGCCGGCCCGAGGCTGACCGCCCGATCGATATCCTCGATTGCCATCGCAACGCTCTGTCCCGGGAGCCCGTACATCAGATCGATGTTAACGTTG
>Ga0265306_10001311_pt1 | contig 12069 bp, 11 predicted proteins | sample Helome_3_FD_192493 | JGI IMG/M metagenome (GOLD analysis project Ga0265306, IMG submission 192493) | Marine sediment microbial communities from subtidal zone of North Sea - Hel_20160420 (Illumina Assembly) | ecosystem: Environmental > Aquatic > Marine > Subtidal zone > Sediment ...
TTCGTCTATAAATGCCGAGGTAAAAGGTTTCCATGCTTCACTTATATTTACCTGTATGTCATTGTTGATCACTTTACCGGTTGTTGGTTGAATCAGGTCTAAAAGCAAACTGAAAAAAGTAGTTTTCCCTGCTCCATTATTACCAACCAGACCGAAACTTTGTCCTTTCGGTATATCTAAGCTTTCAATATTTAATACGGTCTGATCTCCGTATACTTTAGTTAGATTTTGCGAGTAAATCATTTCAATTTTTTAATTTATCAGGCTTTCTGTTTATAAGCCAAAAGGGTTTTATATTTTTCTTTCTTATATATGTTTTCAATCTTTCTGAATACTACACTCTTAAAAGCAAATCCCAGTATTCCGGTAAGGGCAACAAATATGTATCCAGCCGTTGGATTAATAAGGTAATGGCCTAACCCATAAATTGCTATGGGTAATATTAATTTTGGTAATGTAAGAAGAAGTGTTTTTACATTAAAGGCCTGCTTATCTCCAAAGGCTTTCTTATTAGAAGTTAAATCAATCGGAGTTTTAATATATGCCCCACCCCATAAAACCAGGTAAGAATTTACGCCAACATTGTATATTGCGCCAACGATTACAGCCAAATAAGCATCCCAGCCAAAATAAAGGTAGAAGGCAGACAAGATTGTACTAATTATAGTCGCAATTATTATCAGGTACCATTTAGATGAAAGATATTCTTTATATTGGATGTTCTGACTCATCATAAGGGGATAATAAGAACTATCCCAACTTGGCACAAATTGTCCGAAACTAAAGAGAAAGCCTCCGGAAACAAAGATGCCTGCAAAAATCTTCCAAACGGGGTTGTCATAGGCTCCAATACTATTGGTAAAAAACAGTAGCCCATAAAAAATGAAGATAACGCTCATTAATACTGTGGTTTTAGAGCGTTTATTCCTTTTTATCAGCTTAATATCATTTTTAAGAAAAGTTCCCAGGTTTCCAAAACGATTTAGCCAGGTATAATCTTCAGATTTTGCAATATCATTTTTTGTGGCTAAACCGGCATCCAGATACATATTCCTTTTAAAATAGTTAAAGGCTGCATAACAAAGACCAAATAAAGCACCCCAGGAAATTAAAAAAGTCCAAGAAATTTCATAAAACATATTAAAAATAGGAGAAGTAAAAGCGGTAATATCAAACCATTCATAATACTGGCAAATTCCCAAAATAGCTAAAATAGCGACTATGGGATAAAACACATTGTCCTTATTATTCATCATAATGTTGACGAAATTATTGCAATAAAATAAGGCCATGATTCCTAAATGCCACCCTATTACGCCCATTGGATTATATCCTTCAATTATAAGAACGATGGAAAATGGAACAAAGAAAAAAGCGTGAGCCCAATTAAAAAATGAAAAAATAGTTTTTCCAAGGGAATATGATACCACCTGGCTTTTCTTAAAGGGTAGATATAGCAAAGGTTTGATATTTATAATAGGCATCTTTTGAAGCATATAGCGAATATATACATCCATTACCAGGTAATAGATCATATATTTATTTACAAACTTCAACGGATCTCCCAACCCATTCTTTTCAATAATAAAATAGGATCCTACCCCTAAAGCAAGAAATATGGCGATGAAATACAAAGCCCCAAAAATCATTAAGATCTTGAATGCCAGGTTAGTTTTAAAAGAAGCTGCCCTGAAAAATGACTTCCATTGCAGTTTAAAAAAGTGTTTGAACATTAAAGCTGGTATTTTTTGTTCGGAAAGTTAGTCCCTCAATTTTATCTTTTGTTACAAAGAGAAGTTAATTTCTCATTATTAATCCAAAGCATTCCTTAATTTTGCACAAATTTTTTCTTATGAGTGATTTTTATTCCCTGACTATAGATGAAATATCCCGATTAACCCCAAATTCGGTCGCTGTGAGTTTCGCTATTCCTGAAGAACTGGAAAATGAATTTGCCTTTGAATCGGGGCAATATATAACAGTTAAACACAAAATAAAAGGTGAGGAGCTTAGGCGAGCCTATTCTATTTCTTCATGCCCCAAAGACAAGCATATTACCATAGGTATCAAAAAAGTACCTGAAGGACGGTTTTCTGTATATGCCAATACCAAACTTCGAGAAGGGGATCAATTACTCGTAATGCCTCCTGAAGGGCGCTTCGTGTATAAAACTTCCAATAAACAGGAAAATATATGTGCTTTTGCAGCAGGCAGTGGAATTACTCCTATTATGAGTATTGCCGGAACCGTTTTGAAAAGCCATCCTGAAAATACCTTTGTATTGGTTTATGGAAACCAAAATAAATCCGAAACGATGTTCCACAATGAGATTTTAGAACTCTCAAACACCTATAAAGAAAGGTTCACAGTTCAGTTTGTTTACAGTAGGGCCCTTGAAGCGGATTCATTGTTTGGAAGAATTGATACATCTGTGATAAATTTTATTCTTAAAAATAAATTTAAAGAAACCCGTTTCAATACATTCTATTTATGTGGCCCTGAGGATATGATTAATCTTACAAGGGATACTTTAAAGGCAAATGGAATAGATGAGGATTCCATTTATTTTGAACTTTTTACTACATCGAAAAATGATATTTCCGAAACTATATTACATGAGGGTAAAACGGCAGTAGAAGTTTTATTGGATGATGAAGTTTACTCATTCAATATGGATAAAAAATCTTCGGTCCTAGATGCTGTCCTTGATGAAGATATAGATGCCCCATATTCTTGCCAGGGAGGTGTTTGCAGTACATGTATAGCAAGAATTACTGAAGGTGAAGCCAAAATGGATAAAAACCAGATTCTTACAGATAGTGAAATTGCAGAAGGACTTATTCTAACATGTCAGGCTCATCCGGTAACAGCAACGTTGAAAATAGACTATGATGATGTATAAAAGTTGTAGTTGATTTCACTTTTTAATTTATAATTACATTAGATAAACCAGCATTTTAGAAACTAAGTGGTTTGTCAGTATGGTTTATTTGCAAAAGTTGTTCTAATAAAATGCATTTAATCCGGAAGATTGGGCTTAAAAACCTTTATAACAATTTATATACGCAATTTTTCCCGCACCATTATAGACTAAACAGTTTGTTCGGTTCATTTTGGGATAACAGGTAATCCAAAACTATCCCAGAAAGGATATTAATTCATAATAGTACTCAATTAAATACTAGCCCCTTTAAAAAACCCATGCGGGAAATCTTTAAAACCTGATTATTGGGTATGTGTTTTTATATTTTTTAGACAAATAAGAGGTCCATAAATCATAAAAAAGCCAATAAACTACCGTTTGTCGATATTTTTTTCCGACTAAGTGGTCGGTAAAAAACCAGGCTGGATATGCTGTTTATCGGGAATTCATCATTTTAACGAATTTTTGAAGTCGTACATCCTTTAATATTCACCTTCCTGGTGTTTCAAGGGTTCTTTGTTTATAGACCCAATGGTCTGTTTAACCCTAAAACCCAAATCTAATGGATAAGAATTTAAAACGCATGGCCACCATGCATCGGATGCAAGTTACTGGATTAGAGTTGTTTTATAAGAATGGCTATTATAATACCAGTATAGATGATATTTTAAAATCTCTTTCCCTTTCAAAGGGAGCTTTTTACTATCATTTTCAGTCAAAAGAAGATTTTTTCGTAAGTATTGTTCAAAACTTAATTGTTCGTAAAGTATACAGTATGCTTATTGAACCAATAGAAGGTAAGGAAAACCCCTTCTATGTTATTGAAAAATGTTTTGAAAATGCTTTGGAAACAGCTGAACATAATGAAATGGACTATGGCTTTATCCTTAGCAACTTTATTTCAGAGTTCAACAGAAGAAATACTGTTATATCTAATTACTTAATGGATATTTATAAGGTATGGGAAGTAAATTTAATTTCAATCCTTCAAAAAGGAAAGTCCGATGGCTTTGTTGACAGGCATGTAGACAGTGAAGGTGTTGCTACATATTTAATTTCCTCCTACATGGGAGTAAGAACCTTAATGGTGCAGGGTAACTGTAGAAATTTACGATATAAGTACATGCAACAACTAAGGCATTATTTCAGTTCTTTAACTACAAAAGAAATTGCATAAAATAAATTACTTAATCTCAAGTAGTGAAGTAATTTTGGATGTAACTGTTTCCGGTGTAATGGTGGACATTACATTTTCATAGCCTTTTGGAGCCTTATTTCCATAGATAGAAGTTGGAATAAACGGAAATTTTTGCCGGTCTGCAAGCAGATTGTTATCAAAAGCCTGATTGAATGGCGAAAAACCAGCATAAGGATGCGTAACACCCCATAAAGTAACAGTAGGTATGTTAAACATTGCAGCCAGATGTCCATTACCGCTATCCATTGAAAGCATAAGATCCAGATTGGAGATAAGTGCCAATTCGTCTTGGAAAGATAGCATGCCAATAGTATTTATACAATTTTGATAAAGATTAGACCATTGTTCTGCCTGTTTCTTCTGGTGTTCTCCTCCCCCAAAAAGAATTATTTTATACTTATTGGTATTATTTAAGAATAAAATAATTTTCTCCATTAGATTAAAAGGATACATTTTCCCGGTATAAGCCGCGAATGGGGCTATTCCCAACCACTTTAGGTTATCTGGTGCAATCACTTGTTGTACTCTTTCTGGCAATGCTCTTTTGGAAAGAACATTTACATTTTCCAGCTGTATTGGGAATCCCAGTTTACCAAAAACATCAGCATAACGCTGAATGGTAGTTTTTAATGGTTTGAATACTTTATTTTTAGTGGCAGTCAGGGCTCTTTTCTCTGTTCTACCCTTATCAATCTGAATAAAAGGGATATTATTTATCATAAAGAACCTCTTTAAAATTGAACTTCTCAGCACATTGTGGAGATCGGCCACGGCATCAATTCCCAGAGTTTTCAATTCCTTAAATAATCTCCACAAACCAAAGATCCCCTTATGTTTACCATTAACATCTGCTTCATAAACACGAACATTTACTAAGTCTATAAAAATAGGGCTATAAAAGGCTTTGGTAAGAACTGTAATTTGCAGATCGGGATGTTGAGTAGTAAGTGCGCTCAAAACAGGAACTGTCATAGCAACATCGCCCATGGCTGACAATCGAATAACTAAAAGGTGTTTGAATTTATTTTTGCCCACGCAAAACCGGATTTAACTCCTCATCATTGTACATCTTCATTTGCTTGTATGTCTTCATAAATATAACTCCTTGCTCAATATGAGTCAATAACTGATCTATTGCAGAAGATAAATCATCTTTTTGCTCCAGAAGTACCTTTAACTTATCACCACATTTCTTAATATGTTCCGGCGATGCATCCCGGCGTGTAGCTTCTTCTTGCATATGATAGATTTTTAAGGCCAAAATAGAAAGACGATCAATAGCCCAGGCCGGACTTTCGGTATTTAGCCTGGCATTTGAAAGTGTTTGTACCGTTTGGTATTTATTTAAAAAATAACTATCAATATATTCTACTAAATCTGTTCTATCCTGATTGCTGGCGTCTATTTTTCGTTTTAATTCCAAAGCCTTTACCGGGTCTATCTCCGGATCTCTTATAATATCTTCATAATGCCATTGAACGGTATCAATCCAGTTTTTTCTATATAAGAGATGACCAATATCCGCTTTGGGATATGGGTTGTTGAAAGGCTGATTGACCTCATCTATTATGTGATAATTAATGATACATTCTTCAAATATTCCAGAGGCTAGTTTACTGAACATAGTGGCTTAAATTTGATGTAAATATACCTTTTATTTCACAATCATTTCTGTAATCAAAAGGAGAAATGGGGCTACTACTGAAACAATTAGAACTACTTCCTTTAAGGTTGTTCTTTTAATTAATTCTACATATTTGGCAAGAAAAATAGCTCCTGGACAAAAAGTTATTAAGACGGGGTATATCTCGTTGGAGGTTTTTAAAAAGGTAATTGCGAAACCAAGGGCAAGTGAAATGGCGATAAGACGCATGGTGATTATTTTACCCATGCCCAATTTGCTCATTTTAATAAATGCCAAAGTCGCGCTAATAAATGCAATTATAGCATAGACTGCAAGTTTCGTACTATCCATCCAGTAGGCTATTACATCAAACTTGGGGGACAATTGGTAATGGTTGCTTAAAAATTCCAGATTATCAGTTACAATTAGAAAACATAATACAATTATTGCTATCGTAAATATAGCGGTCAATGGAACCAACCAATTTTTAATATTCTTGGGCTCATAGAAATAAATAGCAATCCCTACCAAAATGAGGTATATTATTGCCCAATCGTAAAACAGGCTTGCAATTAGGGTCCATATTGTAGCATCAAATACTTTAAGCTTAACATTCTTTAAAGATTTTAGACTAATAAGCCTCCTTAATGCCAATAAGAGGAAGAAATTGCATAATATGGAATTATCATCCAGTAAAACTTCGGGAAAAACAACAATTAACAAAGTAAAATAGAGAATGACAAATGAATTTGTTGCCGTAATTTGATTTCGCTTTACGATAAAATCAACTATAAAAACACTAAATAATAAAATTCCTAAGACAACAAATTTAACAACCAATTGTTCTGGTTCATAGTCGTTCTCATTAAGCGTAAAATGCACGAACCAGAAGAATACAAATAAAAAACCAAGAAGAATTATAAAGTTTATTGGTTTTGTTTTTCCAAAAATGCCTGAAATCATCCCGGGTTTTTATATTTTTGCAATGTAAATATAACCAAGATGAGAGCATTTTTTGAGGGCATAGAGGATTTATTCGTAAACGGACTTTTCTGGCCTTATGATTTTTTTCGATTTATGTCTAACTGGTGGACCTCCAATGCGGTAAACTGGGTCTTTGCGATTCTGGGTGCCATTGCCATGATATATTGGCTGATACAACTTAAAAAGTTTAACGATAGCGGAGAAGAGGATAAGAGCATTACTGCACATTCCTACTTATAAAGATCCTTTTTGGATTTCTTAGGATAGGCTGATAAAATCATAATCCTGCTCAGAACGTCTCTAAAGATCAAAACCCAGATCTTTCCTGTAATACATATTGTCGAAATGAATTTTATCAATATTCTGATAAGATTTACCAAGGCCCTCCTTGAAATCTCTCCCAAAAGAGGTAATAGCCATGACACGGCCGCCATTAGTTAGTATTTTTCCTTCCTGTAATTTGGTTCCTGCGTGATAAACAATAGAATCTTCCACTTCCTGAATTCCCTTTATTTCTTTCCCTTTTTCATAGGCCTGTGGATAGCCCCCGGAAACCAGCATAACGGTGGTGGCAGTTCTTTCGTCAATTTCCAGTTCAATAGAGTTCAGTTTGCCCTTAGCCACCGCATCAAATAAATCGACAAGATCGTTTTTAATTCTTGGAATTACGACCTCAGTCTCCGGATCACCTAATCGCACATTATACTCTATAACAAATGGATCATCTCCCACTTTTATTAAACCAATAAAAATAAATCCTTTATAAGGCAGTTGGTCTTTGCGTAATCCTTCCACTGTAGGTTTTATAATACGCTTATGGACTTTATCTAAGAATTCCCCGGTAACGAAAGGGACTGGGGAAATAGCGCCCATTCCTCCTGTATTCAGTCCTGTATCACCTTCTCCTATGCGTTTATAGTCCTTTGCCATCGGTAATATTTTGTAATTCTCACCATCTGTCAGAACAAAGCAACTAAGTTCTATTCCGGATAAAAACTCTTCTATTACCACAACAGAGCTGGCATCGCCAAACTTCGCATTTATAAGCATATCACCAAGCTCTTTCTTTGCCTCATCCAGTGCTTCAAGTATTAAAACACCTTTGCCAGCGGCAAGTCCATCCGCCTTTAACACATAAGGAGGCATTATAGTATCTAAAAATTGAAGCCCTTCTTCAATTTCATCTGAATTAAAACTCTTGTAAGAAGCAGTAGGTATGCTATGCCTCATCATAAATTGTTTTGCAAATTCCTTACTTCCTTCTAGGGTAGCTGCCATTTTACCGGGTCCAATTACTGCAACATCCTTTAATTCATGATCGCCAAGAAAAAAATCATGAATTCCGTTCACTAATGGGTCTTCAGGACCAACAACAACCATATCTATACCCTCCTTTTTCACAATTCGTTTAATTGCTTCAAAATCATTCACATCTATGGCAATATTGTTTGCAATGCCAGCTGTTCCAGCATTCCCCGGAGCAACAAACAATTTATCTAACTTGGGACTTTGGTTTATCTTCCAGGCAAGGGTATGCTCTCTGCCTCCTGAGCCTATTATAAGTATATTCATGGGTTACTAGTGTAGCTATAATAATGATGTGCTAAATAATTGGTCATGCTATTCATGAAAATTCGCGATGTTCCTTAATTTTTAATTCTTCGGGAGATAAAGCACGAAAGTATTCATATACTCTTTTTAGACCTTCAGATCTCTCTACTTTTGGTTCCCAGTTTAAAATTTCTTTGGCTCTGGTAATATCTGGTTGTCGTTGCATAGGATCATCCTTAGGTAAGGGTTTATGGATAATTTTTTGGCTCGTCCCTGTAAGTCTGATGATTTCTTCTGCAAATTCGTTTATGGTGGTTTCATGCGGATTCCCAATATTGATAGGATCGGTATAATTACTCATAAGCAACCGATATATGCCCTCAATCTGATCATCTATATAACAAAATGAACGGGTTTGCTTCCCATCTCCGAAAACGGTAAGATCCTCACCCCTAAGTGCCTGCCCCATAAACGCAGGGACAACACGACCGTCGTTCAGTCTCATCCTTGATCCGTAAGTATTAAAAATCCGGACAATTCGTGTATCAACGTCATGAAAACGATGGTAAGCCATGGTAATGGATTCCATAAAACGTTTCGCCTCATCATATACACCTCTGGGGCCAATAGGACTCACATTGCCATAATAATCCTCATTTTGAGGATGGACCAAGGGATCTCCATATACTTCAGAGGTAGAAGCAACAAGAATTGTTGCATTCTTTTCTTTAGCCAATCCAAGAAGATTTAGAGTTCCTAATGACCCTACTTTTAGAGTTTCTATAGGGATTTTGAGATAATCTATTGGGCTGGCAGGTGAAGCAAAGTGCAAAATATAATCCAGTTTCCCGGGGATATGAACAAAAGTTGTTACATCATGATGGTAAAATTCAAATTGTTTCAGGGGGAATAAATGCTCAATATTTTTTAAATCTCCGGTAATAAGATTATCCATTGCTATTACGTGGAAACCTTCTTTGATAAAACGATCACATAAATGAGATCCTAAAAAACCTGCAGCACCTGTAATTAATACCTTTTTCATTTTTTCATTTTGTTAAACAATATTTTCCAGGTTAATACGCCTTCTCGTCCCCAGAAATCCCTATTAGTATGGTTTGAATTATAATCTTAAGGTCGAGAAAAAACGACCAGTTCTCAACGTAAAAAATATCAAATTTAATTCTGTTTTGGATATCACTATCTTTTTCTATCTCTCCCCTATAGCCACGAACTTGCGCTAAACCGGTAATTCCCGGTTTGACAAAGTGTCTTAACATGTATTTATTCACTCTGCTGGCATATTCATCAGTATGTTTTATCATATGTGGGCGAGGTCCTACTACGGACATATTTCCAAAAAGAACATTATAAAATTGAGGCAGTTCATCAATACTGGTCCTCCTTAGAAACTTTCCAATTTGTGTAACGCGCATGTCATTTTTCCCTGCTTGTTTTAAATCAGAGGTTGGATTCAAAGTCATGGATCTGAATTTAAAACAAGTAAATTCGTTATTGTCAAATCCGGTTCTTTTTTGAACAAAAAATACCGGGCCTTTGGATTCTAGCATAATTATTAAAGCTAATATTGGAGCGATCCAAATTAACAGTCCAAAAACTACTATCAAGGAAAATACTATATCAAAGGTTCTTTTTAATAACGCATTAATAGGATTGTGCAGTGGTATATCACGTAAGGAAAGAATTGGAAGGTAATCGTAATATTCAAACTTTAATTTTTTAGAAAATATATTTTTATTGTCCGGTAAAAATTTAAGTGTTTTTAAGTTATTATCTGCAAAGTCAATAAACTCAGAAAGTTCCTCATTTCTAAGTTCTGAAACCGAACAATAGATTTCATCTACATTTTGATCTACTATATACAGAAAACAAGCGCGTATATCAAAGTCGCTCTCTCTGGGACAAAATTGCCTTACAAATTCATATCCATATTCAGATCTTTCATTAAAAACTCTGATAAGCTGTTCTGTTTTCTTGTTCTTCCCAATAACAACAACGTTTCTTGTATTTCCTTTAATTTTTCGCCGATATTTCAACAAAAGGAAATAACTAATAAACTTTATTGCAGATATTGCCAGAAATACAAAGACTGCATATTTAGCCAAAGCCAATCTACTCATATTAGGTTGCTTGAAAAACCCGATGAAAGCGTATAGTATTAAAAAGTAAAAGAAAAATTGTCTGAAAAGTAGAATTAGAATATATGTTACCTTGGTATATCTGTATATGACATAAAATTTGATTATAAGAGCAATAACAATCCAGGCAAGAGAAATATAGCTGTGGAAAAGAATAATTTCAACCAAATTAATTGGCAATAAGAACGCAAAAAGGTTTATAATCAATAAATCAATTATATAAGATATTGGGGCTATAATGCCAGAGTATTTACCCTTTCTTAGGAACATATTCTCTGTCTAGTTAAAATATTTAAAAACATTAAATTTTAAATTTTTCCCTTAGGACTAAAAAAAGAAACTTTGTATTTCCAATCAAGTACCTTTTCCACATTCGCTTAGGCTCTTGCAAAAACCTATAATACCATTCAAGTCCAGCTTTTTGCATAAATAATGGCGCTCTTTTTACTTTCCCTGATACTACATCAAAACTACCTCCAACACCCATTACAAAATTTACCTTTTCTAAGATAGTTTTATTTTTGAAAAGGAAATTTTCCTTCGTGGGAGAACTTATTCCCACAAATAGAATATTTGCTCCACTTTTTGCGATCTCTTGTGCTATTAATTGTTCTTCTTCCTTTTTAAAATACCCATTTCTATATCCGGCAATAATACCTGATGAATATCTATTTGAATAGATATGGACAACTTTTTTAACCACTTCTTCCTTGGCGCCAAAGAAAAATATTTTATAGTTTTTTTGGTGAGCCAATTGAACCAGATTTATCATAAGATCTATTCCTGCAACCCTCTCTTTTAAAGGTTTCCCTAATATTCTTGAAGCCCATACTACTGCCTGTCCATCCGCATTTATCAAATCGCTATGATTAACACTTTGTCGTAATTGCAAATCTTTTTGCATCATCACAATTTTACCTGCATTTACTACCACATGATTAATTTTTTTAGCTGATTGAATTGATTGCTCAATTATCACAAGCGATTCTTTCATGCTTAAATTATCAATATTTGTATTAAGTATCTTTATCCTCTGCATTTAGAAATTATCTTTTCTCTGTTTTACTCTCACTAACGAGCCTGTAAATAAGTAGGTTGCTGAAAAAAGTGTAGAAAGTAATTCCCTTATGAACATCCAAAATTGATTCCGTTAACCCAACTCCAAAAATGACGCCTATAAAAGCAAACAACAAAACATCTCTTTTCATTAGTGAAATGTAGGCAGGAAAGATAAAAATTGAAATAATACAAATACCACCCCCTAAAAATCCATTTCTAGCCAAATTGCTTAATATTTGATTATGAGGGTTGTATTTATATTTATATCCCATTGTGAAGTTCATCCTTTTGTATTCCATTACCAAATCGTCGGTCAAATCCCCAGTGCCAGTTCCAAATAATGGATTTCTTTTAATTATTTTGGCAGAAGCCTCTAGCTTGCCAAAGCGAGATGAAATGCTTTCGTAATTATCCTTGTCAAAGCCAATTTTATTGATTTCTTCAATCTGTTTAAACTTCTGTTTCAAGCCCGGTGAATAAAATAATATTGTCAAAGTTATAATGATAGTTGCGAACACCAAAAATATTCTCTTCGTTCTTGATTCAACTAATAATAATATTGAAATTAATA
>Ga0265306_10001312_pt1 | contig 12064 bp, 14 predicted proteins | sample Helome_3_FD_192493 | JGI IMG/M metagenome (GOLD analysis project Ga0265306, IMG submission 192493) | Marine sediment microbial communities from subtidal zone of North Sea - Hel_20160420 (Illumina Assembly) | ecosystem: Environmental > Aquatic > Marine > Subtidal zone > Sediment ...
TTCATGGACTTGCATCTTGCACTTATAATTTCCAGCTTCTGCGTTGCAAATCTTCGCAATAGCCGGCTATTACGTGCAATTTGCGCCTTGAATCTGAAAATTCTCGAGCGCAATCTGCTTCGCCCGGAATTAATCAGAGGTTCCTTAGTTTTGGCGGCTGCCCGTTTTTGCGATACGGCTCCCGGGATGAATCGCCTCTGTGCGCGATCCTTTGCGGGCGCTGAGTTGCGTCGCGTGTCGCCGTGCGCATCAATTCATCAACAGGCAGTGAATTCCTGATGGCAGTCAGAAAAAAACGATCTCCGGGACGTGGCAGAAAGAGCTCCGGCCGGAAGCCTCGCGCTGGAAAGGGTCGCAGGCGGCAGAAAAAAACGCGTGGCTGGTGGAAGCTCGGATTGGGACTGCTGGTATTGTTTGGTCTGCTGGTGGGCGGCTATTCGGTCTATCTGGGCAAGACCGTCCGGGTCAAGTTCGAGGGCAAGCGCTGGGCCGCGCCGGCGCGGATCTACGCGCGACCGCTGGAGTTGTACGCTGGCGCCAGTGTATCCGCCGCGCAACTGAAGGCCGAACTTCAGTTCCTCGGCTACCGCAACCTGGCCAAGGTATCAGGACCCGCGCAATGGTCTCAGAAAGGCGGGCGTTTCACCGTGCACACGCGCGATTTCGCCTTCTGGGATGGCAGCGAGCCGGGGCGGACCCTCTCGGTGGATACCAATTCATCGGGGGTCACCCGAATCCGCAGTGGCACAAAGGAGGTCGATCTGCTGAGGCTGGAACCGGCCCTGGTCGGCAGCATCTACCCCTCGCACAACGAGGATCGTGTGCTGGTACAACGCGCTGACTTGCCCGATGATCTGGTCAACGGCCTTTTGGCGGTCGAGGACCGGCGTTTCTTCGAGCATGGTGGCGTCGATGTTCGCGGTATTGCGCGGGCACTCTGGGCCAACATCCAGGCGGGCAGAGCGGTGCAGGGCGGGAGCACCCTGACCCAGCAGCTGGTCAAGAATTTCGTCCTGACCCCCGAACGTTCCTTGTGGCGCAAGCTCAACGAGGCACTGATGGCCCTGATCGTGGATGCGCGCTACAGCAAGGACGAGATCCTGGAGGCGTATGCGAACGAGATCTTCCTCGGCCAGGAGGGCGGGCGGGCGATCCATGGCTTCGGTCTCGGCGCGCATTTTTATTTCAGCCGCCCACTGCGGGAGTTGCGTCTGCACGAATCGGCGCTGCTCGTGGGTCTGGTGAAGGGGGCCTCGTATTACAACCCGCGGCGCCATCCGGAGCGTGCGCTGGCGCGACGCAACCTGGTCATCGATCAGATGCAGGCTCAGGGATTCATCACCCAGGCAGAGGCCGGCAAGGCCCGGCAGCAGAAGCTTGGGGTCAGCGCGCGCGGCGCCATACACGGGCATCGGGTGCCGGCCTTTGTCGACCTGGTCAGGCGACAGTTGCGGCGTGATTATCGCGAGGAAGATCTCACCTCTGAGGGTCTGCGTATATTCACCACGCTCGATCCCTGGGTGCAGCAACGCGCGGCGTCGGCGCTCAGCAAGCGCTTGCAGAAGATCGAAAAAGCGCGACGGATCGACAAGGGCAGCCTGCAGGGCGCACTGGTGGTGGTTTCGGCACAGAACGGCGAGGTGCAGGCGCTGGTCGGTGGCCGCGATGCCGGCTTCGCCGGTTTCAACCGTGCCCTGGACGCGGTGAGGCCGATCGGCTCGCTGGTCAAGCCGGCGGTCTATCTTGCCGCTCTGTCACTGCCGGAGAGATACACCCTGAGCACCCTGATCGAGGACAAGGCGGTGGACATGACCCTGCGCGGCGGACAGCGCTGGCAGCCCAGGAACTATGATCGCCAGCTGCACGGCGAGGTGCCACTGCACGAGGCGCTGGCGAGGTCCTTCAACCTTGCCACGGTGAATATGGGCATGGATGTCGGGCTGAAGCGGGTTGTTTCGACCCTGCGGGCGCTTGGGGTCAAGCGCGATATCGATGCTTTTCCTTCACTGCTGCTCGGTGCGTTGTCACTGTCTCCACTGGAGGTGGCTCAGGTCTATCAGAGTCTGGCTGCAGGTGGGTTCAATTCACCCTTGCGTGCGATCCGCGCGGTGCTGGACGATGAACAGGAACAGCTTCAGCGCTACCCGCTGACCGTGACCCAGGCAGCAGATCCGGCGGCCGTTTTCCTGCTGACCCGCAACCTGGTGGAGGTTACCGAATCGGGAACCGGGGCAGGGCTGCGCCACCTGCTGCCGCAGGGCCTGCAGGTGGCCGGCAAGACCGGGACCACGAATGAGCTGCGCGACAGCTGGTTCGCGGGGTTCTCCGCTGACCGGGTCGCGGTCGCCTGGGTAGGCCGTGATGACAATGCACCGACCGGCCTGACCGGTTCGCGGGGTGCGATGCCGGTTTGGGCGGATCTCATGCGGGGCATCGACAATCTGTCTTTGCAGATGGCCCCTCCGCCCGGCATCGAATATCACTGGGTGGATCGGGCCGGCCGGCTTTCGGCGGAGACCTGCGAGGGGGCCGTGGCCTTTCCCTACATAACCGGTTCGCAGCCCGTTGAGCGCTCGGACTGCACCGAACAACAGGGTTTGGGTGGTTTCTTGGAAGGCCTCTTCAATTAAGACCCGTTCACACTACAAACACGCTAATGTGTTTGTAGTGTGAACGGGCCCTAGGTTAGTCTCTCACTCGCCTGCTCCCATACGGTTTCGAAAAAAATGTCAGATTCGCACGTTCGAATTTTACTGCGTATGACCGCTCTCGCGGGTCTCGCCCTGGTACTCCAGGCCTGTGGCGGGATGAGCCGCAGCGACCGACCGGCCGAGGTGCAGGAACGTACCGCGGTACCCGCGCCGGCGGACGGTGGCAGTGACGTGCAGATCGCCGCGTATACGCCGCCGGCTCAGCCACAGATTGCGCGGCCAAAGCCCAAGCGGGCGGTTAGCGTTCTGATGAAACGCGCCGATGAGCAGCGCAGGGGCGGAGATCTCGACGGTGCCACGGTCAGCCTGGAACGTGCATTGCGTATCTCACCCGAAGATGCGGTCCTGTGGCACGAGCTTGCCGAGGTGCGGATGGCCCAGCGGCAATACGATGGGGTGGTGCAACTGGCAGCCAAGTCGAATGCGCTGGCCGGTCCGCAGGCTGGCATCCTGCGCGGGTCCAACTGGCGTCTGATTGCGCAGGCAAGGCGCGCACAGGGTGATGTTGCCGGTGCAAGAGATGCCGAGCGCCGTGCCGCTTCGCTTCATTGATGGCCGATTCGGCTGAACAGCCCCATCATTTCCAGGAGGACTCCGTGGCAGATATTCAACTCTCATCGCAACTTTTCCAGGATATTCAACAGGCGGTTCAGCGCCAGGATCCGAACGCCGATCAGGCCGTGGTAATGCAGTACCTTGCGGCGGTCATGGGCTACATGCTGGGGAGCGAGCGAAATACGCCGGCTGATGAGCGTGACGCCCTGATGGACGAGCTGTGCGGTTTCGCACGCCACGTCTATGGTGATCTGGCGCAACGCCAACAGCAGCAGACCCAACGCCCTACGGGGCAGGCCTTCGGTTATTGGGTACCGCCCGACAAATAGGCTTTGGCGGTCTGTCGGCCGAACGATTCGCCTCGGTGCCCGAGCTTGCGTGATGCCTCTGCGCGCTTCGGTATAGAATCCGCGACAGAACTCCGGGAGAATGGCCTGCGTGAACACCCCTTACGCCGCCGACAAACTGATCGCGCAAGCACGCCAGCTGGCTGCCGAATACCGGCGTACCATGGGCAAGCCCCTGCCCGGGATCAGCAATGAGATCGCGGAACATGATGCCATTCGTCTGCTGGGTCTCGAGCCCGGGTCCGGCCCGGATACGAGTTGGGACGCGACCGATCCCGAGAGCGGCAGGCGTTTGCAGATCAAGAGCCGCACCATCTTCGACGAGAGCAAGAGCGGTCAGCGCATCGGCCAGCTGAAGGTTAATCAGGAATGGGACGCAGTGATCCTGGTGCTGATGGACGAGGACTACGAACCCTACGAGATATATCAGGCGCTGCGCGAAGATCTGTCCGAACACATCGATGTATCCAGCAGCAACCGCGCCAAGCGTGGCGCCATGTCGGTGGCCCGCTTCAAGATTCTGGGTGAACTGGTGTGGGATCGGGTCAGCGGGCGCCAGGATGGGGTCTGGGACAATCAGGCCGGCTGAACACCCCTCGTGATTCTGCAAACCTCAGCATGCCCGCCCGCCTTCATGCATTTTGCAGGCTAAGGCGAAACTGAATGGAAGTCGCTGATGTGCTGGGTGCGGATGGCCTGCTGTCGCGCACCATCGAGGGCTTCGCGCACCGGCCGCAGCAGCTCGGTATGGCCGAGGCCGTCGGCGAGACCCTGGAGCAGGGCGGCAGCCTGATCGCCGAGGCCGGCACCGGCACCGGCAAGACCTTCGCGTATCTGGTGCCCGCCCTGCTGTCTGGGCAGAAGGTGATCATTTCCACCGGTACCCGCAATCTGCAGGATCAGTTGTTTCTGCGTGACCTTCCGCGTCTGCGCGAGGCGATGGCCAGCCCGGTGCAGGTCGCCCTGCTCAAGGGACGTGCCAACTACCTGTGTATCCACCGCATGGAGACGGCCTTGCTGGACGATCGCGGGCATAGCCGTGAGAATCTGCGCTGGCTGATGAAGTTGCGTGACTGGTCGGGTTTTACCGAGCGTGGCGACATCAGCGAGCTTGCGGACATCCCGGAGGATGCAACCATCTGGCCGCAGGTGACATCGACCACCGACAACTGCCTGGGCCAGGACTGCAATGCCTGGAGCAAGTGTCACCTGGTCGAGGCCAGGCGGCGGGCGCAGGAAGCCGACATCGTGGTGGTCAATCATCACCTGCTGTGTGCCGACTTCGCGATCAAGGACGACGGTTTCGGCGAACTCCTGCCCGGCGCCGATGCCTTCATCATCGATGAGGCACACCAGTTGCCCGAGGTGGCGAGCAACTTTTTCGGTACCACGGTCAGCACGCGTCAGCTCCTGGATCTCACGCGCGACACCCAGGCCGAGTATCACCGCGAGGCCGGTGATTTTCCGAAACTGCTGGAGCAGCTGGACATTGTCGCCAAGTCCGCGCGTGATCTGCGCCTGGCATTTGGCCAGGCTATGCGTCGCGGTGCCTGGACCGAGGTGGAAAACGATACGGCGATCTCGGCGGCACTGGATACCTGCCGCGATCAGCTCGCCGGGCTGAAGACGATGCTGGAGACCATCCAGGGTCGCGGCAAGGGCCTGGACTCCTGTCTCGCCCGTTGTGAGAGTCTCGGCCGCCAGCTGCAAGACCTGATCAGCCCTGAAGAGGGCGATGAGGATATCCGCTGGTTCGAGACCTATATGCAAAGCCTGCGTCTGAACAGTACGCCGCTGGATGTGGCTGCGGTGTTCGGGCTCCAGATGCAACGTCACCCGGCAGCCTGGATATTCACCTCCGCCACCCTGGCAGTCGGCGAGAGCTTCGAGCATTTTCAGCAGCAGCTGGGTCTCTTCGAAGCGGTCATGCAGAAATGGGACAGTCCGTTCGACTATCCGAATCAGGCCTTGTGGTTCGTGCCGCGTGACATGCCGCAGCCAAACGAGCCCGACTATACCGAGGCCGTTGTCGACCTGGTCGTGCCGATCCTCGCAGCCAGTGCAGGTCGCGCCTTTCTTCTGTTCACCAGCCACCGTGCGCTGCGGCGGGCGGCCGATCTGCTCGAGGATCAGGTTGATTTTCCCCTCCTGGTTCAGGGCAGTGCACCCAAGGCCGAATTGCTGGAGCGTTTTGTCGAGTACGGCAACGCGGTGCTGCTCGGAACCGCGAGTTTCTGGGAGGGTGTGGATGTGCGTGGCGATGCGCTCTCGCTGGTGGTGATCGACAAGCTGCCGTTCGCCTCACCCGGCGATCCCGTGTTGCAGGCTCGCCTGGATGCGATCAGGCGTCGCGGAGGCAATCCCTTTATGCAGCATCAGGTGCCGCAGGCGGCGATCGCGCTCAAACAGGGGGCCGGGCGGTTGATCCGGGACGTGACAGACCGCGGTGTGCTGGTTTTGTGTGATCCGCGCCTGTTGAAGAAGGGCTATGGGCAGACCTTTCTCGATGCGATGCCGCCGTTTGGGCGCACCCGGGACTTGGATCAGGTCCTGGCTTTTTTTTCGTAGGGCAGGCTGTGCCTGCCGATGAACATCGGGCAAAGCCCTTCGCGGTCGGTGATTGGATACAGGGATTCACGACCCTGGCGGAGCCGCATGGCAGCGGGGTCAGTCTGAAGGTCGTTTGGTCTATCGAGGGTAAACGCTATGAAAAGGTCATGTCGAATCTGGAATGTGCGCCCGCAACGCAGAATGATCCCTAAAACGATCGCGCTTTTTCTGCTGTTGGCGGTATCGGTTGCGGATGCCGCCGATCTGCCACCGCTCGGGCACAAGATGAACCCGGTCTCGCCCCCCTTGGTTGCACCGGATTTCGAACTGCCGGACATGGACGGTGAGGCCCACACCCTGGCTGAGTTTCGCGGCAAGGTCGTAATGCTCAATTTCTGGGCCACCTGGTGTCCCCCCTGTCGGCGCGAGATGCCTTCCATGCAGCGCCTGTACGAAAAATACAGCGAGCAAGGGCTGGTAGTCGTCGCGGTGAACCAGTTCGAGGATCCGGACCTGGTGTTCGAATTTACCGGCCGTCTCAGCCTGGAGCCCACCTTTCCGATCTTGTTCGATCGTGAGAGTCGCGTCTCTGAGCAGTACAAAGTGAAGGGGCTGCCGACCACCTACCTGCTGGATAAGCAGGGAAGAATTCACTACCGCGCCATTGGCGGGCGGGAATTCGATCATCCGGAAGTGGAGGCCCTGATCGAAGGATTGCTCTAATCATCGGGTCGAAACAAGGATGACTGCGCGCAATGGCGCAGAGGTATCTGAATGAGAGAAACTGTCCGATTTGCCACACATCACCGCGAGGAACTGGTTGATATCACCGCCCAGGTACACGAGGTCGTGCGCCGCAGCGGCATCCGGAACGGACTGCTCAATGTCTATGCCCAGGGCGCAACCGCCGCGGTCATGATCCAGGAAAACTGGGACGAGAGCGTGCAGACTGACGTGATCAATCTGTTACGCAAAATCATACCCAGAGGTGTTTGGCTGCATGATGCGCAGGACGGCAACGGGGATTCGCACCTCAAGGCCGGGCTGGTCGGGCCGTCCGAATCGATCCCCCTGATCGACGGCCAGCTGGGGCTTTCGCGCTGGCAGAATATCTTTTTCTGCGAGTTTGACGGGCCGCGCCGTGACCGTAGGGTCGTCCTTACGGTGATCGCGGACGAGCAGCGCTAAACATGAAGCATTGAAAGAGGCCCTGGCCTGTTTCGCTGCCACCCTCAGGAGTCGCCCTCGGCGGGAACAAACTTCAAGGCCACACCATTGTTGCAATAGCGCAGGCCGGTCGGCTCCGGTCCGTCTTTGAAGATATGGCCCTGGTGTCCACCGCAGCGTGAGCAGTGGTACTCCGTTCGCGGCCAGATCAGTTTGTAGTCGGTTTTGGTCCCCAGTGCGCCATCGATGGGGGCGAAGAAACTCGGCCAGCCGGTCCCGCTCTCGTATTTGGTATCCGACAGGAACAAGGGCTGCTCGCAGCCCGCGCAGACATAGGTGCCAGCCCTTTTTTCCGCGTTCAGGGGGCTGCTGCCCGGCCGTTCGGTGCCTTCATTCCGCAGTACGTCGTACTCCGTCTCGGTCAGCAGCTGTCGCCAATCTTCGTCACTGCGGACAATTTTTGCACTGCTCGTTGACTCGTTGCCCGCTTCCCGAGCAGATATCTTCGTAAATATTGCGGGCGTCACGGCGGCGGCGCCCAAGGCGGCGATAAAAAAACGTCTTTTCATGATGGTTTCCCAGGTGTTCCGCTGGTCCAGAGTTAGGGTACCGAGATAGACCGGAGGACGGCACGCTTTATTTCCGGAGACCCACGGCGCTGGGCCCGCGGCCAGTTCGAATTCCGCGTGAGTCGAAGGACGGTGCAATATCCGCGGTCTGATCAGACCCCCGGGGGCGTTACCTGGGCGCGGTCTCGGTCCGATCCGCAGCTGGAAGGCAAATCGGCGCGCAATGGCCAGATTTTAACCTGCCGGGGGTGTACTATTTAGCTCCGATCAATGTTTTCGAAGGAGGCGTATCTTAATGAAGAAATTGTCTATTTCGTTTCTAGCACTTCTGCTGGTGGCGATGTGCAGTTCGGCTTGGTCCGGTCAGTCTCCCGCAAAAGATCTCACGATCGTAACCGGCGAACACTGGATGGGTGCAGAGCTGGATGAAAAACGGGCGTACCTGTTCGGTGTTGGCAATGTGCTCGAGATCGAACAGGCGATGAACGGTGACGACTATGCGTCCATGCATGGACGCAGTATCGTGCCCGTGCTGCTGGAGGGCCTGTCAGATATGTCTATTGCAGACGTCGTGGTGCAATTGGACAAGTTCTACACCGATCATCCGGATCAAATCAAAAGGCCGGTTCTCGAGGTGCTCTACATCGATATGGCCTTGCCGAGAATGGGAAGCTGAAGGAGCGATGATGATGAAAAAACTCACTTACCCTTTGCTGGCTTTGGCGCTGGGCGCTTCCGTCGCCTGCACGAACATGAGTAAGGAAGAACAGGGCACCGCGACCGGCACGGCCATTGGCGCAGCCGCTGGTGCCGGAATCGCAGCCATTGCCGGTGGCAGCGGCTGGACGGGTGCCGCAGTCGGCGCGGTTGCCGGCGGCGTGGTCGGTAATATCAAAGGCAGAGAAGCGGAGCGCTGAAAACCTCAAAACAGACAGCGTGAACGTTAATGAAATCCGGGGTTCATGTGCACCCCGGTTTTCATCCCGCGGCACCGGCTGCCAGTTCGCTGTAATCGTGTACTTCGTCAGCATCGTTTGCCTGCTGCATGATTGATTCATGACTGTCGGAATTCCGCCCCTGTTTGAAACCGAGGTCAGCTGTGCCAGCTGTGAGGCCTGCTGCTGCCGTCTGGAGGTCCTGCTCATCAGCGATACCGGTGTGCCGGAGCGATATGTGGCCATCGACAGCCGGGGCGGAAGGACGATGGCGCGGCTGGACGATGGCTGGTGTTCGGCCCTGGACCGCAATACCATGAAGTGCATGATTTATCCGAACAGGCCGCTGATCTGCCGTGAGTTTGAGATGGGTGATTACGACTGTACCGACGAACGCGACAGATGGAAGCGGGGCTTCTTGCTCTAACCCCCGAGGCCAGCGGAACCACAGACAGCGTCATGGCCAGAATTCTTCTCATTTATTCGACAACAGATGGTCATACGCGCGAAATCTGCGTGCGTTTACAAAAGGTTATCGAGGCACAGGGCCACCAGCTGACCCTCAGATCGATCGATGATGAGCCACAGATGGATATGGACCCCTTCGACAAGATTGTCTTGGGTGCGAGTATCCGCTACGGCAAGCACAGCAAGAAGGTCTACCAGTTCGTCAGGAAAAACGAACAGCTACTGACCCGCAAGCCGAACGCCTTTTTCTCGGTGAATGTGGTCGCCCGAAAGCCCGAAAAGAATCAACCTGACACCAATCCGTATCTGCAGAAGTTCCTGCGCCAGATTTCATGGCGACCGGACGAGCTGGCAGTTTTTGCGGGCAAGATTGACTACCCAAGGTACGGTTTCTGGGATCGACAGATGATCCGTCTGATCATGTGGATGACAAAAGGCCCGACCGATCCCGAGGCCGTGGTCGATTTCACGGACTGGGATCAGGTCGACGCTTTTGGCCGCCGGTTGAGCAGGCTGAATTAAACTGGCCAGGTGTTACGCTTGGCCGGGTGTCCCTCTGCAAGCGGCCGCTTGTGTCATCTACACTTCCCACTAAACTGGCAATGCAAGCAGTTTTTCTGCGGCGTGTAGTCTTCCCGGGCACAAGATGATCAACCGGAGCTCGACAGGGGCTTCGCCAAAAAGTTGGTGAGCGAGAGATAAACGGATGACGGTAAAAAACATCATGAGCTACCGGCTGGTGAAGCTCAAACCCACGGACAGGGTGTGCGATGCGCTGAACATCATGCACGAGAAGCAGATCAGGAACCTGCCGGTCGTTGATGAAGATGACCAGTTTATCGGCCTGTTCGGCCTCCGTCCGCTGGTAAAAATCTTGCTGCCGGAGGCGGCCAAGATCAAGTTCGGGCTCAAGGATCTCAGTTTCATGCCTGATGAGCTGAGCGAGCTCTACAAGCGTCTGCAGGATATCGCTCACAAACCAGTATCGGATTTTCTCGAAAAAAAGAAAAAACTGACCTTTTGTAAACCATCGACCAGTTTTCCCGAGGTCCTGGAAATGCTCGACCAGAGTGCAGACTCGAGTCTGCCGGTCATCGTGGTCAAGGGTAAGCACAAGAAACTGGTCGGTATGGTCTCCTCCTGGGATGTTCTGGAGAAAATCGTCATGAGTACGGTCGCCGAAGATCGTACAGCCGCCGTTGGTGACAAACAGGAGGATCCCTGTGGCGACAAAAAAGATGATCAGGCCGAGAAGCCGGAATCTTCCTGAACATGCAGGCTGATCATCAGGCAATTTCGCACATCATTTTCGGCTGGGACCCTCTTTGGGTCTCCACGATTCTCTTTGTCGCGACCTATGCAGTTGTTGTTTCCGAAAAGGTAAACCGTGCCATCGTGGCCGGACTTGGTGCCGGCCTGATGGTCACGACAGGGGTGCTGAATCAACAGCAGGCGGTCGCGGGGGTCGATTTCAATACCCTTGGTCTGCTCACCGGGATGATGGTGTTGGTGGCCATAACCCGGCGCTGCGGTGTGTTCCAGTTTGTTGCGATCTGGTCGGCCAAGAAGGTGGAGGCCAGGCCCTGGGGCATTTTGCTGATGTTCTCCGTGGTTACCGCCGTGTTTTCGGCCTTTCTGGACAATGTGACCACGGTGCTGCTCATCGCCCCGATCACCCTGCTGGTCACCGAAGAACTGAAGGTCAATCCCTATCCTTACCTGTTCGCAGAGATCTTCTCGTCCAACATCGGCGGCGCCGCGACCCTGATTGGCGATCCTCCCAACATCATGATCGGTTCGGCCGTGGGGCTGACATTCAACGACTTTTTGCTCAATCTTGCGCCTATTACCCCACTGATCATGCTGGTTACCCTGTTCGCGATCTATCTGATCTGGGGCAGGGGGCTGAAAGCGAGCGACGAGGCCCGTGATCGCATCATGCAGTTCCGCGAACTGGAGGCGATCACGGATGCCAGGCTGATGAAGCAGTCTCTGTCGGTCCTCGCGCTGGTTGTAGTGGGTTTTATTTTTGCGCATCCGCTGCATCTGGAACCGGCGACCATCGCCATGTTCGGGGCGGGCCTGCTTCTGCTTATAACCAACCTTGGACGCGATGCCGAAGAACAGACCGAAGACGTGCATGGCTCGTTCGGTGAAGTGGAGTGGGTGACCATCTTTTTCTTCGTTGGCCTGTTCATCGTCGTGGCCGGTATCGAACACGCGGGCCTGTTGAACATATTGGCGAACTGGGTGGTGGATTTCACCGGTGGCGACATGACGATCACCGCAATCATGATCCTGTGGGTCTCGGCCGTGGCATCCGCGGTCGTCGACAATATCCCGTTCGTGGCGACGATGATTCCGATGATCGAATCAATGGCGTCGACCTTCGGTGGTGGTGACAACCTGGAACCCCTGTGGTGGTCGCTGGCGCTGGGTGCCTGCCTGGGTGGAAACGGTTCGCTGGTCGGGGCGAGCGCCAACCTGATCGTCGCCGGTTTTGCCGAACGTGCAGGGCACAGGATCAAGTTCCTGCCATTCATGCTCATGGCCTTTCCGCTGATGTTGATGAGTATCGTGATCGCTACTTTCTACATCTATTTTCGATATCTGTAAGATTACAAGCCAGGGCGTCGCGCCATCCGGCTGGGACGGGTCAGTGGAATGCTAGTCAAGAACAGTATCATTCGCACGAAGGTAACCAGGCCGGGCATGCTGGTCTGTGATGTATACGCCGAATGTGGGCGGGCGCATGTACAGGC
>Ga0265306_10001314_pt1 | contig 12046 bp, 17 predicted proteins | sample Helome_3_FD_192493 | JGI IMG/M metagenome (GOLD analysis project Ga0265306, IMG submission 192493) | Marine sediment microbial communities from subtidal zone of North Sea - Hel_20160420 (Illumina Assembly) | ecosystem: Environmental > Aquatic > Marine > Subtidal zone > Sediment ...
TTGTCGCAACGCAGGCGAGAGGTAGCGTACTGATTCATCAAAAAATGTTCGAGAGTCGTTTGTTCTTTGTTGACAAGCTTATTGACATGGGAGCCAAGATCATACTTTGTGATCCACATCGTGCTACCGTTATTGGGCATGATTTCAAGTCCTCCTTAAAGGCGACGACCATGACTTCTCCAGATATTCGTGCTGGTGTTTCCTTGTTGATTGCTGCTTTATCTGCCAAAGGGACCTCAATAATTCATAATATAGAGCAGATCGACCGAGGCTACGAGCGCATAGACGAAAGATTGAAAGCTATTGGAGCAAGGATTGAGAGAGTTGAGCCTTAGGATTCCTAAGTTATTTCATACTTATTTTGCATTATAGATCAGCTTCATTGTTATGGAAGCTGTTTTTTCCTTTGAACTAGTATTAAACGTTCCTCCCCAGGAATAATCCTCCTTCGAGTTCTGTCCTGTAATCTGGAATACACCCATTTTAGCTGACTCTAATTTACCAAGGTCGCCACCTGAATTCTCTGCAATGCGTTCTGCTCTTAATCGGGCATCTTCCGTTGCCTTGGAAATCATTTCAATCTTTAGGTCTGCCAATTTCGTGTAGTAGTATCTGGGTGCTTCGGAATAGAAATTAACGCCTTGATTCAATAATTCCGTGATTTCTCGTGAGATTTTCTCGATTTTCTCAACCTCCTTGGATTCGATCTGGATGGATTGTGTCAAGTTATATCCTGTGAACTCCTGTCCGATATAATTGCCTTGAGGAGAATAGATCTGCTTATTCATTTCATTAGTGTTAACCGCGCTGAATACTATACTTTCGAGCGCAATTCCTTTCTTGGTCAAGTAATCACTAATGATATCTTTATTCCTATTGAGGGTATTATATGCTTGTTTCAAGTCGAATGCTTTTCCTCCAAATCGACCCTCCCAAACAATAAGGTCTGAGGTGAAATTCGAGGTGCCTAATCCAGTGACAACAATTTGACTGTGTGGTTTACTGCGGTTAACATAGGATTTGCCTAAGAAAACGGAAGAAAGTACAATGGCAATGCCAATGATAATGGAATTCGCATGATTTTTCATTTATATTTTTAATTAAAAGCTAAACATGTTGATCGATAAGAATCGGATTACCATCTGGATCGACAACCACAAAACTAGCTGGGCCAGTTGTGGCTTCATCCGCTTCATTTTCTATCGTTATGCCTTTTGCCTTTAAAGATTTCTGAATATCTCTTACATCGTCAAAACTGGTCAGTGTTTTCGCATTGGAATCCCATCCAGGATTAAAAGTCAGAATGTTATTTTCAAACATGCCTTGAAAGAGTCCGATAATGGATTCTTTATTTTTCATGATTAGATAATTCTTGTCAAGATCTCCGGCAAAAACACTGAATCCGAGATTTTCATAGAATTCTTTTGAAGCCTTTATATCTTTAACGCTTAGGCTTATTGAGAACGCACCTAATTTCATAATATTTTAATTTCCTTTGTTATTGATTGGAGGAGGGCCCTCAGGAACGATGGCTTCATACACTTCATCGCCTTTTCTTTCCTTGTATTCCGCCTTGACTTTTTCAACCAACTCTGGATTTTCAAATAGGTCTGTCATGGTCATGGCCATGGCTTTGCTTGCATAAGCCATTCCCTTATGACCAATGCTCATACCTCCGCATGCAACAACTGCCCAGGAATGCCAAGGTGTATCTTTTGGTGCAGTTGTGACGCCCAAATTAATATTAGCTACATTCCAACTAACATCACCTACATCAGTAGAACCGCCACCAGGATGTTCTTTCGTATCTTCTAGAGGCTTGATCTTGCTATCCATGCCTACTTGCTCTTTACCTGTCACTTCCTGGATTTTCTTTCCGAAGGCTTCCTCTTCAGGCGTGTACTCAATAGGCCCAAGAAGTTCCAAATTCTTTTGCATGATCTCACCGCCTGAACGATTTACCAAGACCTCGTAAATACCAGAGATCAAGGACACCTTATAATCAACATTTGCCATTATAGCCGCTCCTTCCGCCATTTTCATGGCATGTTCGTAAACAGGCATCATTCCAGATCGTTTTGTGTCCCTTACTCGCATCCAAAGACGTGAATAGTCCGGAACTACGTTGACTACCTGACCACCATCTTGAATATGATAATGCATTCGTACGGTTGGTCTAACATGTTCTCTGTAATAATTAATTCCTGTAGTATATAACTCCAAGGCATCGGAAGCGCTACGTCCGTTCCATGGGTCTCCCGATGCATGTGCGGCCTGACCGAAAAACTCTATCTTGAAATCTACCAATGCCAGTGAGCTCTGCACATCTGCTTCAATGGAAGCTGATGGATGCCAACTGATATTCACATCTACATCATCCCAAAGGCCTTCTCGAACCATCCAGATCTTACCGAAGTATTTCTCTTCAGAAGGTGTTCCAAAGAACTTGACTGTACCATTTATCTTTCCTGATTCAATTAGCTCCTTAACAGCAATTGCAGCACCTAAGCTGCCTGCCCCGAAAAGGTTATGGCCACAGCCATGTCCAGCAGCACCTTCATTAAGAGGGGATTTGGTCGGTTGTGCCTTTTGAGAAATACCAGGCAAGGCATCAAACTCACCTAAGACACTTATTACCGGTTTGCCGGAACCATAGGTTGCCACGAATGCCGTTGGCATTCCTGCCACGCCACGATCGACCTTGAATCCTTGTTTTTCAGCATAATCAGCCAATAACTTGGCAGATTTGTTTTCTTCGAATGCTGTTTCTGCCAGAGCCCAGATTTCGTCGCTTAACTTGATAAGCTCAGATTGGTGGTTTTCAACGGAATTGATAATGGCCTTTTTGGTATCGTTTAATTTCTCTTGTGATTGGATATTAGAGGTCATTCCTCCAAAAATGAGGAATAATGCAAGGATTTTTTTCATGATCAGTGTTTTATAATGGAACATAAATATACAAAAAAGCCCTCCTGATTAAGGAAGGCTTCGTAAAATAAGTTTACTTGTTTACATGGAGTAGAAAAACTGCTCCTCAGTTATTTTACCATTCTCTACCTTAAAGGTTGCTAATTCTTCCATTTGTTGTCTGCCACGATCCTTAAAGGTACAGTCAAACGCCATTCTTACAGTGAAATGATCACCTGCAACAATTGGATTGGAAACTTCACTGCTATGAAAATCCTCTACATTGGCCATCCATTCTTCATTTTTCTCTGCCACGGCTTTTATGCCTTCTGTAACGACTTGTCCAGGCCAATTAGGCATTTCCTTGCTCACGATATTATCTGAGTATAATTCTTCAAGGACCTGTTGACCTTGCCCATTCCGCATCCATTCTGCGTACTTGTTTGCTACTTCTTTAGTATTCATCTTTTAATTGGATTAATGATTTCTTTAAAGATAACTAAATTCCAAAAAATGGATTTCATTGTTTTAAAGAGAATTCAATTCAAGGCCTCTTTATATACTTGGAGGCATCGTTCCCTTGCCATTTTATGATCAACTATAGGTTGCGGATATGTTAGTTCTTGAAAATCGGGCACCCATTTCTTGACGTACTTAAGATCCTTGTCGAACTTTTCGATTTGAGTCATCGGATTGAAAATCCTGAAATAGGGTGCTGCATCCACACCACAGCCTGCTACCCACTGCCAATTGCCAATATTACTGGCCATTTCATAATCATGTAATTTCTCTGCAAAGTAGGCTTCTCCCCAACGCCAATCTACCAACAAATGCTTGCACAGAAAACTACCCACTAACATCCTAACACGATTGTGCATGAATCCGGTTTCGTTGAGTTGTCTCATTCCAGCATCAACGAATGGGTATCCCGTCTTGCCTTCACACCAGAGCTTGAACTCCTTTTCATTGTTTCGCCATTCGATTCGGTCGTATTGTGGCTTGAAAGATTTGTCAACAGTATGTGGAAAATGCCAAAGGATTTGCATGAAGAATTCACGCCAAATAAGCTCTTGCCAGAAAATCTCGTTTTGCTCAGCCGTAGCTTTATCAACCATCTTACGGATACTTACCGTACCGAACCGCAAATGAGGTCCTAATCTAGAGGTATTATCAAGTGCTGGAAAATTACGCGTTGCTTCATATTGTTGAATAAGACCAGACGAAACTGTATAAGGTTTCACTTTTTGAGAGGATTTCGTAAACCCTATTTCTGATAACTCAAGGTCAGGAAGATTCTTGTTTTGGATTAGATTGCTCAAATGTTCTTCTGAATTGAAAAATGTAATCGGTTCTTCATTGAATTTGGCTTTCCAACGTTTCATATAGGGTGTATAGACCAAATATGGTTTTCCGTCGTTTTTCACGACTTCATCCTTCTCATAGATTACATGATCCTTGAAAGTCTTGAAAGATACTTCATGTTGATTCAACAAGGCCTTTATTGAAGGGTCACGTTCTCGAGCATAAGGCTCGAAATCGTGGTTGGCGTAAACTTCGGCAATTAGGTGCGTTTTTAACAGAGTATTGAAGATTTCCAGTGGCTTCCCATGAAATAAGGCAATACTACTGCCAAATCTATCTTTTAAATCATTCTGTAAACCCCTTATAGTATCATGAATAAAAGTAACTCGAGCATCGTCTTCCTGCAGTCTGTCAAGAATAATTTCATCAAAAATAAAAATGGGAAGAACTGGATGACCAGAATTCAAGGCGTTGTAGAACCCAACGTTATCATCAAGTCGAAGGTCTCGCCTGAACCAGAAAATCGCTACTGGTTGTCTCATTTTAGTAAGTTCCGAATAATTCCTCTAATTTCTTGGTCCTATAATTAAATATCTCCTCCAATTTTGGCTTTACCAGAAATGGATGAACCATTTGTCCTAGGATACCCAATGGAATTTTATAGTCAATGATATCTTCCATCTCGACACCGCCTTCTATGGCTTTGATAAAATGCTTATGATGCCACAGGGCATAAGGACCAAAACGCTGCTCGTCCACAAAGTACTCATTGTCCTTTGCATGCGTGATCTCTGTAACCCATTTTGTCTTGATACCAAGAACTGGAGTAACGATATATTGGATAATCTGACCTGGATACATTGGTCTGTCTGCTCCTGAAAGGATTTCGAATCCCATATAGTCCGGAGTAATTGTTTTCAGATTGCTTGGGTCCGATAAAAAATCCCAAGCCTGTTTAATGGATATTGGGAGCTTTTTCTTTTTATGCAATGTGTATATTTTCATTTACAATTATTGAAGTGATTCTATTTTGTCCATGATGGATTGGGCTTCCGCATATTTCTTATCGCTTTCCGACCGATTTATTTTGGAAAGCCTATGCCACTCTTTCATTAGTGCATCGTATTTGGACTGAAGGATTTCTATTTCAGATTTTTTCTTGAATAAACCGAACATATTATTTTATTTTAAGTGTTTCGTGATTCTTTTGCTCGTTGGCCCTGTTACGGACAAATAATAATCAATTAGACTTCCGTTTTTGCCTATTAGGTATTTTTGGAAATTCCATTTTACGCTCGAATTCGATTTGCCATTGAGTGCTTTAGAGGTAAGCCATGCATATAACGGATGTTGGCGAGGCCCTTTAACGTTGATTTTTTCAGTCATTAGGAAGGAAACGCCATAATTTCTTTCGCAGAAGGTATTTATTTCCTCAGCATTTCCTGGTTCTTGACTTCCAAATTGATTACACGGAACGCCAATGATCATGAGTTTGTCATTAAACATATCATAGAGGGATTGAAGACCTTTATATTGAGAGGTGAATCCGCATTTTGATGCCACATTTACAACGAGTATGTATTTGCCTTCGAAGTCCTTTAATTTAATTGGATTCCCACTTAAATCATTGAGTTCGATATCATAGAAAGATGCATTTTCTTGATTTTTTGATTTCTTTAAAACACTGGAACTTAATAATCTCATGATTGTATGATTAGATTTTAAAAGTTACTATTCCGCAATCCATTTCAAAAATTTGGCCTGAAATAGAAGAGGCTTTGTCTGACAATAGGAACTCTGCCATTGATGCTACTTCTTCTGGTTCCAGGAATTTCTTGAGTGGATGACGTTCGGTTATGTTCTCGATCATTTTTTCATTTCGCAGCAATTTGGCAGCGAGTTCAGTATTGGTAACCGTAGGTGCAATGGCATTGATCCTCAATGTCGTTGCCAGTTCAGCTCCAAGGGATTTAACAAGACCTTCAACACCTGCTTTTGCGGTAGCAATACTTGCATGAAAAGGCATTCCTAGTTTTGCTGCTACAGTGCTGAATAAGACTATTGAGGGTTTATTGCCGTTCTTTAATATTGGCAGGTATTGTTGAATCGCCTTAACTGCTCCTAACACGTTAATATCAAAATCGTTCCTGAAATCATCCAAGCCCAATCGCGAAATGGGTTTTAAGTTAATACTGCCTGGGCAATACACTAAACCATCTGCAGACTCGATTCTTGGCAGTTCATCATTAAGAACATCGCAAGAATGATGTTCTAAGTAATCATGGATTATTTCAGGTTTCGAACGACTGATGTTAATGACCTTGTTCTCCTTGAGCAAGGTTTTAACAGTTGCTTTACCAATTCCTTTACTTCCGCCAATTATTATAATTGTTCTCATGTAATTAAATAGCTGTTAATGGACGTCCTTTGAGTCTTTTCTCAATCTTCTGCTTGATGACCGTAAGTCGCTTCATGATATCCATGATTTTTTGATCTTTCTTTTGCTTATAGATTTGATTCAAAGCAAGTATGAGTTCTTTAGCTTCTCTCCCAGCTCGTATTCTATCACTTGTGTTCTTGAATGTTAATTTTCTTTGCTCGAATTCAAGAGCTTTATTAATTATTTCCATGACTTAATCATTTAAATAGTTATGTAATTCTGCAATTTTATGAGTGTTGTCGAATTGTCCTCCATAATATGAGGTAACCGTAGCTGAGGTATCGTCCTTAATTCCTCTAGACGACACACATAAATGCTTAGCATCTATTATTACCGCTACATCTTCAGTTTTCAAAACGGTTTTAAGCTCATTCGCTATTTGAATGGTCAATCGCTCCTGTACTTGAGGTCGTTTGGCATAATATTGCACGATCCTGTTTAGTTTTGAAAGACCAATAACCTTACCAGAGGAAATGTAAGCGACATGCGCTTTTCCTATAATTGGCACAAAATGATGTTCACAATTAGAATAGAACGTAATGTTCTTTTCGACCAGCATTTGGTTATATTGATATTTGTTGTCAAAAAGAGCCACTTTTGGTTTGTTGGCGGGATTCAAGCCAGAGAATATTTCTTCGATATACATCTTGGCAACACGGTCTGGAGTACCTTTTAGTGAATCATCATTAAGGTCCAGCCCCAATACATCCATTATTTCCTCGAATAATAGTGCAATTCGATTTTTCTTCTCGTTATCAGACATTTTAAAGGCGTCTACTTTCATTGGTGTTTCTATTCCTGTAAATAAGTGGTCATCACCTATATCTTCAAAGGAAAATCCATTTAACTTATGTCCGTTTGTTTTCTTTTTATTTAGTGTTTCTGTATTCATAATGATCTTTTTATATGCTGTCTTTCGGCACTCATCCCCGAGAGCAAAGCAGTGCTATCTTTTAGATATTGAGTTGTGTGATATTTGTCTTTGTCTTGTACATTTAAACCTTCCTTCGGCAAAATTCCTTAACTGTTCGTGTTTGGTCTTTCTTCCTTGAACTCTTTTTCTCCAAAGCCTGAAACTACTTGGCTTCATATGTTTCCGCATGAGATTAATGACTTGTTGTTCATCAACTTGAAATTGATAATGAATTGCTTCAAATGGTGTCCTGTCTTCCCAAGCCATTTCTATAATCCTGTCGATATGTTCCATTTCCAATTTCATGAATCCAAGAAACTGTATTTCATGTCGTACTCCACTTTAGCATTCAGTAACTTAGCGAAATACGCCTTGTTCTCCTTGAAGGTCCTGTTGTTCTTGAAATGGATGTAGCGCCCTTGAGCATGTATGCTAGCACCATTTGTCTTGTAGATCACTAATTGATAATAAGGGATGATCCACGTGAAATTCTTCAACCCTTTGTTTATGTATATTAAAATCCCTCCTGAACGCATTTCAATATTTGCATAGTTGATATCTGAAACACTGTTCATGTAATGCTGCAAATTTGGACTTACCGACTCGATTATCATACGCTTGGAACCGACACCATTTAGTTTCCACGATTCAAGAAACGAATAGGGTTTGCCAATTAAATCATTGATGATTTTCTTGTGATCTTTATTAAAGTATGTCGAGTCGAGAATCATGTCTGCATCGTTCTTTCATACAAACATATAAAATGTTTAATGTTTTAATGTATACTTTAAACAAAGTTTAACAGTAGAGAGAATTGACAATATTCATGTCGATTTGCAAAGCCTTATTTTGCTAGACTCTTTATCATTCCATTGAATATTAATCCATGAAAAGGAAGTACACTATACCAATAAAGCCTACCGGCCAATCCACGTGGCCTGAATGTTGCGGTTTGGGTCAGTATGTCATCTTTTATATTGAATTCTAACCAGGCTTCACCAGGTAATTTCATTTCCGCATATAGTAAGAGTTTCTTTTTATCCTTGTCTGCATATATCACACGCCAAAAATCCAATGCATCCCCAGCATCCAGTTCTGTTGGACTCGTTCTCCCTCTGCGTAAGCCGATGCCACCAAAAATCTTGTCGATATAACCCCTAATTCGCCAAAGAAATGTTCCATAATACCAACCAGTTTCGCCACCGATGGCCCAAATCTTGTCGAGACTACGTTCTACATTGGCAACCGTTTTCTGCTTCTGGTCCTTGAAACAACCAAATTTTGGCACATTTATGTATTTATGGAAGCTATTTTTTAATCGTCCACTACTTATAAAAGAATCCTTCCAGCTTGAAACAATGCTGTTCTGTTCTATTTTCTCGAAGGCAAGCGCCACTGCTTCATTGTACGATATAGGAGAAACCCCTAGTAGTTCATTTATATTGCTTGGTTTTCCTATGATCTGAACACCCATGCTACTTACCAAGCTAGTTGCCAACTTATATGATGTTGAGGTTACGAAATACAGCCAATAAGACGATAATTTAGGCGTCATAACAGGGACAGTCAATATGTAGCGCTTAAGTCCACGCTGTTCTGCGAATTGTAGAAGCATTTGCTTATAGGTGAGGATGTCTGGGCCATAAATATCAAAGGCCTGATTGAATACATTATTATTACCAGCACTTTTTAACAGAAAAGACAATACATCTCTTACAGCCAGTGGCTGTGTTTTGGTATTCAACCATTTTGGTGCTATCATGACTGGGAGTTTCTCTACGAGGTCACGAATAATCTCGAATGATGAGCTCCCTGACCCAACAATTATACCTGCCTTGAAAACAGTTAATGCATATTTATCCGATGACAAAGCGTCTTCAACATTTTTGCGCGATTGTAGATGTTTGGATAGTTTATCTTCATTCGTAATACCACTTAAATAGATGACTTGCTTGACTTCTGTAGATTCAATCTGCCTCTTGAAATTAATTGCACATTGCAATTCCATGGCTTCAAAATCCTTGCTTGAATTGGACATGGAGTGGATAAGGTAATAAGCAACATCAATATCCTTAGGTATGGTCTCCAGGGTCTCTGGTTTTAGAAAATCAGATTCTATCACCTCGATATGGTCTTCCTCAAAGTAGCTTTTATCAGCCCTTAGTTTATCTCGTACCGAACAAACTACATCATGACCTTCATTTACAAGCAAAGGAATAAGCCGTTTACCTATGTATCCTGTTGCACCTGTAACAAAAATCTTCATGAGTCTGGTTGAATAATGTAAAAATAAGAAACGTTAATTGATATAATCAATTATTCGGTGAGTATTGAATGCAATCCATACTATATTAGAATCATTTAAGGTTTCATTAACATTTATACCTCCTACTTATGGTTAATTTTAGCCCACACAATAATCATCTAAATAAAAACAATGAAAAAATTAGTCTTATCATTACTAGCATTGATGTTGGCAGCCTCTATCAATGCGCAGGTAACAACACCAGCACCTAGTCCATTCTCAAAAATAGAACAGGTCGTAGGACTTACGGACGTATCTCTAGAATATTCAAGACCAGCGATGCGTGGTCGTACGATATTTGGGGATTTAGTTCCTTATGGAAAAGTATGGAGAACAGGAGCTAATGCAAGAACCAAGGTCACTTTTGGTGATGATGTCACCGTAAACGGAACTACCTTAAAGGCTGGCACCTATGCCATCTTTACGATTCCACAAGAACAACAATGGGAAGTTATCTTTTATACGGAACATGCGGGTGGTGGAGCACCACAATCTCTCGATGAAGAAAAAGTTGCAGCAACAGTAATGGCAGATGTTGTACCCATGCCTATGGATATACAATCGTTTACGATTACTTTCGATGATCTGACAGCAGACTCTGCAGTCATCGGGTTTTTATGGGAGAAATCTTATGTAGGCGTTAAATTCGATGTTCCTACAGACTCGAAAGCTTCGGCCAGCATTGAGAGAACCATGGCCGGTCCTAGTGCAAACGATATGTATTCTTCAGCGGTTTATTACCTGGAATCGGGCAAGGACCTAAATAAAGCCAAAGAATGGATGGACAAGGCCATAGCCATACGCAAAGCTGGAGACAAGGATGGCAATGAGCCATATTGGATGGTGCGTCAAAAATCATTGCTTCATGCTAAGATGGGCGACAAGAAAGGTGCTATAAAGGCAGCGAAGCGTTCCTTGGAATTGGCTGAGAAAGCCGGCAATGCCGATTATGTGGCAATGAACAAGAAATCATTAGCAGAGTGGATGCAGTAAACAGCATTGATTATCTGTAAAAAAACGCCCTGACATAAATGTCAGGGCATTTTTTTATTCATGATCCTCGAGCAAGAAAATATCTTCAACAGCTTTCTTGAACAATCGCGCAATCTTTAAAGCCAAAAGAGTGGAGGGAACATATTTGTTTTTTTCCATGGCGTTTATGGTTTGTCTGCTTACACCAATTTTTTCTGCTAGTTCCGCTTGAGTCAAATCAAACCTAGCTCGTTCTATCTTGATATTATTCTTCATGGCTATCAGATTTATGTTTCAAGAAATTAAAACGGACAATGAAGAATAAAAGTGGCGTAAACATATTGAATACAAGAACATCAAAAAAAGCAAAACTATAAATGAATAGTACTGCAAGTATCAATATAAAATAGTTGAAGATAATCGCCCAAACCAAGGAATCCTTGCGCAATTTATAGATGAATTCATCTTCGACCTTTTCACGGCTGAATCCCACCATAAGACCGCCTATCATTATGAATAGGGCAACTATCTCGTCTAGTACACCATTCTCGATTACTTTAAAAAAGCCTTGGTCATTACCGAAAATGCTTTCGCCATTGTAAATGGAAAATACCTTCATGTTAAGTAGCTCTCCATCAATAAGCTGTGAGTACATTAGGATGCCTCCAATAAGGCCAATGACCAGTAATACCCAGCCAAAGGCCTTGTATTTGTTTGGAAGTAAATAATTGGTTTGCATAACTGTTCGATTTTTTGATTTATACATCAAAAGTAAAAAAAACTTTACAAAAAGACAAAAAAATATTACAAAAAGTAAATTAGAATTGACTAATTAGTTGGTTTCGAATGAAGTGATTGAATAAAGAATGCAATCATTATGACCAAGAAACATCCAACAAAATTCAACCAGAGATAAGGTAGGTTAATGATGTCATATTCATTCATTGCATATAATCCGAAAATGATAATTTGAGTTATCAGAGCCGCAATGAATACCGCATGACCTTTAACATATTTAAAGAAAAATGCCAGGAGGAAAATACCTAGGACATTGCCATAGAACAAGGAGCCGATGATATTGACCAACTGAATCAAGTTATCGAACAAATTGGCTACACTCGCCACGATTATAGCTAATATTCCCCATCCGAATGTGAACCATCTTGTCGCCTTGACAAAATGCTCTTCAGTCTCCTCTCTTCGTAAA
>Ga0265306_10001315_pt1 | contig 12038 bp, 12 predicted proteins | sample Helome_3_FD_192493 | JGI IMG/M metagenome (GOLD analysis project Ga0265306, IMG submission 192493) | Marine sediment microbial communities from subtidal zone of North Sea - Hel_20160420 (Illumina Assembly) | ecosystem: Environmental > Aquatic > Marine > Subtidal zone > Sediment ...
GACTAGTAGCCCGTGCCGCCGAATCGGTCCGTGTCGCCTCGATAGATGAAACCGATGAAGGGTTCGGCCCACCATGGCCGCCGTTCGAAGAAATCACGTGTACCACTCATCGAATACTGAAATCCGACGTCGAGGAACACCGAACCTTTGAGGTGAATGCCGAGGCCTGCCTTGCCGCTGAACCCAGGCGCGAACTGCCCCCGGGCATCCTCGCGGCAGTAGTACCAGCCGCAGCCTCTACCGAGCGCTGCAAAGCTCCAAAGGTTCGCGTCGAATGAACCCGTGACGTACGGAAGGACCGCGTCGAACAATGGCACTTGGAATCGAACGCCAGGCGAGAAGGACAAGCGAACCAGCGGTTCGAGTCCCGAAGGATTCAGTGCACCAGGGATCTTATTCGTGTCGATCGGCGTCCACTGAAGACCGAAAGCAAAGTCGAATACCACCCAGCCGATGTCGAAGCCTGCCCAGCCCGTGAAGCTCGCACCCGGCCTGACGATTTCGTGGTCGACGTTGAAGAAGACCGGCACGCCAACCTCGACCCCGCCTTGAAAACGAAGCGCAAGGCGTCGTTCCTGGGCCGCGGCGGAGGACGCGAAAAGGCAGAGGGCCAGGGCGATGAAGAGGGGCTTGAGGCGGGCTTGCACCGGGCGGACCTTACGTCAGGGGCTGTGCTGGTGCCACCCCGTAGAGCGACTCCGTGACCACGGGGGAGGTGTTGGCACCGGTGTCAGCCGTGCGACTCGATCCAGCTGGCGAAGTCATGGTAGCCGACCGCGTCGTACCGGCCTTGGATCATTGCCGACAGAGCCTTCATGGCGTCGACCGGCATCGCTTCGCCGTCTGTGGCCTGCTCCGCAACCTTCCTCGCTTCGGCCGAACCATGTCCGGGGGTTTCCTCCGGCTCGTCGCCAACACCCAAGTACGCCGCCACCACCTTCTCGATGATCTCGATCGCGTTGGCCCGGCTATCTTTGATGTTCCCCTTGCCCGTCAGCACGTTGCCTAGTCCGAATACGCCGGGAAGGCCGTGGACCTCGCCCGTGTCCCAACTGTCGTAGTGGTAGAGCTCGCCTTTCGTCGGGATTCCGTCGATGGGTTTGGGGATGCTGCCGATCGAGCTGATCACCAGCGACGCGTGCACATCGACCTCGCTGCCTTCCAATCCGCGCACTCTGCCATCCACGACTTCGGTCTTCTGAAACCGAATCCCCGTCAGACTGTCGCCTTCGACGATCGTCTCGATGGGCCGCGACAGCTCTTCGAACTTAACGAAGTACTTACGTATCACCCGGTCCATGATCTTGACCCGTGCCTTCTGTAGCTTGGCAAGCTGCTCGGGAGTCGGGTTATCTGCGCTCGCCAGCGGCATGTCTTGTTTACGGCGCCGGTAGTAGAGCGTGCAGCCCTTGACCCCGAGCTCTTCTGCACTGAGGCCGGCCGCTTCGAGCGTTCGTGGGATGCCCTTGATTTCCATCTGCACCAAGTCGACGTCGACGCCGCGCGCTCTGAGCGCACGGGCGTAGAGCTCCAAGTTGACGATTTTCACCACGTCGATGGACGCGAGCCCGCCGCCGACGACGATGGTGTCGTCGGGGATCTCGAAGACCGGCCCTTCGTAGCCCTCGTCGTCATAGTGGTTGAACCAATACACGAGCTCGTTTTGGTACACGAGCCCGCGCCCTTCGTACGCATCGGCTCCTTCGACCGGCAGCCGGCGGTCACGCCAGGCGCCATTGGCCAGCACAACGGCGCTGAACGCCAGATCGCGGTAAAGCTCGTTCCAGGGAAGAACGGTTCCGATCTCCGTTTTCGGAACGAAGATCACGGCGTCGCTGCCGAGGTTCTCGTCGATTTTCGCATACTCTTTGTCACGCAGCTTTTCGTGCCAGCGCGGCAGGCCGTCTTCAATCTTGCCGTACGGCCGCACGCCCTGCTCGAACACCACGGGGATCGCACCTCGTGCGGCGCAGGCGGCAGCGGCTTCCGACCCTGCGACGGCTCCTCCGATGATCGCTACCACCGGCTTTGGCTCCGTCGCGTCCCTCAATGCTTGGAGCGCATTCACGAGCCCCGGTCTAGCCCGATTCGATGGCCGGAACAACCGCGGAGCTAGATGAAACGGGACGTTCCTCGAACGCCAGTGCTCAGCAAGTCGTCGCTGAACTGATACTCGGGATCGAGAAGGTCGTTCATTCGGTCCATGACCAGATCAACCGCGCCTTGGAACTTGTCGCGATGCTTCTGCTCGGCCTCCGCGGAGAAGGGTACATAGTCTTCGTCAATGTGGAATTCAGCGAGCTCCTCGTAGGGGATCGGATCGCCAATTCGATAGACGATCGCCCCCGCCTTTCCGATCGGCAACGAGCCGGTGTACACGTGGTCGCAGCCATTGCAGCCAATCGGCACGATGGTTTTCCGATAGCGGAGCGCGATTTCCATCATTCCGATTCGGCCCCGAGGCAGACGAATCGATCGCGTGCCTTGGGGAAAGACCAGCAGGTCGAGTCCAAGCTCGAATGAGCGCTCATTGAGCCTGACAAACTCTGCCATCATCGCGGTGAACACTCGATTGATGGCGACGGCGTACGTACAGGCGCGCGGGTCGAAGTCCGCGCCTAGAATGTTGCGCGGCGACTCAAGGAGCTCTCTGGGGATTGCTGAAATGTCGACGGTGCTCGATTCCTCGCCAGGGGTGGCGTCCTTGTTAACGAGCGCCCGCAAAGTGTCGTACTCCGCTTGAGTCGGCCGTCGGCCGACCGTCAGGACGAAGTCCTTGGTGATGATGTAGCCGCGCGAGACCGTCGGCAGGTTGCTGGTGAGCTCCATGAAGGCCCCTACGAGCGGGCTTTCGTAGTACTTCCCCTTCACCCAAACCGTGATGTAACGCTCTTTGAGCTTCCACATCTTGTACATGAAAGGGAAGTAGTTGAAGCGGTCCGTGTGGTTCATCGCATAGATGACCGGCTCGTTCGGTATCTTTTCGATGCCTTCGATTCGAATGTCGATGCCAGGCAGGAACTTGTAGTTGGGCATGAGCACGGAGTGGCCAAAAAACACCTGGCCAATCGGACGCTTCATGAGCCGAATGCGCTTGAGTCGTGGAAGATCGAGCATCGGACGGTCACGATGTGCTCAGAAGCAAGCCTCCTGTCAATTCGCTAGTCTCTCGCCGTGCGGGGGCGCGGCCTCGTCGGGCGGGAGCGTTCCGGCTGACTTTTCCATCGAGGGTGCTACAAAAAGCTGTACGCCTAACGTATCAATCGAGATGCCAACGAAACTGGCGAGCCGCTTCGAGAGGACTTACGTTGCGGCGACGGGAAAAGGAGACTGAGTGGCGAGAAGAAGCCCAAGAGGTAGGAAAAGGAAGTTCGAGCGCAATTTCGAACAGGAAGACAAGCGTGACGACCACATCAAGCTCAACGGCGTGGTGAGTCAGGTCTACGCTGGCGGCCAGTTCGAAGTGACGACCGAATCCGGCGCTGCGGTGCGCGCGCAGCTTTGCGGCCGGATGCGAAAGTTCAGGATCCGCGTGATCCTAGGTGACCGTGTAACGGTGGCGCTGTCCCCGTATGACCTCACGCACGGCATGATCGTGTTTCGCGATAAGTAGCGCCCAAGGTGTACGAAGGAGCGTTCCGCATCCTGAGAGCACTTGGCGATGGTCGATCGCTGTCTCGGGATGAAGTCGTTCGTGCCGCAGGCGAAGCGTCCTCGGTCGTTCGAGAAGTGACGGAGCGCTACGCCAAGTGGTTTGAAATCGACGAGGGCAAAGTTCGCTGCTCGGACCGCGGGCTGGCCGCGCTGGCAAGGGAGCTGGTGGCCCGAGGAGCAGGTGAGACCCGGGACTCGCCGTGGTGCGAGGCGTATGAAGCGATGACTGCCGAACGCGGCGCGCCGAAGCGTGCGCTCGACCAGATTTTCATCACCTCCGAGACGGCCGTCCGACGCGCGGAGCTCTTGATCGAGGCCGGCGACCACCAACGAGGGCTCGTATTCCTCGGCGACGACGATCTGACGAGTGCCGCGGTGCAGCTCGCCGGCGCGGGGCGCAAGGTGACCGTGCTCGATACCGACGACGAAATTCTCGGGATCTTGACCCGCCACGCCGTGGAGCGAGGCTGGGAGCACGAGACGGTGCACCACGACCTGCGGCAACCGATTCCGAAAGCGATGCGCGCGCGCTACGGTGCGGTGTTCACCGATCCGCCGTACGCCCTCGAGGGCTTTCGGCTCTTCGTCAGCCGGGCCGCCGAAATGCTCAAACCCGACGGCAGGCTCTATGTCTGCTTCGGTCACAGCCGACGCGCCAGCGAGCGAGGCCTCCAAAAACAGCGTGTGCTCGCCGATGCAGGCTTCCTAGCTGAGGCGGTTTTCCCAGACTTCAACGAATACCAAGGAGCGGAAGCGATCGGCTCGCGAAGCGCGCTCTGGCGGTGCCGGGTGACGCCCGAGACGCAGCCCTTGGTTCGAGGAGAAGTCGATGGCGAGCTCTATACGAGTCGCTCGCCCAGCAGTTAGGCTCGAGCCGCGACGATTTCGTCGCACCAGGCGATGAAATCATCGATCACCTCTTGGCGATTCGTTTCGTTGAGCGTTTCATGTCGCGCGTCGGGATAGAGCTTGAGCCGAACGTCGAAGATCGCGGCGCGCTTGTACGCATCGTAAAGATTCTTCATGCCCTTGCCGTTGTCGCCGACGGGGTCCTGGTCCCCTGCGAAGAGGTAGAGAGGCTTGTCTTTGGGCACCTTGGCCACGTTGCTCGGCTTCGAGATTCGGTCGAGTGCGTTCAACAAGTCGAGCCAGGTTTGCGTCGACACTGCGAAACCCATCAGCGGGTCCGCGACGTACTTGTCGACCTCGTCGGGGTCGCGTGAAAGCCAATCGAACTCGGTGCGCGCCGGCTCGAATGGCTTGTTGTATTCGCCAAAGGTGAGCTTCTGCAGCACCGGGCTCGGATTGTGCTTCCCGACACGGGCGCGTTCGATCCGCGCGAGCAATTTGCCGACCATGGCAATCGGAGGTGGCTTTCCATTCGAACCGGAGAGCGCGGCGGCAACCATGTCGTTGGGACGTTCGAACAGGAGCTGTTGGACCACGAATGAGCCCATCGAGTGCCCGAGTATGATGATCGGAAGGTCGCGGTGACGCTTGGCGATTTCCCGATTTACCCCGTGCGCGTCTTCCACGATGCGATTCCAGCTATCGCTGTCCGCCAAGTGGCCGGGCGGGTCACCCTCGGGAATGCTCTGACCGTGCCCACGGTGATCATGGGCATAGACGCTGTATCCCGCCCCGGCGAGCGCCTGCGCAAGACGCGCATACCGTGAGCCGTACTCCGCCATGCCATGTAGAATCTGCACGATCGCCTTAGGATTTTGGATTACCCAGCCGCTCACGCGAAGGTTCGCACCGTCCACCGTCTGAAACGTAAAATCCGCCGACTTCATATCACCGGCAGCATACTCGAATTAACCCTTCCAAAAAGGGGACAGTCCCCTTTAATCGACCGCTAGGAATCGGGCCCAGAGATGGAGGCCTTGGTCGCAGTAGCTTTGCAATACGTTCACCATGGTCGAGCGCTTGTCCGCGTCGACCAGCGGCTCGGGAAGCAGCGGGTCCAGCACCACGTGGCGAATCCCTTCACGTCCCAGCAGAAACGCTTCGCGGACCGAATCGTTGAGCGGTAGCTGCTCCAGGCGGCCCATGCTGACCTTCAGATCCCCGTGCAGCTTCGAATAGGTCTGCTCCAGCCCTGGACTGTCCCAAAGGGCCCGCGCGCGGTCTTCTTGCTCGGGATTGAGCTCTTCCATTCGAAACACGGATGCCTCCGGTTCGAGGCCAAGCGCCACGAGCTCGCGACGAAGGCCGTCGATTCCGGGTCTCAGGTTGTTCGGCCTGAGGAACAGTCCTGCTTTGAGCTCCTCGAAGCCGAGGTAGCGAAGCGCGCGCAGGCGGCGCCGAAGTGCAGGGCGATCGGTACGCGACAGGTCTGCGGTGAACACCGCTGCCCAAGATTCGTCCCACTGGCTCAGGCGCGAAGAAACGGTTCGCCAGCCGTGGATCTTCTCGTTGACCACCTGCGCGCTCGGGCCGAGTCGATATTCGCCCCGACCCGGCGACTCGAGGAGCCCTTCTGCGCGTAGGCGAACGATGGCCACGCGAACGCTGTTTTCGGCGATGCCGAAGACCGATGCGGCCTGGACGAGCGCGCGGACGGGTAGGGCACCGTCGAAGATCGACTCGCCGGCTGAAAGTACCTCCAAGACCACCGTTTTGGCGCTCACATTCATTCGTACGACATTACGGGAAATTCAACGATATTCCAGTAGGCGTAATAGAACACGTTTCACTTTGAGTAGCGCATGCGCCGGGGGTAGGCCAGCCGATGCTGACAGGCCCCCCTTCCGGAGCTAAGACAGCCGGCGATGGTGCGGCTCAGCGTCAATGTGAACAAAGTCGCCACGCTTCGAAATTCACGAGGCGGGGCCGTGCCCAGCCTGGTCGAGGCAGTCCAGGTCTGCGTCGATGCTGGGGCTCCGGGGATTACGGTTCATCCGCGCGCCGATCAGCGGCACATACGCCCGCTCGACGTGTACGAGATTGCAAATGCCCTCGAGTCGGTGCGCGAACGCGTCGAGTACAACATCGAAGGCGACCCGCGGCCAGAGCTGGTCGAGCTCGTCCAGGACGTGCGCCCCGATCAGTGCACGCTCGTTCCCGTCCGGCCTGGTGAGCTCACGAGCGAGGCGGGTTGGGCCGCCGACACCCCCAGCCAAGAGCTCGCGGAGATCATTCGTCGCTTTCGAGAGAGCGGCGTGCGCGTAAGTGTGTTCGTGGACCCGGAGCCTTCCGCAATTGACTGGGCCGCCGATCTGGGTGCCGATCGCATCGAGCTCTACACCGAGCCTTACGCGCGCGCGTTCGAACAAGGAGGGGATGCGTTGAGCGACAGTCTCGACTGCTATCGCGCCGCGGTCGAACATGCGATCGGCCATAGGCTCGGCGTCAATGCCGGGCACGACCTGGACTTGGAAAACCTACCAACGTTTCTCGCCCTGCCTGGGATCGACGAAGTGTCGATCGGACATGCGTTGATGGCCCGCGCGATGTTTGTCGGCCTGGGGGCTGTCGTCGCGGAATACTTGGAAATTACAAGGGCTCGTTGACTGTGCAGCGGAGTTCTTTAGAGTGCGGCGGCCATGGCCACTAGGACCCATGAGAACCCGTTGAGTGCGGTCCTGAGCGGGTTGCTCGACCAACGGAGTAAAGAGCCGAAGGTCGAGCCCGTGCCAGATCGCGTGCGGCTCGACGGACGCGTCTGCCTCGTGACCGGCGCCAACAGCGGCTTGGGGAAGGGGATTGCGATTCGGCTCGCTAAGCGCGGCGCTCACGTGATCATGGCCTGCCGCAGCGGGATCCCCGAAGCGGGGGAAGCGGTACGGGCCCAAAGCGGTGGCGGCAGCGTCGAGATGATGCAGGTCGATCTCAGTGATTTCGACTCGATTGCGGCCTTCTGCGATGAGCTCCGCGATCGCCACGTGACGCTCGACGTCGCGGTGTTCAATGCAGGTGTCGTTCCGGTCACGTCGCGCACGAACGAGCACGGTCTCGAGCTGATGTTCGCGGTCAATTTCCTGGCCAAGTTCGTCGTGCTCCGCCGATTGCTGCGTGACGGGGTGATTCCGAATGCGGTCTACGGTCACAATTCTCGTGCCGAGGACCCACCACGGCTGATCTTCATTTCTTCGGAGACCCACCGGAGCTCCATCCCCATCGACTTCGATGCGTTCGGCGAGCCGGCCGACTACGGCGTGACCGACGGGGTGAAGTACTATGGCTTGAGCAAGCTACATTTGACGACGTTCTTCCACGAGCTTTCGAGGCGTCTCAACCCCGGGGGCAGTGGCGGAAACCCGGACGTCTGTGTCCACGCGCTCTGTCCGGGCGCCGTCAACTCCAACATGGCACGTGAGGCGCCCAACTGGCTCAAGCCAGTGCTCACGCCCGTCATGGCGCTGTTCTTCCAAAGTCCCGAGAAGGCGTCGATTCCCGTCGACTATCTCGTCGCCTCGGACGAGATGGGTGAGAAGACGGGCGAGTACATGCACATGATGCAGTTCAAGGAGTCGTCGGAAGCTTCGATGGATCCAGACAACGGCGCGCTACTTTGGGGCAAGACCGAGGCGCTTCTGCGCAAACACGACGTGCTTTGAGGGAATCCAATGAACGATGAGCTGAGCAATCAAGAACGAGAGATCCTTGACGGAACGGTGTGGAACCAGTTTTGTGACACGCTCAAAATGGCGGGCAACGTCGTGCTTGGGCCCAACACACCCAACGATCCGATGAATCGCATGGAGGGTTTCCGCTACCTGAGCCGGATCACCCGCGCGGCGCTGCAAACGTTCGTCGAGCACAACGACCCGCTCGCGCCTGTGCTCCAACGGGTGGTGCACGAAACGGCCAAGATGGGCGCCGATCATCCCGACAACTACTACCAGAACGCGGCGATTAGTGGCGATCACGAGTATCGCATCTGGGGCAACCGCGGGACCGTTCACTATCTCGGCTTCTTCACGCAAAAAGGGAACTACGGGGAAGGTCGCGGCATGCCGCCGACGGGGTACCTCGAAGCGTCGACGCTGGAGGTCGCGCCGGACGGGAGCTTCGAGATCATCGTGAGCGCGGAGGAGAAACGTGGAAACTGGCTTCCGATGGAGAAGGACACCGGCACCCTGATCGTCCGCCAGACACGTTTGGATCGCGAAAACGAAACTATCGCGGACTTGCACATTGAGCGCCTCGGTGGCGACGGAATGCCGACGCCCTTCGATTCGCTCCGCTGCGCGGATGGGCTCACCCAGTCGGCCGGCCTGGTAGCCGGTGCTGCGATGCTGTTCGCGAGCTGGGCCGAAGGCTTCAAGAAGCACACAAATCAGTTGCCGCGATTCGACCAGAATGTCTCGAACATGGCGGGTGGGGTACCCGACATCGCTTACTATCACAGCTATTGGAAGCTAGCGCCGGACGAGGCATTGGTGATCGACGCCACGCCACCCGACTGTGAGCACTGGAACTTCCAGCTCAACAACTACTGGATGGAGTCGCTCGACTACCGCTACTACCCCGTCCACGTGAACAAGCATACGGCGAAGTATCGGCCCGATGGCTCCGTCCGAGTAGTGGTCGCCTCGCAGGACAAGGGCTTCGACAACTGGATCGATACCGTTGGCCATGAAGAGGGCACGATGTGTTGGCGCTGGGTGCGAGCCAAGGAGCACCCCCAGCCCCAGACGCGGGTGGTGAAGCTTTCGGAGCTCTGACGGTTCGATGTCTGCGGCTGAGATCACGAGCAGCTTCGGGACGCCGTACCGTCCACCCGCGATTGCCCTGGCCAATCGCATGGGCCGAGCGCTGTGGAAACTAGGCATCGGCGGGAAGCCAATCACGGTACAAGCGGTGCTTTCGGACGCACGGCGGAAAGCGGGGCTCGAGGACTTTGGCGACGAGGGTTTCCTCGAGCCGCTCGAGGTGCTGGTCGACTCGATCAATCGTGAGGCGCAGCTCAACCCGGTGGGTCACATGATCATTCGCGGCCGAATCGTGGGTGTCTTGTCCAACAAGCTGGTGGCCCAAGACACGATCAAGCGACACCCGGAAATCCTCGACATCCCCGTCGAGGCGCCGATCGTCGTCGCTGGCTTGGCGCGCACCGGGACGACCATGTTGCATCGATTGATCGCGCAAGACCCGTCCATTCGTTCGCTGGCCTCGTGGGAGGCGATCAACCCGGCGCCCGCGAGGCAGAAAGCCGGGAGAAAAAGGGACTCGCGATTCACGCAGGCCGCAGCCGCCGCCAAAGGGCTCAAGTACATGTCGCCTGGGTTCTTTGCGATCCACCCCGCCGAGCCGGACGCGCCCGAAGAAGAGGTGATCCTACTCGAGCAGGCGTTTCTGACGACGACTCCCGAGGCGATGATGAACGTGCCCACGTACTCCAAGTGGCTCGAAGCGCAGGATCACGTTCCGGCCTATCAGGCGCTCAAGCGCATGATGCAGTACTTGCAATGGCAGCGGCCGGGCATTGGCAAAGACGTCCGCTGGGTGCTCAAGACACCGCACCATCAGGAGTATTTCGACCCCCTCTTGGAGGTGTTTCCCGAGGCGCTTCTCGTCCACACCCATCGCGACCCGCTCAAGACGAGCCCGTCGCTCTTCAGCATGCTCACCCATCTGCAAATGATCTTCAGCGACGAGGTCGATCCGAAGCGGGTCGCACGCCACTGGCTCGGCAAAATCGAGAACATGGCACGGCGAACGCTGGCGACCCGGGAACGCGTCGGCGATCGAGGCTTCATCGACGTTTCGTACTACGACTTGATCGAGGAGCCGCTCCCTCAGGTCGCGCGGATTTACGAGGCCGCCGGGCTCGAGCTCACAGCTCCCACGGTCCGCAGCATGCAGGCCTCGCAAAAGGTGAACCAGCAGCACAAGTACGGCCGTCACAAGTACTCCCTTGCGGACTTCGGGATGACCGAAGAGGACGTCGAGTCGCGAATCGCGCCCTATCGCGCCCGCTTCGACGTTCCCTACGAATGAAAACCGGCTAGTATCCGCGGCGATGCAGAGCCTAGCCGCGATCTTGAGCACCGACGTAGGTGCGGTGCCTTTTTGGCAGCGACTGATTTCATTTTTCGGGTTGTTTGCAATGGTGGGCATCGCCTGGTTGTTCTCGAAGCATCGCGCATCGGTTCCTTGGCGCGTCATCGGATGGGGAATTGGCCTGCAGGTTTCGTTCGGTGTTTTGGTGATGAAGACCGACCTTGGACTGCGGCTCTTTTCGATCCTCAACGAGCTCGTTCTCGCTCTGCTGGGATTCACCGCCGAAGGAACCGAATTCATTTTCGGCGACTTCGCGTCTGAGAAGTTCACGATTGCGATCAACGTGCTTCCAACCCTGATCTTCTTCTCCTCGTTGATGACGATCCTCTACCACCTCGGCATCATGCAGCGCCTGGTAGGCGTCTTTGCCTGGATTATGCGCCGCACCATGAAGACCTCGGGACCCGAAACGCTTTCCGTCGCGGCGAATACCTTCGTCGGCCAGACCGAGGCCCCACTCATGATCGCACCCTTCATCGGCAAGATGAGCATGTCGGAGCTCACCGCGGTGATGACTGGCGGCTTTGCCACCGTTGCGGGCGGGGTCTTGGCTGCCTACGTGGGTCTCCTCAAAGGCGTCTTTCCAGACATTGCCGGGCATCTGATCGCTGCAAGCGTGATGAGTGCTCCGGCGGCTTTGGTCATCGCCAAAGTCATGTGGCCGGAAACGGAGAAGCGTGAAATCGAAGATGACTTCGCCATGGAGGTCGAAAGCCCGGACGCGAACGTCATCGACGCCGCCGCCCGGGGGGCGTACGAAGGCATGAAGCTGGCCTTGAACGTGGGAGCCATGCTGCTCGCCTTCATCGCTTTGATCGCCCTTGGCAACGCCCTCCTCGGTCTACCGTTTGGACTCTACAACGACTGGATGGGTCTCGAGGGCGCTGCAGCGGTGGCGCCTCTCACGTTTCAGCAGATCCTCGGCTGGCTCTTCTGGCCGTTTGCTTTTCTAATCGGCGTTCCCGTTGCCGAGTGCGCCACCATCGGGACCCTGCTCGGAGAAAAGATCGTTCTGACCGAGTTCATCGCGTACCTTCATCTCTACGAGTCGCTGTCCGAAGGCGCGGCGCAGCTCTCAGACCGCACCGTCGTGATCGCAAGCTACGCGCTTTGTGGGTTTGCAAACTTCGGGTCGATCGGAATTCAGATTGGCGGGATCGGTGGTATTGCGCCCGAGCGCCGGCATGACCTCGCCCGCCTGGGCCTGCGGGCGATGTTCGGGGGCATGCTCGCCTCGCTGATGACAGCGGCGGTGGCGGGCATGCTCATTTAGCGGTGGCAGCGGCAGCGGCAGCGGCAGTGCCAGCGCCAGTGTCAGTGTCAGTGTCAGTGTCAGTGTCAGTGTCAGTGTCAGTGTCAGTGTCAGTGTCAGT
>Ga0265306_10001319_pt1 | contig 12026 bp, 17 predicted proteins | sample Helome_3_FD_192493 | JGI IMG/M metagenome (GOLD analysis project Ga0265306, IMG submission 192493) | Marine sediment microbial communities from subtidal zone of North Sea - Hel_20160420 (Illumina Assembly) | ecosystem: Environmental > Aquatic > Marine > Subtidal zone > Sediment ...
TCAAGTTGTACAGGCATCGTGAACCGTGGCACGCATTGCGTTGCGCTTTAACCCGCTACCGCGTCGAACGTGAGCATCGGACTATGCGGCATCTTGCCTCACACGGTGTGCCCTGTAGCGAGTCGCTCGGTTGGGCAAGCGGACATTGCTCGGCGCATGGTTACTTCGAGCTGTTGATAATGCGTCGGGTTCACAATGCAGTCGACCTGCAGACGCTGATCAAGAATGGCTATCGACCGGACGTTACAGCCCTGTTTAAGCTGGCCAGATCCATGCACGAAGCCGGCGTTTGCAGCCAGGTGCTTTGTAGTCGGAATATTCTGGTCGACGATGTCGAGGGCACACCGAAATTCACGCTCATCGACTTTCCGAGGGCACGCATTTTTCCGCGCAGCGTGGTTGGTACGCGGGTGGCAAAGTATGACCTTGTCATGCTCATCCAGGATCTTTCGTGGCTGGGGCTAGAGCTGTCGCGAACCCAAATCACCAGCTACGGCATGACACATGATGAGGCGGGCGCGCTAGCTTCGGCAGCGGCAAAGCGCGGCAAAGGCAAATATGCTCGCCGGCTGGCGGACGCTGAATGCCGACTTCATGCCTTTTGGGCGCGCCTGCATGTCAATTTCTTTAGAGCGCTGCGCAAGCCGTCGATCAGCGACTCATAAACAATTTCACGCTCATGAACATACACCACCCATAGAAGGCTACGAACAGGGCTCTCTGGACAACACCATAGTATTCGAGAGGATACAGGTCACGAGCGAACATCGGGCTGAGATTCAGGAATATCGTAATAACAACAAGAACAAAGGCGATCCAGGAGACAGCTATCAGGTCGTTCACGCCTGCCAGTTTCCTCCATGACATTGCCACGACCAGGGGTGACATGTAGCCAATCGTCATCGATAGTCCGAAGACATTATGGAGGGTGTGAGGCGAAGGAAAAATCGCAACACCAATCTCCGCAATCGCGAAGCATGCTATGAACATGGCAGGAAGAATGGACGCATTGCTGTTCCTGGCGAACAGATAGATGCTCCATGCGAAAACCAGCAAGCAAAGAGCAACAACCAGGTTCGCTATTTGCAGATACACTTCTGCGGGCGAGCCCAGCTCACCGATTTCACTGACGGTCTGTGCAGTGTGGCTATAGCCGTCGACCATCGTTGCAAGTGCATACACCGCGGCAAAGAAAATGACGCCGGCAAGTGCGCCAGACAAGAATAGCGATCTCGGTTGCATACATGTCTCCCAATGAATTCTTATGCCCCAACCAATTCATAGTCGGAATCGGGCAAGAAGGTTACATTGAGGAGAAAATTCTTCGGCAGACGGCCAGGAGCGGTCGCCCAGAAAAACGCAAGTGCCAGCGGCTACGCAGAAACTTCTTTTGGCGGTGCCAGGTATCCAAGCACCGCGGCGACCAACAAAAGCGCGGGCACATCGCCGACCAGGTGACCGTGTTCGTTCTGGTCACCAATTGCCTGCGCTGCCATGATCAATGCATGAACCACACTCGACCAGACAGTGAATGAAATCAAGCTCCGGTGCTCTCCCGGGTTCTTGGCGGCCATAATTAGAAATATTCCCAGAACGGCATAAACACCTACGATCATCTGGAAGTAATAAACGCCTTCGCCGCCATGCCAGACCCAGCCCGATGGCCAAACTATGCTTAGCGGGTACACGAGCAGGAAAATCACGCCGAAGAGACGAAGCGACAGCTTCAAAGATTTGTCCTTTGTTTCCGGATTCACTAATTTCTCTCCTTACCTTACTTGCGTGACCTTGGCGCTCGTTTGAGCTTGAGGCTGAGGTCTTTGGTTACGACTATTCGTCTAGATTAAGTATAGACGCCATTTAAATGAACGCCTGCGTCGCGTTATTGGGTGGTACCCCAAATCCAGCCCAGGGATAATACATAGCGAGTCCCGCTTTCGATTCTCGTGACACTGTGCGGCGAAACGTCCGGTCTGAATAGCTTTATTCTTCGTGTTTCGAATATGGGTTGAGAGCAAACAAAGTCTCCACCACGTTTCGCTCGCCGAACTACGATATTCAATCGAAAGTGGCGTTTCTTGCGAACCGGATCCGTATGAGTCGGTATTTCTGTTCCAGGTTTGAATCTTAGAAGATAGAGGTCGAACGGGATCAGGAGAGGATTCACCACAAGCAACATCTTTTCGTAGCCGGTGTTCTGCCGGCCGGATTTCCAACGAAACAGGTTTTCGATGTAGCCTGTTTTGGCGCTCATACGAAATATGATATTTGCTCAAGCCTTACTGTGACAACAGAATTGTGCCCTACAATACCTAGACCCCTTCGACCGTGGGCCGCGGTCCTGCGAGCGAAGCCCCGCACTCCCCGTAATCCAGGCTAACCGCCCGCCAGCCCGGCAACAATCGCGTTCAATCCGAAATTGAATTTTGCATCGATGCCGAGCAGCAAGATCAATGCAACAGCGACAGGCACCAGGTAGCGACACAAAAAATGCCAGGAACGGAACAGCCTGCTGTTGGTGTTACGTAGTTCGTTGCGCATGATCTTGCGCGGCGCCACCCAACCCACGAAAATCGCGACAAGCAGCCCGCCCATCGGCAGCAGGACACTCCCGCTGAAGAAGTCAACCCAGCTACCGAGCCCGGAGATCATTATGACTGTGGCGCCAATCGCCCAGACGATAGTTCCTGCGATCGCCGCGGAGAGCTCCCTTCTGAGGCCAAACTGCTCTACTCCGACCGCCGACACGGTAATAAGAATAGATATCGATGAAGTGAGTGCCGCGATAAAAGCGAGCAAGAAGAACAATCCACCGACAAACACGCCTCCCGGCATACCCGAGAAGACCGCCGGCAGAGCATCGAAAATAAGACCCGTCCCCGCGGCGGGATCGAGGCCATAGGCAAAGATGATCGGAAAGATCATCAAGCCGGCGACGATGGCGACGAGAGTATCCGAACCGGCAATGATCGCCGCGCTATTGCCGATATTCTCATTCTCCGACAGGAACGAACCGTAGGTGATCATCATTGCGGAACCGACGCCAACGGAGAAAAACGCCTGGCCCAGGGCGGCGAGAACAATTGTCGGTGTGACCTGTGAGAAGTCGGGGGCGAAAAGGTAGGCAAGGGCATCGCCCGCAGCGCCGGTTACCAATGCATAAATTGATAATCCCACAAGCATGACAAAGAACATTGGCATCAGGATAGTGACGACCCGCTCGATGCCACCATGAAGACCGGCCGAAACGACCAACACGGTGACCACCATGAACAGCGTATGCCACGACAACGCGTGAGTAGTACCTGCATACAGCGAAGTGGCCTGGGCGGCATCACTCGCGGCGCGCCCGGCGAATTCGCCCATAAAGGTCATCACGGAATAGGCGATGACCTGACCGGCGATGATGCTGTAGGTCGTGAGTATGACGAATCCCGCCAGCACTCCCACCCAGCCAACAATAGACCAGTTCCCCGACTTGCCGGCATCCAGAGCGAGCTGGCGAGTTGATCCGACAGCGGATAGTCCCTTGTGGCGCCCGATGGAAAGTTCGCCCATCAGTATGGGGTAGGCCACCAGGACGACACACACAAGATAGACGATGACGAAAGCTGCCCCGCCATTCTGCCCCGTATGAAACGGGAAGCGCCAGAGGTTGCCAAGACCGACCGCAGAACCAATTGCGGCCATCAAGAAAGCAAATCGTGAAGTCCATTGTGGTGTAGCAACAGCCATTGCCAAGTACCCCCTGTTGATGATTTCCCGACTGGGCTTGCTTGCTCGAAAACCTCAGCGTCCTCTATAGGTCGCAAGTCGCCATACCAATTCGACGCCAATAGTCGCATATTCGGGCAGAGTGTGAACGTCTGCTTTGGGTTGCAAAAGGCAGGTTTGCGTCAGGACTTGCCGCTGCTGGCCGTCGTGTGATGAACTGCGCGAGTGAACATTAATACCCGGTTCATTTGGTTGTTGGCAGGGCTGGCCGCAGTCGCGATAGGTGCCATTGGCGTGGTAGTGCCGCTGTTGCCGACAACGCCGTTCTTGTTGGTCGCCGCCTTCGCGTTCGCCCGGTCCTCAAACCGGCTGAATAGCTGGTTGCGGGAACACCGGACATTTGGGCCCGTGATTAACAACTGGCATCGCGACGGCAGTATTGACCGAAAAGCCAAACGGATGGCGACCATTGTCATAGTCGCGACACCGTTAGTAACGTGGCTTCTCGAAGCGCCCTTGTGGATAGTGGCTTGTCAGGTAGTTGTCTTAAGCGCGGCGGCCATTTTCATCCTGACGCGCCCGTCACCGGCTTAGCGTCCTCAATAGAATGTTTGCGCCAAACGCGAGCCACCCCGGTTGATCAGGCAAGGGCCGATATCAGCATGACCGCCGTTGCAATAAATCCAACGCTCCAGATCAGCGACCGGACAAGGAAGACCCCGGAAGCATAGGCGGGCACGTACAGAATGCGTGCCCAGAGATACGCCCAGGCACAATTCTCAGTCAGCTGGTTACTGGCCTCGCCGAGAACGACGACCAGGACAGCGATTGCAAACAGGATCAGTCCTTCGAAGTGGTTTTCGAGCGCGCGCTTCAGCCTGCCAGGCACGCCGGTCGCCTGTTTTTGCTCATCGCGGTTGCCGCCCGTGTAGGCGATGCCGAGTTGCAGGCTCACGGTTATCGCCATGACGATAAACTGCACGAACTGCAGCAAGGCAGCGTATCCAAGTACTTTGAGTTCGACGGGCATTCTATTGATCCTCCCCAAGATGCGACAAGAAAAGCCTGGGCCTCCTGATCGTGCCGCAGTCGGCGACTACTACAAGTATGGATACTCGCTCATTGCAACGACTCTAGATCCACCCTAACGCTTGGTCGATTACCGAGGTTGCTCCGTCTTGTGCGCACTCGCCGTGGGCAATCAGCAGCCGGTCGGGTTGCCAGCCAAGTACCTTCTCACGCGCCTTTCGTGCTTTGCTCCGCCTGATAAAGCTGGCTCGCCATTCTCGCGGCGTACTGCCATCTTTGCCAACCAGGCTGTCGAGACGCATCAGCATGCCTTTCCAGCCTTTCATGGTCGCTTCAGGATGCCGCTGGATAAGGTCGCAAATGATCGCTGTTCGCGAGGCACGGTGGAAGAATACAACCTCCTCCATGGCCAACGAGCCGCGAAAAATCACCTGGTCAATATCGGCCGCCCATGCAGGGCTAGGTTCATCACCCAGTTCTTCATCGAAACTCAGGTCTCGTCGTCGATCAGCAAGGCCGGGTGGCGCGTACAAGCGTGCCTTAGGCCAGCGTTCGGCCCACTCGGCAAGGAACAGATGATGAATCTTGTTCGGAGAGACAATATGCCGAACTGGTCCAATAGCAGTTATCGCGCTGACTAATTCATCGGACAACGCGATCGGCGACCACACCCAGACGCTACTATCGGAGAGTCGAACGACGGCCATACGCGTGGGATATGGAAATCCGTAGAACGAGACCGCAGGTCCATCCGCGGAGTAAATAGACGGTCCGAACTCTTCGAGCATGCCGTTTAGTTTCGTACTACACGCGTCGCTCGTGCAATTCGGAATAACACGTAGTCTGCGAGCAATGACTCCTTACACCTACGCAGCATCGAACCTCGCACTATTGTCTGCCATCCACCTTTCCCTCTCTTCTGCACCTTTCTTTGGATCCTTCATGACGTCAGCATGGGCTTCCATGTAGTGAGGCATGAGCGCCCTCATCCAATCTTCAAAGGTTTCGCCCTGTGCTTCGTGATCACACAAGTCGCATTTTAGAGTCTTCATCGCACCCCCTGTTTCTATTCAATTAGCCACAGCACGTTCCGCAAGGTCAGCATCCCGGCAAGCCGGGATGCGCAATAGCTCAGCCATAGCTGAACACATCGAGTTTGTTGCCATCCAGGTCACGGAAGTAGGCCGCGTAGAAGCCGTCGCCACCTTCGGCGCGCAAGCCAGGAGGGCCTTCGTCCGAGCCGCCGAGTTCAATCGCCTTCTTATAGATCCGATCGACCTGGTCGTGCGAATCGGCCGCAATTCCGGCCATAACGCCATTACCCACCGTCGCCGGCTGACCATCGTAGGGCTTCATTATGCAGAGCATCGGTTTGTCCATTGCTGCGGCCCATGCATAGCCTCGCTCGCCAAGTTCCATCATGCGCGTGACACCCATTTCCGCGAGCAGTTCGTCGTAAAACGATGCGGCGCGAGCCAGGTCATTGGTACCAAGAACAACATATCCAATCATGGTGATCTCCTGCGGGGGTAGTAACCGTTTTTGGCTATCTATATCGGGCCAGTAGCCGTCATGCTACCTGAATTTGCTTGTGCCGACGGATCTGGCACATCTAAACCCGACCATTTCACGGGCATCGAACGGGCGATGGCTATCTCGATACCGCACCCTGAGATTTGCAGCATTTGCGCCCCAGCTCCCGCCCTTGACCACTCTGCGAATTTTCGGGTCCCTCGCGGAGTCTTGCAGCTCCGTCGAGCCGGTCAACATTTCTGCATAAGATCCAAGCCAGGGATCAGATGTGAAGTGCCAGATATTCCCTGACATGTCGTAGAGACCACGTGCGTTTGGAGGGTAGCTTCCTACGGGAACCGTAGTGCCGATGCCGCTTCCTCCCCAATTGGTGAGTTCGTTGCCAGGTGGTGAGTTTCCCCATGGATATTCAATAGCGGCGACACCATCCTGTGCCGCCCATTCGAATTCGATCTCGGTCGGCAAGCGTTTTCCTCGCCACTCGCAGTATGCGACCGAAGCCTGCCAGGTCACGAAGGTCACGGGATGGTTGAGCAAGTGTCCAGGAGGACTTCCGTCAATCCAATGTTCAAGGTAGCGCCCATTGTGCAGCGATACATCCGCATGCTCCGGACTCCACTCGGGCACTGCCCGGACAAATTCAGAGAACTCCTCATTCGTAACGTCAAACGTATCCATATAGAAATCCGATACGCTGACATTGTGGCTGGGAACCTCTGGCATTAGCGGTTCCACAGTCCGTAATCCAGTCGCCTGCATTATCTTGTCTAGTTCGTCCAGGTCACTGCCTGTCCGATACATTGCGCCAGGAACGAAACGCATTCTGTCTTGAGAGTTAGAACCGGCGGCAGGCGAGGGGGCCGGCGCACAGCCACCAATAAAAACGAAAAACACAATGGCCACCAGGATTTTCGGCATCGACTTCGGACTCTTCAAAAGCTGTGCTGGAATCAATCTCTCGTCTTTGCTCGGTCAGGATCCTTTTCGGCCTTTTGCTCAAGCCGGGCACTCAAGATGTCTGCTGCAACCGCCACGATCGCCGGCAACATGACTATTAAGGAGCGGCCGCCGCCACCACCCTGTCCTGTAAGTCCGAGTTTGTCAGTAATCGACAGCAGCAGAGAAGTCGCGAGAAGCACGCCAGCACCGACCAGGCCTGCCCTTAACTTACCCGAGATCCTGCTTGCGCTCTCTGGATCGGAGGCCGAACGAGACCGAATCACGAGTACACCAATCGCTAACGGGAGAAACGCGAGCGCGGCAAATGAAGATGCCCAGGATTCTGGAAAAAGCACCAGGCGGACGATACCTAGAACTGCTACTGCGAGTACCGTACCTATTACCAGTGGTGTTCGGACTTTGATCATTAGAACGAAAAAGACTCTTGTTGAGCGAATGCCAGACGCGATTATTCCACAAAGTAGTCAACCGCTTCCGACTTGAGGCTCTATTGGTCAATGTTAGCCTTGAAAAAGCCTGGGACCCAACGGCGCAGGTGTGCTATTCGACCGCTGGTTCGGGGACGCGAACAATCACAGTACGCTGATAGTTCCTGTGTTTATCAGTAATCGCATCTGTGATGCCCAGGTCCCAGAAAACGACGCTAGCCGCCATCTTTCCGCCTTCAACTTCGCTTTCAATCGATCCTGTCGCCTTTCTCCCATCTGCGGTTGCGCAGTCATAAACTAACGCGTCGTCTGAACGACGAATCATCACGTCTGTCGTTGGAATCGCCGACGACCATGTTCCACGCTTGTTCTTAAAGGTGCATTGCCCGGAAGACCCATCGGAGAAACTAACTTCCAAAGGGATGTTCGGGTCATTGACCATAGTCGCGCAACCAGATAACGCGAAAATTGCAACTGCAGCTGCGAAAAAGAGAGTCTGTTCTTCTGCTTTGATAGTCATCTTGCTCGCTCCGTTTGCTAGTGCGCCGGGAAATTCCGGTGACCATAAAGCTACTCATTCGGAGGGCGATAGTGATGATGCTCGACTGACTTTTTCCTAATGGATTAAAGAACAAGAACCGGAACTCGACTCCAAAATGGTCATCCTGGGCCTTGGCTACGCTACCTGCCTCCTTATCGCAATTGGCTGGATAGCAACACTTGTCCTCTGATCAGCTACAGATTTCGAGCAGTGGATAGAATGTCAGGCGATTCAGGATCAGGCCAGGCGCAAATCCTGGCTGACAGGCCGCTTTCACTGATACCCGACGCTCGAAGGCGCTTGATATGGGTAGACTGGCCGGCGGCAAACGGCCAGAAGCGGCCATATTCGGATCGCAGAGTTCAGACCATGCCATGGGCATCGGGAATGGGCGATGGCTTCCCTTCGGGACGTGCTGTCAAATCGGCGCCGCCAGCGCCCGCGCGATAACGGGCCAGGAGAGCCTCTGGGTCCACCTCTACCCCGACAGGATTACTTGCAAACGCTTCACTACGCATATAGTCGAAGGCGTCTTTGGAATTGCAGGTTTCAACCTGAAGCTCGATTCGGTTGCCGTCCGGATCCTGGTAATAAAAGGAAAGCGTGAAGCCGTGATGTACTGGCCAGTAGGGGGTGAGTCCCTGCTCCTTGAGCCTGGCGTAGGTTTCGAGCAGGTCTGCTGCCGAGGCGTAGGTGTAGGCGATGTGATTGAGCCCTATCTCGCCGGGACCTGAATCCGCGGGAGCGTCAGGCTTCAGCACATCGAGATTCGCGATGGCGAATCGATGGCTTTCATCGTCATAGGTCAGGAAAGCAAGGGCGGGATCCCCATGCACAACCTCCGCGCCAAACACGTTGATATACCAAGCCTTCATTTCTTCGAAGCGACGCGTCATGAAAACAACGTGGGAAAAGGTTGGAGGCGTTGCCATGTTTGTACGTCCTTTCAATTGGATCACCGGCTGCTTTTGATCAGAAGGCGTCATTCTACCTCAGCCGAGGCGACTGGCGGCTTCCTGGTATGACCCCGGTGCCGATCTACGCCACGCTCCCGGAAGGTCTAAAGAACCTTTTTGCAAAGACCAGGAGCACCAAAGCAAAAACTTCCGCAACAACCTGGGTTAGCGCAACGAGCAACGATCCGGCAATCGGCGCAAACGGACTAACCAGGATGAGGACGGCGATCCCAAGTCTTAGCGACACTAACAGAATCGTGATTATTCTCGCCCAGTTTCTGCCGCGAGCAACATTCCAGAGGATCAACACCTGAGCAATATAGAAACTCATCAGGAGCAGCCCCCAACCGAAAAAGGAGAGGCCGTAATCCGCGGGATCGGGATAAAGAAAACTCAGTATCGCAAGCTCACCGTAAATTCGATACGCGAGGCTAACTGCGAGAATGACGAGCGCCAACGTGACGATCTTCGGGCGCTCTAATTCCATTTCTTGATCTTCAAGACTCACACCTTGATCGCAAATTTGGCGCTGGGCAGGATCGACGACTCTTTGTTCCGTTTCTGGGCTACTTCCGCTACGGGTCAGTATCGGAAATTATAGCGCGAACTGGGCGACCGTCGTCTTGCGGCCAATAGCGGACCTTGCAAAGTCAGACAAGGTGCACAAGGCACCGCGGAGCGACAGGGTTTTTCGAACTGTTGTTGGTTGAGGTGTTCAAATAGCGCAAGAAGTGTCGTGTCGGGCATTCCGCAAAAAGGGGGACACTATGGTTAATTTACAGCTTGGTCTCGTTGCCGTCTTTCTATCTGCCATCGCCAGTGCGGACCTATCGGTCTTGCCTTTCGATAGCGAGTCCGGTTGCAAAGAGGGTTCGTTAGCGCAGTTTGGGCAATATCTTGGCGACTGGAGAATCGAAGACTCAAGGTTGAGCCAGGAGACAGGGGAATGGGAACCTGGTCAAGGCGCACGCTGGATATTCACCTGTCTGGGCGACGGCGCTGCAATTCAGGATTTCTGGATGCCCTTCGGTGGCACGGTTGGCACCAATCTGCGTACCTACAACAACGAAACCGAGTCCTGGGACATCGCCTGGGCCATCAAAGGAACTCCGGGGTTCGCACACATAATCGCCAAACAAAACGCGTCCGGCGAGATTGTCATGTATTACAAATCACCGTCGCCGAATCCGCCGCGCAAGATTACGTTTTACCCGGTAGATGATGATGGCTGGAATTGGAAACTCGAATTTTCGTTTGATGGCGGTGAAAACTGGTCGGAAGTGTACCGGATCAAGGCCACTCATTACGGTCAATGAGTACGTGCGCGATGGTCAGACGCCCATGTCCCGTCATATACAGATGTCATTGTTTCCATTCGTGTCCTGTATTCTAGGCAAATGAAGAACTGCAACTCATGCGGCAAGTGTTGCGAGAAGTGGGGCAATGATGGTTTGTCTGCTTCGGCTGAAGAGATCGATTGGTGGGAGACATACCGACCGGACATAGCGCGCTACGTCCAGAACAAGAAGATCTGGATTGACCCAGCAACCAATGAGTATTTCGTTCGTTGTCCCTGGCTGCGGAAATCAACGGACGGCAAGAAATTCAGCTGCGATATCTATGACGTTCGCCCCGAAGATTGTCGGCACTATCCCGTCGATATCGCAGAGATGGTTCGCGACGACTGTGAAATGCTTGAGCAACGTGACCTTGTCGATCTAAGGCGCGCACAAAGGAAACTCGACGAAATCATGATCGACAGCCGACCCCCAGCCGGTCGCCGCCCATGACGGTCTGCTTTTCCTGATACCGGCCGCTTGAGTGTCTTGTTTCGGGAAGTGGCGAACCTCTGCTAACGGCCAGAAGCAGACATTGCGTAAACGTTAGCCCGTGAACTCGTCGGCAATCTCAGGTGACAGTAGCTTGTGGATGACCCAGATAAGGAGTGCAGAAATTGCAACTAGAAAAACTAAGATGAATAGCTGCATAAACAGATGCGCTTTGTGGAGCTGGGCGGCCCTTTGCATTTCCTCCATGCCGAAAAAATAGACCATAGCGAGGGACGCGACATTCCAGAGAATCCAAAATGCTAGCATCGTAACAACGGATATTCGCGCCCAGTTCTTACGTTTCAGGAGTCCGACAGACGAAACCAGCATTACTATCGTCACGCACAAAAAGCCCAAGACGAAAAGGCGAAAATGCCTGTCAAGGAATCCCTCGAACCCGGCACTCGAACCAGATGTTGCGGTTAATTCACTGAACCCTGGATGTGTCCAGACCATGATGTTTTGGCCAATGGACACAAATGCTGTAAAGCCACTCAGGACGACGAATATCCACGCCACGACGGTAACAAAAACCGATCGCCTTTCGGTGTCTAAAGCTCCCATCAATCAACCTACCAAGCAGCAATTCAGAGTCTTAGAATCACTTGATCGGTGAGCGTCTCCTTTGGGTTGCGATTTCAACCGGTCGATGCAACACATTCGTTAAACCTCTCGGCCACCGGCTGGAGTCGGCCACTAGCGGTCGCCCATCACCAATGGTCAATCGTCTATTCGTCGGCACTGCTTACGATCAGAAAAACGAAGGCACACGCCGCGAAAAACTGGAACGCGTCGCCTAGTGAACCTTTCCCGATTTCCGTTTGCCACATCTGAAACAGGGCACCGCCAAATACGCCAAATAACCCCAGCCAAACCACAATACCCATACCGCAACCAACAAGTGCAAAGGTTTTGGCGTCATTAAAGTCTGTGGCGGGCGCTCGTTTCGCGCCCCACAGGTCCCAGGCCCCTTTCGCCGCAAGCAATCCTGCCGCGAATTCAAGGGTGATAACGACGCCAAGTACGAGCCAAATAA